>ORJL010627055.1_pt1 | contig 10607 bp, 10 predicted proteins | sample 1779941 | NCBI WGS metagenome assembly ORJL01 (sample SAMEA104232317, study PRJEB22302) | groundwater metagenome | biome: forest; feature: aquifer; material: groundwater | place: USA | collected 2011-08-07 | depth 5.8 m | reverse complement strand
CCTTTCATTTTGTTGAATGGAGGAGAGAGTAACGTCCCGCCGCTGTTTTGAAAGCCCTTAGTTTACTGCGGAAAAAAGGCTATCCGAGTGGCCGCTTTTGAAGTGGCCACGACTGGCCGCTTTTGGGTGGCCGCCGGGGGTGTTTAGTGTAAAATCAGGAAATTCATTTTTATCTTTAGCTGGTTTGTGAGACTTAAAGCCTTTCTTAGTAAACAAATCTACAAGAAACTCCGTTATGAATGGCTGAATCTCTGTGCCAAATGTAAGGTAGCTGAAGTTCCTTGATTGCAAACTTTTCTGTAGGTACGCCGCAAGCGGTTGTTTGGCATTAATAAGAAGTTCTTTTGCCTTGGAGATATCGCTCATAGAGCTTTTATTTCAGCAAATCTGCTGGTTTAACCTTCAATGCCTTTGCAAGTATGCCTATTGTGTCAATTTTGATTGATGGAGGATTTTTACTCTCAATTCTTTGAATGTACTTGTAGTCCATGTCAGCGAGGCCTGAGAGTTGCTCCTGAGTTAACCCTTTTTTCTTTCTAAGCGACCTTATTTTATGCGCCAGTCTGAGCCTTAATTTATTTATCATTTGTTGTATCTCTAACACCGTTCAATAAACAATGACACCTAACTACGATAAGGTGTGTAATAAAATAGTATTAATCTATGGATAGTTTCAAGATGCTTATTATAGTTTTATCTATATGTTTCATAACACGCTCGACCAGATAGATACTGCCGGCCCCCTCCCTTTTACGAGGCCCTTCTTTGACATTGCGGCCGAAGGAATTGGATCAGAGCGGCTTGATTCCAACGATCAAATCGTCGAGACGTTTTTCAAAAAATGGGAACAATTTATCGGCGAATACGACGCCGACACAAGGTGTTCTGTCCTCGCCGATATGCTCGGACGCTTCCCGGCAGCGCTGGCGGTGAATAATATAGATATCGAGGGACTCTTCAAAAAGGTCCTAAACGACGGCAAGGGAACTCAAGACCCCGCAATTGCCTTCAAGCTCGGGGGCCATATCGCAAGCAACCCATATGCGCCGATAATTCCAAGGTTCTTTGAGAAGTTTTTGACGGCTGGCACATATGCGGAGCTCGTCAAGGGATTTACCTCGGAGCTCTCCAAGGCCGGATACAGCGTTTTAAAGCCTAAGGATATTAAGGTCTTTCTCACAACCACAAATCATCTCTTTTATAAATTTTACAAGGCAGATTATTTTAAATTCGTCCTCGAAATAATGAGAAGCGATACCCCGGACCATCTGATCAGTTACTTCCTCTTTCCGATGAGGAACGAGTATCTCTCTCTTATCAAAGGTATGTTTGGAGAACTCAGAGCGCAGATGGAAGGCCTTAGGATGATAGCGGAATTTTTCGAAAGGGCCTTTGAAGATGAAGGCATTTCAAAGGAGAAAAAGAAATATCTCTACTCGTGTTTCAAGCAGATAGAGACCGATTTGTCCGAAGGCATGTTCAGCCAGCCCGCCAGTATCTCACAAGAGGTAAAAGATATCAGGGACAAGTTTCACTATCTTGAGGAGCGGTTCAGGGTCGTCTCCTTATAAAATCTCCTTGACAACGCTATCGTCATATATCATAATAAATGACGAAAGAGCCGACAAAGAGGGAATTATGTATATAAGAAGAATCTTACAACTAGCTGATATTCTTAAGAAAAAATCGTGTTTTCTCTTTGGGCCGAGGCAGACGGGGAAGAGCACGTTTATCAAAGAGACCCTGTCTGAATATCCAATCTATAACCTGCTTGATAGCGCCACACTTTTATCGTTAAGCAGAGCTCCCGAGAGGATCGAACAGGAGGTCGGCAACAGCAAGGTGGTAATTATCGATGAGGTGCAAAAATTGCCTGGTCTTTTGAACGAGGTGCATAAATTGATCGAAGAAAGGGGCATTCATTTTCTACTGACCGGTTCAAGCGCGCGTAAGCTTCGAAGGGGAGGGATCAATCTTTTGGGTGGCAGGGCGAGGTCCAGAAATTTTCATCCATTTATTTATGCCGAACTTAAGGAAAAATTCGATCTAAACAAGGCCCTTGATATCGGAACCATCCCCTCTATTTATTTTTCAGACAGTCCGCAGGAGGACTTGGAGAGCTATGCGGGCGATTATCTAAAAGAAGAGATCGCTGCGGAGGGGCTGGTCAGGAATATCCCTTCGTTTAGTAGGTTTTTGGAAGTTGCGGCGTTAAGCAACGGCCTGATGATAAATTTCACCGAGATCGCGAACGACGCCCAAGTTGCGCGGACGACAGTCTATGAATTTTTCCAGATTTTGAAAGACACGCTGATCACGCATGAGGTCCCGGCCTGGCAAAAGACCAGGACGAGAAAGGCGGTCTCGACGAGCAAATTCTATTTGTTTGATATCGGCGTTACCAGGTCACTACAACATCGAAAAAACCTGCAGCCCAGGTCGCCGGAATATGGCGATGCCTTTGAGGCATATATGTTCCATGAGCTAAAGGCCTTTGCGGACTATAATAAATGCGGCGAGGTGTGTTACTGGCGCTCACTTTCCAATTTCGAAGTTGATTTTATCCTTGGAGATTCTGTGGCCATAGAGGTAAAGGCAAAGGGGAACGTATCAAGATCGGACCTAAAGGGGCTTATGGCGCTCAAAGAAGAGAAACTTTTAAAGCACTATTTGCTTGTTTCGCTTGAGCCCCGTCCCAGAAGCGTTGAAGGGATCGACATCCTTCCATGGCAGATGTTCTTGGAACAGTTGTGGGAGAGAAAGTTTTATTAATTATGAAAACAGTCGGACTCATAAGCCTTGGCTGCCCCAAGAACCTTGTAGATTCAGAGGTGATGCTGGGGCTTCTGGAAGAGGCGGGATATCGCATCGTGCAGGATCCGGCGGAGGCCGAGGTCATCATCGTCAACACCTGCGCCTTCATTGAAGACGCCAAGAAAGAGGCGGTGGAGACGATCCTTGAGATGAGCCAATATAAAGTAGGGGCGACCCTCCGCGGGCGCCCGAAATTTGGGCACCATGCGGGAGGGGACGGAGCCCCTCCCCTACGTAGGCAACCGCGCACAGGCAAATGCAAAAAGTTGATCGTCACCGGCTGCCTGCCGCAGAGATATAAAGGGGAGCTGACAAAGCTTTTACCAGAGGTCGATCTTTTTGTGGGGACGGGGGAGTATCACAAAATTGTGGATTATATTTGTGGCCATGTAGCGCAGGACTTTAGTCCTGCTAGTTCGGTTGGCAGGTCTAAAGACCTGCGCTACACGACTCCAACTTATATTCACACCTCCACCACCCCCCGCAAACTCGCCACCCCCAAACACGCGGTATATGTGAAGATCGCCGAGGGCTGCTTTCACGGCTGCTCTTTCTGTATCATTCCTAAGCTCCGCGGAAAATTCAGAAGCCGGCCTGTTGATGACATCGTTGCGGAGGCCGAGAAATTGATCGCCGGCGGAGCGCGCGAGCTGAACCTAATTGCGCAGGACACGGCGTCGTATGGCCGCGACCTTTATCATGGCACGAACCTTGTAAAACTTCTTCAGCGCATCACGGCGCTCCCCGGCGACTTCTGGGTCAGGATAATGTATGCCTATCCAACGAGCATCACAGCCGACCTGATCGACGAGCTCGCATCGAACAAAAAGGTCTGCAAATATCTGGACATCCCGATCCAGCACGTGAGCGACAGGATACTTGAGGCTATGGGGCGCAAAGAACGGGGCCGCGACATCATAACCCTTGTTGAGCGCCTTCGCAGGGAGGTAAAGGGGCTGACGCTTCGGACCACTGTCATTGTTGGCTTTCCGGGGGAGACAAAAAAGGAATTCTTGGAGTTGCAGAGCTTTGTCGAGGACGGATATTTCGATCACCTTGGGGCGTTTGCATACTCAAATGAAGAAGGGACACACGCCGCAAAACTTAAAGGTCAAGTGCCGCAAAAAGAAAAGGAGCGCCGGCGCGAACGCATCATGGTCGCGCAGGCGGTGGCATCGAAGAGGTTGAATGATAAGTGGATCGGAAAGAGGGTGAGGGTGTTGGTAGAGTCTTCCCCCTCTCCCATCGGGGGAGAGGGTCGGGGTGAGGGGGCGCTTGGACGCACCGAAGGCCAGGCGCCTGAAATAGACGGGATCACGCGCGTGAAATGTAGTTGCCCGATTCATCGGGCCAAAAAAATGTTAAAAACGGGGGAATTTGTAGAAGTTGAAATTACCGGCGCGGGGGAGTATGATCTGGAAGGTGTCATTGCGAGGCCGTGAGGCCGAAGCAATCTCCCGAACGCAATTGAGTTCAGCAGATTGCCACGCCCCGCTCAAGCGGGGCTTCCGCCAAACAACCGGCGGACGGGCGCAATGACGGAAGCGAATATGTTAAGTTCTGAATTTCATAACCTCGTGAAGTGGAACGGCAAAGAAAAACCGTTCTATGAGGTCTATTATTTAAAGGTGAACGAGCCCACACTTGGGACAGCGTTGTGGCTTCGGTACACATTCTTGAGCCCTGCTATACCAAAACGTAGGGGCGGCCCTCTGCGGCCGCCCGATTTGGGAGGGGACAGAGCCCCTCCCCTACAGACAACTAACCCCACCGCCTCGGTCTGGGCGATATTCTTCAACGCTCGCCGGCCGGAAAAGAATATTGCCCTCAAAGAGACCATCCCTGTGAGCGAGGCTATTTATCACAGGGGCGATCTTTATCTGAACTTTGGCGGTGCGATATTAAAAAATGACGAGGCGAGCGGGGTTTTGAAAGATGGCAGTGCGAACATCTCGTGGAACCTGAAATGGATCCCCTCTGACGCCCCGTTCAGGCATTATCCATTTCCATTTTATTATCTCCCTTGGCCAAAGAGCAAGGTGGTTGCGCCCAATTTAAGCGTTCCGGCAAGCGGCTGGTTCGAGGTGAACGGTGTTAAATATCCATTGAACGGAGCCAAGTTGCATCAGGGGCATGTTTGGGGGCGTGGCTATTCAAAGAACTGGGCATGGGCGAATTGCGGCGTATTTAATGAAGACCAATCAGCCGTTCTGGAACTTTTGATGAAGCCCCCGTTCGGGACAGGCCTTTTCAAGACAAGCGATGGTTCTTCACGGCTTCTGGTTCAAGGGCGCTATAACGCGGACGGTTGGAACTTTATTGGAAAGGGGTTGAACATCAGGGTCAAGGGGCAGATCGCCGCCCGGCATGAAGATATTATTGGCGTTACATACCAAGACCCGAGTGGGGGCGAGAGATATTGTTATAACACCAAGGTCGCCGATGCGGTGGTGGATATTTATAAACGAAAAGGCCTTGGCTGGCGGCGCGACCGCAGGCTCATATCGAACGGAACGACCGCGTTCGAGATGGTGGATTCAAGGCCGCTGGCGGGATATTCGCTGGTATTGTAGTTGCCCGATTCATCGGGCGTAATATGTAGCGCAGGACTTTAGTCCTGCCAAGAGGTGCCATGCCTCGCTGAAAGATATGGGAGTTGAGAATATGGGTGCATGGGAGAAAGTGGAGATGAGGCATGGCACTATCTGAGGAGATCGCCTCTTCGAGGCGATTTAAGCTGAGTTCGGTTATGGACGTTATTACAAACGCACAACTCGATAAGTTACTCTCCCGCGTGCGCAGGCCTTCGAGATATATCAACCACGAGGTGAACGCCGCGGCGGGGCCGTGGGATTCCGCGAAGTTGCGCTGGTGCCTTATCTTTCCCGATACGTATGAGATAGGCATGAGCCACATCGGGATCGAGGTTATCTATCATATATTGAATTCAGAGGATGGCGTCTTGGCCGACCGCTGTTTCACCCCGTGGACCGATATGGAGGCGGCCATGCGCGAGGACAAGATCCCTCTTTGGGGGCTTGAGTCGCGCATGCCTATCAGCGAGTTCGATATCATCGGCATAACGCTCCCCTACGAGCTGACATACACGAACATCCTTACAATGTTGGATCTGGCAGGCATTCCGTTCTATGCAAAGGATCGTGGCGATGAATATCCGCTGATAATTGGCGGAGGCGTCGGCGCGTTCAATCCGGAGCCGGTGGCGGAGTTCTTTGACGCGATCGTGCTGGGGGATGGGGAAGCGGTGGTGGTGGAGATAAGTGAAGCAGTAGGGGCGGCCCTCCGTGGCCGCCCAAACTCCGTAGGGGAGCCCCTCTGCGGGCTCCCAAAATTTAGGGAGGGGATGGAACCCCTCCCCTACTATAAGAGTGAGTTGTTAGAAATATTGGCAAATATTCGTGGCGTCTATGTGCCAAGCTTTCTGTCCCCCCCTTTGAAAAAGGGGGGTGAGGGGGGATTTAAAAAAGCGATCATTTCTGATTTGAACACCGCAAAATCTCCAACGCGGCCCATTGTCCCGTTCACGCAGGTCGTTCACGACCGTGTGGGGGTAGAGATCCAGCGCGGATGCGCGCGCGGCTGCAGGTTCTGTCAGGCCGGATTTATCTACAGGCCGGTGCGTCAACGCGCGCCGGAGAAGGTCGAAGCGCTTGCAAATAAAGGACTGGCCTGCACGGGCAACGAGGACCTTTCTTTTTTATCTCTCTCTGCGGGAGATTATGAATGTCTGCCGGAGGTGATAAAGAATGTCGCCGACAAGAATATCGAGCGATGGATAAATATCTCGCTTCCGTCGCTTCGCGTTGAAACGCTGACGCCGAAGGTGCTGGATGTCTTGAAACGCTCATTGCACGGGGGTTTCACGCTTGCCCCTGAGGCGGCGACCGAGCGGCTCAGGAATGTCATAAACAAGGGGAATACCGAGGCGGAGCTTCTTGCGACGATAGACAAGATATTTGCGACCGGCTGGCGGCAGCTGAAGTTGTATTTCATGATAGGCCTGCCGACAGAGACGCTGGAGGATGTCGAGGCGATAGTGCCCCTTGCCAATAAGGCGATGGATATCGGCCGAAGATACCGGCGTGATGTGACGATCACCGTCAGCGTTTCGACCTTCGTTCCAAAACCTCACACTCCGTTTCAGTGGGTGAGGCAGATATCTTTAAAAGAAACGATCGAGCGGCAGGATATTTTAAAGAATAGGCTTCGCAGGCGGGGGATAGAGCTTAAATGGCACAACCCGCAGTTGAGCATATTAGAGGGCGTATTTTCTCGCGGGGACAGGGGTTTGTCGCCCGTGATAGTAGAGGCGTGGAAGAACGGCGCCCGGTTCGACGCGTGGGACGAGAGTTTCAAGTTCGCTGCATGGCAAAGGGCCTTTGAAACTTGTAACCCTGAAACTTGGAACCTGAAATTTGAAACGTATTTGGCCGAGAGGCCCCTTGATGCCCCGCTCCCGTGGGAGCATCTCTTTGTGGAACTCGACCGCGACTTCTTGCGCAGCGAATATGAAAAGGCTTTTGAGGCCGTGGCCACGCCGGACTGTGTGAATGGCAAGTGTTCCAAGTGTGGTGTTTGCGATTTTAAAGAGGTGAAGAATGTTCTCTATTCCCCCCCTTTGAAAAAGGGGGGTGAGGGGGGATTTAAGGAGAATGCTCCACCAATAAATCCCCCCCTTCCCCCCTTTACTAAAGGGGGGGATACACTCTCTTTCACCTACTCCAAGACCGGAATCATGCGCTGGCTTTCGCACTTGGAACTGATGCAGTTGTTTCGCCGCGCGTTTCGCAGGGCGGGTCTGCCTGCAAAATATTCCCAAGGCTTTCATCCGCACATGAAACTCTCACTTGAACGCGCGCTCAAGGTTGGGGAAGAGGGTGTTGGATTGAAGGGGACGGTCGAGTTATGTCATCCCCGCGAAAGCGGGGATCTCGTGAAATCCACTGGATGCCCGATTACAACCTCGGGCATGACAATCGAAATTGGTAATATCAATTCCCAGCTCCCGGAAGGAGTGGAAATATCGGAATAAACGGTGTGTTGCTCACAGGTTTCTTCGCATTAAAAGTCGGTATCTTATCTTCGAAAATACATTCTGCTTCATCTTTGTTTTTGGTCTCCTCATAGAATTTGAGGCATGCCTTTATGTCCACAGGATAACCATTAGAGTCATCCCAGCTTGATGGCAATTTAAAGGTCATCTTGACCATGAATGCATCATCCTTTTTAATATCAGTGACATCGCATTGAACTCGCGTAATCTGTGTTGTGCAACCATCTTCATTTGCTGTGTCCAAAGTGAGATCAAGGATATCAGGCGGAAACGATACTGTGAGTTGGGCATCATCGTGGTAATCGAAATTCCCTTTGTTCTTAACGCTCGTTGTTAGCGTCATAATATTACCAAGGACGGGGCTTCCTTCTATATTCTGTTCTATGCCCAGTTTACTCTCCTTTGTGATCTTTATTTTGATCGTTTCAAGCGGCGTGATATTCCCATCCGGGCATTCCACGGAGGGGGTGAGGGAGATATCCTGCGAGTCGCCAATGATGTCCGCGCTAGCTTTTAGTTTAACGGTGACCGGAACGATCATCATCTCTGTCAGCGTTTTTGGGTCTTTAATAATATTATCCTTTTTCATCTTTTTGATCTCGTCTGCACTAGGTTCCAAAGCGGCAAGGTCCAGCATATTGTTGCTTGCGAGCGCGCCGCTATCATTGCCTATGAACGACAGTTCAGAAGGGAGAGAAAGTTGGTTCAATGTGCATTTTAAGGGAAAATCTATCTTTAGGTCGAATTCGCTTCCCGCGGCGACGATGAACTCGCCCTGCGGTGGGATGCGGGCTATTGACGCCACCGTATCAAGTCCCACGGGGACGTTGACGATAGCCTTATCGGAATAGCCGGTCAACCGGACACAATTCTTGAGCGATGCCGTTGCAGGCAGCGGGGTCTCTTTCTTCGTTTCTGTGGTCGTGCCGGTGGTAGTCCCCGTGGTCGTTCCTGTGGTCGTGCCGGTGGTAGTCCCCGTGGTCGTGCCGGTATCGGTAGTTGTTGTCGTGCCCACCGTGTTAGTCAAGGCGGCCTTGCCGGTGAACGGCGCCAGGTTAGGAGGATTTGTTTTGTACTGGTCATCGGTGTTTATGACCTTAACGCAATAGTCGCCCTTATCTTTCTTTTTAAAGAAGAACATCCCATTTTCATCTGTCATGCCACTTGTGAAAAGCTGGCCGTCGCGTTCAACCTGATAAAGGGCCTTGCCGATCCCCTTTTCATCGGTGTCCAGCTCGTCATTATTGTTCTTGTCCAGAAAGACGTGCCCCTTCACCTCGCCCGCGCAGGCAGAGAAGAAGAGGGCGGCGAGAAGAAGTAAATATAATGATATTTTTTTCATAATGTTCCTTGTCATCGCGAGGAGCCGCTCATCCTGAGCTTGTCGAAGGATGGGCGGCGACGTGGCGATCCCCTGAATTCAGTTGCTTGCGGGGGATTGCTTCGCTTCGCTCGCAATGACCATTCCAACCGTAGATATAGCAAATTTCATGCCATTTGGCACGCAAAAAATTATCAGTCATTGCAGGCAGTTAAAAAACAGGGGCCATCCAAAATGATACAATTAGTCCCAGATGTGCCAAAAAATTGACGGTTTCGCTCAATGTGAAGATTTTCTTTGCCATCATTAGACACTCTGCTATACTCGGCCGCAAATGAAGAGAGTCAGAATGCTCGAAATAGTTCAAAAGTGTATCAATGAAGATAGAATCCTCTATACTTCGCATGCACGCTATGAAATGGTAGCGGAAGAATTTGGCAAGATATATGATAATGAGATCACCGAGGCGGTCATGAATGGTGAGATCATAGAGATATATGAGGATGACACGCCCTATCCAAGTTACCTTCTCTATGGTGAAACTGACAGATCAAGGCCCATTCATGTTGTTTTTGCATACAACAAAGATGAAGATATGATAATAATTATTACAACATACCAGCCCACCAAAGAAAAATGGGTTGGTTATAAGGTCAGGAGGAAACAATGAAGTGTGTTATTTGCAATGGTCCTAGTATTACAAGAAAAAAGGTTGAAGAAGAGATCAGAGTTGGAAATGATCTGGTGTTCGTTCCTATCGAAGTCCTTGCATGCGATAACTGCGGCGAGAAATATTATGACAGGCCGACGCTGAGAAAACTTGAGCAGATCGAAAAAGACATTTCCGCACGAAAGATAAAACTAAGGGAGATAGGGCATATTTTGAAAGCGGCCTAAAAAAACCATGTCCAACGAACTTATCATTAATATAACGCTCGGCGAGACGCGGGTGGCCAGGCTTGAGAACGGCTCGGTCGCGGAGTTCTATACCGAACGCGTCCACGAGGCCGACATTGTGGGCAACATCTACAAAGGCCGCGTCGTGCGCGTGCTTCCCGGCATGCAGGCGGCGTTCGTCGAGATCGGCCTGTCGCGGTCGGCATTTTTGCACGCCTCCGATTTCATGCCGTCGGAAGAGATGGCCGAAGGGCTCGAAGAGGTCACGCGCAGGGTGAAGATCCAAGATATGCTGAAAGAGGGGCGCGAGATACTTGTGCAGGTCGCAAAGGCCCCCATCGGGACAAAAGGAGCGCGGCTGACCTCCGTCGTCTCTCTCCCCGGCAGGTATCTGGTCTATATGCCAATGATCAACCACGTTGGCGTCTCGCGGCGCATCGATGACCCGAAAGAACGCGCGCGGCTCAAAGACCTTGTGGGAAAGATGAAACCCAAAGACGG
>ORJL010707084.1_pt1 | contig 10612 bp, 13 predicted proteins | sample 1779941 | NCBI WGS metagenome assembly ORJL01 (sample SAMEA104232317, study PRJEB22302) | groundwater metagenome | biome: forest; feature: aquifer; material: groundwater | place: USA | collected 2011-08-07 | depth 5.8 m | reverse complement strand
TTTTAGAAACTTCATTCCAAAAAGTATCCGAAGAGTTCAATAACAAAAATCTTTCTAAAATAAAATGCCATTTCTTCCAATGCGATTCTGGAATCACATTATTTTTATCTTTAAAGTGGCTTAATTCTTCGCTAATTACGGAGCTATGCGCTAGAATAGCCTGATTGACGTAGGAAGAAATGTTTTTAGCATTCAATTTTGGCGATTTGTCGCGAAATAGTTCTATTATGGGGATACTGCTTGTACGGGATTGCTCCCATAATTCATGGGCAGATTGTCTCTTATTGTGATTTAGATATGATAATGCTTTTTTATCTGTATCATTTTCTATCCAAAACCAGAATATTTCTTCCCTGATTCTTAGATTGGGGTTTTCTAACCTCTGGAGAGTATGAATAATATTTTCTTCGCTTCTGTCTAATGTCCCCATCCAAGGAAAGTCGTAATCATAAGCGACCGGAGCACCAAGAAAAATTTTTACCTTGATTTCATTAGCTCGACTAGCGATATCAGATATTGAAACGGATGGGGGAAGTCCTAATATTCTAAAAGCGTTGTTTTGGTAGCGATGCATATTTTGGCTTCACAACTAGAAGATTAATCGTCGTAAGAGATATCATCTTCTGGTGCGAGTTTTCCTTTGGTAAATTCAGATATGGAGATTAATAATTCCGTACTCCCTAGTTTTATAATATCATTGTTACTGAGCTCCAGCGTACCGATCACTTTCTTATCATTAACGAGAATGCCATTTGTGCTCTCAAGATCCTTAATAAAACACTTTTCCCCCTCCCAATAAATAAGAGCATGCCTTCTTGAACAAAACTCATCATAAGCGATACGAATATTTGCCTCTTCGCTTCGACCAACCAAAATCGGAGTATCTGATTTAACAATATATTTATGCCCCGCAAGCGGCCCAGATTTAACTACAACATAAACTATCTTCATCACATTATCATTCCTCTCTTCCAATTTTTTAAAGTTTGCTTATACTTTTCTTCTATGTACTGCCTTTTATGCTCAGGCTGTTTTAATATTGCGGTCTCAAGCAAAGTAATAGCTTCTTTTAAAGTCGAATACTGTGTCCCCAGTCTTAAGGCTTTTTGAATTTCTGTATCTAAAGAGGCTTCTCTTTCCTGTTGATATTCTTCAATAACTTTAAGAAATTCCTCAGCATTCTGATATCTGTTCTTAATGTCTGGTTCAAGTGCTTTTAAAACAATCTTATCTATAGTATTATCCAATTGAGAATTAAATTTAGAAGGAGGTTCTGGCTTCTTTCCTCTGGAAGATCTTATTGCTGTTTCTATGACTTTTTGATTAGTATAGTGGGTCTCTGAAGGCATAGCAAAAGGCGGAACCCCGGCAAGCATAATATAAAAAATAATTCCAGCGGAAAACACGTCACTTGCCGGTGTTTCGTAGTTCCAGAATCCTTCAGGAGGTAAAAATGCTAAAGTTCCACCTGCTGTTGTTATCCTAGTAATAGGATCTACATGTTTCGCCAAACCAAAATCAGAAACCTTAGCAATTATGCAATTTTCTTTGACCCCTAATATAACATTTTGCGGCTTCACATCCCTATGTACAACAGGAGGAGAAAGTTTGTGAGCTTGCGATAAACCTCGACAAATACCCTTCTGGATATTCATTGCTAAATCAATTGGTAAACGCACTTTCTCTTCTATGAAATGAGATAATGTATCTCCGTCAATAAACTCCATTGCTATATAACAATATTTTGTGCCACTTAGAACAAAGGTATTGGCCTCATAGACACGGACAACATTTTCATGGGTTAATTTAGATAAAATATAGGCTTCATTAAACAATTCTGCCTCTTGCCCTTGAGAAATACTACCCGGATGAAAGATTTTTAGAACTTGGATACCAAGGAACTTGTGTCTAACTTTATAAACTGCGCCAAAAGCTCCCTGGCCAAGATAGTCGTCAACCGTATAGGTATCTTTTATTTGTGTAAAACGAGGGATGCACTCTTTCTTATTTACCATGCTTTCCTTATTCCTGCATCACTTACTCTCTTACCAACCTCATCCTGTTCCTGCTGCGGCATAAGACCCCATAGTTGCCACATTATGCTCTTTAAAGACTCGAGATCTGGCCGCTGTAATGCTAAATTGCCTTCACTAATTAACTCCTTTGCTCTTTCACTATCCGTGAATTCAACTGGCCTACTTTTGATATCTTGAAAAGCTCCTATCCAAAATCCCGGTTGCTTAAAAAGAACATTCCACCTGATGTGTATCAGATCTTCACTCATTTTATCTAGCTTCTTTGTGTCCTTTTCCTGTATCGCTAGATCCGCCTCTTTCTTTAAGACACTTGCCTGATCTTTATCGTCATTATCTCCATAGCTATTTACTGTTTCATCGCAATCTGCCACAATTGCATTAAACTTACTTTGTACTTTCGGCCATTGAATCAAGTGCTCAAGCGGGTCTAGCTCAATTTGCAAATCTTTTAATCTCCGGTCTGCTTTCTCAACCGCATCCTGATCTCCACCTTTCGCAGCCTCAATATCAGCTTTGATTTCCGAAACCTTATCTTCAATTTTGGCTTCATCTAATTTTTCTTCTAGAGAAGAATCCCCCGTGTTCTGAATATTCCTAGCTATCTCTGTAAATCTTTTCTCTTCAATCACAAGATCCTTCGAAAGCAAAACTGGATCCGGTTTCGGGGCAATCCTATCTTTGAGGATATCTTTAATTGTTTGGTCAATATGCTCGATGTATACTTGAGCTGTAACACTTCTCGACTTATCTACGCTAATAACGATATCGAGCTTTGAGCCATCAGGAAGTGTTCGGCTTACGTCTGATCCTTTTATTATCAACGTTCCTAAACACCTATTTCTATTTGCAACAGCGCTCTCTCCTTCCCGCACATGAATATTCAGGGCGTCTGCGGCTTCTCCTGGTCTTACAGCTCTTGTGGATTGATAAGAAAATATTTTACTCCTTGCAGGTAAAGCTGTCCCTTTTGGCAAAAGCTTATCAAAAGAGCCATCTTCAAGCTCAACGCCGATTGAACGCGTAAGCGGCGGCTCCGCAACTGAAATACCTTGTGTTATGGAGAACACCTCTGGCTCGCTAGGTACTTTATTCCCAAATTTATCAAATAATGATAAATTAAATGTATTTAGTTTTCGTTCATTCAAAGGAACATTGACAAAAAAAGAGTTATCTTTTACTACTAACATCCCGCTTTGCCAGGTCCCATCGGATTTGTTTATTTGAGCCTGTAATCCATCCAGAGGCACTTCCCCTGCTTTTGGTTCTATCTTACCCCCTACCAAAGTTTCCTTCTCCGTTGTCATGGGGTTATATACTAGCTTGATAAATACTTTAGAATAATCGCGCTTACTCAATTCATCAGGCATCAATTGAGTAGCAGCAGAAATAGCCGCACCTTGAGCTACTACAGTTAGCGGATCTATTCTATCATCAATAGGAATTCTAAACTTTTCTTTAAGCCTGTTACGTATATACGGAGTCATTGTCGGTCCGCCTACTAACAAAAGCCGAGATATATCTCCTGCCGCTAAACCTTGGTTTTTCAATGCTTGGTCAAATAAATGGAGAGTCTTGTCTACATAATCCTCTATTAAGTTCTCATAATCGGTTCTTTTCAAGGGAATGGTGATATCTATGACTTTGCCATTTTTATCACTTACTCGAGAGCCCCCCGTATATATCACAATGTCTGCGGTCTCAATGTTAGATAATTCAATTTTTGCTTCTTCAGCGTATCTTTTTAGTACTGCATTTAATGATTCATATTCTTTATGACTCCTGCTTAATCCTGGCAAGTGAAATTCTTTTTTTAATACTGGATAAATAAGATTTTCTACAATCTTCCAATCAAAATCTTTACCACCAAGATAATTATCTCCACAATGCTCTACTACACTGAGCCTTCCTTCTTTCGCTGACATTATGGCAATATCAAATGTCCCTCCACCAAGATCATATACAATCCAGTATCCCTTAGGCATCTTCTCTAAAAAACCATATGCAATTGAAGCGGCAATTGGTTCTTGTAATAACGGGGCGTGTTTTATTCCCGCCAATTTTGCAGCGCGTTGTGTAGCCTCGCATTGATTATCTTCAAAATTGCATGGGACCGTAATGACTGCAGAAATTATGTCCTCTTCTTCTGATAGTCTCGTTTTTGCAGTCCTCTTTAAATCTTTTAAGACTTCAGCAGACAATTCCTCCGGAGCCATTTTTTTACCGCTAGCCTTAAATTCTTTAACTTGCTGGGTTCCCATCCATCTTTTAAATTCTGCTACTGTATTCTCAGGATCATCAATATGTCTCTCGTAGGCCTTGCGGCCCACAATAACCGTTCCCTTTTCATCAATCCTCACTACAGAAGGGGTATATTCTTCATTGAGGTAATTTTTAAATACCCTTCTTTCATCATGTTGCCTACAGGCAATCTCTGAATTTGTTGTACCTAAATCAATCCCAAAATCTATAGTTCTTCGAGCCATTAATTACTCCTTTCCATTATTTTCTTGAGATTTAGCGACTATGACTTCTCCGTGTGAAATCACTTTACCCTTAAAAATTACTGTTGGTCTGACTGTTTCTACAATCCTCATTACGCCCTTGGGCAGATTCTTATCCTCTTCAAAATGTAAGACTTTAACTGACATCCCATCATTATAGTTTCCGTTTATGAAATCTTTAATCTCAACCTCTTCCTTTTGAAAAATATCTCTAATTCTTTGGAGCTGATCAAGAACAGAGTCTAATTCAACCTGGGATCCCTGCTGGATAGCTTCTTTTATGCTAGTTAGCCTCTTTTCCAGTCTCCAGGTTTCGATTGCAAAGGAAGAGATTAAATCTACAGCGGAAAGCATTTCAGTTGCTTCATACGCATTATCAGATAATATAAGCGGGCACTTCTTTTGAATACACCTTTCAAATTGAGAGCGATCCCTAAAACAATATAGAATACCATGCTCAGAGCTACCTGTTTTGTTTTTAAATTGTGGGTACATAAAACCTCCTTCAGAAATGACTAGTTAACTAAGAGCACTAATCTATTTTATTTTTGATTTGCCAACAATTATTTCTCCATGGCAAATTACTTCTCCCTTAAAATAAATCGTTGGTTTAACTGTCTCAACAATTTGCATAGTTCCTTTTGGGAGGCTATCAACCTCTTCTATATGCAAGACCTTCAATGACATACCATCATTGTAAGCAGTCCCGGTAGATTCTTGTATTTCTATCTCCTGCTTTGCTAAAACATCCTTTATGCGTTGTAGTTGATCTTGTAGAAGACTAGATTCTTCGTTATCTCTTGATGAGGATTTCGATTGGGTAACTCTCTTCTCAAGTCTCCATACTTCAATAGCAAATGAAGAAATAAAATCTTTTAAATCGACTATTCTTTCCGGAACCGGGAGGACTTTGGACGTAACGCTGGTTTCCTTTGGATAAGTAGCTTTCAAATCCTTAGACAACTCTTCATTTTGCAAAATGCAGTCTTTTAGTTGCCCCTTTATAGATTGAAATTCCTTATCTCTTTTATTCTCATCCGTTAAGACAAAATAGATTGCAATAAAAAACGCAATAAGTAAAATTGACCATAAGGTCCAAAATATTTGAGGTCTAAATATCATTTCTAGCATAGTTCCCATACTCGTAACTTCTTTTGCTCTTCCAGTCTACCTTTTAATTAATGCGTTATATCTGTTTATCTTCGCATTGGTTTCATTTAACAATGCCTCGTATTCTGCATAGCTACTTTTAGAAGATCCTACTAAAGCATTATATTCTTCGACCTTACTATTGTAATCATTTTGAATATATTCAGGCACGTCATTTGCATACTTATATTGCGCCTCTAAACTTTCAATCTCACTCTTAAGAGCAGATATTTTATTTGCGGAATTCTGCAGCGTTAGATCTAATGTAGCCAGTCTTATTTTACCCGAGGTAATTTCGCTGTTTAATCTCTCCTTCTCGGATGAAGATGAATATGAGGTAGAATAACTCCTACTGCCGGAAGAAGGATAGCTTCTGCTGCTAGAAGAATTATTGCTTGATGAATAAATGAGAAATAAAATTATCCCTCCCCAAACAAGAACTGCCTTCCAATGGGTTATAAAATTCTTCCAGCTGCGTATAGAAAATGGATCTCGGAATATATTTTTTAAACTCCCAGTTTTATTAGAAACAGGTTTTGTTTTCTTACCCAAATCCGCATTAACATCACTCGATGTAAAACCTTGGGAGGATAGATTACCCTTAATAATCTCTTCGTCTTTTTGAAGCCGTTCTTTTATATAAGATGAGGCTGCTTGTTCAACCGCTTCTTTCATTATGGGAAGGGCTTCTTTATACCCATGAAATTTATTATTAATCAAATTTGATATTCCACGTAATTCTGCAGCAACGTTGTCTCTCGCTAAAGCAAAATCAGATATACAATTTATATCTACTAAATTCCCTTCATAAATCGGATCTTTTATCTTACTACAGAACCTAGAGTGAATACCTAATACATCCTTCAATGACACCCCATCTGACAACTTACTCATCTCTCCCGAAACACCCCTGCAGTACTGATTTAATAAATCAATCTGAGAAGCTAATGCTTTATTAAACCCCAACTTTAAAATATTACTGGATAAATTTAAGCCGTTGACTAAACCCGAATGCTTCCTAACTCTTTCGTAATCTTTAAAGATTAACGACTGTGATATAAATGAAAAGTTTACTTCTAAGATTTCGAATAAAAAATTTCCCCTAATTTCTTCTATTCTTAGGCTAGATAAACGTGCATCATTAATCTGTGTTGCCTTAACATTAACTATCTCCCAATATCCGGGTAATTTCTCTAGAGTGCTAAACTTATTTAAAGCAAACCTCCAGTTCTTCCAATGCGAATCTCCTAAAGTAGCATCGCTCTCTCTTAATTTAATAACCTCTTCCTTGCGTTTATTTTTTTGTACTACAAGAGGGACGCCGCATTTTAAGCAAATTTTCCATTCTTTATCATAAATTTTGTTACAATCGGGACAACAAAAGCGTTCAGATTCCTCCCGAACTACTATTTTCTTCTCTTTTATTGTTTCTTGCTTATATTTAACACAAACCTCTTTAGCAATAACACTACTATGAGCCAATATCGCTTCGTTAAGACATGCCCTAATGGCCTCTTCGGATGGTCTCTCTGTATGAGTATCTGGGTTTGAACTCTGCAGGTTTCCATTATAGGCAGTTTTCCTCCATATCTCGTGAGCCTTCTGGCGATTATCTTGCCTAAGACAATCTAACGCTTCATTATCTTCTTTTCCTTCTACCCAAAACCAAAACATCTCTTCCTGTAAACGTGTAACAGGATTCTCTAAACGCTGCAAAGCATTTATTACATTCTCTTCACTTCTATCTAAAGCACCTATCCAAGGGAAGTCATATTCATAAACTACATCAAAACCAAGAGACTTCTTTACCTTGATCTCGCTGACACGACTCATAATCTCTTGTGTCGAGGCAGATGGTAATAAACCTAAAACTCTAAAGGCATTGTTTTGATATTTGTGCATAAGTTAGTAAACCAATCTTGTAAGCTAATTTCAATTAGCCTTACTACCTGCGTTTATTTCCCGTTTTCTTTTATCTACATAAGCAATAAATCCATTAAAGTCTGTCTCCCAAAATTTCTTGATCTCTTCGTTAAATCCGCCTACAACCCATGGAGCCGATTCCGCAACCCTTGTTATCAAAAGAGAGGACGCGAGTTTGCCACATGAAACTTTGATTGATTTACCATCTCGTTTATTTATGATAACAGAATAACTTTCACCTGTTCGAATACCATTGGTATAATTAGTTGTAACTTTGTTATAAACCCAAGCTAACTCTGCGAGTAGAATCATTTCTAATCCATAAAATGACGGTTTGAATAACCATGAGCTAGAAATAATAACCGGCTTGACTTCCACCTTTGGAGCCTTTGCTTCCACATTAATTATATTAGCAATTTTCTCAGGTGGCCCGAATCTTGAAAGAGCAATATTAATAGGATGCAATAAAAGGTTCTTTTTCCTTTTCCATAATTTCACAATATTCCAGCAGGCCAAAAGAAATAAGCCTAATATAACCAATACCCAATAACCGGCTTCACTAAATGCGCTGTTAATCCATAATAAAAATATTCCAATTATTATGCCCAAATTAGTAAACAAAAGGTTTCTGTTAGTTCGCTTAATATGCTTTTCTATAAAATTGCTCATTTTTTCTTCAAGAGATCGATATCTTGCTTAATCAGCTCGTTATGTTTTTCAATTGTCTTCTTTAGCTCAGAAACTTCGTAACTATTTCGATTGATCATATGAAAAACGAGCAACAATATCCCCAGGGCCGTGAACTGTATAAAATAATGAGATATTATAAAACTAAGCCCAAAAGAAACTATCCCTCCTACCAGCAAGAGTTTATTTTGTTTCATTTCTCTACCAGCTCCATTTCTTTATGTTTACGCTTAATGTAATTCTCAATTTCATCCTTAGCAATGCGATATCCGCCTCGCCGCCCCTCTTTGTAAGCTTTCAATTTCCTATGCCGAATAAGCTCCCTGACATATTCTTCGCTTACCCTTAAGAGCTCAGCGACTTCTTTTGTCAATAAAATATGACTCATCTCATTAACCTCCTCAAACCGAATACTATCTAAGGTAATCTATTACAATCTAATATATTATATATGCAAAGCCTCATAAGTCAATTTTATATTATAACAGGGTAAGTTATCACACACAAGGTAGTAAAAAACCCTCGCCAGATAAACTTTGCCGACGAAGGTTTTACTTTTTTAGCGTCCGGGATTTGTCCCTTCCAACTCGGGACGAAAACCAAATTATTAGTTTTAATATATCATAAGCTCCTTGATTGTCAATGTGTTTCCACTTATGTTCAAGCCAACAAATTTAATTCGCTCAAATTTCATATTTTTCATTCACTTTCTTTAATGTTCGCTCGGCAGTATTAAAACGCCATTTTCAAACCACAGATCAATCTTATTTAGCGGAAAATCCGTCCATTCAATTTTCTCCCGATAAAGCTCATGATAGTTACCGTCCTCACACACTAGAATTGCCGATTTATCCTCATTAACTTCGAGCTTCCAGGCACCAAATTCCTGTAAATTATTTTTTGCTCTTGTCGTTAATAATATTTTATCAACCAGCCAAAATGCACCCCCTTCCTGAGCTACATACAAAACGCCGTCGGTATAAAGATATCCGCTTAAATGCTTGTACCAATACTCTGTTCCGCTAAATTGCCTTAATTCATTTTTCGTTAACATTTCAAACCTCCCTTTTAATACAGGAAAAATAGCAGTTCCTGCAATCATTGTTGTTTTCGCTAGTGCATTTATCACACACCGGCCCTTTGTCTATAGAAGCTATCGAACGCATAAGCAACTTCTCAACTACCACAGTCATTGGCCGGTCTTGGCTGCATTTTAATCTATACAGCGTCTTAACCATTGTTTCGCTTAACATCGGACTATACATATATCTTTCACCTCCTTCTCTAGGATTTCGACCCATAAAACTCCATCAATTACTACCCAATCTGAAATTTCATTCCAGCTTATTTCTTTGATTAACTTATCCTTTTGTGTCCACATTAGAAATCACCTCCCTCATCAAGTAAATCTCGATGCTTCTCAACAAAATCTTCCAGGCTTTCAGATCCGCTGGGCTTGAAACCCTTAGCCATAAGCTGATAAACGTTCTTCATTAAATTCCTTTCTTCCCAGAAAGCGGATAAGCCGAATGCTTGCTCCGGAAGATCCTCTGAATAGGTCCTATATTGAGAATCGCGTGAAGTTGAATACCTTTCCATGCAGGCATCCGCGCGCAACACCCCATCCTCAAATTTTTCGTTTTTCTTTAACATTTCTTTTTTTTCTTGGCTCATGTAAAACTCCTTTCTTTTGATGCCGAAAATATAAGCCCAATGATTTGAAGGCATTTTCAGGCAACCCAGGAAATGCCGTCTTTTGTCAAGAAAACAGGTATGCCCGAAAAGAATGAGCGCAAGCGAGTGAGTTTCCTGGGGTTCTTGGGAAAAATTGAGACTCCCCGTAAGGGGCAGAATGCTTCTGATACCTAAAAAGCCTTTCCGAGGCAAACCACGAAAAGGCTTTTTAGGTAGAGGTGAATTTTTCCCAAGGATTTTCTTGCACAAAAGTCAATCTTGGGCTATTTTTAAGGCGAGAAAAAGAAAGAGGATTACGTGACGGCAAGAAAAAAAAGAAAAGAAAATTTGAGGGTGGAGAGAAAAGCGCAATAATTATGGAAAGGTGAATATTTTAATTATCCGCTGTCTGAATTTTAATGCATCAATTTTAGTTCTGTAACGGCTGGTTTAAGACCGGCTTCTTCTCAAACCCTTTTGCCCTGTATTCAATTTTGTGGTAATGAATTAAGCCTTGAGCATCAACATAGCCAAGCGTTATATCAGACATTTTTATTTCACTGCTTAAGGTTTCCGCATCAAAGCTTTTTAACTGATTTCGCAGTTCGTCAATCCAATTTTCAACTTTCATATTTTTCTCTC
>ORJL010033369.1_pt1 | contig 10613 bp, 7 predicted proteins | sample 1779941 | NCBI WGS metagenome assembly ORJL01 (sample SAMEA104232317, study PRJEB22302) | groundwater metagenome | biome: forest; feature: aquifer; material: groundwater | place: USA | collected 2011-08-07 | depth 5.8 m | reverse complement strand
GGTTTGTCGGTCCGGCTGTATTCCAACTGCTGGCCGTTTGCCGCCCTGGTAGACTTCTTCAGTTGGGTAACCTTGGCGCCGGTATAATCGGCGCCGGCGGCGTTTAGGACCGGCATGCTCAGGGAAAAGCAAAGGATGACGGTTAGGATTCCCCGGTAAAAATTCTTCATCGCTGATGTACCCCCTTGATTAAAGATGGAACAACCCATTTATTTCATCGCCGCTGGATGATTTCTTGGCCGACAGCCTTCATCTTAGGGCGGAAAAGGCCGTCTTTTCCAGCCTGTCCCTATATCACAAATACTAAAAAGAAGCCGGCAGTTAACTGGGGACTAATTGATGGCGCCGGCGGCCCTTATCCATTACAGAATTAAACCCGGCCTTTTATCCTTGACCGTCCAAGATCAAAAGGTGTAAATCAGCTGACACTCTTCCCGTGACACCTGCTGGTTTCCCGGAAACATCGTATCCATTGCGTCAAGACTTGCTTAGCCAGGTTGCGGCTACATCAGGAGGTTAATTTGCGTTCCCAGGCGACAGACAAGGAGGGCGATCAGCGAAGGGCAACGATCCAGAAGGGGTTTCTTAGTGTTTTCCTCAGGTTGCGTGCTTTTCAGGCGCTTCGCTATCGCGACTATCGTTTAATCTGGTACGGACAGACTTTCGTGTCTTTAGGGACCTGGATGGATGAAGTTACCCGGGGCTGGCTGATCTATGAATTGACGAACTCGGCGGTGCAGTTGGGGTTGGTGCGCGGTATTCAGGCCATCCCCTTTCTTCTGTTATCTCCGGTTGCGGGAAGCGTTGCCGACCGCTATTCCCGCAAGGCTCAGCTCATTGTGGCCCAGGTGGTGAACGGGTTGGTGTTTGCCGCCACGGCCCTCCTTATTTTTTCCGGCCGGATCCGGCCCTGGCATGTCTATGTCACGGCCTTGCTCATGGCCGTCGTCCAGACTTTTCAGCAGCCGGCAAGGGCGGCGATGGTATCCGATAGCGTACCGAAGGATTTTCTGATCAACGCCATCGGCCTCAATTCCACAATGTTCAATATGGCGCGCAGCACCGGTCCGGCCCTGGCGGGCGTGCTTATCGCTCTGGTCGGTACCGGCGGCTCCTATGCCGTGCAGGCCCTGTTTTATTTTCTGGCTACCTTTTGGACCGTACAGCTTCGCCCGCTTCAGAGGCCGGCAAAGAGCGCGGGCGGACAGTCGATGCATGCTGAATCCTTTGGCCGGAGTATTGTCGAAGGATGGAAATTCAGCTGGAATAACGAGGCGGTGCGCACCGGTCTCGTCGCGGTGACCATAGCGTCTTTGTTCATTGCCCCCTTCACGACCCTCCTGCCCGTCTTTGCCCGGGACCTGCTTAAGATTGGGGCCACCGGTCAGGGGTTGCTGCTCACCGCCATGGGCATAGGAGCACTTCTCAGTTCTTTTCTCATCGCCTCCTCCGGCGACAGACTGCCAAGGGGGATGCTCATGTTAGGTTCCGTGGCGGCATACGGTTTTACCCTGGTCTTCTTCGCGGCCTCAGTCTGGTATCATCTATCCCTGATACTGATGGTGGTCGCCGGCCTCTGTCACGTACACTCCCACTCCCTGGTGCAGACCGTTATCCAATCCTACTCGCCGCCTGAATTTCGCGGCCGGACGATGTCCTTGTTTTACATGAGCCGGGTGCTGACGACCTTAGGCAGCACGCTCGTGGGGGTACTGTCAGCGGTGGTGGGCGCCCGTTGGGCTGTGGCGGCCATGTGCCTGGTCGGCGCGCTCTCGATGCTCATAATCTATGCCGCCCTGCCGCGGGCCCGGCTTATCCGTTAAGATAAATTGAATGATGGGAAGATCACGGATTCAATAGCAAAGACAGAAAAAATGCTTTATGTTAGTGTAGAAAGCTCCGGCAGGCCGGGACACGGGAAAAACACCTTGCAGGAGGGAAAGACATGAAGGTTTTGCACACCTCCGATTGGCATATCGGCCGCGCCCTCTATGGGCGCAAGAGATACGAGGAGCAGGAAGCTTTCTTGAACTGGCTGGCGCGCCTGGTGGAGGAAAACAGTATCGATGTTCTGTTGGTGGCGGGTGACATTTTCGACAACAGCACCCCCGGCAATCAGGCCCAGGGACTTTATTACCGCTTTCTCTGCCGGATGGCGGCCTTGCCCAATCGCCACGTGGTTGTCACGGCCGGCAACCATGACTCGCCGTCTTTTCTCTCCGCCCCTAAAGAACTGTTGAAATTTTTGAACATCCACGTCGTGGGGGGCGCCTCGGAGGTCCCGTCCGAGGAGGTGATCGTTCTGGCCGGTCCCGATCATCAGGCCCGGCTCATTGTCTGTGCCGTTCCCTATCTCAGAGACCGTGATCTCCGCACCGCCGAGGCCGGCGAGAGCGTCGCCGACAAGGAACGGAAGCTGATCGAAGGGATCAGGAGGCATTACCGCTGTGTCTGCGAAGCGGCGGAAGAAAAGTGTGCCCGGCTGCAGAAGCGGGTGCCGATAATAGTGATGGGGCATTTGTTTACGGCAGGGGGCCAGACCGCCGAGGGGGATGGGGTGCGCGAGCTTTACATCGGCTCTCTGGCACAGGTCGGAGCGGATGTGTTTCCCCCCGGTATCGACTACCTGGCCTTAGGGCATCTTCATATTCCGCAGAAGGTGGGCGGCGCGGATTGCATCCGCTATTCCGGTTCTCCCCTCCCCATCGGCTTTGGGGAAGGGGGGCAGGACAAAAGTGTCGTCCAGCTGGAATTTTCGGGCACCCTGCCGCAAATCACGAATATACCCGTGCCCAGGTTCCAGGAACTGAAAATCTTGCGCGGCGACTGGCCGGTGATAGCCCGGGAGATTGATGCTCTGCGCTTGCAGGGCAGTTCCGCCTGGCTGGAGATCGTCTATGAAGGGGAGGACATCGCCGGCGATCTGCGCGAGCGTCTCGACGAGGAGATTGCCGGAACCCGCCTGGAGGTCCTCCGCGTCAAGAACAACCGCATTTGGGAAAGGGCCTTGAACGGGATGGACGAGGAAGAAACGCTGGACGACCTAAATGCCGTGGATGTGTTCCAGCGTTGCCTGGAAGCACAGCAGGTGCCGGAAGAGCAAAGAGGGCCGCTCTTGAGCGCCTATCGGGAAGTGGTCGCCGCCCTTCATGAAGAAGACCCGCAGGCGGATTGATGAGGCCATGAAAATACTCGGCATAGGGTTCAAAAATTTGAATTCGCTCAACGGCGAATGGCATTGTGACTTTACCCACCCGGATTACACCGCCAATGGCATATTTGCCATTACCGGCCCGACGGGCGCCGGTAAGACTACCATCCTGGATGCCATTTGCCTCGGGCTTTACGGCCAGACACCCCGCCTGGGTAAAGTGACAAAAAGCAGCAACGAGATCATGTCGCGCCGGACGGGGGAATGCTTTGCCGAAGTTACTTTCGAGAGCGAGAAAGGCCGGTACCGCTGCCACTGGAGTCAGCACCGCGCCGGTCGCCGGCCGGATGGTGCCTTGCAGGCGGCAAAGCATGAAATAGTGGCAGTCGATTCCGGGGCCGTCCTGGAATCCAGGATGACCCAGGTTGGCGAATTCATCGAGCAGGTTACGGGCATGGACTTCGAACGCTTCACCCGGTCGATGCTGCTGGCCCAGGGCGGATTTGTCACTTTTCTGCAAGCCTCTCCGGATGATCGGGCGCCGATCCTGGAACAGATCACCGGAACGGAAATTTACAGCCGCATATCCGTGAAAGTTCACGAACGCCGCGCTGCCGAGCGGGAAAAACTGGCCCTCTTGCAGTCAGAGCTGAAGGGCCTCCAGGTTTTGAGCGCTGAGGAAGAAGAAAGCCTGCGGGCCGAAGGGCGGGAGAAGCAGGCCCGGGAGGCCGAACTGGCCGGGAGAGTGGAAGAACTGCGCCGGGCATTATCGTGGCTTTTGAGGATCTCGGAGCTGGAGCGGGAACTGGCCATCCTGGATGATCAGCGGCAGAGTCTCAATCAGCGTCGGCAGGAGTTCGGACCGGAATGGGAAAAATTGCAAAAAGCGCGCCGGTCTCTCCCGTTGGAGGGCGATTATCGAAGTCTGGTTGCCCTGCGCCTGGAGCAGGAGACGGAGGAGAAGGAACTGGCCGCCGCCGCGACTGAGCTGCCGGGAAAGGACAAAGCCCGTGTCCAGGCGCTGACGGCCAAAGAGGAGGCACAGGCCCGGTTGCTGGAGGCGCGGAACAGACAGGTTGCCGAAGGGCTGGTCATCAAAAAGGTGCGTGAACTGGATGCGCGGTTACAGGAGAAAAGGAAGCAGCTGATAGATAAGGAAAAAGGGATAAAAGCGGCCGCAGAGCAGGGCCGGGGATACGGGAAAGTGGTCGTTGATCTCGAGGAGCGACGGCAATCGCTGCGGGATGATCTGCAGGCCATCAACGATTACCTTGCGCAGCAGGCCGCCGATGCCGCATTGGCCGCGAACCTGACGGCCATTTCCCAGTCCTTTGAGATATTGCAGGCAAGCGTGGTCAAGCATGGCCAATCCCGGAAAGATCTGGCGGCGGCAGCGGGGAAGAGAGGGACCGCCGACGGCGATTGCCAAAGGCTGGAGGAAGCGTTTGAAAAATCCCGCCGGGAATTCGAGGACGTAAATGACGATCTGCAGCGACTCGGCTCGGAGCGGAGTGCCCTCCTCCAGGGGCGGGAAATCACCCAATGGCGGGAAGAGGCCGAAGGTCGGAAAGACCGTGCCCGCTTGCTGCTTGCGACCGGGGAAACTATCGACCGCCTGCAGGAAACAAAGCGGGAGCTGGAATCTTTGCAGACTAAGATTCAGCTCTTGGAAGGCAGCCAGGGGCAACTGGTCCAGGATATAAAGGCCGGCGCTGATAAGAAAGCGCTCCTGGAAAGAGATATCGCCGGCCTGGAAAGACAGGTGGCGCTCTGGAACCGTATCCGCAACCTGGAAGAAGAAAGAAAACGACTCGCCGACGGCAACCCTTGTCCTTTATGCGGCGCCACCGAACATCCCTATGCCCGGGGCAATATCCCGGCCCTGGACAGCGCCGAAGCAGAGCTGGCGAATAGCAAAAAGGAATTACGGGCGGTGTCCGAAGAGCTAAGAATTCTGGAGGCAGGGCTGGCCAGGACCAACGCGGAAATCCGGCATGGGGAGAAAGACGGGCAAGAGAAGCAGGCGGCGCTGGAGAAAGACGAAAAACAATGCGCCGCTTCCCTCATCATCCTTCAACTGGCAGCTGACTCGGAGGATCGGTCCCGGGTGGTGCAGGCTGAATATGCCGCTTGTCAGACGGAAATTGCCGCTCTCACCGATCTTATTCGCCGTGCGGAAGAGAAAAGCCAACAGGAAAGGCTGCGGCAAAAGGCCCTGGAAGAATTGAGGGCGAAGTTCGACAGTACGGGCCAGGCCCTGCAGGAGGCCAGGCACCGGGCTGAGGCTGCCGGCCGGGAGTGCGAACGGCTGAGCAAAGAGAGCGATGCCTTGTCGGAAGAGACAAAAATGGTCAATGCCGCTGCTCTCAGGGACGTTGAGCCCTTTGGGGTCCGTGAACTGCCCGGAGCCGGTCTCGCTGACATCCTGAAGGACCTGGCCGCGCGCCGGGAACGGTGGCGGTCCAAAGAGCAGGAAAAAACCGTCGCAGAGAAAAAAATTGGCATATTGCAGGCGGAGATGGAAAAGAATCAGGCTCTGCTGGCCAACCTCGACCAAGATTTGGCCGCAAGGCGCGGAGAACATGCCGCTTTGGGGGAAGAGCAGGCGTCCCTGAGGGCAACGCGCCGGGAGCTGTTCGGGGAGAAGAACACTGACGACGAGGAAAGACAACAGGTGAAGGCCCTTGACCGGGCGGATAGGGAGCTGGAAGATGCGCGGGCCGAATATGGGCAAAGGGAAAGGGAACTAATTGGCCTGCAGGAGAAAATCGCTTCCTTGCGGGAAAAAACGGAAAAAAGGACTGAAGAACTGGCGCGGGCGGAATCTCGCCTGAGCGAGCGCTTCAGGAAGAAGGGATTGACAGGCGAGGCGGACTACCTGTCGTCCTGTCTAAGTGAACCAGAGCGGGAAATGCTCACGGAAAAAGAACAGTCCCTGAGCAGGGAAATGACGGAGAATGAAGCGCGCCGGCAGGACAGGGCGACAGCCCTGGCCCGGGAACGGGAAAAAAACCTGACCGGGCTGTCGAGAGAAACGTTACAGGAAGCCCTCAGTGACGGTGAAGCCAAACTTAAAGAGCTGCGGTTGGACCTCGGAGGTACCCTCCGGAGTTTAAGTGAAAACGAAAAACTGAAAGGTCGGCAGATGGAGGGCCGGAAGAATGCGGACCGGCAGAGAGGGGAATGCGGGCGCTGGGATGAGCTGCACCAACTCATTGGCTCGGCAGACGGAAAGAAATACCGGAATTTTGCCCAGGGGCTGACCTTTGAGATGATGACCAGACACGCCAATCGTCAGCTTAGAAAGCTGACGGACCGCTACCTGCTGGTCCGTGATACGATCCAGCCCCTGGAACTGAACGTCATCGATAACTACCAGGCCGGCGAGGTTCGCTCCACAAAAAATCTCTCGGGGGGCGAGAGTTTCATCGTCAGTCTGGCCTTGGCGCTGGGGTTATCTCAGATGGCGAGCCGCAATGTGAGGGTGGACTCGCTATTTCTCGATGAGGGCTTTGGGACCCTGGATGATGACGCACTGGAAATGGCGCTGGAAACACTGGCGGGATTGCAGCAGAGCGGCAAACTGATCGGCTTGATCTCCCATGTGCCGGCCCTCAAAGAACGGATCCGGACGCAGATACAGGTCATCCCGCAAGCAGGGGGGCGCAGTTTTCTCAGCGGACCCGGTTGCCGGGGGGCAGGAACAGGAACGAATCCACCCTCACGATCATGACCGGACTTTTTCCTGGCGGCCCGGCGCGGCCCGTGTTTATAATTTTTTGACCCCTTCCCGACCCTTTTTTTCATCAATATCGCCGGGATACATTACCGCTTCCCGGCTTCGTTCACCGGTGCGGATGCGGATCACTTCCTCAACGGGATAGACGAAGATAAGCCCGTCCCCCGGTTCGCCGGTATAGGCGGCCTGGCAAATGGCGGCTATCGTCTCCTCCATGTTGTGTTCGCTCAGGACGATATTGACCTGTATCTTCGGCAACATATCCACCTGATAGGTGCCGGAACGGCCCGCCAGTTTGATCCCCCCTTGGCGGCCATGCCCGCGTATTTCAAACATGTTCAATCCCACAATACCGATTGCGCCCAGGGCGTCCTTGACATCGTTGACTTTGTCTTCGCGAATTATGGCTTCAATCTTTTTCAGCATGGTAAAATCTACCAATTATTAGAATCTAACCCCGATAAACGGGATAAGTCCTGCAAGTCAGGATAAATGAGTTAACGAAATCAGTTTCTGCCATAATACGCAGAAACGATTTCTAACTTACTAAGAGTATGATCTTTCTCCATGGGAACTCACATCCAGGCCCACCTCTTCTTCGGCGGGGGATACCCGCAGTCCGATGCTGAGGTGCAGTATCTTGGCCAGGACGTAGGTAACCCCGAAACTGAAAGCGATGGTCACCAGGATCGCAATAATCTGCACGCCGAGGAGTCCCGGATTGCCTGAAAACAAGCCGTTGGCACCGGCGCTGTTCACTGTCACGGTGGCAAAAAGACCGGCGGCGATCATGCCCCAGGAACTGGCCATGCCGTGGCAGGCCCACACGTCCAGGGATTCATCCAGCTTTTTCCTTTCCCGGAAGCGCATGGCGTAATAAGACAGGGGGGCGGCTACCGCCCCGATCAACATCGCCGTCATCGGCGTCACATAGCCCGAGGCCGGGGTGACGGCAGCCAGACCCACGACCATGCCGGTGGCGATTCCGAGAGTGCTGGGCCGGCCATCGAGCCAGGAAAGCAACATCCAGACGAGACCGGCCGTGGCCGCCGAGGTGTTGGTGGTAAGCAGGGCGTTTACGGCTACGCCGTCGGCCGCCAGCGCGCTGCCGGCATTAAAGCCGAACCACCCCACCCATAGCAGGCCGGCCCCGATCACCGTCAGGGGAATATTATTGGGTTCCATGGGTGACTTGCCGAAGCCCTTGCGCGGCCCGATAACCAAGGCAAAGGCCAGCGCCGAAAAACCAGCGGCAATATGCACCACTGTCCCGCCGGCAAAATCGAGCACACCCATTTCTTTCAACCAGCCGCCCTGTCCCCAGACCCAGTGGCACAGGGGATCATAGACGAGGGTGGCCCAGAGCAGGCTGAATATCAGAAAACTCTTGAAATTCACCCGTTCCACAAAGGCGCCCGTAATGAGTGCCGGGGTGATGACGGCGAACATCATCTGAAATGCCGCAAACAGTCCGTGGGGAATGGTCTTGCTGTAGTCGGGGTTGGGAAGTGGTCCAACGCCGTTAAACCCCAGGAAGTTGAGGCCGCCAATGAGTCCCTTGATATCGGCGCCAAAGGCCAGAGAATACCCGTAGAGCACCCACTGCACGCCGATCAGGGCCATGAAGGTGTAACTCAGGGTAAGGGTGGAAAGGACGTTTTTCCGCCGCACCATGCCCCCATAAAAAAGTGCCAGGGCCGGCGTCATCAGTAACACCAGGGAACAGCAGACCAGCATCCAGGCCGTGTCACCCGCGTTGATTTGATTGCCCATGGTTGCTTGACCCTCCTTTGGGAATTTGATCAAAAATGAATATCTGTTAGCAATTATCCTGCCAATGATAATAGGTGGCCAGACATCGGGGGCGAGCGTCCGGAAGGACCATGGGTGAAGGCTGCGGAATGGCCGCTCGGATTTTTTACCGGTGTATCAAAGCCGCGAGTCCGCTGCGAAATTGTACATAATTGTATGATTTATGATAATTAGTACATAAATGTAAAAAACGGATTGACATTGGTCAAAAAATATTGAAAATGTAGCCAGAACTTCAGTGAGGCCATTCAGGAATTAATCTCTTTTACAAGACGAAAAAGAGGTGAAACATGAGAAAGGTGGCTTTATTACCCGTTATTGCCGGCATTGCGCTTTTCCTGTCCCCTCCCTTTGTCCATGCTGATGACCTGAAACTCAAGGATGCCCGCGCCCGGGTCTATTTCAGTCCCGATGATGAATGTACCGCTACCATCGTCAAGGAGATAAACAGCGCCAAATCCGCGATTTTCCTCCAGGCCTATGCCTTCACTTCCGAAGAGATAGCCGCCGCCCTCGTCCGGGCTCATCAAAAAGGCGTCCACGTGGAACTCCTCCTTGATAAATCCAACCGGTCGGCCAAATATACGGCCGGCGATGTCACGGCCGGGATGGGCATTCCGACCTATATCGATGCCCGGCACGCGATTGCCAATAACAAGATAATGATCATCGACGGGATAATCGTGGTTACGGGAAGCTTCAATTTCACCAAAGCGGCGGAGGAAAAGAACTCCGAGAATGTCTTAATCATCAGAAGCAAGGAGCTGGCAGGGGTTTATCTGGTCAACTGGCAAAGGCATAAGGCCCACGCGGAGAAATTTGTGCGCCGCTAGAATATGGTTCTTAGGGGCGAATCGCGATTCGCCCCTAAGAACGATCTATCAGGTGGAACGAATTTCCTGGCGCATGAAAACGATATAGGAAGCGGCAAAGAAAATCATGGTTATCGCAATCAGCGAGATTATATGCGGAAAGACCAGGTAAACACTCTGCAGCAAAGGAAGAGGGCTTTGAAAGCGAGAAAGGGAAAGCCTTTCCATGGGGCCCATTAAAAGGATGGTTTGGGTTGTCTTCCGCAGCGGATCGAGAATGGTGGTTGTTCCTTCACTATAAAGCGTCATTGGTGAAAGCAGGGAAAAGACGCTGCGCACCCGCTCATGCCGGATCACCATCTCCGGGTTGGTTGCAGCGGCATTCTGCTCGACCGGGGCCAGCATATCGGAAGCAATCCCCGCCCCAATGGCCACAAAAAAAGACAGGAAGATCCAACAGGCGACCGCCGCCAGAGCGGAGGTCGCTATGCTGCGGAAGGTGATGGAAAAGAGTATGGAAAGTCCCAGCCAGAAAGAAATATAGAAGATACTGAGAACGAGATAGATGACCAGGCGGCCGATTTCTTCCGGGCCCGGAACGACGCCGATCAGCGTCAGGCCCAGGCCGGATATCAACATCACAATGCTGAACACCATGACGGCGATGATGATCACGCCGGCGAGGAATTTGCCGTTGATGATCGCATCCCGATAGATCGGCTGGGAGACCACCTTGCTCAAAGTGCGGGTGCTGCGTTCCTTGTTAATGGCATCGAAACCCAGGACGATCCCGATCAGCGGGCCGAAAAAGGCGATAAACTGGATCAGGGAAAAAAACTTGCCCGGCGAGGTGAAGAGCAGCAAAAATACCAGGGTCGGTTTGGCTACTCCCTGCAATTCATCCCGCAGCCCGGCGCCCACCATGTAGGCCGTAACCAGACTTACCATCATAATCACCGTGAAAAGCAGTATGAAACGTGTGGAGCTGAAGTGATCCGACAACTCCTTCCGGCAGATGACAAACAAACCTTTCACGCTTGACCCTCCTTGAAGTACTTCATATAGATCTCCTCCAGGGTATAATCCCCCTGGTCCAGCC
>ORJL011798156.1_pt1 | contig 10615 bp, 5 predicted proteins | sample 1779941 | NCBI WGS metagenome assembly ORJL01 (sample SAMEA104232317, study PRJEB22302) | groundwater metagenome | biome: forest; feature: aquifer; material: groundwater | place: USA | collected 2011-08-07 | depth 5.8 m | reverse complement strand
TTAACAATAACTGCTGTAACAATTACTGCAAGAGGATGCAGACCACTCACTAGTTTTGCAAGTAATAATTTCTCTTGTAATGCGACAGTATCAACATCAGGACTTACGGTTAGAGCAAATGTAACTTTACCCAACGGAAGTTTCTACAACATGACATTGTTAAACGACAACCTCAATTATACATTCAGCTTCAACGGTTCTGTTGTAGGATTATATACTGTAAATTGGATAACAAACAACAGCATAACAACAAGCATAACAACCGACAGTTTCACAGTAAACAATAGCGCACCAAGCATAACAAGTGTTCTAATAAATTCAACAACAGGCGCAAACACAACAGCAGACAACCTAACCGCATTCACATCAGGAGTTGGCGACATTAACCCAGAACAAAACGTCAGTGTTAATTATGATTGGCGATTAAATGGAAGCTCAATCGCAGTACTTAATTTACCAATGACCGCACCTTTCAACAACGGAAGCAGAAATTTAACATTTGACTTCTCAACAAATAATAATGTTGGAGTGTTGGGTGCTGGCAGTGCATCACCAATTTGGAATTCAACAGGAAAATATGGTGGAGCTTACAGTTTTGACGGGACGAATGATGTTATAAACATTTCTTCTTTTAATGTTGAAAAATTAACTATTTCTGTATGGGTGAATCCTCGCAGCAACACAACTTATAAAAGATTAATTACTAAATATCAAGGCTCTGGTTCGCCAGCAGGAACAATTGTACTTGATACTGTCTCAGGAATAGGCACTAATGGCAATGGTTTACGTTGCTTAATTGCAAATCTTAGCAATACTGTTGAAGGACCTACGGTTGATAATCAAACAAATGTTAATACATGGCAAAACTTTGCATGTACATTTAATGGCAGCGTAATATCTGTTTACAAAAACGGCACTTTAGTAGGAAATAGAACTACAACATTTTCTAACATTCCATCACTTACCAGAGATTGGGCGATAGGCGAAGACACTAATGAAGGAACCAATCCCGAATACTTCAACGGTTCTATTGACGAAGTTCAAATCTACAATCGCAGTTTAAGCCCAGAACAAATCTTTGCAATCTACAACAACAGTGCTCCACGTTATGATCGTTTAGTTCCTGAAGAAACATCAATTGGAGATAACTGGACAGTACTCGCAACACCAATTGATAATTTAGGTTTGAACGGCACAGGAATTAGAAGCAATGATGTAATCATTAAATCAGTACCAGACATTAGATTTGTTGCACCAACACCAGCAAATGGAACAATAACAATAAACAATTCTGCAATAATAAACGTATCAATAACAAATGTTACAAACATCTTAGAATACAAATTCAATTGGAACGGAACAAACTATACAATGTATAATGATAGTTTAGTTTTGATGATGAATTTTGATAATGTTAGTGGAATAGGTGAGAATTCTACTAAAGTAATAGATGTGAGTAAATATGGGAATAATGGTTCAATAAACGGAGCGACGTGGATAACAAATGGAAAACACGGCGGCGCATTTAATTTTGTTTCAGCAAACACTAACACTATAACAATTCCTGGCGCAACATCACTGACGGGATCATCTGCGATAACAATATCTGCGTGGATAAATAGAACGTCTGCAACTAATTATGGCACTGTACTGTGCATGGCTAATGTTTGGTCTGATCCGTATGGTGATTATTGCTTACAATATCAAGATACTTCAGATAGTATTTATTTCCACATAGGAAAAGCAAGTGGAAGCTACACGAATCTACTGGCAACAACACCAGGAAATAATGTTTGGTTCCACGCAGTAGGAACATTTAATGGAACTAATATGACCATCTACATAAATGGAGTAAATGCTAATTCCGTGATTACAACCGCGATGTCTAAGACTGCAGGTGCAGCACTTAGGTTAGGAACTGCATCAGGCTCGGACTATCTACTAAACGGCGCAATAGACGAGGTCAGAATTTATAACAGAAGTTTGTCAGCAGATGAAATCACACAACTTTATCGTTCAAACTTAAACAAATATAACAACAATTCCTGGCAATTCGTAACAAACCAAACAAATCTAACAACAGGAAACATAAACACGTATTTTGCAAGCGTAAAAGATTTTAATGGAAATAGCAACATAACAGAAACAAGAACACTAAGCGTAGCAACAGTAAATACTTGCGCAAGAATAAATGAGCCAGGAACATACACGCTAAACCAAAACTTGCTTGCGAGCGGAACAAACTGCATAGACTTAAACACGCAAAATGCAACAATAAATTGCCAAGGATACAACATAACAAGCAATCCTTTTGGAGTTGCAGCATTTAACATTTCAGTTGTTAACAACGCACAATTATCAAACATCACAATACAAAACTGCAATATTCAAAACTTCAGCGTCGGTATTAATGTTTCATCAGCATCAAATATTTCATTATTTAACAACAACATAACAAACGTTTCAAATGGAATTTGGCTAAACAATATTGTAGGGAGTATTTTAGAAAATAATACTGCAAATGCAACAGGAAACTTAGTAAAAGGAATCTTCCTGAAAAATTCAACAAATAACACCCTAATACAAAACAACGCATCAAGCCAACCAGCAACCGGCCAAGGCAACAGTGGAATATACTTATTAACAAGCAACAAAAACATTTTAAAAAATAACACTGGCAAAAGCATTAACAGCCAAGGAATCACAATTGACGACAGCGCCAATAACCAACTCACACACAACACAGGAATTAGCCAAACAAACTCAGGAATATTAATCATATCAAGCACACTTAGCGTTGAAAACAACACACTAACAAATAACATAGGAACAAGTAATGACGCAGAAGGAATATTACTCTCATCAATAACATACACCAACCTAACAAACAACACAGCAACAAGCAACAACTACCACGCAATCGCAATAACCGGAGCAAATAATAACAACATACAAAACAACACCGCCAAAGGAAATATCTCAATACTAATAACAGACGCAAACAACAACAACTTCACAAACAACACACTAATTGGAAACACAGGATTTGAAATAAACAGCTCAAATAATATTTTAATAACTAACTCTTCTTTCCAAAACGTAAATTGGAGCATCAAATCAGATTTAGGCACTAATTTTAGCCTAATAGACAACCAAAAAATTACAAATTACACTTTTGTTAATACTCCAAAACTCACAATCACGCAAACAGGAATTGCAAGCCTAAACTTCTTTAACATAATAAACGCAAACGGAACAAACCTATCAATGGATGTTAACTTAACAACAAACAGAGTACACGTTAACAGTTCAAGAAGTTTAGGATTGAACGTAACTGCTAACATTACTTTGTTTAATTTGAATACATTTAGAACACCAATAATTACTGTTGATTATGCAGATACTGGCACGCAAGAATCCTGCACAAGCCCAAAATGCATTAATCTTTCATTCAGTTTGGGAACTTTAATTTTTAACGTCTCAAGCTTCACAACATACAGAACAGTTCTTGGCTGCGGCTTAATAAACGAAAGCTCAAACCTATCAGCAAACACAATAAACAATGGAGGAACATGCTTTGATTTCAACCAATCAAATTTAGTGTTTGACTGCGCAGGATACAACGTAACAAGCAATCCAAAAGGAATAATGGCATTTAACATTTCAATTGTTAACAACGCACAATTATCAAACATAACAATAAAAAATTGCAATATTCAAAACTTCAGCATCGGTATTAATGTTTCATCAGCATCAAATATTTCATTATTTAACAACAACATAACAAATGTCACTGGGGGAATATGGTTAAATAACACTGCTACAAGTGTGCTCGAAAATAACACTATAAATTCAAGTAACGGATACGCATTGTATTTGATTAACTCAAGCAACAACACCATAACAAAAACATCAGCAACAAGCACAACAATCACAACACAATTAATCAATGGGACACAAAACACGATCTCAAACAATTCTTTAACCGGCAAAATTGCTATCTTCACACAAACAACTAAAAACAACAACTTCACAAATAACACTTTAATAGGAGATACTGGGTTTGAAATAAATTCTTCAACAAACATTTTGATAACAAATTCTTCTTTCCAAGACAATAATTGGAGCATAAAAACAGGTTTGGGAAGCAATGTTAGTTTAATTGACAACCAAAGAATGACTAATTACACATTTGCAAATGCACCAAAAACAACAATCACAAAAACAGGAATTGCAAGTATTAATTTCTTTAACATTATCAACGCAAACGGAACAAATCTTTCAATGGATGTTAACTTGACAAGCAATAGAACACATGTTAACTCAACCAGATCTCCTGGCCTAAATGTGAATTCAAACATAACAATGTACAATATCTTGTTAACTAATCCTGTTGTTTTAGCAGATTTTAATGACACTGGAATATTTACTACCTGCCCCCTAACAACTTGCACAAATCTATCATACACAGCAAACACATTCATCTTCAACACAAGCCACTTCACAACATTTGCGGTGAATGAAAACATAAGCCAAGAACCACACATCGACTTGATTAACCCACAAAATGCAACATCATTCACATACGCAAACAGGCCATTTAACTTCAGCTGGAACGTAACAAGCACAAACACAACACTAAATTGTGATTTGTTAATCAACGGCAGCATTAACACTTCGCTCACAGGCGTTGTTAGCGGAGCTAACACATCAACACTAGTTAACTTAAGCCCTGGCAAAGATTATACTTGGGGAGTGAACTGTACAGATGGAACATTTAACAACCAAACACTTTTTAGAATATTTAATGTAACAGACACAACATCCCCAACAGTTGCACTAAACAACCCTGCAGACAATTACCAAAACCACACTAGCGATCCAACAAATCTAACATTTAACTGCTCAGCAACAGACGACTTCCAATTACAAAACATCAGTTTATACATAACCAACAACCAAAACAATACTTTCGCAATTAACCAAACAACAAACATTAGCGGACAAACAAATTCAACAACATGGACACTACAATTAAGAAACGGAACATACACATGGAATTGCTTAGCATATGACTCATCAAATAATTACGCATTTGCAACAAATAACAAAAGCATACTAATAAACTTCTCATACCCTGCATTTGACGTAAACATAACAGCAAACGCAACAAACGCAACAACATTAACAGGAGATGCAAATAACATAAGCTACACAATAACCGTGTTTAACAATGGCACTGTGGGCGACAACATAACCTCAACTAGCACATACAATTTAACAGTACAAAATCCAAGCAACATAACAACAGCACACCTAAACGAAACAACAATAACCCTCTTATCAGGAACAAGAAGAAATGTGACACTGCGAATTGGCAACATACTTCCAGGGACTTTTAACACAACAGTCACAGCATTTTTGAGCCAGAACTTCGGAGTAAACTCAACAACACCAATAATTACAACAACAATACTACAATTAGGCGACGCAGTAATTGCCGCAACAAAAACAGGCACGCCAAATCCCGCAGAATCAGGAGAAAACCTAAACTACACAATAACACTAAACAACATAGGAAACAAAACAGCACAAAATGTAACAGTAACAGAAGATTACCCCGCAGAAATAACATTTATTTCTGCAACACCAACACCAACAACAGCAAACAATATCTGGCTGCTGGGAAACATAACAAACCAAACAACCCACACAATAAATATCACGATAAAAAAAGAAACACCAACAACAATAAACATAACAAACAACGCAAACATAACCTACATTAATTCAACAGGCACACAAATAATAACCAACACCACACAAACAACAACAATTAACGCAGCAAAACCACAAAACCCATCAGGAGGAACTGCAGGTGCGCCAGGGAAAGTCAAACAAAAGAACACAACACAAGAACAAATAGAAGCATTAACAATTACGCCCACATTTGTAAAAATAAAAATTAAACAAGGAGAAACAAAAAAAGAAATAATCACACTAACAAATACAGGAAACACACAACTAATTGCAAAACTTGATGCTGCACTTGGCGGAATGATAGCATTTTCTCAAAAAGAAATAACAATAGAGCCGGGAACAGCACAAACAATAACATTATTGCTAACAGCACCAGAATCAAAAATGCCTGATGCATACATCTCATCAATAATAATAAAGGCAGGAACACAAATTGAACAAAGAATACCTGTTATAATTGATGTCATAGAAAAAAGCGCTTTATTTGACATTCAAGTAAACCTACCGCAAAAACCACAAGTAATACGGCCTGATGAAAGCGCAACAGCAGACATAATACTTTACAATATGGGTGACATAAAACCAATAGATGTCACACTAAAATATTCAATACGCGATATGAACAACAAAGACATAATCTCACAAGAAGAAACATTTGCAGTAGAAGAACAAAAAGAAGTAAAAAAATCACTAAAAATACCGCACAACATAGCACCAGGATATTATGTATTCTACGCAAAAGCAGACTACGGCAAAAACCAAACAGCAACAAGCAGTGCATTAATGCAGGTAATAGAGCCAGCACCAATTGTAGAGCAACCAAAACAAATAAGCCAAAAAACAGATTTAACAATACCTGCACAACTGCCAATATCAATATTTACATTAATAATATTAATAGGATTATACATTGCGGGCAGAAAAGTTGCAAACACACAAGCAATACGCAAAACATCAATTTACACAATACTTGCATGGGTGCTTGCACTAAATTCACTAAGCCAAAACCAATACCAAACAGCAACAACAATCATAATAGTTGTAATATTCTTGCTGCTCGACTTAATAACCACACCTACAAAAATAAAAGAAACAAACTTTGATGAAAACAAATACTTCAATGACTCAAAAGAAAATTATGCAAAACTAACAGAACTAAATTCACACTTAAATTCAATAGACATAGTCAGCAAGGATATGAACAAACAATTAGAACAACAACTAAAAACAATAGAAAAATCAATAAAATACACAGACAGAAAATTATGGGGAGAAAAAATAGTGCAAAATAAAGAAAATAAAACAAAAATAGAAAAAATAATTAGCTACAACAAGAAATTATTAGAGTACATAAAGAACGCGAAAGAAATATTGAAATGAAAATCAGAATTTGAAAACTTTTTCTTTATCAACATCAATACCATATTTTTTTAATACTTCTGTTCCTGTCATTGAAGTTGTTTGCGCCATTGAAAAACCAATCAATTCAACACCTTGCTGAACAAGCGCTTTTGAAGGCGCTTCAACTTCCATATACGCAGGAATTCTTGGCCACTTATCAATATCATAATGAATGTCCCTTAGCAAATAACTAACTCTATCTTTTTCTTTATCACCAATACGCTTAAAACCCAACTTTTCAAAAATAACACACGCTTCTTCCAAATCAGAAACAATAACTTGATGCTCATCTGAAACTTTAAAATCAGACTTAATGATTCTTTGCTTATAACACAAAACAACCTTATCGCCTTCTGAACGAATTCTTAAAATACTTTTATCTTTACCCAAGCTGCCATTAGGATAATCATACTCCCTGATTTTTAATCTTGCTTCTAAAATTTTTTGAGCGCCAAGAGATTCTAAACAAGAAATAACATGCCGAGGGTTAATTTCCAAAATTTTTACTTCGATTTCATCAGGCATGATATTTGTGAAAAGGAAGAAGTATAAAAAACTAACCCTTCATCGCAATAACATTGCCAGATTCATATCGTTTCAAGCCGTGATAGAAGAACCAAATTGAAAAAATAAAGAAAAACAAACTTACTGCAATTTGAAGAATAAACCATTTCCAAGAAAAAGACGTTAAAAGCTCAACAGGAATTCCCCCAACAAAACCTGCAGGAATTATAAAAAGCAAAAAAAATCTTGTAAACCCCGAATAAATTGAAAACGGATAAAACGAAAAAGTCAAAAATACCTCTCTTGCAGTTCTTGCCATTTGCTCAAAATACCTCAAATAAAAAGTAATTGAGCCAATCAAAATTCCAAATCCCAAAATTGTCAAAGATGCAGACAAAAAAAGCAGCACAAATAACAATATTTGAGATTTTTGCACAACAAAAAAAGACAACCCCAAACCATACACTAAATCGCCCATGCCAGAGTAATGCATTTTAACCAACAAATGCAATAAAACATTTTTTGGAAGAGTCAAATAATAATCAAGACTGCCATTCTCAATAAATTTAGCAATATCCTTCCAATTGCCAAACAAAACAACAGTTAAACCCCAAGAGCCTGCAAGAACTGAATTAAGCATGATAATTTCTTTAAACTGCCAGCCATTAACACTGCCAAATTTTTCAAAAAAAATAAGCCAAAATAAAAGCCAAAATGCATCATTTAACACCATGCCTACTGTTTGAACAACGAAGTTGAAACGATATTCTAAAGCAGATGCTAATTCACGCCTGTACAACGCAGATAAAAAAGCCAAATTAGACTTAACCCCCATTAATTTGCAGCCTCCTAATTCCTATTTGGTATATTACAAATAAAATTACGCTAAATAACGCGATATAGCCTAACTGCCAAAATAAAACCCTCAAAAACTCCAAAAAATTAAACTGAATAAACAATTTAGCAGGATTGTAAATTATGAAACTAAAAGGCAAATTAATAATTGCACCTTTAATCCACTCAGGATAAACATCAAGCGGAATTAACATGCCCCCTAAAATAAATAATCCTTTTTGATAAATCCAAAAAATAGCATGGCTATCTTCAATCCAAAAAGCAATAAAACCCAAACACGCCAAAATAACAAAATTAAGCAAAGTTCCAAAAATTATTGAAATAAAAGAAAAAACAACTGCGCGCGGTAAAACATCAATTGGCCCTGCCAAATAATAAACAACAAAAATCACGAAAAAACCTGAAGTAAAAAAACCATACAAAAAATTGCTCATGTGCAAAACAAGCTTTGAAAAAACATAATTAATAGGCTTTAATAACATTGATGCAACAATTCCTGTTCTTACCTCCTCACTTATTGTTTCAATCCATCTGAGCTGCGAAGACATCACAATAAGCTCTGCTACTCCAAGATACCAAAGCATTTGCGCAATAGTAAAACCCTCAATTATACCTTTACCTGCATAAATCGCAGTCCAAATATTAAAAAAAATAAAAATAACCAAACAAATAAAAAAACTAGAAAAAACTTGAGTGCCAAAATAATTTAACTTTTCAAAAAAATCTGCTTTTGCTAAAGCGAAATATTTTGAAACACTCAATACCATTGCTCAATTACCTCCTCTATTGGAGGGTCTTCTATTATTATATCATCAATTTTGTAATTCTTAAAATATTTATCAAGCAATTCAATTACTGAAATTTTAGAGCGATTAACCTGAAGCTTTATTCTAAAAGTTTCTTGCTCAAGAATTTTTGCGTTTGGAATTTTTGGAATATCTTTTATCTGCTCGTGAAAGTAAACATCCAAAATTTTGTATTTTAACTTCTTTTTTATTTTATCAAGCGAACCATCATATAAAATTTTACCCTCATTAATTACTATTACCCTATTGCAAAGCTCTTCTATATCATCTAAATCATGAGAAGTCAAAATAATTGTTGTTTTTTCAGCCTCATTTAGCTTTTTAATAAATTCACGAACTTTTTTCTTAGCAATTATATCCAAACCAATTGTTGGCTCATCAAGAAACAAAACTTGAGGCTTGTGAAGCACAGACGCGACAAATTCGCAACGCATACGCTCACCCAAAGAAAGCTTTCTAACTGGTGTGTTAAGATATTTTTCAAGATTAAATAACTTAACAAGATTACTTAGCCTTTCTTTATACTCCGCACTATTGATTTCATAAATTTTTGAAAAAACATTAAAAGAATCAATTGGGGGCAAATGATACAACAATTGCTGCCTTTGGCCAAAAATTGTGCCAATCTTAAATGCCAATTTTGTGCGCTGTTTATGAGGATTAAACCCCAAAACATCAATTACGCCTTTAGTTGGAAAAAGAATGCCTGTTAACATCTTCAAAGTAGTGCTTTTTCCTGCACCATTTGGCCCAATAAAGCCAACAATTTCGCCTTCTTTTATTTCAAAAGAAACATCATTTACAGCAATAACATCAGAATACTTTGGCCAAACAATGCTTTTTAATTTACCAAAAAAACCAACAGACTTTGACTTAACCTTAAAAATTTTAGTTAAGCCCTCAACAATAATTACAGGGATCATGAGTGAAACTAAACAACAAAGAAGTATAAAAAAGTTGTGAAAACTACTTCTCACCAACAGTTAAAATAACAAATAAATAAACTCTTTTTTGTTCAACAACTTTAAAGCCTGCTTTTGAGAACAAATCTTCAAATTCTTTCTTACCATAAATCTTTACGTGACCTGGCTCAAGCTTTTTGAATAACCAATGAATTGTTTTTGAGAAAAAATTAAGGTCTGCAAGATACAATTTTCCATCTGACTTAAGCACACGATACATTTATTGAATTGCTTTTTGTGGGTCTAGAAAATGATGATATGCTTCTGAGTTTGTGACAACATCAAATTGATTATTTGCAGAAGGAAGCTTTTCAACAGAAGCAACTT
>ORJL010297140.1_pt1 | contig 10615 bp, 5 predicted proteins | sample 1779941 | NCBI WGS metagenome assembly ORJL01 (sample SAMEA104232317, study PRJEB22302) | groundwater metagenome | biome: forest; feature: aquifer; material: groundwater | place: USA | collected 2011-08-07 | depth 5.8 m | reverse complement strand
CGCGCGCCATCGGCTCCAAGTTGCTGCAGGCGGGTGTGCAGACGATCGTGTTCGCGCCGTCGCGGGTGCGGGTGGAGCTCCTGCTGCGATACCTGCGGGAGGCGCTGAAGCAGCGTGTCGGTGAGCCGCCGAAGGTCGAGGGCTACCGCAGCGGCTACCTGCCGAACGAGCGCCGAGCGGTCGAGCAGGGGCTGCGCGACGGGCGCATCCGCGGCGTCGTGGCGACGAACGCGCTGGAATTGGGGATCGACATCGGCGGCCTCGACGCGGCGGTGCTGACGGGCTATCCGGGCACGCTGGCGAGCGCGTGGCAGCAGATGGGCAGGGCGGGGCGCCGGCACGGGCTGGCGTTTTCGGTGGTGGTGGCATCGTCTTCGCCGCTGAACCAGTACGTGGCGACGAACCCGGAGTACCTGTTCGAGTCCTCGCCGGAAGCGGGGCTGGTCGACCCGGACAACCTGCTCGTGCGGATCAGCCACATGAAGTGCGCGGCGTTCGAGCTGCCGTTCGAGGAGGGCGAGGAATACGGGCCCGAGACTGGCGAGCTGCTGGAGATGCTGGCCGGCGAGGGCGTGCTGGTGAAGGCCGGCGGCCGCTACCACTGGATGACCGAGGTGTTCCCGGCCGAGAGCGTGAGCCTGCGCTCGGCGGCCATCGACAACTTCGTGATCATCGAGCAGGGGCCGAAGCCGCGCGTCATCGGCGAGGTGGACCGCCCGGCGGCGCCGCTGCTGATCCACGACGAGGCGATCTACATGCACGGCGGCGCGCAGTACCACGTCGACAAGCTCGACTGGCACGAGAAGAAGGCGTACGTGCGCAAGGTGGACGTCGACTACTACACCGACGCGAACCTGGCGGTGGACCTGGAGGTGTTGGAGTCGTTCGAGCGCGCGCCTTCGAAGGGGTGCGAGGTCGACCACGGCGAGGTGGCGGTGAAGGACGTGGCGACGATCTTCAAGAAGATCAAGCTCGACACGAACGAGAACGTCGGCTGGGGGCGGATCAGCATCCCGGAGGAGAGCCGGCACACGACGGCGTACTGGTTCTCGCTGAGGGCGGATGCAGTGGACGGGCTGGAGCGGGGCGAGTTGCAGGACGGGCTCTGGGGGATGGCGCACCTGCTGCGCAACCTGGCGCCGATCTTCCTGATGTGCGACCCGCGGGACCTGCAGGCGGTGGCGCAGGTGCGTTCGCCGTTCACGGAGCGGCCGACGCTGTTTCTGTACGAGAACCAGCCGGGCGGCGTCGGCATGGCGCGGCGGCTGTTCGAAATTCACACGCGGCTGATGAGCACGGCGCTGGAGCTGCTGAGCCGCTGCGGCTGCCGGAGCGGCTGCCCGGGCTGCGTGGGACCATCGATCGGCGAGCACGGCACGAACAAGCGGGCGGCGATGGTGCTGTTGCGGCGGCTGTGCGAGCGCGTCGACGCCGTAGCCGAGGCGCAGGCGGTATGAGCATCGGGCTGCGCGAGCGGATGCAGCACGCCGTGGCGCAGCACGCGCAGCCGGAAGCGGCGGAGGCGCCCGAATCGGCCGCGCTTCCGCCCATCGCGGAGATCCTGGGCGGAGACTGGCACGCGACCGAGTACGGGCCGGTCTTCGTGCGCGATGACTGGCTGCCATTGGACCACGAGCACGGCGCGCTGCAGCTGCGGTCGGCGCTCGACGTGGAGGCGGAGCCGCTGGCGCGGCTGTTGGGCGCGCGGTCGGCGCCGCATCCGTCGCGGCTGGCGTTTTTCGACATCGAGACGACGGGATTGTCGGGAGGCACGGGCACGTACATCGTGCTGGCGGGGCTGGGGTCATACGAGGACGGCGCGTTCCGGATGCGGCAGTACTTCCTTGCGGACGTGGCGCACGAGCGGGCGATGCTTTCGATGCTGGCGGCGGACCTGGCCCGCTTCGAGGGGCTCGTGACGTACAACGGGCGCGCGTTCGACGTGCCGTTCGTGGAGACGCGGATGACGATGGCGCGGCTGCGCTCTCCCTGCGCCGGAATGGCGCATTTCGACCTGCTGCATCCCGTGCGGCGACTGTACAAGCATCGGATGCCCGGCTGCCGGCTGGCGGACGCGGAGCGGCGGCTGCTGCGCATCGAGCGGCCGGACGACGTGCCGGGATGGCTGATCCCGTCGCTGTACTTCGACTACCTGCGCGCGGGCCGGGTGAGCCCGCTGCGGGGCGTCTTTCGCCACAACGCGGAAGACGTGCTCTCGCTCGTGGGCGTGCTGGCGTCGCTGGGGCGGCTGCTTTCGGGCGATGCGCTCGATCCCGATGACGGGGCGGCGGTGGGCCGCTGGTGGGAGCACGCGGGGGAGCCGCATCGTGCGATGCGCCTGTACCGGGACGCGCTGCCGTGGCTCGAAGGCGGCGATGCGTGGCCGTGGGCGGCGTCACGCCACGCGGTGCTGTGCAAGCGCTTCGGCGACCGAGAGGAAGCTGCGGCCCTGTGGAGCAGGCTTTGGGCGCAGGGCGACCGCGCCTCGGGCCTGGAGCTGACGATGCACCTCGAGCACCACGCGCGTGACCTCGCCGCCGCCGGGGAGGTCACGCGCGCACTCCTGGTACGCGCTGGCGCCGGCGAACGGATTGCGCTGGAGCACCGGCTGGGGCGCATCGAGCGAAAGTTACACGCGCGGGGTCACAGTTCTGTGTGTGCGGACTGATTGAATACGGTGGTCGAGACGCTATACTCGGCCCGCCTCAGACTCACACCCTCCTCCTGAGCAACGCTCGCTGGCGCTCTCGGGCCGGATGCCCGCAGAGCTAAATCACCGCTGCAGGACGTACAAGCAGCAACCTCTGGATTACCGATGCTTCGACCAACCCGAATTGCCCTCGGGGCGCTAGTTGTTGCCCTGATGACGGCGATGCTTCACCTTGCGCCAGCGCGCGCACAGATCGCGCCCGAACCCGATGCGAACGGCGACGGCCGCGTGAACTCGACCGACCTCCTCGTGGTAGTAAAGGGGCTCGACGGCGCGGACGTGAACCACGACGGGCGGGCCGATTCGCTCGACTACGACATCGTCGTCCGTGCTATTGAAGATGCGATGGGTCTGCCGCCGGCATCCGCTACTCCGGCGCCGGCACAGGCGAGCAGCGGCTGGCGCGGGGAGTACTACAACAACACGACGTTGAGCGGCGGGGTAGCGGCGACGCGGCAGGACGGGCCGGTGCTGGCGTTCGCGTGGCCGAGTGCGCCGGCGGCGGGGGTAAACGCCGACTACTTCTCGGTGCGGTGGACGATGACGCTGGAGAGCGCGGGCGGCGCGTACCAGTTCAACACGCGGCACGACGACGGGGCGCGGCTGTACATCGACGGGGCGCTGGTGCTGGACACCTGGTGGGACCAGATGCCGGCCTCGTACAGCGTGAGCAGGACGCTGAGCGCGGGGGCGCACCAGCTGGAGTACGACTACTACCACACGTACGCGGGGGCCGTGGCGCAGCTGGAGATCGTGGCCGCGGGCGCGGCAACGGCGACCAGCACGCCGGCGCCGGCGGCGACGAACACACCGACGCCGACGGCCGCGGCGGCGACGCCGACCGCGACCAGCGTGGCACCGACGCCGACCGCGGCAGCGGCGACCAGCACGCCGGCGCCTGCGTCGACGAGCACGCCGACACCGACGGCGGCCGCCGCGACCAACACACCGGCGCCTGCGGCGACGAGCACGCCGACGGCGACGCGGACAGCGACGCCCGTGCCGGCGACGAGCACGCCGACGGCGGTGGCGGGCGGGCGCAACAAACTGCTGCAGCCGTTTGCCAGCGACAGCCCGTGGAACATGCCGCTGGGGACGAGCCTGAGCCTGGTGGCGGCGAACCTGCCGAAGACGTTCATGAGCGTGGACGAAGAGCCGATCATCCTGGCGCCGGGGGCGCCGCTGCGGAGCGGCTACGAGAACGGCGACTGGCCGGCCTCGTGCCGGACGAGCGGAGCGACGCCGCTGGGGCAGTTCCCCGTGCCGGACGGGTACGTGATCCCGGAGCCGAGCGGGGGCTTCCTGCCGAACTACTCTGGGGGCGTGCTGCTGGGCGACGGGCGGACGATCGTGGAGATGCAGTACGGGACGCGGTGCGCGTCGACGGGTCCGCTGACGATGGGGATCCAGCGAGACCGGCACGACATCTACGGGAGCGGGCTGGGGTACGGCATCGGCGGGCATGGGGGTAGCGGGCTGTCGGGCGTGGCGGGGTCGCTGCGGGTATGGGAAGTGAACGGAGACGCGCCGATCCGGCACGCGTTGAAGCTGAACATCAGCGCCAAGTTCCTGTCGAAGTCGAACGGGGGCTACCGGTGGCCGGCGGTGGTGGCGGACACGGGGTACAACCAGCCAGGGAACTTCATGGAGTACGTGGGGACGAACCCGGCGCTGCGGATGGGGTCGTTGCTGGTGCTGCCGGCGACGGTGGACATCAACACGCTGGGGCTACAGACGGCGATGGGCAGGCGGCTGGCGTGGACCTTGCAGAACTACGGGGCGTACATCGTGGACTCGGGGCCGCAGACGTGGACGCCGCACAACTGGGTGATCGAATACGGCGTGCAGCAGGCGATGGAGACGCGCTGGGGGTACGGGGTGGACGGTGGACCGATGAACAGCGATTCGCTGATCCTGATGTCGCTGCTGCAGGTGGTGGACAACAACGGGCCGACGAGCGTGGGCGGCGGTGGAGCGCGGGTGCAGCCGCTGCTGCCGGCGATCAGCAACTGAGCGTAAGCGTCACAGCGCACAAACAGGCCCGCCGGAGACGGCGGGCCTGTTTCCATTCCGGCGTCACGTCGAACCTCAACGCGCCCGCACATCCACGGTCGACGCGCTGATGCGCCGGATCTCCACCCACATGCCGTCGCGCTCGAATCGCGCCGCCTGCTCCGAATGGGCGAGCGCCTCGGCGACGAGCGGAAGCTTGCCGTCGTCGAGCGCCTCCTGCATCACGGGCGTCAGCGCCACGTAATCGATGCGGCGCCAGTCGTTGTCGAGCAGGCGGTCGCGGATGTCCTCCTCGTTGTCGACCCGCCAGAACGAGTGCGCCTTCGCGTACTCGGGCCGAAGGTCTACCCACGCGTAGTTGTCGATGATGATGACCGCATCCGGGTCGACGTTCCGCTCGATCCAGTCGATGGCCTGCGTCTGCGCGAGCGTCTGGTTCGCGCGGAAGGCGCGGTCGTAAGAACGTCCGTACGTGGGCACGCGGACCGCCGCGACAGCGATGATCGCCGCGAGAAAGCCGGCAACCAGCAATGGCGCCGTGCGCGCACCTGCCCTCCGCCACTCCGCATCGCGCAGCGCGTCGATCGCCAGGGCGAGGATCACGGCCGCGAGTGGGACGACCGCGAGGAGCCAGAAGTCGAACACCGCGCCGCCGCGCGCCAGAAAGACCATGAACGCGGCGACCATCAGCCCGAATGCCAGCGAATCCGGCCTGCGGCGGGCGAGCAGCGCGGCCATCGGCATGGAACACGCGACCGCGGCCGCGAGCGCCGGGTCGATGCGCCACCAGGAGCGCGCCGCGCGCCAGAACTCGCTCCCGGGCTGCAGGATTCCGAGATCGTGCGTACGGTTCTGGTGGTACTTGATGCCGGCCAGCAGGTTCGGATGCTCGCCGCCCTTGGGGTCCAGGAAGCTGCCAGACGGGAAGAATTCGCCGATGGCCAGCGCGTGCAGCGGATAGAGCATCGCGATGCCAAGCGCGACGCCGAGCCATACGCTGATCGCGGACCGGCGCTGGCCGGCATCGACCCGCCGCCAGAGGAGCAGCATCATGCCGGGAATCATCAGCCCGAGGATCTCCTTCGTGAGCAGGCCGATGCCCAACGCGGCGCCCGCGAGCGCAGCGTCCCGGGTCGTCACGCGCTCCCCGGCGAGGAAGTAGACCGATGCCAGCAGCCAGAAGACTGCCAGGTTATCGAGCAGTACCTCGCGGCCAAAGAGGATCTGGAACGGTGACAACGCGAACACGAGCACCGCAACGGTCGCGCCTGCCTTGCTCCCGCCGACGCGCCGGACGATGGCGTAGAGCAGCGCCGCCGAGCCGGCGTGCGCCACCAGCATCAGCGCGCGACCGGTGTTCACCGAGGCCCCGAACGCCGTGAAACCGCCAAACAGCTTCGCCCAGAGAGCGATGGTGAACCAGCCGAGCGGCGGGTGGTCGTAGAAGTAGGTGTACGGCGAAAGCTTGCCGGACGTAAACACCGACCAGGCCTGCTCCATGTAGAGCCCCTCGTCGTCGTCGTACGTCGGGGCGCGGAACATGCCGTACGCGTGCGCTGCGATGGCAATAGCCACGAGCAGTGCAGGAAGCGCCAGGCGCCTGCCCAACGTTAACAGGGCCAGGATGTTCCCGCGGGCGCCCGGATCCGGCTTGTCAGCGGCCATTCACACCACCGTGGTCTGAGGACATGTCTGTGTTCCTCGCGCGCCGTTGACGATAACGAGGGGCTGCGGCGCACGCGGCATCAAGAAACAACAGCATTCTGGCACACGATGTTACCCGGACGTATCAATCGCTTCGCAAGCCCGCGCTCGGGAGCCAGGGCTATAGCGACCGAGTGAACCCGCATGTACAGTGGGCGCTGCTCATTGATGCTTCGAGGAGACTTCCTGGCATGTCGCCGTAATGCCCGCAGACAGCGGACGTTAGGAAGTACGGATGGGGAACGAAGTATCCGGCGAGGGCAACGGCCGGCAGCGCGCCGTACTTGACAGACCGCTCGTCGAATGGCCTCCCTATCGATTGATTGCGCGGGGTGCGGGTGCTATGTTGATCCATCACAAACTTCGCCCCGCAACAACTATTGGTTTCCAGCGTGCAACGCGCAGCGGGTCGTCCTTAGTATCTTGAGATAGCGAATTATGCGAAGTGTTGTCACAGAGGACGCCGGTCTGGATTTCGTGGCTTCGGCCGAAGCCGTGGAGTACCCCGCGCTCGGCGGTGTTGCGTACGCGGTAAAGGGCGGCATCGACCGAGTGGCCGCGGTGTTGATCCTCGTGGTCCTCGCGGTACCGATGCTTATCATCGCCGGCGCGGTGAAGCTGTCGTCGCCCGGGCCGGTGCTGGTGCGGCAAGTGCGCGTCGGCCGATTTGGCCGTCCGTTCACGTTCTTCAAGTTCCGGTCCATGAGCGAGGACGCAGAACAGGTCCGCGACGACCTGGAAGCGCACAACAGCCACGACACGCCGGCGATCTTCAAGATCAAGCGTGATCCGCGCATCACCTCGGTCGGGAATTTCCTCCGCCGGAGCAGCCTGGATGAGCTCCCGAACCTGTTCAACGTCGTGCGCGGCGAGATGAGCCTCATAGGGCCGCGGCCGCCGCTGCCGCGCGAGGTAGCGCATTACCAGCCGCGGCACCTGCAGCGACTGGCTGCCACGCCGGGTATGACTGGCATGTGGCAGGTGCATGGCCGCTCCGAACTGACGTTCGACGAAATGGTCGAGCTCGACCTACAATACATCGAGCGCTGGTCGCTCTGGCTCGACCTGGCGATACTGATCAAGACCCCCCTGGTGGTCGTGAACGGCCGCGGCGCCTGGTAAGTGAGCCATCGGCGTGCCGAACATACAATATGGGCACGACTGATCGGGCCATGAAGCGGCCGCACGCGAGTGCAGGCGGGTGGGGCGCGTGAACGAAGAGAGCCGGCTCCAACTCGAGCGATACCTCCAGCTGGTGAATCGGCGCAAGTTCGTGTTGGCGATCCCGATCATCATTGCAGTGGCGGGCGCCGCGCTGCTTAGCTACTTCACCGACCCCGTGTATACCGCAACTGCCACCGCTCGCGTCGACATCGCCGCCACCGGCATTGATGTCCAGGATCCGAACGCCGCGTCGCGCTTCCTGAACACCTACTCGGTCATCATCAAGACGACGCCGTTTCTGAAGCGGGTCAAGGAAGACCTCAACCTGGACACGCCGACCAACAAGCTTGCGAAGAACGTCGCGACGGCTCCCATCGCGGGCACCGAACTGGTGAAGGTCACGGCGAAGGCTGGGAACGCCGATGACGCCGCCGCCATTGCGAACGACCTCGCCGACCTGCTGCACGACCCGCAGTTCATCGCGCAGAACCTGACGAACCAGACGACAGCGCTGACCGACCAGGTCGAGTCGCAGCTGAATGCACTGGGCGACGAGCAGGCGACACTCTCGAATCTCCAGTCCACCGGAGCGAGCGCCGCGACGATCGCAAGCCAGCAGGCGGTGGTCGACGCGTCGCGAAACACGTACCAGAGCCTGCTGACGCAGCTCGAACAGGCGAAAGTGAGGCAGGGGCAGGCTGCGCGCGCCTTCAGCGTCATCGAGCCCGCAGAGACGCCATCCGCGCCGACGAGCCCCCGCTGGAAGTTCAATCTTGCCGCCGGCCTGTTCGCCGGTATCGCGGCCGGCGTGGCGCTGGGGCTGGTGCTGGAATACGTCGACCCCACGCTGCGCGGCGTGCGCGACCTGGAAGGCGTCACGGGGCTCCCGGTGCTGGCCTCGATCCCGTTCGGCATCCGCTGGAAGTATCCGCCGCCGCCCGTGTCGCCGGATTACCGGCTGCTGGCGACGAAGCTGCAGACCGGGTTGCAGGAGCAGCACCTGCGGAGCGTGCTCTTCACGAGCGCGCGGCCGGAGGAGGGCAACACGACGGTGGCGACCTACACCGCCATGGCCATGGCGCAGGCCGGCCTCCGTGTGCTGCTGCTCGACGCGAACCTGAACCGGCCCGACTTGCACAAGCTGTTCAACATCCCGCTGTCGCCCGGGCTGTTCAACTTCATTTCGGCGAACGGGATCCGCCCCGCCAGGCCGATCGCGGAAGCGGCTCCGGAAGCGATCCAGGCGTCGCCGGTTCCGCGGCTCAGCGTGCTCACCGCCGGCACCAAGATGAACGACCCTTCGGAACTGCTGGCTTCCGCCGAAATGCGCCACTTCCTTGACTATCTTGAGACACAGTGGGACGTGGTCGTGATTGATGGCGCCGCCATGTCGGTATCGGCGGGTTCGGCGGTCATTGCGCCCGTCGTTGACGGCGTGGTGCTGGTGGCCGCCGAGGGCCAGGCGAGCAGCCGCAGCGTCGAAGAGACGCTGGGCGAACTGACAAGCCTCGGCGCGCACTCAATGGGGCTCGTGTACTGCAAGGCGACCGAGGCGTAGCCGGAGAGCCGGGATTGTATGACCGTCGCACGGCACGTAGCGCGTAACAGCCTGGTCCAGTTCGCCGGCCGCGGCGTCACGATGGTCGTGTCGCTCGGCATCCTGGCGCTGCTTTCGCGATACCTGGGACCACACGAGTTCGGCGAGTACCAGCTCGTCATCGCGTTCCTCCTGCTACTGAACCTCAGCGACCTCGGCATCGCCACGATCTCCGCTCGTCACCTCTCGACCGGCAAGCACGACCCGGACGAAGTGATGGCAAACGTGCTGGCGATTCGCACTGTGCTGGCACTCACGTCGACCGTGCTGGCGGTGAGTGTCGCGCTCCTTGCCGATTACTCACCGCACGAGACGAAGGCGCTGATCGTCGCATCGTTGTCGTTTCCGCTGATGCTCTTCAGCAGCACGTACGGCGCGGTGTTCGCCGCAAGGCTTCGCATGGAGTACGCGGCGCTGGGAAACATAGCGCAGTCCCTCACGAGCCTGGCGTTGATGAGCGCGGTCGCGCTGTCCGGCGGCGGGCTGGTCCGGATGCTCATCGCGTACGATGCCGGCTTCCTCGTGAACAGCGTGGTCTGCGTGTTCTTCGCGCGGAAGTTCGTCCGTCCGTCGTTTCGCATCGACCCCGCCATGGCGCGCTTGATCCTGCGTGACGCGGCTCCGCTCGGACTGGCGGTGATGGTGATCGCCGTCTACAGCCGGATCGACATCGTCCTGCTGAAGGCGTTCACGGACAGCGAGTCGGTCGGATACTACACCTTTGCGTACCGGGCGGTGGACCTGGCGGCGCCGCTGAGCCTGATGTTCATCGGCTCCGTCTTCCCGCTGCTGGCGAATCATCACGCCTCTGCTGAACGGGAGCAGTTCCGGCGGCTTTACCAGCGCTCGCAGGACGTGCTCTCGATCGTCGGGATCAGCCTGCTGACGCTCATGATCTTGTTCGCCCGGCCGATGGTGGACGTGGTGGGCGGGGCCGAATACGCCCCCTCGGTGACGAGCCTGCGTATCCTGTCGATGGCGTTCGGGCTGATCTGGCTGTCGAACCTGGTCGACCACAGCCTCATCGCCGTCGGGAAGCAGGGCGTGTTGTTCTGGAACGCCTGCCTCGGGCTTGCCGTGAACTTGGGCGCCAACGGGGTCCTGATCCCGCTGTACGGGAGGGAGGGCGCTGCGGCGTCTACCGTGCTGACCGAGGTCGCCGTCCTCGCGCCGGCGCTGGTGGTGTTGGCCCGTTATATCGGGCAGGTGCCCTCGTTTTGGGTAGCATGGAGGTTGCTGCCGGTCGCCTGCCTGGCGGGTGCGGTCGTGTACTTCCTGGAGTTGCCGTGGTTTGGAGAGGCAGCGATTACCTGCGGGCTCCTGGCCGCAGGCACAGCGGCCGCGCGAGTCGTATCTATCGACGAGATCCGCGCGCTGTTGCGCCGCGAGCCGCTGGACGCGGCGGCGCCGGGGGAGACGCGTGGGGG
>ORJL011599620.1_pt1 | contig 10617 bp, 15 predicted proteins | sample 1779941 | NCBI WGS metagenome assembly ORJL01 (sample SAMEA104232317, study PRJEB22302) | groundwater metagenome | biome: forest; feature: aquifer; material: groundwater | place: USA | collected 2011-08-07 | depth 5.8 m | reverse complement strand
TCCTCTCCTTCATTGTCACCATTTGATGGTATTGGTATCGGGGTCGGTATTGGTATCGGTGTCGGTTGCACAGGGGGTATATGTGCAGTTGCGATGTAGTCTATTATAGGAGTGCCAGCACACTCATGTGACGTCCACCCATCTGGAGGTGTTCCAGGGACAGCGCCTATCTCATAAAGAAAGGGTTTCAGTACATAAGGATCCCGTGATACTTCGATGGCGTAAGGCAACAACGACTCATTCCAATACTGATCAGGTGTCCTTTGATCTGAATGCCATCCCTCGTCAGGACCGCCAATACAGGCTTGCGTCACTCCGCATTCTGTAATGAAGAGCCTTGCCTCTGGCGTCTGTTCGAGGATCGCTGGAAACCACCAACGATATCGCAGAGCCATATACTCTGAGTTGTAGGAGGCTTGTGATAAGAGGTTTGGCCACCCGTAGTCGTGACAGCCGTAGTACTTAGCTCCAGGAACATAGAAACCTGACCAACCTACACCCCAATTACCAACAACACACTCCTTACCTTCAGCAGCTAGTAACTCTACTAGCTTAGCCATCTTCCAAGGATCCCCTGGATGAGGTTCGTTAGGACTCTCTACAGCCCATGCATATGGCCACCAGTCCATACCCTTGCAACTATCAACAAAGGCATACGGATCGAATTGGTTCCAGTCGCTATCCCACACGCCATTATGCCGCACTATGAGTTTAATTTGTAAAGCGGACACAGTCTCAGCCCAGTATCTAGGAGGGTCAATAGCCTTCCAATACTCTAGTCCAGAACCTGCCCTCTCAATCAGATCCTGAGCTAGCGATATATATTGGTTTTGACTGTGCCCACTATATAAAGTCATTTCGATCTACCTATCGAGAGCTATGTGATATAACCCTAACCTGTCCAGCAGGACCAATAGGACAATCAAGGCCATAATAATGTATACGATGTTCAGAATTGGTTGTGGAAGATGTAACATCCCCACAATGACGTAGACCACGTATACTACTACAGCTAGTAGCAATAACGTAATGAGCAGCTCAATCATATCTTACCCCCTCTACCTACTATCTATTTTGTCTTCTATCTTTCCAGCTACTGGGTCGCCTATACGCGCATGATTAGTTCTGCCAAAATAGAAGCCAATCACCAAGAAGAAAGCAGCCGCTAGAATAAAGAGCGGGAAGACCTCTATTGGAATTAGTATCTTGCTATCTCTTAAGGCTAATGATGCACCAACGTACAGGCAACAGAAAGTTACAGACGTGGCTATGATCATTTGAGTGTACTCCCACACTCTATTGATTTGTCTTTGAGCAGCTGTATGTAGCTGTTCTTCTTTTGTTGTGGTTGGTGGTATCTCTGCTGGAGGTTGTGTAAGTATTGACATCGTTTACCTCCAAGTAATATCAGGAAGCTCACTCATGGTAGCACGTTTCTTTCGATGACGCCTGCAGCGCCTGTAGGCTTCCAGAAGCCTTGATATGTAGTGATGGCTGTTACCATTATCAACAAGAATACTTTCGGAGTATTTGTCCAGTCAGTAAAGCCATCATTAAAGAAGAGCGTGCCGACACTAGTGATGATGCAGATGACGAACGCTACTAAGGAGCGTACTTGATCTGACCACTTCACTTTCTGAATCACGGCTATAACTGCAGGTAATATAAAGCCTACAATCATAGCCCACATTTCCATATTACTCATTTATGTTTCCTCCAAATCTGTCTAGATAACCAAGTAGCCAATGCAGATGTTACGTGCATGATACCTACTAATATGAAAGCTGTGTACACAAGCCATGTGGGAATTTGGAAGGAATCTACAGGATGTACTCGATCTAGGTAATATAAGGCCAGAAGCCAGAAAGCCATCCGGGCCACTAATAAAGCCCAATTGATAACTATAAGGAATCTGGCCGTTCTTTCCACCCCGTTTCTCTCCTGTTTTGGCTTACTAGTAACATAGTAACGCCAGTCTAGTATAGCCTCATACATGTTAAACACTGATAAAACTACACTAATAGATATCAGGATTAGAAACACTATTGCTTCCATTGACGTTGCCTCAGATCAACAATAGTTTCCAAATACTGAAGTCTTCGCTCAATGGCCTCTAAACGCTCTGAGGCTGCTTGTATAGTCTCTTTCTCAATCTTAGGTTCTGATTCTAGTTTCTTACAAAACAAGTTGTTTAACCACCTCATTATTAAGGTCCTTTGGTTACTACCTTGTCAACTACACTGAGTCCCTTATCCGCGGCCTCGATACCTCTTAGAGCTATTGATCTCCAGAACTCTGCTTCCTTAGCCTTCTCGTCATAAGCCCAACCCCAAATCCACACTCTCTTAAACCCAGTATATAATACTATTACCGCACCTATGCCAAAACCTGCAGATCCCAACCTTTCCCAATTAGCAAAGATCCACTCCATATCTTTCTCACAGCCATTAACTACATTGCCTCAGACCTGCTAGTGGCTTTCCACTAGCAGATCCATCATCGGCCCGTTCCTACTTCTTTTTGCCTACGTCCTCGTCTTCTACCTCTTCAGCGTCGGCATCCCTGAGACGAAGATCATAGATGACGTCGCCACAGCCAGCACATGAGGCATACTCTACTTCGATCATATGCTGTAAGGCTGTCTCATAGGCGTGAGTCGTCGGGCTCTTTACGAGCCTAACGATCGCAGACCCATGTATGACTATCTCAGGCAATCCCTCATGCCCTACCTCCTGATAATGAGCCTCCCCAGCTCTTAAGACCTCTTCCATTGCTACTCCTCCTTTTATTTTTGTTTTTACTATCTTCGCCAAGCGGGCCAAGCACTAGCATATTCTGCTGATATGTATGTGGCAGCTGATTGTATCATCATAAAGATACCGCCACTATGCGTAGCCGACACCATTGTTACAAAAGTATCTCCACTAACTCCACTATCCCAAGCTGAGGCTGTATAGATACCTATCTCGTAAGCCGTTATACTCGCAGTACCCCCAGCAGCGCCGAAGTTATGTAGTGACAACTGTACATAGCGCAGTACCACTCCCGCACTTACCCAAGCCGTGCCCTGCTCACCTGCCCCATTAGCGGTATGTGCTGATATATTCGTAAAGGCTGCGCCATCCGTAGAGACTCGTAGTACACCGCTAGCTGTAGCACCTCCTCCCAAGCTAGCTACTTCAAATTGGCTATAAAGTGTAGCAGTGATCACACTAGCTAAATCCCATTGTATGTAAGTACTGCCTATAATAGTAGCAGTAGTTCGGCCAAGTACTTTATCAGGCCCTTGATTCCCAGTAGCTCCATCCCCTAATTTCCATGTAGCTGTAGGTGATGTTTCCCACGTACCGCTTACTTTACCCGTGGTTATACAAGCCTCATTTCGTATCATACCCATTACAATGTAGGCACTGGTATTGCGTAACGATGTTTCGGGATTAAACCCACCTACATAACGAGGTCTCATAAACATATAAGTCCAGCGATTATTGGGGCTGGAAGCTGGTGTACCTTGCCATAAAATATATTGGCCTGATGCCATTCCAGTGGCAGTCCAATCAGCCCATCCTGGTGTTGGAATAACCTGGACAGAACTGATCATGTCGTTGTACTGCATGGCAGTAACAGGTGTTTGGGCTGATATAGCGGATACTGGCAAGGTAGGCATTATAAAGCACTCCCACTCATTACTGCTAAGAACCATGTAATAGACATGGCATTAGAACTATTCTTCACTACATTCATTGCTGCTATAGCAAATAGAGCGCCTGCAGCACCTGAAGCATTGAAGAGACCCGCCTCTCGTATGGTTCCATTACCTATAGGTGTTCCATAGGTAGTTACATACTTAGCTGTATACTGTGATAGGTTTTCTCGCACAGTAGCTGATTGACGTACGGTTTCAAACTGAAGACCTGAGGCACTAATAGCTGTTGCGCTTGCTGTTCCAGTACCTATGCCTATCCAGTTAGGTGGATTAAAGGATGATCCAGTAAGCCAAGCTACCAACCCTGTGCGTACAGTAGCTACTATTAAATTGTGTCTATCCCAGGCAGTCCATTTTCTACCGTTACGAACATCTTCCATCGTAACGACGACGCGGCCTGCCATTCCAAATTCGTCCGATAAACTCATCCTAACTCCAGTACCTCACCGGCTTTTTAGCTAAAAGCCAAATAGTACGTTCCGCTTCTTGATTGACGTGGGATGCCCCTTTACCACTCCTAAACTTAACGAACTGCCAAACGTTCATAAATTCTTTTGCGTGTAACGCTGAGCCTGGCCGAGCAGGCAATTGGACCTCTTCACCTCTGTCATCATATAAGTCCCTTAACGTACCTTCAGCAGAAGCTGCAACTTGTATAGTCACAGAGGCCGATGTCCAAGATGTCGGAAGTATAAGACCTACTAATCCCGCTCCATTCAAATCAATAGTCTCAGTAGCTGATTGACCGCTAGGTATTGCTATCGGTAGTCTCCACAGATCTGGGCTGAAGTAATCAACCCAGGATAAAGCCGTCACTGGTACTGCTTGAGGTGGCGAACCAGTAGCTGCAGCAGTGGCAGAGCCAAATGTTCTATGACCACCCCATCTATGACCTGGAGACCATTGATGCACTCCATCCCATAATATAGGTTCAGTCTCCGCCACACCTATTTGGTCATTTAATGAGAATGCATCTCTCGGTTGAACAGCGAGCTGTATTACACGGTTAGCTTGAGTCCCCCGCGTAAATTGTCGGCTATCATACATAGTGCGGAGCAACCTAACGAAACTTTCTACATCACTCATACATACACATCATACTTTCGAGCTAGCTCAACACTATATTCAGTAACTGTATCTCCAGACTCATTACTGGCGCTAAGCGGCTTCTTTGAGACTCTAGTTACGAACATGATCTGATCAAAGTCGTGTATCGGCGACACTACTTGTAGCGCTTGACCTGCATGCCATCCCGCTACTAAGGTTCGAAAGCCTACTTTACTGTACACTGGAGCATAGACTGCTAACTCGATTTGTGCTCGGGCTGCTATAGGATCAGAGTTTGTAGCTCTCAAATCTGGTAGCGATATCATATACTCGTGTACACCATCACCACCCTCACGAGATGCCATTTCCGCCTGTGCTCCCAAGTCTTCATATATGAGAATATTCTCTGGCTTGTAGGAGCTATAACGTACAGCTATGCTAGCTCCTGAAGGCGGCGTTGAACCATCAGGAAACCTAATACCCCAATTGTACTGACAAAAGAAGGCTGTCCCAGTAGCTGTTAGGCCATCTCCTGGGGTAGAGTTAACAAAATCTTCAAGTAAACTTTGTGCTCCACCATTCAAGAAAACTTCAACATCAGCTATGTCTATAGAAGGTTCTACGGCTAAACCAAAGAACTTTTGGTTACCATTAGCCGTGAAGTTCTCTACATAGCGATCTGGATTAAGCACCTTGAAATCTTTTGCGTATAGTCTATTACGCTCTTGCTCTATAGATTCACTAGGTCCTACCACATTATAGATACTAGCATCTGTATCTAAGTCAAGATATACTACCGGAGCTAGATAAGTCTCTGACGCAAAGAAGTGGACATCCTTATCATGATCTATGTAAAAGCTCCAGCCGACCATACGTGCTAGTTCTTGGATGCAATCAGATGGAGATCTATAGTCATAGTCCTGCTGTGGAACTGTAGCTGCTCCAGTTTGTACATTGTTTGTAGTGAACCCTGATGTGTAATTAGCAACAATATCAATCACAATATCTTCTGCAGCTTGAGAGGCGTAACTCTTGGCCACCAAATTCTTATCAAAGAGCAAACTATAATCAATGGCCCTACAGCTATATATCCACACATCCGGAAGATCATCTGTAGGTACTTGTACTCGTGCAGGATCAACTGCCACGATCTGACCTTCAAAGACCTTACTTGGATCTGACCAGCGTACAATGTTACCAGCTTTAGGTCTCGTTACAGATCCAAGAGCTCCTGGATTTTCCAGGCGGACAATTAACGACATCTGATGTCCTCTATACTCCACTGCCTCATTAACTGAGACTGACTGCTGAGGTACATACTGTGTATAGTCGTTACCGTCTATAAGGATCTCGTAAGCCATTCGCTATCGCCTAATCTGTGAGAAAGCTCCAGTGAATGAGAACTCTCTCATAATTACACGGCTAACCTCATCTGCAAGATGTCTAGCCATGTTAGGATCATTACCTACAAATGTGTTACCTTCAACATGTACATGTAACTCCATCCCGCCACCCGTGTCCATACTAGATCCTCTATTCAGCGGTATCACAGCTTCTGGACCTGCTTCGCCAATCAACGCTACCGTAGGCCTACTCACTATACCCCCTCGAGCTAATCCTGGAAGCCAATCCAATGGATTTACTAGAGCACCACCAGATCGCATCTCGTAATGGAGATGTGGTCCTGTCGACCTACCTGTACTTCCCATTAAACCTAACCATTCGCCAGCACCTAGCGACTCACCTAGACCCACTAATATCTCAGATAGGTGAGCGTATCTAGTGGCCCATCCACCCGGATGTTGCATATCCACGTAGTTTCCATAGTCTGAAGCATATCCTGCATGTGACACTGATCCACTCTTAGCAGCCCCTATAGGAGTACCTGTAGCTCCCGCTATATCTAGGCCTTTATGTCCTGGAGGATCACCAAACGTTTGTGTAAGAGGTCCTCTAGTAGGCCACGAAAACATCTCAGGAGCTCCTATCTTTCCACCACCCGTACTTCCACCAGTACCTCCCGGAAGTCCCATTCCCGGTTCAGTTAGGGGATTAACGATACTAGGGAAACGTAGACCCTCAGCTAATTTATTCTTAATAGCCTCCCAAATACCAAAGATACCTTCCTTAAAGCCCTCCCAAGCATTACGTATCGCCCCGAATGCTCCTTCTGGAGGATCCCACGTACCTAAGAATGACTGCAGTCCATTAAAGGTATCCTCAAACATCTTCTTCCAGGAATTTAACCCATCCTCATAAGCCTTCCAATGAACCTTAACACCCTCTACTATGGTACCCCAGAAGGTGGGATGTTCGGTAGAGTGAGCTGTCATATCCGCTTTAATAGCATCCCATACGCCCCGGAAGTGATCCTTCCAAGAAGTCATTCCAGTCTTGTACTCTTCAAAGGTTCGAGACACTTCAGTCCACAGAGCTTCCCATAATAGTGAGTGTCCTGTATCTCGTTCGGTGATAATTTCAGCATTAACGGCGTCAAAAACAGGTCTAAAGAAGTCACGCCACTTTCCTAACCCCTCTACATACCTATCCCAAGTGCGCTGTGCCTCCGCTCGGACGGCTTCCCAAGCAACAGGGTGATTCTCACCAAAAGTGCTAAGACTCGCTGAGACTCCACTTAAATCTCCTGACAACAGACCCCGCCAAGTATTTGAGCCGCGAGTATAACTCTCCCAAGTTCTACGGATCTCACCCCATATATTTTCCCATGCAATAGGATGATCTGCCCCGAAAGCATCTAAGTCATTCTTAACTTGAGTTAAGTCACCAGCAAGTAATCTCCGCCAACTGGTGGAACCTTCAGCATATTTATCCCAAGTCCTTTGGATCTCAGATTCCACTGCCTCCCACATCTTCGGGTGATCAGTCTTGAAGGTCTCTAGAGCTCGACCTATTTCGCTTAAGTCACTTCCTAAAACCTTCCGCAAGCCTTCTGATCCTTCACTATAGGCTCTCCACGTCTTCTGTACCTCTTTCCACAGGAAGTCCCAACCTGAAATTTGGCCTGTCTTGAAATCGCTAAAGTTGGCAGCTGTTTCAGACCACCTCTCACCCACAGTTTCTTTCAGCTGCTTAGCCCCTTCAACTATGTTATCCCAAGTCGGTTTTAGACCTTCTTGCCAGAGAATTTTAGACCCTTCTGCAAAAGCATCCCATTTAGGTTTTACGTGATCTTCCCAAAGAGCTCTCGCACCCTCTTTTATAGCTTCCCAAGCAGGTTTCAGGTTTTCTTCCCAAAGAGCTTTAGCAGCTGCTGATAAACTATCCCAAGTCTCCTTAATCTTTTGTATAGAGGGCTGCAAAGCATCCCAGATACTCTTAAAGAACCGAACTATCAACCCAAGCACGTCCATAAGATGCTTACCAACACTAGCAGCAAAACGCATAGCGTTAGCCCAGCCTATGAACCTATCTATGACGATAGTAGCTAGCCCTACAAACACTGTAAAGATAGCTACTAATGGATTACGGCCAAGTAAGAATAAAGCAGCATTAAGACCATGAGCCGCTAAACCCACTAAAGTCACTCCTCTGGCCATACCTAGTAAGCCACCCACGATAGTAACAAAAACCCGAGCTGCTACCATTCCTGCCAGAGCTTTGAACATTAAAACGAATGCTGGCAAAACTGGGTGTATAGCATCCCAGAATACTCTGGCAGCGTGACCGGCATCCAATAGAAAACGGCCGAAGACTCGTAGCCCTTCTGAAAGCATAGGAAGTATCTTGGTACCTAAAGGCAATAGGATATCAAAAGCAGCTTCCTTGAATAGCTTCCACTGGACACTAAACCTCTTCATATCCTGAGTCATAGCCCCAGCAAAGTTGACACGTCCTATTTGATTGAAGGCTTCTATTATAGAGCCTGTGCCGGTAGTAACCTCCAGCTCCCCACCTTTAGTTGTTCCGAAGCCCACGCCAGCTTTAGCTAGCATATCAGGTCGAACACCTATCGCCTCAAGAGCCTTAAAATCCCCTGTGCGCGCAGCTGTTGCCAACGCTTTAGCTACATCAGCTATATCTCTATTGAACTGAGCCGCTACATTACCAACTGCTTCCATATGATTACGGAAGTCTAGACCACCATCAGTGAGAACCTGCATAGAGCTCACGATCTCAGAGCGTGTGAATGAAGAGAATGGTTTGAATGTCTCCATCCAAGCCCAACTTTCCTCTGCAAGCCTTATATCCTGTGTCAAGCCTAGTACAAGATCACGCATGTCCTGTATTTCCATCGCTTTCTTGACACTAAGCAAGGCTCCACCGAGAGATGCACCTAGTCCAATAGCAGCTATGCTCAGAGGAATCATTTGGCGCTGAGCAAACATTAGAGAGAAGGCGATGCCTTGTAAACTCCCTTGAAATGCCGACATACCCGCCAAAGAAGCATTCATGACACCGAGCAATGGAAACATCTGAGCTACAAAGACACCAACACCTCTACCAGCCTGTTGTTGCTGTGCATTAACCATGCGTAGAGCATTACTATAGGCATTGACTTGCTGAGCAAATCGGCCGACGCTTTGACCAGCTCGCGCCATTTGATTGCTCAGCAAGTCTCTAGCCTGTAGAGTGACTGTTATCACTCGACGCATTGTCATGCGAATAACTCCTTCAACGACAACAGTACCAGTTGTGTATTGTAGTTCGGATCATCCTTATGTAAACTCTTGATAATCCCTTGGATGACATCAACCCTATGAAGCTCATAACCTAAATGCTTCACTTTGTCATCTCGACTCAACAGACGCCACCGATCCAGCGTTAGACCTAACCTCTCGCAGATGCGGAGAATGATTAGATCGGTATCTGTAAATTTTCGGCGGTTGCTTCAACCTCCTCAGGCGAGATACCGTACTTCTCATTGACTATCTTGACCAGCTGCGGCAAAGCCCATCCGCCTAATGCCCGCTGCAGTTTGACCACTCTGTCATCATCATCATCCCCATCAACTCTCGGCTCCAGCATAGAGTGTGCAATGATCTTGTACATGAATCCGGTATACGCCTCGTTCATATCTTCACGGTAACTCTCTTCATCAAAGAAGGGTTCTGCTTGCCGTGTCTGAGGATTGATTCGAGTACCGGATGGTTTACGCCTAGGCCACTTATGCTTCTTTCGAATGTCCTCTATCTCCTCAGTTGAGATGAGTAACAACTTTATCTTGAGAACTCCTTTACTAGGGTGCACAATCTCGACGATGTCTTCAGTAGGACCTAAATCCTCGAGCGTAGCAAACTGCATACTTCTTACCTTCCTTTTTGACATTGTGATTACAATCCGGAAATATCAGGAGCCATTAGAGCGACACTTGCCCTAAACAGATCCCCATCTGTCCCTTGCACTCTAAATCTAGTGAATACAGCAGACCATACACTTAGCGAAGCAGTAATCCCTATCGAAGCATCTACGGCGCTGATCGCAAAGTTGTATGGAATGTTACGTTTGGCCCCAGTAAAGAAAGGTCCATTGTACCAGAGCTTTTCTATGTCTATATTCACAATCTGATCGAGTAGAGTGAACTGCGTTCTCGAGTGCCACGATCCAGAAGCCATACTTAACTTCCGATCCCAATCCCACGATACATCTATCACGAGATTTTGGACGTACAAAGCACTACCAGCACCACCCGCAGAATGTAAATACATAGTAGCCTCTGGCCAAGCAAAGACCTCTCTAGCTGAAGGCATCTTACGCTATGACCCGGCCGCTAGCCGTAGGACCGATAGAGCTCAGAGCACGGACCGTAAAGGCCAATTGGTTTCCTTCATCTTGCTCCGTAAATGCTCTCTGTGGTATGACACAGTTCAACAGCTCAAACCAGATAGAAGTCCCTTCCGGAGAGT
>ORJL010203526.1_pt1 | contig 10617 bp, 15 predicted proteins | sample 1779941 | NCBI WGS metagenome assembly ORJL01 (sample SAMEA104232317, study PRJEB22302) | groundwater metagenome | biome: forest; feature: aquifer; material: groundwater | place: USA | collected 2011-08-07 | depth 5.8 m | reverse complement strand
CTCCTATTGAACAGCTTTTTTGTGAAACTGATTCGCCGTACTTGCATCCTGATAAGAAGTTTCCGAACACTCCAGATAACGTGGTTGCTAGTTATGAGATGATTGCTAAGATGAAGGGCTTGAAACTTGGGGATGTGGAAAGAAAGATTGAGGATAATTATAAGAAATTATTTCTGACTTAAGTATGCGACTGAACCGATGAGAATTCCTACTGCGTCTATAAATACATCAAAAGGGCCTGCTGAGCGCCCGGGCACGAAAGACTGATGGAGCTCGTCTGTTATAGCGTAGAGAAAGGCTAGAACAAAAGCACAGAAGATTAATGTTTTATTATTTTTTGCGGGAATCGCGATGAAAAGAAAAAACGCGAGGGCTGCAAAAATTCCAATGTGATAAAATAGGGCTTGAAAACCGATTCCTCCTCCAGGGCCGGGCAGGAATGTAAGAGATGAGACGTAAAAAATGAAACCTGCAATAATTATTGTGATAACTCTTGAGGCGAATGGGCTTTGTTCAAGCTCGTGAATGAAGTTTTTTAGGATGTTCATGATAAAGGCTTTTACGCTGGAGTATTTAAAAATAAGTATTGCTTCCTATATTCATGAAAAGAGCTGTTTTAAAGAGCATTAAAGAATTAGAAAAGAAGCATAGTGTGAAAATCTTATGGGCGGTTGAATCTGGCTCACGCGCATGGGGCTTTGCTTCAGGAGATTCCGATTATGATATTAGATGTATGCATCTTGGGAAATTAGATAATTATTTAGGACTTTCTCTGCCAACCCAGCAAATTAATCTTGTTAAAGACGTTTTAGATATTGAAAGTTGGGATATCAAAAAGTTTGCTGAGCTTGCACTTAAATCTAATCCTCAAATTGCTGAATGGTTAAGAAGCCCTATTATTTATATAGACTCTCCAATTAAGCAGAAATTTAAGGAATATTTTGATAAGGGTTGTTCTTTGGAGTTCTTAAGACAACATTATCTAAGAATGTCAAAACGAAATTATCATAAATATATGAGTATAGGAATGTCTCATTCTTGTAAAAAGTATCTATATGTTTTGAGAGGAATAGCCTGCGCTGTTTATATCGAAAAGGAAAAGAAACTTCCTCTTTTACCCTACAAAGAAGTAATTTCTTACTTGCCAGAATATGTACAAAAATTCTTTGAAAAATGCATTATTCAGAAGAATACAACTGAAAAAGCCGAGATAATGACTGATGAAAGAGTTTCTCATTTTATAGAAACCTCTCTCAATCAGCCTTTTGCTAAAGTAGATACAAGATTTAGACAGGTTGAGGCATTAAACAAATATTTAATTAGTATAATCAAAAGAAGAATATGAAGTCAGTGTTGTGACTATTGCTCATAAATATCCTGCGAAGAAATATCTTAAGGCTGTAAAGAAGTTTAATGAGCCTAGTTATTCCTTTAATGTGTGCTCTTCGATAAACGGGGTATCAAGCACTCCATTATCCATTTTTTCTGGGTCTTCACAGGACAGATTTTTTACCTCTTTTTTATACATTTCTCTGGTTTCCTTGACGTCATTTTTATTTCTCTCGAGACTTGCTTTCGCGTCTGCAAGCATCTCTAACCGATGCTTATTCCAAGCATTTAAAGCACCTTCTCTTGTTTTATGAATACTTTTTATTGTGTAGTGCTCTGGACCGTAGTCTCCTACAACAAAAATCTTTTTCTCTGCTTTTTCGTACCCTTTTGTGAGCATCTCGAATTTATTTCTATAACTTCGTATAGATTCGTTGGTTAGTTTTGCTATAGTGTTAGTGATATGTGCGTTGAAGCTGGAAGCGAGCTTAAACATATCTTGCACTTGTTCTTTTGTTACGTGAAATCCGACATAATATTGCTTGTCTTTTCTTTCGTCCTTGGCAAATAGAATTTCTTTATCGCTTAAACTATAGACTTCTTTCAGTAGAGTAATAGAAGCCGTATGGTTTTGCGATTTTATGCTTGTTCTGAAAAGAAGTGCGAGGAGCATATTATACATGCTAAAGTAGGCAAGTGAAACTGCTTCTTCGAGCTTTCCGTTGTCTAATAAAATATCTGCAGACTCCAAATGACTTTTTGATTTTTGTTTGTAGGAAAACTCAAGCTCTGCGCTAGGTTCTACTAGTTCAATAATTCTCTTTCTCCTCAACTCAAGCAAAAAGCTTTTGTTTTTCATAATATTTCTCCACTCCCTTGATGATAACGTGGTTTTTATCTATTTCTTTTATGAGCGTGTTGTCAGCATCGTACTTTCCTAGTTTGACACTTGCTCGTGCATCTAGTATTTTTAACTTTTGTTTTATAGATTGATCTTCAGATTCAATATAGATATCTATGTCACTTCCTTCTTTCGCTAGGCCTTTTGCATACGATCCAAAAAGGATAGCTAATTTAATTTTCTGGTCTCTCTGAATTTCCTCAATAAGAAGCCGCAGCTCAGGATATTTCTCAAGCGTTCGCGTGAGCTTGTATTGTTCGGCCATATTAATAGCAACTCGCGCCTCGGCTCCAGTTTTAAAGAAATATACTTTATTCTTGCCTTCTTCTCGATAGTCTAGAACGTTTTGCAGCCTAAGCAACTTTAGAGTTCTTGACACAGTCATATGGTTTGTATTGATTAGTTTTGCAATAGCTCTCACGTGATTTTCTCCTCTAAGTAACGCAAGTATAACTTCTCGTTTATAATCAATGTAACTATTATGTTTCATATGTAACTTATTTGTTCCAATGTATTTAAATCTTTGGGAAATGCCATGAAGATCGATCCCTGCTGTACGCATTGAACTTCTGGTATAATGCGGGAGGGAGTACTCGCAGACCTCGTCCGCGGTAACTTTAACCCTCACTAGTTAAAGTGATTCGAACGAATCCTCCTAATTAAATATGCGGGAGGGAGGATTCGAACCTCCGAAGGCACTAAGCCACAAGATTTCTTTCGCAACTTTCGTTGCTTCAGGAAATCTAAAGCTTGACTCTCCCTCGTGGAAGAGCGACGTCTTAAGTCTTGCGCATTTAACCACTTTGCTACCCCCGCACGTTAAATGAGATGGAAGAGGGTATAAAAGATTTGTGTTTGACTTAAGGCGATAGCTTTAAAACCCTTTTTGGGGCTACTTTAAGATGGACACTAAACTTGCTATCTTAGATAAATTTTCCGCTAAAGGAGGTTATGTAATTATAGATAATTCATTTATTTGTTCTAGACTCGTGGACTTAGCTTTTTCGGATAGTTCGGATAATGAAGGATTAAGAAGAAGTGCCGAGGATGAAGCTGAATTTTATGATGATGTCTCCAAGATTATCGGCCCAAACGTTCTATTCCCTTGTGAAACTGCTGAAGAATTTTATCGGGGACAAGTTTCTTTACGCAGGTACGTAAAAACTGCATCAAGAGCTGTGAGAGAAAAAGCGCATGGTCTGGGAAAAGGCAGACATTTTATGATAAATTCGGATAAAAGAGCATATTTAAGAGAAAAAGTTGATATTATTAAGATAATTTTGGGTACTATTAACAAATTTCGCTTGAGAGTTATATTGAAACACCCTGCTGAAGCACATATGACTGAACCTATTATGCGAGTGTATACGCAACTAAAATCAGGAGTGGAGAGCATAGCGGCTAACCTAGGGGCTCAAAAAATCATGGACTCGGATAATCACAATAATCCTTTACCAGATCATCTTGGGAATGATGCATCGATATTTGCCAAAACACTTGCACTTTCTACTTTAAAACCCGCTCACTTAATTACTAGAGATAGAGATTTTCTGGATATCTCAAGAATTTTTTATGGCGGTTTGCATCAGATGCCTTATCGAACATCTGTAGTCTATTTAAAGAAAAATGGAGAGTTTTTTGCTGTCGATCCTCATTCTAGAAGAACATTAGAAACTTTGACAACAACTTAAGGAGCCTTAAAGAGGATCGTCTATTTTTTCCAGAATTTCGCTTGCGTTTTCTGAAATATACTTGATAACTTCATCTTCCGTGGCGCGCCAGTTTTTCTCTTTAAACTGAATAGCATGTGATGCGCCTGCAATTAGAGCCATTTTCATCTCTCTTTCATTTTCTCTCATGCGTTTTTTTAGGGAGAGTGTTATTTAAGGATTATGGTGTTTTACTGGCTTCAAGAAGGTTTTTAAACCATCTTATAGAGAGAGTCTCCCTTATGAGAACACATAATTCCTTAGTGAGAGATTGCATGGGTCGTCATCGAAATCATGTAGCTAGGCTCATGGGGAAACGACCAGTCAATGGTATTGGGGTAATTGATACCTCTATACTTAGAAGTGCTACTAAACATCTCGTGCGTGGAGATAGTGGCCTTTTTGCAGTTGATGAGTTATGGGCTCTTGAGGGTGCTGTAAAAAGAAATATATTGCATTCCCTAGACGATGGGTTTTCCGCACCTTTCGGAGTGCAAAATGAATATGGTAAGCACCATGAAAGATTAAAAAACCAAGTCGGACCTTTTGAAGCCCTTAAATATTGGTGGAATGATGAAATGCCTTATCATGCTATCGAAGTAAAAAATGAGCCGAGAGGGAATAGAGAATCTGCTCAAAAAGAACTTACAAATTTCATTGAGAGAGGAAGACAAGTTAGAGATATTTTAAGGGTTCGTCCTACTGAATCTTACTGGGGCAGACATGGAGAGCATCACCCTGCTGTGCATGCCGCTATCACTTCAATTGCGCCTCATCCAATTGAAAGACACTCACAAGATGTAAGTCATTTTGCCAGTGCTGTTGTGGCAGGATATACTGCTCCAGTAGCATATATTACTGCAGACAAGGGGTTCTTTGAGCTCCATAGAAAACTATATGAAAATCTTGGCAAACTAGCGAAGAAATTTGGATTTCCCTTAATAAATCATCCTATAAGTATTGTCTATAATTCAACTGGAAGACCTAGAGTACAGAATCCAATTTGCGATTTAGCAGCTTAATTATAAATAGTGTTCTTTCTTTTTATTTTGATGTATATTCCAACATTACGGCAGGCTTGGAAGATTGTTATTGCTGTCTTTGGTTTTACTGTTTTGCTTATTGGTCTTGCTCTGCTGGTTCTGCCTGGACCAGGAATTTTAATCATTTTTCTTGGATTGGCTATACTTGCGGGCCAGTTTTTGTGGGCGCGCTGGCTTCTGCGTAGAGCGAAACACGAGTTTAAGAGAGGAGCTATATTTGCCCGAAAAACCTTTTCTGAAAAAAACAGAAAGGTTTAAATAGTTCATATGTTCGTAATCCTCATATGATAAGCAAGAACATACTTGAACATGCGCATCATCACGGATTTAGCAATAGAGAGTTTTACGAGGCTTACAAAATTTTCTTTGGTACTCTAGTGTCAGAATCCAGATTGAAGATTGTCAACATTCTTAGAAAAGGGAAGAAGAACGTTTCAGAGCTTATTGAGGAGTTAAAAATGGACCAGAGCGCGGTATCGCACGACCTTTCAAGACTGAAAAAATGCGGTTTTGTATATTCAGAAGTAGAAGGCAAATATCGCTACTATAAATTAAATGAAAAAACAATAAAGCCTCTAATGGGGTTGATTGAAAAGCATATGGGAATGTATTGCATTCACATCCTTCATGGAATGAGGGAGGACGGAGAACATGAAAGATAATAAGACTATATGGATTGTTGTTCTGATAATTGTTTTAGTGCTGCTGTTATTTCCATTTGGAGGAATGATGGGAGGATTTGGCGGGTGCGGTTATGGAAGCATGATGTATAACTATGGATTTGGAGGAATGCTGTTTGGATGGCTTTTCATGATTGCTTTTCTTGTTGCCCTCATTCTGTTTATAGTCTGGCTAGTACAACAAATTCAAAAAAACGAAAGGAGAAAAAGATAAATGGTAGTTAAAACAATATCAATAACATTTGTGCTTTTGATTATACTTGCTGCAATTATATTTGTATTACTATTGGGTTTTCTTATCAGGGTTGCTCTACTAGTTTTACTTGCGCTAGTTATAATCTGGCTTTGGAATGAAATCCGAAAGAAGAAAAGGAGGAAACGATGAAAAAACTGAAGTTAAGCATATCGGGAATGCACTGCGGAAGCTGCGCTGGAAACATTGAGAGAGCTATAAAGAAAATTCCTGGAGTTAAGGAATGTAGAGTTAGTGCTGTCACCAATAAAGGCTTTGTAGATGCTGAAGATGCTGCGGACGAGGAAGAAATGAAGAAGGCTGTTGCCAGAGTTGGATACAAAGTGCTTGCAGTGGAGAAATCTTGAGATGAATCACAATCATGAAGAACGTGAGATGAAAATGGGCGAGCACCAACACGGGAAAGCGCAGGAAACCAGCATCGAGGAAATGGAATTGCGAAGCTGGAGGCGCAGGCTGATTGGGGCATGGATATTCGGGGTGCCGATACTTATTCTAATGGCCGTTACCAGAATATTTGGGATTACATTATTTTCCGAGGGGATTGATGTCGCGATATTTCTTGTTTTGGGCTTTCCAGTTATATTTATTTTTGGATTTGGCACATTGAAGGGCGGGTTGCGAGGTTTCTGGACTTTTTACTTTAATATGGATTCACTTATCGCCTTAGGAACGGTGATTGCTTACCTTAGCGGATTTTTCAGCTATTTTGGGCTTGTAGCTGATTATTCAGGAGTTGCTTCTGCTATCATGGCTATTTTCATCACAGGTAAGTACATTGAAACTAAGGCGAAGGGACGTGCTACGCAGGAAATAAAAAAACTGCTTGAGCTTGGAGCGAAGAAAGCGCTTGTTCTGCGTGGTAAAGAGGAACTTGAGATTGATATCTCTGAAGTTAAGGTTGGGGATGTAATAATTGTGAAGCCTGGGGAGAAGATACCTACTGATGGGATTGTTGTGAAAGGTTCTAGTAGTGTCGATGAGAGCATGGTGACTGGAGAAAGTATGCCTGTTGAGAAAACTATCAAGAGTAGCGTTATCGGGGCTACTATAAATCAAGACGGAATACTTTATGTTAAGGCGACGAAAGTTGGAAGCGAAACTTTCCTGGCGCATATAATCAAGCTTGTTGAAGAGGCACAAGGGACTAAAGTGCCAATACAAAAGCTGGCTGACAAGATAACGAGCGTATTTGTGCCTGTTATATTAGTCGTTACTCTTCTGGTTTTTATTAATTGGTGGTATTTTACAGGAGAAATCAGCAGGGCGTTGGGCGTGGGAATAGCTGTTCTTGTTATTGCCTGCCCTTGCTCTCTAGGACTTGCGGTACCGATTGCTCTTACTGTAGGTTCGGGAATGGGTGCGCAAAGAGGCATATTGATTCGTAAAGGCGAAGCTATCCAGACAATGAAAAACATACAGACAATTGTATTTGATAAAACAGGTACAATTACGAAAGGGAAGCCTGAAGTTGTCTCTGTTTACAGCGTGGTTAAGGAAAATTATTTGTTAGATACTGCTGCATCTCTTGAAAAGTTGAGCGAACATCCTATTGCCCGCTCGATTGTTGAGTATGCTAAGCTGAAGAGATATAAAGATGTTCGCGGATTTGCAGTTTTAAGGGGCCGCGGTGTAGAGGGTACGATTGGCACTAAGAAAATTGTGATTGGGAACAGGAATCTGATGAGTGAGAGGAAAATAAATTTGAATGTTAATGGAATAGAAAAGAAAGTTACGGAGTTTGAGAATAACGGGAATACTGTGCTTGTTATTGCTGAAAACAAGAAAGTTATTGGGGTGATTGCTGTTGCAGACGCTGTCAAGGACGATTCTGTTCAAGCTATAAGTGAACTTAATAAGATGGGTTTTAGAACTGTGATGATAACGGGAGATAATGAGAGAACAGCGATGGCAATTGCCAAAGAAGTTGGGATTACGCAAGTTATTGCTAATGTTCTGCCTGGAGACAAGGCAAAAAAAGTTGAAGAGTTACAGCAAAGAGGGATGGTTGCTTTTGTAGGGGATGGGATAAATGATGCTCCTGCTCTCAAGCAAAGTAACGTGGGAATTGCGATGGGCACGGGAACTGACATAGCAATTGAAGCAGGAGATATTGTTCTTGCAAAGGGCTCGCTTATGGGAGTTGTGCAGGCCATCAAGTTAAGCAGAGCAACATTCCGCAAGATAAAACAAAACTTGTTCTGGGCTTTTGCTTATAATGTTGTAGCTATACCCGTGGCAATAGCGGGCTTTTTACATCCTCTTATTGCCGAAGCGGCTATGGCTCTATCTAGCATAACTGTGGTGATGAATGCTAATTTGCTTAGGAGGGCGAGGATATGAAATATCAATGCAAGAACTGCAAATTATGGTATAAAAATAAAAAATGGGCTGAAAAATGTGGGCAGTGGTGCGGGAAGCATGGGACTTGCAACATCATGATAACTAAACATAGAATAGCGGACAGGCTGGAAAGATGATTGGGCTAAAGTATAAAAACTGGGGGAGAATTAATTAACCATGACATTCAAGGAATTTGTCGCCGAGTTAAATGGAGAGCGTGTTGAAGGAGAGCTAGTGAGGACTCTTGCTTATTCTTTGCTTACTGGACTGATTGTTCTGGGAATCCTGTATTCCTTCAAGTTTCGATTTATAGAGAATTTTATACCTAAACTTGGTTTCTTTATGTTTTTTGCAGTGCTTAGTTATGCCGTTCTTACTCCCGTGGTGAGGCATATTAGGGCGTATTGTGAGATGCCCTGTATGTCAGGCATGATGGTTGGAATGACGACTGGAATGATAGGAGGATTTCTGCCTGGGTTTTTCGTTGCATCCACTAACGGAATGTTTGTAGGAGGAATGTTTGGAATTGGAGTTGGGATGATTCTTGGTGTGTGGAATGGAAAATGCTGTGGAGTAATGGGTTTCCTTGAAGGTATTATGGCTGGATTTATGGGTGGATTAATGGGAGCGATGACCGCGTTTATGCTATTTAACGATAATTTGAAGGCCGCGGCTGTTATCGTGTTCTTGGTTTCAGCAGTTATATTAAGCTCTCTTAATTATATGATTTACAAAGAAATGAAGCATGAAGAGCACAAGAGAAAAGAAGACCATCTCTTTACTGTTGTTTTGACTTTTATCTTGGTTGTTGCCACGATATGGTTGATGGCTTATGGCCCGCGAAGCGGGGGTTTCGGATAGTTATCTTTCATAAGGTATAAATAAGGAAAAATGAGATTAATATAATGAAAAACACCACGCTTTTGGGAGTTATTGTAGCAATAGTCCTAATTATAGGAGGATTCATGCTTGTTAATGGCAAAACCGTCACGAGAAATGTTGTAGCTCAGGATGCAGATGTTATCGCAGGCGAGTCACAGCAGGTTGTTTTGAGCATGAAGAATTTTAATTATTATCCTCAAGAAGTCAGAGTAAAGGCAGGACAGCCTGTTGAAGTTAAATTGGATAGCAAGGTTGGAGGTTGTTTGAGGTCTATTGTGTTTGATTTGGGAGACAAAAAAGCCAGCAAATACCTTCGCACAGATAAAGACTCGTTGATTTTTACACCGACGAAGAAGGGAACTTTTAATTTTGCATGCTCGATGGGCATGGGCTACGGAACACTGGTTGTTGATTGATTAGTTAGTTCTGAATTTGCCAATACTAAATTGTTAATATATTCGTAATAAGTTCTTTAGTTTTCATAGTGTAGAATCATAGTCAAACAATAAAAGCCTCTGGGGGGAATTGAACCCCCGACCTCAAGTTTACGAAACTCGCGCTCTACCACTGAGCCACAGAGGCGCAAACTAATAATCATCAACGGGTTTTTAAACGCTGGGTTTTTAATGTTTCAAATTGCAATATAGAAATGAAAAATAAGCTTAGAGGAAGGAAATGGAAATATGTTTTAATCGTGATTGGAATAATAATTATTTTAATTTTTATTGCATGGCTTTTTTTAAAGACGCCAAAATCATCCGGCAACATGGTATGGGAGCCGATTGATCTTAATTCAGAGAACCTGCCTGAATATTTGGGGCGCTTCACGCTTGTGCATGAACTGCCTGAAAGTGGATTGATTGAACTTGCCGTAGGCAATAATGTTTATACGATTACAAAAGGAGAAGTTGCCGTCGGAAAGCCTGATAGACCAGACATTGTTCTTACACTCCCAGCGTCGTATCTTGAAATAATGGGACAGCATGGTTGGTGTGCGGGTGTGCAGCGGGCTCTCGCTGATGGAAACCTTGGTATTGAATTCAAAGAATCGCAAACAGAACTTGCGTGGAAGTACCGCTCGCTGTTTAGTTACCGAAAATGTCTTGGATAGGCAGTGAAAATAAAGCAATTTATCATAAAATATCTGCCTTGAAAAATGCCTTAGAGAAAATTACTGCTTCTAAATTTGTTCAGCAAACTTGCTTTATAACAAAACATTTCATCGACGGCATTTAAGGAAAAAACAAAAATAAATATCAAAATAAAAAAGATTTATTGAATAAATTTTTCTGGACCTTGGAGAAAGCGAAAGGTATTTAAAGGAGTGAAGAGGATATATTTCATTAAAGAGGTTAAAAAAAGATGAGTGCTATAACAATTGAGGGTTCTTCCAAACAGTATTTGTTGCTAATTCTTTCTTTAGGTCTTTTCATTGCTCTTCTTGGATTTTCTTTTGCTGCGATAAATAGTAATACTG
>ORJL011849350.1_pt1 | contig 10618 bp, 10 predicted proteins | sample 1779941 | NCBI WGS metagenome assembly ORJL01 (sample SAMEA104232317, study PRJEB22302) | groundwater metagenome | biome: forest; feature: aquifer; material: groundwater | place: USA | collected 2011-08-07 | depth 5.8 m | reverse complement strand
CGCGCGCGCCGCGGATGGCGTCGAGCATCGCGGGATAGAACGCGCTGCCGTCGGTGAAGATCTCGATCCGGTTGTGCTTTTCGATGTTCGTATTGCACATCGACTCGAGCACGTGGATGAACTGCTCGCTGGTGCCGTCGATATGCGCTTCGATGTGATAGGGAATGTGCGGCGTGAACAGCACGACGAGGATCAGCCACACGATGAAGACGGCGCCGATAATCGTCAGGTAGTCCATGAGGCGTCAGTCGGCGGGCGACGAGATCAGGAGCGCGATCGGCAGGGTGGCGAAGATCTCGGCAGCGGCAATCGTGGGCACGCCGCCGACGTCCTCGATGCGTGACGTCGCGCCGGTGAACGCGTCGCGGAACGCGTGGGACGGCAGACCCGGGGGCAGCTCGAGGCGCGTGTCGCCCAGGGCGGCGTCGCCGAGCGGCGGCTGGGCGGTCCCATCGGGGGTCAGGGCCGCCACCAGCCGCGGCACGCACGTCAGCGCGACGGCGTGCTCGTCGCGGCGCGCGAAGGCGAACCCACACTCGTGGCGCGATCCGACCGCAGTTAGCGGCAGGTAGTCGCCGCGCTCGTAAACGCCGCGCATCTGCGCGCGCGTGGCCAGCGTCTGCGCGATCGTGAACAGCTTGATGCGGCCGTCGCGGCGTCCTTCCATGAGCTCGCGGGCCGCGTCGGCGCTGGCGCTCGCCTTCAAGCCCGAGAGAAGCTCCGCCCGCTTGCGATAGTCAACCGGACGGCGGTTGTCGGGGTCGACCTGATTGAGATCCCACAGCTCCGAGCCCTGATAAAAATCGGGGACGCCGGGCACCGTCATCTTGACGAGCAGCTGCGAAAGGCTGTTGTAGATGCCGAGGTCGGCAATCCGTGCCTGAAACGGCATGAACGACTGCAGAAAGGGATTGCCGGGACGGCGATCGAGGATCGATTCGACAAATCGCGTAACCGCCTTCTCATACCGCTCGTCGGGGCTCAGCCATCCGGTATGCACTTTCGCTTCGCGCAGCGCCTTGATCATATAGGCGACAACGCGCTCGCGAAAACGGTGGGCGGTCTCATCGTCGGTTTCGAAGGGCCACGCGCCGACCAGGGTCTGGTAGAGCAGATACTCCTCGTTGGCGCCAGGAGCCGGACGGCCCTCCACGTCGGTCTTCCGTCGCCGGTTGTGCGCGCGCCACTCCGCGACCATCGCCTTCCACAGGCCCGGCAGTTCGGAGATCACGTTGAGGCGCGCGCGGACATCCTCGCCGCGCTTGGCGTCGTGCGTCAAGGTGGCCGACAGCGCGGTCGGCCAGTCGCATCGCCGCCTGGCCATCCAGTCGTGGACCGCCGCCGGGTCGACGCCGAACACGCGCGGATCGCTGCCGACTTCGTTCAACGACACGAGGCGATTGTAGATGTACAGCGCGGTGTCCTCGGTTCCTTTTGCGGCGACAGGACCGGTGATCTGCTGGAACTTGCCGATGAAGCGATCGCGGTCCTCCTTTTCCTCGGCGGTCCCCTGTGCAGCCAGCCATGCCTCCAGCTCGGCGCTGAAGACGGTCGAGTACGTCTCGGGCGCTATCGGCAGCCAGTCGTCGTAGCACCGCACCACGAACGCCCCGTCCCGTAGGCGAGCTGGAGTTCCTGGCGCTCCAGCACTGCGCCGTACTGGTCGCCGAGGACGGGAATGAGCACCTTGTCGGCGAGTTCCGCCTTCACCGGTCGCCAATCGAAGTCGAAGATTCGCGCGAAGCGCGAGCTGGGTCCGTTCTCGAGGAGGTCGAGCCACCAGGGATTCGCCGACTTCGCGATGCCCATGTGGTTCGGCACCAGGTCGATCACATGGCCCATTGCGCGCGCGCGCGGCGCGTCGACCCACCCCCAATAGTCCTCGTCGCTGCCAAGCTCGGGGTTGAGCTGCGTCGGATCCGCGACGTCGTACCCATGCGGACTGCCGGGCACGGCTCGCAGGTACGACGAGGCGTAGCAGTCGCTCACGCCGAGCGCGTGCGGGTAGTCGACGATCGCTCGCGCATCGGCAAAGGTGAACCGGCTGTTGAATTGCAGGCGATAGGTCACGATCGGTATGCGTGCGCGGTGCTGGCGATCTTCGCCACTGTCTTCATTCTGGTCCTGCTGTGGATCATCGAATCGTTCGAGCCGAAGGCGACGCAGCTGTTCGCGCTGACGGTCAAGGCGAAAGCCGCCGTCGCGCTGAAGCCGCAGATCGAGAAGCTGCTGGCGCGGCGCGGCCTCAATTTCGAGATGCGGACCTCATCGCCGGAGGAGATCACCTACAACGTGAATTTCCCGATCGAGCGCAAGACCGATCACGTGTCGGATCAGATCCTGGCTCTGTCGAAGGACGCCGCGGTGGAGTGGGAACTGAAGAAGGAGAAGAAGTCCCGCTAGTACCTGAGCAGGTAACTCAGCTTGACAAAGAATTGCCGTCCGGAGGATGTCGTGGGCGGTGCGGTGCGGCGCAGCACGGGCGGTGTGGTAGCGTCGATGGCCAGATTCTCATAGCGGTCGACATAGCCGACATACAGCGCCGTGCCAGGATTCACCAGGTAAGTCGCCAGGATATCGCCCGTGAGGCGCTTGGCCCGCTCCAAAGCCACCAACCTCGCGTCGGGCAGCACGCTGTTGTAGTCGACAATCAGTCTCAGCGACAGCTCGCGGGTCACCTGATAGTTCAGCTTCGACCTCAGGAGGTGGTTGTCAAAGATACTCGCCGAGGCGACGGTTCCTGGCGGTGTCGAACCGTCTCGTACGCTCAGGCGGCTGTAAAGGTACGTTTCATCGAAGCGGAGCCGCGGCGTAGGGCGGAGCGTCACGCCGAGTCTCCCATCGACGGAATCGGCCAGAAACGGCCGCAGACCCGGGGCCGGGAAGTAGTTGACCCCGGTCCCCTGCCTGTAAGTTCCGGAAATCGTCAGCCACTTCAGCCACTCGGTCGAAAAGAAGACAGTCGTGCTGTGTTTGCGGAACTCCCGTTCTTGAAAGAGCTCCAAGGACTTGGAGGGGTTGACGACAAGTTGCGTCGGGCCTCTGAACTCGATCGCAAAGTGCGGGTTCACCAGCCAGTCCTGCACCCGCCCTCGCCTGTCCCAGTTGACCAGGGCCAAGCCGAACGGCCCGAAGCTCCCCACGCGGCCGCGTCGCGGCCGCCAACTGTAGCGGGCGAACTGCTCGATCTGACGGATATCTACGCGGGGAATGAACCCGAGCTGCGAACCGAAGCCCGGGCTGCGGTCCACGTAGCGGGCGTAGTAATTGAAGTGCCGGCCGCTGTGGGTCACCTCTGCAAAGTACGCGGGTCCCGAGCGTTGGGTGCCGTCAAACAGCCGGGTGCTGCTGCCCATCAATTGTCCGGTCACGATCCAGTTGGGATTCAGCTTGAACCTGGTGTCGAGGGAGATCACGCGGTTCGAGCTCGACGCAAAATCGCGGCTGGTGAACAAGAGCCCGATGGTCGACTGTTGGGCAACCTCGCGCTGCACGCGCACGACGCCGATCCCGGCCCGGCGGCCGTGAAGTGGATCGGATTTGAGCACGCGCCGGCCGGGTGCACGGTCGTCGATGGCCAGCCCGCCGAAGGCCCAGCGGCCGCTCTTGCCCGTCAGGCGGATACCCACCTGCGGGTCGACGATGCGGCGAGAGAAGAATAGGTTTTGGCGCGTCTCGAGATAGCCGGCATTCTCGATGAAAAACGGACGCTTCTCCGGAAAGAAGACCTCGAACCGCTGGTTGATGGTCACCTGGGGCTCATCGGATTCCACCTGGCTGAACTCAGGATTGACCGCGACGTCGAGCGTGAACGCATCGCGCAGGACCATCTTGGCATCCAATCCGGCGCGCGCATCGTGATCCGTGACGAAACCCGGCACCCGTACATCCAGGAATCGCGCCCTCGCGAAGACGCCATAGGGGATGAATTGCAGGTTGCGTCCCGGCGAGATCCGTTCGAGTCCTTCGAGGGTGGCCAACTGTTGCGCCAAACCTTCGAGGCGCCGGGTGATAAACGGCCAGAAAGACGTTTCGTTATTGCGCACGATCGCGCGGCCCAGCGCGAGCCCCCAAGCCTGCACGGGAGCGTTGGAAAAGCGAAGGCTCTTGAACGGAATGGCGATCCATACGGTGAAGCCTTCCGGCGTCAACCGCCCTCGTGAGTACCAGAGCGTGTCGAAACTGAAATCGTCGTGCTGACCTTCGGTGCTGATGCCATCGAGCTGGATACCCAGCGGGTTCACGCTGAAGATGTAGGCACGCCGCCGGTCGCGGAACGTATCGAGCACGACACTCACGATGTCGTCCCCGACGATCCCTTCGCGCCTGGCCAAGCGGGCACGGACCTTGGCCGGGTCGTCATCCTTGCACACGAAGACGACGTAGAGGTTCTCGTCGTCGTAAGACAGATAGGCGGACGTCTCCTGACTGGCCGGTACACCATCGCCCGGCTCGCGCTGCCGCAAGTCCGTCACGTGCGCTTCCGCCTCTCGGGGCCTGCCACCGAGAAAGTCTTCCAGCGTTGGCGGTCGAGACACCCGCGGGATCGACAAGGTGGGCGGCTGCGCCTGGCCGCGGCTCTCCAGTAGAACCAGCGTGGCAGCCATCAGAAACACGATTCGACTCCGACGCCCGAGATACATGGCCGACGGCTTGGCTTCCATGAAACCCTCGCACCACCGCGCATTGGAGCACTTGTAGCCGCTATTCTACTTCACGGAGAACGCGGAGGACGCGGAGGGGCTCAACCACGGAGGGCTCGGAGGGCACGAGGAGCTCACCACGGAGATCGCGGAGGAAACTCACGCTAGCCTAGCGGTAGTTCCCGAACTGGAGCGCAACGCCGAAGTCGTGCTCGCGCAAGGCTTTCATCGCGCCCTGCAGCTCGTCCTTCGACGGCGACGACACGCGCACCTGGTCGGCCTGAATCGTCGCCTGCACTTTCTTCAGCTTCTTCTCCTTGATGAATTTCACGATCTCCTTGGCGGTCTCGATCGGAATGCCGCTCTGGATCGCGATCGCGCGCCGGATCGTGCCGCCGGCCGCCGGCTGAGACTCGCCGGCCTTGAAGTTCTTCACGGCCACCCCGCGGCGCACGAGCCGCGTCTGCACGATCTCCCAGAGCGCATTCATCTTCATCTCGTCGCTGGTCGTCAGCGTCAGCGTCTTCTCGGCCGCGTTCAGATCGATGTTGGCGGTCGCGCCTTTGAAATCGTACCGCTGGCCGACTTCCTTGCGGGCCTGATTCAGCGCGTTGTCCACTTCCTGAAAGTCAATCGTGGACGTGATGTCGAACGAAGACGTATCGGCCATGCGGGCAATTGTAGACGTCACTCCTTCCGGCGGGCAACGCCTGCCGCGCCATCCGCCTTGCGCGAGTGACGGGCGCGCGCTTCTTCCACCGAGTGCGTGTCGGTGACGCTGCCTTGCTGGGCCGCGAGCGCCGACAGCTCTCGGTAATACCGGTGCACGGCCTCGAGCCTGGATCCGCTGTGGCTGAAAGGTCGTTTGCGTGCCATGTCCGCCATTGTCAGGCGGAATAGGCCGTTCGCCAAGTGGCATCGTGGCCGGGCGAATGCGGATACAAATGGACGGAATTTACTTTTGGTGACCGGCCTTCGAAGATAGCTGTATCCCCGGTTCCAAGGAGCGCAGGATGCAGACGATCACCCTCAACGGGAGAACGCTCGAGGTGCCCGAGGATCACACCATCCTCGACGCGGCACGCGCCAACGGCGTGTACGTGCCCAGCCTGTTATCACCCGAAGACGGGACAGGCGTCGGTATGCCGCATCTGCGCAGTGGAAGTGGAAGGGGCTCGCGGCCTGGTCATGGCCTGCAACACGCAGGTCTGGGACGGGATGGTGATCCATACAGACACCGACCAGGTGCTCCGGGCGCGCCGGCTGGTTGTCGATCTGCTCCTTTCCGACGGGTCGCACGACTGCCTCTCGTGCGACATGTGCGGCGAGTGCGAGTTGCAGGAGGCGGCGTATCGTCTGGGCATCGAACAACCCTCCGAACGCCGGGACGCCCCGCTGCTGCCGCTGGACCTCAGCCACCCGATGATCGCGCGCAACCCGAACAAGTGCATCCACTGCTTCCGCTGCATCAAGGGCTGCAACGACGTGGTCGTCAACGACGTGCTGGACATGGCCTTCCGCAACCAGCGCTCGCTGGTTGTGGCCGACCAGAACGTGCCCCTCGGTCAGTCCACCTGCCAGGCCTGTGGTGAATGCGTTCAGCTGTGTCCGACCGGCGCCCTGGTCGAGAAGAATTCCATGCACCTCGGGCGCGTGTGGAACCTGGACACGGTCCGCACGACGTGTCCGTATTGCGGCGTCGGCTGCCAGGTCAATCTCCACGTGGACCGGGAGAGGAATCGTGTGGTCCGGGTCACCGGTGTCGAGGGTGCGGAGCCCAACGACGGCATGCTGTGCGTCAAGGGAAGGTTCGGCTACGACTTCCCGGCCAGCCCAAGCCGCCTCACGCGCCCGGTGATCAGAAAAAATGGCGCGCTCGAGCTGGTCTCCTGGGACGAAGCCCTGGACCACACGGCCGCGCGCCTGCGAGAACTCCGCGCCGCCTACGGTGCGGACTCCATCACCGGCATCGGCTCTTCCCGCGACAACAACGAGAATTCCTACGCCGAACAGAAATTCATGCGGGGGGTGATCGGCACCAACAACATCGATAATTGCGCCCGAACTTGACACGCCCCGTCGGTCGCCGGTCTGGCGACCACCTTCGGCTCCGGGGCCATGACCAATTCGATCCGCGAGATCGAAGACGCCAAAGTCGTGCTGGTGATCGGCTCCAACACCACCGAGGCGCACCCGGTCATCTCCTACTACATGAAACGGGCGGTCAAGAAGGGCGCAAAGCTCATCGTCTGCGACCCGCGCCGGATCGACCTGGTGCGCTGGGCGACGATGCACGTCCAGCACCGGGTGGGCACCGACGTCGCGCTGCTCAACGGCCTCATGAACGTCATCCTGGCGAACGGCTGGGAGGAGCGCGAGTTCATCGAGAAGCACACCGAGAAATTCGCCGAGCTCCGCGAGGTGGTGAAGGATTACCCGCTCGACCGCGCATCCGAAATCACCGGCGTGCCGGTGGAGCAATTGCGCAAGCTGGCCCGAATCCTGTCGGCTGAAAAGCCGGTCAGCCTCTGCTACACGCTCGGCATCACGGAGCACACCTGCGGCACCGACAACGTGACCAGCTGTGCCAACCTCCAGATGCTCCTCGGCAACCTGGGCGTGCGCTCCGGCGGGGTCAACCCGCTGCGCGGCCAGAACAATGTGCAGGGCGCGTGCGACATGGGCGCGCTCCCCAACGTTTTCCCTAACTACCAGCCGGTTTCGGATCCCGCGATGCGCGAGAAATTCGCGCGGGCGTGGGGAGTCCCCGGCCTGCCGGAGACGCCCGGCCGGCGCATGCCCGGCATGTTCTCGGGAATGCTCGACGGCAAGACGCGCGCGTTGATCTGCCACGGCGAGAACGTGGTCATGAGCGAGCCGAACGAGGGGCACACGCGCCACTGTCTGGAAGCGCTCGATTTCCTCGTCGTGCTGGACATCTTCGAAAACGAAACGACCCCCTACGCCGATGTCGTCTTCCCCTGCACCTGCTGGAGCGAACAGGACGGCACCTTCACGAATACCGAGCGCAGGGTTCAGCGCGTACGCGCGGCGGTGAGCCCACCGGGCGAGTGCCGCGAGCCCTGGTGGATCTACGGCGAGCTCGCGCGGCGGCTCGGCGTGGACATGAAATTCGACAGCGCGCGCGGCGTCTGGGAGGAGATGCGTTCGCTCGCGACCGCCTACGCGGGAATCACACGGGAGCGGATCGAGGAACAGGGGATTCAGTGGCCGGCACCCACCCTGCAGCACCCCGGCACAACCTTCTTGCACTCCGGCGGCAATTTCACACGGGGCAAAGGACTGTTCGTGCCCGCCGTGTGGCGCCCGCCCGCAGAGGTCCCCGACTCCGACTTCCCGCTGGTTCTGACGACAGGGCGGAGGCTGTGGCATTACCACACGGGTACGCAGACCTGGAACTGCACCGGCTTCGAGGAGCTCTTCGGCGAGGAGCTTGTGGAAATCAGCCCGCCGGACGCGTTGGACCTCGGGGTTCAGGACCGCGACTACGTCCGGGTTGTATCGCGCAGGGGCCGCGTGCGGATGCGCGCCTGGGTCACCGAGCGCTCGCCGCGCGGTGTGGTCTGGTCGTGCTTCCACTTCCGGGAGGCCAACATCAACATCGTTACGAACAACGCCTTCGATCCGATCAGCGACACAGCCGAGTACAAGGCGTGCGCCGTGCGCATCGAGCCGGCCGCTTGACGGGAAAGGAGAATCGAATGGACTCCGACTCCTTCGACAGCCTGATGCTGGACGCCATCGCGGAAGAGATCGCCGCGCGGGATTTTTGCGCGCGCGTCGCGCAGCAGGTGAAAAATCCGAACGTCGCTGCGATTTTCGAGCAGCTCTCCGGGGATGAAAACGAGCACCGCAACACACTGGAGACCTTCCGTTTCAATCCTCTCGCCCGGGTCGAGTTCGCCCGCGTCCAGGACTTCCAGGTTGCGGAACAGCAGGTGGCCCCCCCTTCTCCTTCGATATGAGCCCCAGGGAAGCCCTCCAGCTCGCCACAAAAAAGGAGCAGAAGTCGGCCGAGGTATACCGGCACCTGGCCGGCGCCAGCAGGGACGCCGAATTCCAGAGGACTTACGCGGAGCTGGCGGAGATGGAGCGCGGCCACAAGGTCAAGCTGGAGGAGCTCTTCGTCAACGCCGCCTACCCCGAGTCCTGGTAGCGGCCAGGGCGGCTTCCTTCGAAAGGGTCGTCATGATGGAATCGAATCCAGGCACCATCGACATCGGGCAGGTTCTCGCGCGAAGCGGTCAGCGGCACGAGGACCTGATCGGCATTCTGCAGGACGTGCAGCAAGCGGCGGGCTGGCTTTCAACCAACGCCATCGAGAACATCGCCGCGCACCTGTCGCTCTCCCAGGCCAACATCTACGGCGTCGCCACGTTCTACGCGCAGTTCCGTTTCAAGCCGATCGGCAAATACCATCTGAAGGTCTGCTGCGGCACGGCGTGCCACGTCCGCGGCGCGGGTCGGATCTCCGAGCGGCTCGGGGAGCATCTCAAGATCGATGCGGGCGCCACTACCGAAGACGGCAAGTTCAGCATCGAGGAGGTCGCCTGCTTCGGCTCCTGTGCGCTCGCTCCCGTGGTCGTCGTCAACGAGAAGCCGTACGGCCGCATGACGTTTCAGAAGGTCGAGCGCGTCCTTAAAGGTCTGAAATGAGCTTCGACACACTCCGCCAACGCGCCGCGCAGGCAGGGGAATCGTTCGAGCGGCCAGACCGGGCCCGCGTGCTGGTTGGCTCGGCCACCTGCGGTCGGGCCGCGGGCGCACTCGAGGTGCTCGCGGCGATACGGCGGGCGCTCACCAAGCACGGCCTGGAAGAGACGACTGACGTCGTCGAGGTCGGTTGTCTGGGGCCCTGTTACGCCGAGCCGCTCGTGGAAGTTCGCGCCGCCGATGGCCAGCGCGTGCTCTACCACAACGTGACGCCGGACCTGGCGAACACGCTCGTCGCGTCCCATCTGGGCGCGGGCAAGCCCGTTCTCGACAAGGCCATTGCCGTGATGGACGGAAGCATGGACGGAGTGCCCGCATTCTCGGAACTCCCCATGATCAAGCACCAGGTCCGCGTGGTGCTGCGCAACTGCGGGCACATGGACCCCGACAACCTTGACCACTCGATCGCCCGCGGCGGCTACTCAGGGTTGGTCCACGCGCTCTCGATGAAGCCGGAGGAAGTCATCGCCGAGGTCGAGGCGTCCGGGCTGCGCGGCCGCGCCGGGGCGGGCTTCCCGACGGGCCGGAAGTGGAGGCTGGCCCGAAACGCGCCAGGCGCGACGAAGTACGTGATCTGCAACGCCGACGAGGGTGATCCCGGCGCCTTCATGAACCGGTCGGTGCTCGAGGGCGACCCGCATGCGGTGCTCGAAGGCCTCCTCAGCTCGGGCTACGCGATCGGCGCCCAGCTGGGCTACGTGTACGTCCGGGCCGAGTATCCGCTCGCCGTCGCGCGCCTCAACACAGCACTGCGGGCGATGAGGGAGAACGGCCTGCTGGGGCGCGACATCCTCGGCTCGGGCTTCGATTTCGAGATTCACATCAAGATGGGCGCCGGCGCCTTCGTCTGCGGCGAGGAGACCGCGCTGATGGCGAGCATCGAGGGCCGGCGAGGCATGCCGCGGCCGCGCCCGCCGTTCCCGGCGGTCTCCGGCCTGTTCGGCAAGTCGACGACCATCAACAACGTCGAAACCCTTGCCAGCGTCTCCGCCATCGTGGAGAAGGGCGCCGCGTGGTTTGCCGCCTGGGGCACCGACAAGAGCAAGGACACCAAGACCTTCGCCCTGACCGGGAAAATCAACCGCCCCGGGCTCATCGAGGTATCGATGGGCACCACCCTGCGCGTCATCATCGAGGAGGTCGGTGGCGGCATTCCCGACGGCAAGAAGTTCAAGGCCGTGCAGACCGGCGGACCCTCGGGCGGCTGCATCCCCGCCGATCGGATGGGCCCTCCGGGGGGG
>ORJL010507739.1_pt1 | contig 10622 bp, 10 predicted proteins | sample 1779941 | NCBI WGS metagenome assembly ORJL01 (sample SAMEA104232317, study PRJEB22302) | groundwater metagenome | biome: forest; feature: aquifer; material: groundwater | place: USA | collected 2011-08-07 | depth 5.8 m | reverse complement strand
TTAAAAGCTGGTATCAATGGAAAACGGCTTAAATGCGGCTGGGATGAGAACTATTTGAAGAAGGTTTTATCCACAGGATTTAAACTTTAGTTAGATACAAGAAATCCGCCTGTGCCAACAGTTTATGATGCGTTTGCCCTGAAGTCGGCTTAGCAAACACTTGACAATCTCATTATTATATGCACGGGCAAAATGCCGTTTTACTTGGGCAGTCTTTTGCATTTAGAAGTTCCTAGATACGCAAAGAATAAACACTATCATTCGGTCTTATAAAGAAGGAATTCATATGCAAATACGCACACTAAAGTCCATAAACCACTCACAGTCAAACTAGTTACCATGGCACTAGGGATATGAATTCGGAGATAAATTGGGCTAAGAGCTAGAAGAATGATTAAGACAATTCCGCAAATTAGTATCATAATCTGAGCATGCCACGGTTTGTTTTGTCCAATAAGATAGCCCATAACAGCATAAAAAGAAATGGCGGCAAGTAGGAATCCTGAACTTGGGGCTTGAAACGGCGTAAGATTTTCAAAGATATTGATATTTTCTCCATGGAAGAAAAACCTAAACAGGTGGTCAATAACTGTACCCCCTCCCCATGCCAATGCTAAAGGAATCACATGTGACCAGTTCTTAGTTGTGACTCGTAGGATTATCACACCTAGCACAAACCAAAGCATTATAGTGATATGAGTACCAAGGGCATTAATCCCTCGCATTAAGTCAACAACCAAGGGTATAGACGTTATGTCCAACCAAGATACAACGAGGTTATCAAACTCGCCCACCTCTTGGAAAACAAAATCCTGAATTAAACCCATTAGTATGATGAAAAGGGTTATAAAAATCAGACCACCAACTGTAACAAAAAAACGCTGCTTACCTAGGGATAAATAACGACTGGGCAGTAGGGATAGCTGTTCTCGTAGCCAAGCCATTAAATGCTCGTGCTTCTTGTATATAAAGTAGAAGATTATAAAAATAACTACAGCCGTGGTTCCTAGCAATAGAGCATAGCGGTGTATAATTGGTAAAAAGGTTTCCCAACGACTACCGAGGAGCCGACCAAGAGTTATAAAGAGGGTTGTCCACAAGGTTGCTCCGAGATAAGCAAAGAAGGTGAAGTTACGATATTTTAATTGACTGAGTCCAGCGATATACCCGGAAAGATGGCGGACACCAGGAATAAAGTAACCTATAGTCAGGAGTTTCCCGCCATGCCGTTGATACCAACTTAGCACTTTTTCCAACCGTTGGCCTCCAGCATGTTTCTTCAGATGTCCCAAGACTTTCTGCTGAAAGAATTTTCCCAAAATATAGGCGATAGTAATACCCGTAGCACTACCCGTTGCCGCTGAAATGATGGCAAGAAAAGGGTTAAGCTGACCGGAATAAGTTAAGAAACCGACAAAGGTCATAAGAAATTCATCGGGAATAGGAAGTCCTAAAATGGAAGTCCCTAAAATAACGAATAATCCCGCATAACCATATTGCGAAATATAGTGGATTAGAAGCTGAGAAGTCATGGGTTACTCCTTTCATCGAAGGCTAACGTCAAGTTTAAGACGCTTTGCGATGTTTAAAATGTATCCAACCTATGGTTAAAGCTAGCCCTAGGCCAGTTAGCCCCATAACAATGAGAAAAACTATACCGATGAGCGGAAGGCTAACCAAGGCGATAAATAATATAGATTGAGCTAACCACCTGGTAATAGCAGGGTACTCCAATATCTTTGGCGATAACACCTTGTTGCCAACAAATTGCATAACAGGAATAAGCCCAAGAACCGCTACAATGACACCCAAGATGACAATGAGAACTGCAAGCGGAATACCAAACACCGTCAGGGTAAGCAAAGCCGCAAGAGAAACTAGTAATAATATAAAAGCCGTGCCTATTCCAAATAAACGAAGAAAAGCTGTAGAGAGTAAGTTTTCAGATGAACCTAAGCGGTTTCTCATGAAGTAACCCAAACCAGTAAAGAAAACTATGCCCAAGAGACTAAACACTACTCTTAGAACCCAGATCCCTAAAAGGATTACTCCCCCAAGCAAGGACTCGTTAACTAGTTTTTCCGAAAAGTTGAGCTCAAAGACTCCCGTCTTGGCACTTTTTAACGCTGAATTGTAAACATGTCCGCCAAGGTCAATGACCAAATCGACTTGGGCTGTTGGCTCCAAATACACATTGCCATTAATCACAAAGACGGCATCGGTCACACTTCCGGCAATCCGGGCGTCAGTCCCAACACTAAGAACTGTTTCAACAGAATGACCTTCAGTAACAGTAATCGGATTGCCCCCCACCTGCGTTACAATCGCATCTGCTAAAGCATAATTAGGTAAAAAGAACAGTAATGCCGAGATCATAATTATTCCCAAACCAAATCTGTACCCGAATCTCATAAAGACACCTCTTTCAAACGGCTTCCCCGTAATAATGCTCGAATCATATAGATACCGAAAACACTTAAAAAGAAAGATGTAACCCCAATTCCCCAACTGGTTGTAGTTGGCAACAGCATCAGGAGAACCGTTTTTACCCGCCAAAAAGCATAACCCGTTGCATAAAATAAATGAACGATTCTGAGAAGGAATGGTAACAAGAAAAGAAGCGGACTCCCCAGTAATACTAAAGTAATGAGCGTGAAAATTCGCTGCTTGCTAACTTTTTGCTGTTCTCGCTCGAAAGCGATAAGAATACGTCGTTCTAGGTCAATCGGTACAGGAGAGTTCTCAAGTGATCGCTGAACCCTTTCGTGAAGCATCTGAAACTCCCTCGCCACGTTCTGGCAATTCTGACAGGAAAGCAGATGAGCCTTAATTTCGGCATGCTCGGAATTGCACAGTTCTCCGTCGATGTATTCTGAAATCCGTTCCAAGCATTCTTGGCATTCCAACTTTACCACTCCTTTTCCCGTTCTCCTTCAGAGAGGATTTTCCTTAATTGCAACCTAGCAGTATGAATTCTTGATTTAACTGTCCCGACTGGAACCCCCAAAATATTAGCAATTTCTTCATAACTGAATCCCTGCCACTCTCGGAGCACTAATGTTTCCCGATATTCGCTACTGAGACGCTGTAAAGCATCCCGAATAAGTATATGTAGATCCAATTGTTGGCTTGTCTCTTGCGATACAATGTCCAGTTCCGAGTCGGCTATTGGTGTCGGGTGCTGTTTCTTAAGACGATCTAGGCAGGTATGGGTAATAATCTTATTAAGCCAGGAGTGAAAGGCGTGAGGATTACTCAGTTGCCCGATTGAACGGTATATTTTTAAGAAAACCTCTTGAGAGACATCTTCGGCCTCGCTCCGGTCTTGTAGTAAGGCAAAGGCTATACGATAGACATAGGGAGTATAACTCTTGACCAGAACAGTAAAGGATTGTTTCCAGTTCGTATTTTTTCTATAAGTTTAAAGTCAAACTCGGTCACAGCATTTTTCCATCCCCTCGCCCATATACCTCGGAAGAGTTTAAAACAATAAGTAAAGGTCAGTTCACAAATTATTTAGTGTTCGGTTCTTTTTCGATGTCCATGTTTTGTGCTAAAGATGTACTCATCTTGGGCTGTCTTTTTGTTTGTAGATAGCTAATGATGCCTGGCATAATCGAGATAAATATTATTGCAAAGATCACTAGAGTAAAGTTATTCCTTACGATGGGCAAATTTCCAAAGAAATAACCTCCGAAGATGAAGGTAGACACCCATGTTAATCCTCCGATTACGTTGTACAAAAGAAACCGCCAATACGTCATGGCCCCAATTCCAGCAATAAATGGTGCAAAGGTTCGAATAACGGGAATGAAACGAGCGATGATAATCGTTATTCCTCCATGCTTCTTATAGAATTCATGAGTACGTTCCAAGTTATTCTTGTTTAGAAGACTAACTTTCTCTTTAGAAAATACTTTGGGGCCAACAAAGTGAGCCCGATTTGATAGTTCACAGTATCCCCTAATACGGCAGCTAATATTAAAAGAACCATTAAAGTTTTGAGTTCAAAAGAGCCGCTAGCTGCAAAGGCACCCGCTACAAAGAGCAAGGAATCTCCAGGAAGAAACGGGGTAATCACAAAACCTGTTTCAGTAAATAGAATTAAAAAGAGAATCAAGTAAGTCCATACCCCATAGCTTTGAATAACCAATCCCAAGTTCTTATCCAGATGCATAAAAAGGTCAATAATAGTCTGAATGAGTTCCAAGATATTTTCCTCCTCAAGGTGTTTTTAAGATAGCTTCTAAACAATAAGACGAGGCAAACCTCAGAAAAGTTCGCAACTTTTAATCCGGCTTTTCGTCTTTGTTTTTTATTGCATCCGAACTTTTAGCTATTTTAGGTCGTCTTATTAATTGAATAAGGTAAAAATGAACTTATACTTAAAATGGAGGAAAAATTATATGAATTTATTTGACCTTTCCGGCTACCACCTGATCAATCAATGGGCTGGACATCATCCAGTTGTAGACAAAATTATGGCTTTCCTTGCCCAATATTCTTTAGAGCTATATGTCGTTTTGTTTTTATTAGCTTGGTTTACATTGCCCAAATCGGATTCAGAGAAGCGTCACGCCCTGGTTGTTGCGGGATTTTCGGGTGTGTTGGCATTGGGCTTTAATGCATTAATTGGTCAGTTTTTCTTCAGGCCACGCCCCTTTGCTACTCTTTCAAAAGGGACGTTTACTCAACTCATTCCGCATTCTTTTGATACCTCATTTCCCAGTGACCACACATCAGGAAGTTTTGGTTTTGCCGCAGGGTCTTGGAACAAAGCTTCATTTTGGGTAAGATGGAGCTTTACACTTTTAGCCATTCTCGTGGCAATTGCCCGTGTTTATACAGGGGTGCATTGGCCCACCGATGTACTGGCTAGTATTGTAATAGGTATTGTCAGTGCCAAAATTATTTGGCTTATTAACCCTGTATTTAAGCCTTTAACGAACCTGGGTCTACGGATATTCCATTATGGAAAATACGCCAGGGAGAAGAGGGATTGTGCTTGAATGTTCTTCTCGCAACATCAATACTTTCAGCCCTTGTCGCTCAAATCTTAAAAATTCCTTTCACTTACTTAACTCAGCGTTGTTGGAATTGGCGGGCAGCATTTAAGCCAGGGGGGATGCCCAGTTCACACACGGCACTCATGGTAGGACTAACGAGTTCGACCCTGTTTAAATACGGTTGGAACAATCCTTATTTCGCCATTGCAGCGGCAGTTACTTTGGTTGTGATTTATGATGCGGCGGGTGTCCGTAGACAGGCTGGACATCAAGCGGTAGTACTTAACGAATTAACGGCAACCATGGAGACACTAAATCAAAAGTTGCGTACAAACGTTAGTATCAAGCCAAGTCACTTGAAAGAAGTGCTTGGGCATAGTCCCCTTGAGGTTCTGGGTGGGATAGTTGTCGGGACGGTTGTGGCACTTTTCGTTGTGAGATGAATCCTAGTCATGAATTGGTTCGATTTTAATTTATTAGTTCCCTGTTTAAATAGGAATCCAAGTCTGGCGAGGCTAAGCTTCCACATATTTGTCTATACTCTAACTGGAATAAGTTTGAAAGGTGAGCTGCATGCGAAAAAAAGGATTGGTTTTAATCCTACTTGTGGTGGGGTTATTGGTTACAAGCGGTTTCATCCTATATAGCTACAAGAATTTCAAGGTGCAAGAAGGCTTTGTGCCATTACCTTTATCTTTTGACCCCTATAATTCGAGTTCTTCCTATAACTGGAACGGAAGTGTAGTCAGTATCCAGGGTGGGTTCGTAAAGGGAAAAATAAAGGAAAATGGCAATGAGGAGAGCTTGCTACTTAGATCCCTTTCCCCAACACCAACAATAACCATAAAAAGCGGTAAGGAGAAATCATATAGGCTAAGATTGGAAAACATTAGCCCTTCTAAAATTGAAACTAGAGACGGGATAGGAAATCTAAAGGTTATTGACCCGCACACTATTTCATTTACTGTTGACTTAAAAGTAAACCAAGTGAAGACCATTAATTTTACGCTGAGAACTGGCGAGAATCCTGAAGTCGTGATATTGGGAGACAATAGGAACGGCTATGGCACATTTTCTCAAATCATTGACCAAGTAAATGGAATCAACCCAGCATTTGTCATTGATAACGGGGATTTAGTATACGGAGGAGAACCTAACAAATACAGGCTATTTTATGAAACTGTTTCAAAGCTTCAAGTTCCGCTTTATACTACCTTGGGGAATCATGATATCCGGGAGAATGGCCGGGAGATATATACCCAGCTTTTTGGGCCTCCTTACTATTCCTTTGACTATTTAAACAACCACTTTGTTTTCCTGGATAGTTCAAGAGGGTGGACAGAAAAGATGGCAATTTCTGAAGAAGAGTATCAATGGCTTGAAACTGACCTGCAAAAAGCTCAGGGGAAACGTATCTTTGTTGTTTCCCATATTCCTCCGACCGACCCCAGATCTAACGTCACGCCAAATACATATCCTGACTTGACACAGACACAAAAGACTGGTTTTTTGCAAAACGAAATAAATAAGCTGAGTGGAACCAGCAATATAGACCATGCCTTCCATGATAAAGCGGAAGCCAAAAGGTTCGAAAGCCTAATGACTAAATATAAGGTCGATACAGTTTTCTTGTCTCATATACACAGCTTTTTCAGTTTCGTTAAAGATAACGTTCGGTACATGATTACCGGAGGGTCTGGAGCCGAACTTCTTACCAAGGATAGCTATTACCATTACATTCGTGTTCATATAACTGATGGGGAAAATTACTTAGAGATCGTGCAACTTCCATCGCCACCCAATCAGATTGTCGATAGATATTTGGCAGCAGGGCAGTTATTCGCTAGCTCGATCTATAAAGAATATACATCACTAGTTTTAGCGATAGCTGTATTTGTAGCTTTGATTTTAGGCTGGATACTTTGGATATTCCGACAAAAATGGTGGTCATATCTTAAACGGTTGGGTCTATGGTTTTATGAAGTAGCTAGATTTTCTATCCTCAAGTATAAAGAAATCGTTAGAAGATGATAATATCCAAAAAAGCCCGAAGTGAATCAAATCATCTGAGAGAGTACTCGGGCTATTATTTTAAATTACAATAAGTTGTAAAAATTATCAAAGTACAATTTCTATATTTTATATTTAATGAACTCTAATCCTTATCCTGTAAAATCCGAACATTAGTATTGCAGCAATTAACGCCATTGCCGAACCGAAGTAAAAAGGAGCACTATTATCAACCTTGTCGTATAATACACCAGCTATAACACTTGCCGGGAGCAACGTAATACCGATAATTGAATTGTATATTCCAAGTCCCGTTCCCCTCTTTTTTTTATCTATAAGATCCGAAACCAACGCTTTCTGCACACCATCCGTTGCTGCACTGTAAAGTCCATATAATGCAAAAAGCAGAACCACTACCGCTTTGTCGTTTGTTCTTCCAAAACCGAAGTAAATAATGGAATAAAGTAAATACCCGAAGATAATGAGTCTTTCTCGACCAAATCTATCGGAAAGCATACCGGCAGGAACAGCAAAAATGACGGAGACTGAGTTGAAAATCAGGTATACAAGAGGTATGAACAAGGCTTTTATACCGATGTCATTAGCTTTTACCAACAGTAGAGCATCGGTTGAGTTACCCAGGGTAAATATGAAAGCAATCCCCAGGAATATATAATATCTGATTGGGAAGTCCTTAAATGCAATTTTCCCAGGAAGTTCGGCTTTGCTTTTCTTGGCCTCTTTGACAAAGGAAATTATAACAAGCACTCCCAGTATACCCGGTACGGCTGATAGCAGAAATACCTTGCGGTAATCACTCGGAAAGACTGTCAATACTGCAAAGGCCAGTAGAGGTCCGACAATTGCTCCACTGTTATCCATAGCTTTATGAAAGCCAAAACTTCTCCCCATTTTACTCTCACTTGATGATCCGGCTACAAGACTGTCTCTCGGTGCAGTTCTTATTCCCTTTCCAACCCTTTCGGTAAATCGGATTATTAGAACCTGCAAAGGCGAAGTTACTATTGAAAACAACGGAGACAAAATAGCTGTAATTGCATAGCCTACGACCATGAAAGGCTTGTTTTTTCCAATCTTATCACTCCACCAGCCTGATAAAGCCTTGAGAACTGATGCAGTACTCTCCGCTATACCTTCAATAAGAGAAACCTCTGTCCTTGATGCTCCTATAGACATTAAAAAAAGCGGCATAATAGAATATATCATTTTTGTTGTTGTATCAGTTAAAAAGCTGGTTATACCTGCAAAAAATATGTTCCATTCAAGTCCTAAAACCTTTTTCTGATTCTCGTTCTCAACACCCACCACCTATTCCCCCTCGGAATTGTTATATTGATAAACCATATCACTATAGTTTTCAAAAGCTTTTTTAACCTGATCCAGTTTTCCCTTTGCACAATCTCTTTGCGAAGAATGAAATATGTCCCTTGCCTCAATACTCCTTGTCGTCGCCCACCGTTTTACGATCCAAACTCATTAACTCTTGCTGGAATTCTGCTAACCTAGTATCCAAGTCCTCAACGGCATAATCGCATGCAACAATCCCAGTCCGCTTACCCATTCCCCGCAAATAGTCATCTTTATAACCATGTCTTTCGTTTCACTCAAGGCACAAAACGAAATGAAAAAGGTTGGCCTTAAGCTATATAATAGAATTAGGTATGCAAGTAAACTACAGAGCACGGGGAGGTGAGTGCGCAACCTTTTATAGGTTGCCCGTATCTTTATATGTGTCGCTCTGTCCGCTCAAGCACAAATAAGTGTGGCATTAATTTGACCACGTAGATTTATCTTTGTATAAACAACTCCATTGTTTGTAAAAGGACAGGCAGTCAATGCTTGCACACCAACTATAAAAAAAGCGAGAGGGCGTGTTTATGCTAAAAATTGTTTTCCCCATCTGCTGTGGAATTGATGTCCACAAAACCTTTGTTGTTGCGACAATTGCTTCTACAGACAAGAATATTACATCGTATCAAACCAAACGCTTTTCAACATTTACTCGTGATTTAAACGCTTTAGCTGAATGGATGTCAAAAAACGAGTGTTCAGTCGTCTGTATGGAATCCACCGGTAAGTATTGCGCGCACGTATAGCAGGTGCAACAAACTGTCCGCAAGCAGGACAGGGGCATTGGTATAAACATGCCGCCATCAACCGACTTACTCCGGCAGGAAACCTTATGGAGGACAAGCGCATGTCGGTAACGCCGAAAGTCAATCCAATTTCCGGGATTGCGACTGTAACGGCAAGATGAACGTATCGACAAGGATAAAAGCTAAACTGCCTGAAGGACAGCCCGAGGGGAGGTAACCGGCTCACCGGCGAAACGGCAATTGAAACGCCGGGCACTGTTCATGTCGGAGTCCCAGTATTGCTCCGGGATATATACCGAACGGTGACCAGCCGCATTAAGCGGAAGAGGGCGAAAATCCTATCCGACACGATACACGCTATGGCACAACTGCGAAACGTGGATTGCCTAAGTCTGGCTGTACCGGATATGGCAACGGAGTTCCCATAGTAGTCTGAGCAGTGGTAACGCCCTGTACACGGCGAAGGGGAACAGTCTGCTGCTCCAACCACTCAAAGGAAGGATGCGTGAGGCATCGTGAGAAATCCCGAGGTAGTCTTGGAAAATCTAAGGAAGCACTCACTTGAGCCAGAGTATTACTACGAAAGGCTATACAGAAACTTGTACAACCCGGAGTTCTATCTGCTGGCGTACCAGCAAACCTACGCAAAGCCCGGAAATATGAGCAAAGGCGTTGACGGGAGAACCTTTGACGGTATGAGTACAGGGCGTATACAGCGTCTAATCAGCCGCCTGAAAGACCATTCCTACCACCCCCATCCAGTGCGCCGCACATACATCCTCAAAAAGAATGGAAAGCGGCGCCCTCTTGGAATTTCATCCAGCGATGACAAGCTGGTACAGCAAATTACAAAGTTGATGCTGGAAAGTATCTACGAAGACACGTTCACCGATACCTCTCACGGTTTTCGTCCCAATAGGAGTTGCCACACCGCGCTGGCCGCAATCAAGGGCTCGTTTACAGGGGCAAAATGGTTCGTCGAGGGAGATATCCGCGTTATCACCAGTTCATGATTATCACGAGTCACCTGTAGTAAATTTTGAAAATAGCCAGGGTTAACCCCAAATATATGAGATTCTTGTGATTACTGACTGGGGATAATCATATCTACCTTTATAATGAATTCATCAGTACTGATACTGAAATTCATTATGGAGGATGATGATTATGAACATCACAGAACTTACCGACAGTGCATGCCGCTGTCTGAAAGGCCAATGTTTTACCGACTCGACTATCTACATTAATTACCAGCGGTATTGGAATAGTTTTCTCAAATCCACTGATGCTGATGCCGAATTCGGCTTCCAGATTGTCAGTGACTACCTAATCCGAAAATACGGCAGAAACTTACTTCTTGAGGAACCATCCGCACTGCCATTAAAGGAATACCGGATCCGGTATGCTTTCCAATCCCTGATCTATTTCTATAACTTCCAGTCAATGCCCGGGACATCGATGGCTTCCGCAGTTGTCAGGATAAAACTGT
>ORJL010112727.1_pt1 | contig 10623 bp, 11 predicted proteins | sample 1779941 | NCBI WGS metagenome assembly ORJL01 (sample SAMEA104232317, study PRJEB22302) | groundwater metagenome | biome: forest; feature: aquifer; material: groundwater | place: USA | collected 2011-08-07 | depth 5.8 m | reverse complement strand
TTTTGACTTATTTCCTTAATCTGAGGAATTAATCCAGCAGTAGATATCGTGATATGTCTGGCGCCAAGCCCAAAACCCTCGTCTGCATTCAGCATCTCTACTGCGCCCCAGGTATTAGCAAAATTAGCTAACGGCTCGCCCCTTCCCATAAAAACCACATTGTTAATGCTTTTACCCTCTCCCAAACGGCGAGCGAAGTAGAGTACCTGCTCTACTATCTCGGCTATGGAAAGCTGCCGGTCGAAACCCTGCTGACCGGTAGCGCAATAGGGGCAGCCGATAGCGCAGCCCACCTGGGTAGAAATACAAATGCTGATCCGTTTCTCGTAAGACAACTGCACTGACTCAATGGTTTTGCCATCTTGAAGCTGGAAAAGCACTTTTTGGACCTTGTCATCCCGGGAAGTGACATCCATTTTGGCCGTTAAGCTCTCCAGGCGGAAAGACTCCTGAAGCCTTTCGCGCAGAGCTAACGGCAGGTTTGTCATCTGAGGAAAGTCCGTTGCTGAGGTATGAAACACCCAGTTCCTGAGCTGCCGGGCGCGGAAGGCGGGCTGTCCCAGCGCCACCAGTAGTCCTTCCCATTTTGGTAAAGGTGTGTCTAAAAGGTTTTTTAATGACATAGTAGTTTAATTATAACAGAGGTGGATTATTATCGTTGCCTCCAAAAAGCCGTTTCAGGAAGTTATTTTTTGGGGCTCTTCTTCTGTTGTGGTACCAATATGAATCCGGCTGCTATAAAATGCTGGTCGAAGGCAAATACATCTTTTATTCCTAAAGTTCTCATTGCAATAAAGCTGGTAGCATCTACGAAACTGAATTCCTGGTCGTTATACTTTTTCAATAAATTAAAAGCTTCTTCTTCCCACCTTTGGGAAATGAATACCCTTTCCACTCTGGGGCTTTGTCGTAGACGATCAAGAAATTCAATAGTCCGGGAATGCCCCAAACTAAAACGCATCAGTGTATATGTCTCCCCTATAACATGGTTTGTTGTTACGAGGCTTTTATAATCAGCCATTGCTTGTTTTAGAAATTCTGTGGCTATCCGATGGTTAGCGTCACTGGTATCGCTTAAGGCATACCAGGCAGATGTATCTACAAATACGCTGGCTTTCAACGGTGCATTTTCCTGAGCTTGATTTCAGTCAGGTAGCGGTCATGTTCCACGGATACGTTTCCATTGCCGCTATGCCCCAGGCCGACTATGCCGAATATAGGGTCCTCTTGAGTCTCTGTCTTTTCCTGTAAAATCCTTTTTACCCCCGCTCTTATAAGTTCAGCTTTAGAGATACCTAGCTGTGCAGCTATCCTTTCCAGTTCTTTACTCATCCCTGGCTCCAGGTAAACCTGAAATCGTTCCATTTTTTCTATCATAGTATTTAACCCCCCTGAGGAATATGTGTATATTATTTATGCGTATACATTATATATTAAAATATTCTACTCTTCAAAATATTCTTTAGATGTTTCATAACCCAATCTACATTCTTAGCTTAAGTAATATCGCTCTTCTAACAGGGGCTAGCGATATTTTAAGGATTACCCCAGGTTTATGGCTTCCTGGGTATAGCTGTACCTCGTCAGCGGGGCGCGGTGGGCAAGGGCAAAGGCCAGAGTAAGCGGTCCCACTCTCCCGGCGAACATGGTAAAGATAATGAGCAGCTTTCCCCAAATTGATAAATCGGGCGTGATACCAGTGGAAAAACCGGTGGTACTGAAAGCGGATATCACCTCAAAAACAAGTTCCCGAAGGGGAAACCTATCGGTGATGGTAAGGACAAAGGTGATAGCGGAAACAAGGATAACGGACAAAAAAGTTATAGCTATTGCTCTATTGATCTGTTCCCTGTGTGCCCGGCTCCCCAGCAATTCTACCTCCTTGTCGCCGCGGATGGACGACCGGGTAGCTGCAACCAACAGGCCGAAGGTGTTTATTTTAATGCCACCGGCGGTAGAGCCGGATGACCCGCCAATGAACATTAGAAATACAATTAAAAACATGGTTGGCACAGCAAAGTTCCCCATATCAATAGTGGCAAGGCCGGCTGTCCGGGCGTTAGCTGAAAAAAAGAAGGCTGCTTGAAGCTTTTGTAGAAAAGACATAGGGGCCAGGCTTTGAGGGTTGCTGTATTCTCCCCAGAAGATAACCAGAGTCCCCAGGCCCAATAGCCAGGCTGATGCCGTAAGCACCAGCTTGGTGTCCAGAGAGAGGCGAAAGAAACGCCTGACCTGTACTATTTCCACAATGGCCATAAAACTTATGCCCCCCAACACAACCAACCCGGCAAGGACCAGGTTCACTACAGAATCGGTGCCATAATTGGCCAGTCCGATGGCATCGAAACCAGCGTTGTTAAAAGCCGATATAGAGTGAAACAATCCCATCCATAGGGCTACAGACTGTGGCTGGTCAGCGGAGAAGTGCCGAAAGAGAAACCATGTACCCGCAGCTTCCACTATTAGAGCGTATAACACAATCCCTACAATCAATCCAGCAATCCCTTTCCCACTGGATACATGCATGGACTCTCGCAGCAGGAACTTCTCCTCACCTGTGGTATGCCGGGCGATTCGCAAGAGGAAAAGACTAAACCCTATCAGGGCAGCCAGCCCGCCCAGTTGAATTAGCCCCAGGATTACCTGTTGGCCGAAAGGACTCCAGTAGCTAACCGTGTCGATAACGATCAGCCCCGTACCTGAAGCGGCACTGGTAGCTGTAAATAGGGCGGTAATAAATGAGGATTCCTTGCCAGAAGTTGTGGCCGGAGGCAACCATAACGCGAAGGTGCCTAAAGCGATAAGTCCGAGAAAGATGTAGACTAATATCAAAGATGGGTGAACGGAATCGCTCTCATTTCTAAGTCCGCCCTTCTCCAGATTCATTGAGAGCTGGTGGTGTGTCTGCCCATGTCTTTTCCCATGAGAATCGGTCATGTGGCGAAACCTCCGTCCTCTATGATACCATATGGGTCAAGGGGTTAGGCTTGCGTTTACCTGATTTTCTTGTAAAAGGTGTTTTTCTTGAGCGGGCTAATCGCTTTGTCTGCCGGGTGAAGATGGACGGGAGAACAGAAAAAGCCCATCTGGCTAACTCGGGGAGGCTCAGAGAATTGTTAACTCCGGGACGGCCGGTATACATGAAAGAATCCTTATCATCCCACCGTCGTACCCGTTTCGATATGCTTTTAACGTCTCTGGATGACATCATGGTATCGGTAGATGCAAGGCTTCCCAACGACCTGGTAGAGGAGGGATTGAGGCGGGGTATCCTGCCACCATTTCGGAACTATTCCCAAATTCGGCGGGAGGTTACCTTCGGCCATAGCCGTTTGGATTTCTTGTTGCAGGATAATAGCCAATTTTGTTACCTGGAGGTAAAGTCTGTTACCCTGGTTGAACAGGGCAGGGGTCTTTTTCCGGATGCGCCAACGGAGCGCGGGCGGCAACATTTATTGAGTCTAATGCAAGCCCGTAAAGAAGGACATCAGGCAGCTATAGTTTTTGTCGTCCAGCGCCCCGATGTAACTGAATTTTCGCCCAATGATAAAACTGACCCCGCTTTCGGGTTGGCTTTGCGAGAGGCGCATAAAGCCGGTGTGGGGATATATGCTTATCGCTGCCAGGTGACTCTTAAGGAAATCAGAATAGAGAATGAGATTCCAGTACAGTTAAAATGAGAACGGGATCCCCCTGTGTCCCCCTTACTAAGGGGGATTTAGGGGGATTAAACAATGCTCTACGGGAAAGGACGCACTTATGGCAAAGGAAAACCGGCTTATAATGACATTACAACCTATCGGGGTAGTCAGGAACAAGGCAACCCGGGGCCGAGTAGACAGGGATAAGATTATCTCTAAGATTATAATAAATCCAGAGTTTGAAGAGGGTTTAGAGGGGCTTGCGGAATTCTCGCATCTCCGGGTTTTAGTGTGGATGCACCGTATAGACACCGAAGACCGCTCCGCCATGTGGGTACACCCCAGGGGGAGGCATGACGTACCTATGGTAGGAGTTTTCGCTGGTCGGGGGCCAGCCCGTCCCAATCCCATAGGGTTAACCACTGTGAAACTCCTGGGAATCGAAGGTAACATACTGACTGTAGCTGGCCTCGATGCTTATTCAGGAACGCCGGTGCTGGACATAAAACCCCATATTCCGAGATTGGATTGCCCGGAAGATACGCACGTAGCGAAATGGATGCAATGACCACATGCGCGAGCAACTTCTGAATATTTATCATTTAATGTTGGAGCGCTACGGCCCGCAGCACTGGTGGCCCGGTGAGACACCCTTCGAGGTCATGGTCGGGGCTATCTTAACTCAATCAGCGGCCTGGGTGAACGTGGAGAAAGCTATAAATAACCTTAAGGCGGCACGAGCTTTATCTCCGGCTGCTATCCGCCAGATGCCACAGGATGAGCTGGCGAATCTGATACATTCCTCTGGCTATTTTAATGCCAAAGTCCGCAAACTCAAAGCGATGGTTCAATGGCTAGGAGATAACTTCGCTGATGACCCGGACCATATGTCTGCCTGGGATAAGATAGAATTAAGGGAAAGCCTTCTGTCTGTGCATGGCATCGGGGAGGAAACCGCCGATTCAATAATCCTTTATGCGGCCAATAAACCTATCTTCGTAATTGATGCCTATACCCGGCGTATATTGGAGCGATTGGGGGCATGTCCGGTGCCTCACACCGTTGCTCAGGGACATGGGCGCAGCTATGCTACGTTCCAGTCCTTGTTTATGGATAACCTGCCGCTGGATACGACTATGTTTAATGAATATCATGCCCTTTTTGTACGGCACGGCAAGGATACGTGCCGTAAAAAACCTTTATGTCCTCAGTGCTACTTGAGGAGTATCTGTCCCTATCCCGGAGCGCAGGGTATTCACGATAATGGTTAAAGTGGTAAAATATCTTTGTAAAATATGATGGGAGGCTTGACGACAGATGGAAAAGAAATACCGCAAAGAGAAGCGCAAGCCCGATAAGGCACAAACCAACCATACCAGCTACAAAGTAAGTAAGCTATATTATTTCCTTGCCATTTTTGTGTCTTTAATTACTGTGCTGGGCTTGATAATTTCTGTTACTGCTCAAACCCCTTAGTTACATAAGTCAAATCTCAAAACTCAAAACCACAATTCAAAAGGTAAAACCGGCTACGGAAATATTGCAGCTAGATTTGAGCTTTACGTTATGGTTTTAAGTTTTGCCTTCTAACTTTTGAGTTAACAACTTATTAAACATTATTTGAGCTAAAGCAACATTTATGATTGTCCTTCATGCCATATGGAATGGCTCCAAACTCCAACTGTGGGGAGAGAACTCTCAAGCAGTCTCCACAGGTAAAAAAAGCCCGGACCGCTTGTCTCGTGCCCATCCCTTTTGCGCTAATCTTAAAGTGCTGAGACAAACAGTTCAAGCATTAACCGGTCGTATTTCTGTTACGGAAACTACCCAGGTATTGCTGGGGCTGCCCACGGTACGCCACCATCCACTACCCAGCCCGGAACTGCTCTATGGAGGGGAGGAACAGGAAAAAAGCGCAAAGCGATTGGACTCGTTTACTATGCCCGCCTTGGCCCTTGCGCCGAATCTGGCCCTGGAGTTTTTAGCAGCATTGCCGTCCACTGCCCCCGTCGAAGATTCCGCTGGCGGAAATGGGATCGCCATCGGGGCATCCCTCCGCTACTGGGAGGAGGCGGCCAAGCTCTGCCTGGAGCTACTGGCGAAGGGACAGTTCACGCCCAACGTAAAGCTTGACTCCAACGGTTCATTAAACGCCCAATGGACGCCGGTTCTGGAGGACAAAGACATGGCTGAACGTTTTAGCCTGCTGGCTTCTGCCATGCCGCCGGTATGTCAGTCTCTCGGCCCCGATTCCTCGACGACTATTGAGCTTCTGAACAGCTTTGTAAAATCCGTCATTGATTCTGCGGTGCGCCGCGCCGCCGCCAGCGCCTTACCGGTCTCAAAGAAGCGGCAGCCGAAATCTGCCGGCGAGATGTGGCTCTCTGAACTCCTCTCCGATAGCCCTGTTTTCGATGCTCCGGGAGGCACCGGTAAACAATTTGCTCAGGAGGTCCGTAAGTGGACCAGCCAGCTTACAGTTAACACTTCTGCCCCTTCTGACAAGGGCGCCGCTTTCCGTACCTGTTTCCGCCTGGAGCAGCCTTCGGATAGCGAGGCCCCTGGCAGTAAGCGAGATGCCATGTGGTTGCTCACCTTTCACCTTCAAGCCCTGGACGACAGAAGCCTGCTGATAGACGCAGAGAAAGTGTGGAAGGAACGCTCCACCGTAATGACATTCCTGAAGCGCCGCTTTGAAAACCCCCAGGAACGTCTGCTAGCCGACCTGGGCCGGGCCTCACGTCTCTACCCTCCACTGGAAAACAGCCTCAAAGTTGCACGTCCTGCGTCCGCCGCGTTGCTCACCGAAAACGCCTACACCTTCTTAAAAGAGTCTGCCCCACTCCTGGAACAGAGCGGATTCGGTGTGCTCGTGCCGCCCTGGTGGCAGAAACCATCGGCACGGCTGGGTGTGCGCCTCAAGGTGAAGGCTAAGGATTCCGGTAAAAGCGCTGGCTCAGGACTAATGGGACTGAATAGCCTGGTCGAATTCGACTGGGAGCTTGCACTGGGAAATGAAAGCATCACCCGCCTGGAGATGGAAAGAATGGCAGCCTTAAAGGTGCCCCTGGTTCAGGTTAGGGGGCAGTGGGTGGAGTTTAGGCCCCAGCAGGTGGAGGCCGCCCTGCGTTTCTATCAGAAAAAGAGTGGCACGCTGGGCGAAGCCATGCGACTGGCCGCGGGCGTAGAGGCGTCTCCGGACACTGTACCGGTAGTTGGAGTCGAGGGCAAGGGCTGGCTGGCTGATGTCCTTTCCACCGTATCATCAGGGGCGAAAATGGCGGAGTTGTCTCAGCCCGGCCTTTTCCAGGGGAATCTACGCCCCTATCAGGTTAAAGGCTACTCCTGGCTCGCCTTCCTCGAACGCTTCGGCCTGGGGGCTTGCCTCGCCGACGATATGGGCCTGGGCAAGACTATCCAACTTCTCGCCCTGCTGTTGCACGAGAGGTCGAACGGCGTAAATAAGCCGGGTCCAACCCTTCTCATCGCCCCCACATCAGTGGTGGGCAACTGGCAACGGGAGGTGACGAAGTTTGCGCCATCCCTCAAGGTTTTAGTACACCACGGGACGCAACGCCTCTCCGGAAAGGCCCTGGCGCGGGAGGCCCGAAAACACGACCTGGTTATCTGCACCTATGCCCTGGCCCATAGGGACCAGACTGACCTGTCCGGCGCTACCTGGCGACGCATAGTCCTGGATGAGGCGCAGAACATCAAGAACCCATCAGCGCGCCAGACTCAGGCGATCCGTTCCTTACAGGCCGAACGGCGCATCGCCCTGACAGGCACCCCTGTGGAGAACCGCCTCTCAGAGCTATGGTCAATCATGGAGTTCCTCAACCCGGGCTATCTGGGCGCTGCCGAGCAGTTCCGCCGTAATTTCGCCACCCCTATTGAGAAATATCGGGACACCGAACGGTCATCCCAGTTGCGTCGTCTGGTGCAGCCCTTTCTACTCCGCCGTCTGAAAACCGACCCCACGATAATCCAGGACCTGCCGCAGAAGATGGAAATGAAGGTCTTCTGCCGCCTCACCCGCGAACAGGCATCCCTCTATGAGGCCGTGGTGAAGGATATGATGGGAAAAATAGAGGAGTCCAAGGGGATGGAGCGCAAAGGTCTGGTATTGGCCTCTCTGTTGAAGCTGAAGCAGGTATGCAACCACCCGGCGCACTTCCTTCAAGACGGCAGCCTGCTTTCCGAGAGATCTGGAAAGCTCTCCCGCCTCATAGAGATGCTGGAGGAAGTGATAGCGGAAGGAGACAAAGCCCTTGTATTCACCCAGTTCGCCGAGATGGGACAGATGCTCAAGACGCATATCCAGGAAAGGCTATCCCGCGAGGTCGTTTTCCTCTACGGCGGCACGCCGAGGAAGACCCGCGACGAGATGGTGGAGCAGTTCCAGTCGGCAAGTGGCGGGCCTTCAATCTTCGTCCTTTCTATCAAGGCCGGCGGGTTGGGGCTGAACCTCACCTCTGCCAGCCACGTCTTCCACTTCGACCGTTGGTGGAACCCGGCTGTGGAGAACCAGGCCACCGACCGAGCCTTCCGTATCGGGCAAAAGAAGAATGTCCAGGTCTATAAATATATCTGCGCCGGCACCCTGGAGGAACGTATTGACCAGATGATAGAGCAGAAAAAGGAACTGGCGGAAAGCGTGGTGGGAACGGGCGAAGGCTGGCTCACCGAGATGTCCACCGACCAGCTACGCGACATGTTCGCACTATCCCGCGAAGCGGTGATGGAGGAATAGGTATGCGCTACGATAACCGGGACCGATGGGACTACTTTCCACCATCCGTCCCGATACCGGTTAAAAATGGTTTAAAGGTCAAGAGCACGCACGGTAAGATTGGAGAGACATGGTGGTCCACCAGATGGGTAGCTTTCCTGGAGTCTCTTGATATGGGCGCCCGGCTGGGACGCGGTAAGAGCTATGCCCGGCGCGGCCAGGTAATGAATATGGACATACAGCCCGGCCTGGTCACAGCTAAGGTCCAGGGTTCACGGCCAAAACCGTACGTGGTTACCATCCGTCTGAAACCCCTTTCCACGGTTGAGTGGGACAAGGTAATAGATGCTATGGCCTCTCAAGCCCTGTTTGCCGCCCGGCTGCTGGCCGGAGAGATGCCCGAAAACATCGAGGAGGCATTTAAGTCTGCCGGGGTATCCCTTTTCCCTGCCCGCAGCAAAGACCTGGATAGCGACTGCTCCTGCCCCGACTGGGCAAATCCGTGCAAGCACGTGGCCGCTGTTTATTTTCTGCTGGCTGAAGAGTTCGACCGGGACCCGTTTATGGTCTTTAAGCTGAGGGGCAAAGCCAAAGAGGACATTATCCAGGCCCTCCGGGAACGGCGCACACATACAGCAGAGCCCGAGGTTGTCATGGAAGAGGATAAGCCCTCGGTACAACCCGAGAAAGCTTCTACCGCTCCTGCCCGACTGGACAACTTCTGGGGCATAGGCCCGGAAATATCTTCGTTCCGGGTGAAAATCGCTCCACCGGAGGTACCACTGGCTATTCTTAAACGGCTCGGGCCGCCTCCCTTCTGGGAAGGCAGGACAGACGTCATGGAAATCCTGGCAAAGGTTTACGACCTGGCCGGCAAGGAAGCCCTGCGTTTGGCCTATGACGGAGATGAAGGTAATGCCGAAAAGTGACCACAGCGATGAGGCGCTCCGTGTATACGATTCCCGTACATTGGGGGGCGGGAATTCCTCCCCTCCGGAGACGAGCGCAAGAATCCCTCTCGCCAGAGCCACTGGAGATCCTTCGTCTACGGCTCAGAGTGACAAAACCCATGTTGTCACTTAAGCAAGTCCGATTCCACAGAGCGAAACGTCAGGCTACTTCAAACCAATCTTTGCTTAAATCTTTCCAACTAGAATTCATTGACTCTATAAGGGCAATCTTGCGTTTTCTGAGCCAGACCTTCAGTTCTTCTCCAGCTCAATAGCACCGTTCACATCAGTTGTTTCCTCAAAATACACCAACATGGTTACTTTGTATTTCTTAGTGAAGCCCTCTGTCAATTTATGCTTGTGCGCATACACGCGCCGATCGAGGTCATTGGTCACACCAATGTACAGTGTCCTCGAAACATTTGACATGATGTAAACCTATTATTGGAATGCGTTGCCGGTCATACGCCCCCGAAGCGGGCTACGCATAAATGGTACAGGAGATTCTTCGCCTATGGCTCAGAATGATAGATGCCCCACCCCTGTCATTCTGAAGGAGCAAAGCAACTGAAAAATCTCTTGTATCTTCATTGCGTCCGGCTACGATTGCGTTGATCAACCTACAAATTGTTTAATTCTTTGGAACGGATTCAGATGTAATGTTGGTCAAATCTTGTTACTACGACCTGAAAAAGCTACTCAACGATTAATGGAACTAGAGATTCTTCACTGCGTTCAGAATGACAGTTGGCTACTACTTGGTCTTGGCGGGCTTGTTGAGGGCTTTAGACAGGTTGGCCATCTCGATGGCGCTGACGGCTGCATCGAAGCCTTTATTGCCCTGTTTGGCGCCAGCCCGCTCGATAGCCTGTTCCAGGGTATCGGCGGTGATGACGCCAAAAATAACTGGCACTCCTGTATCCAGGGATACATGGGCGATGCCTTTGGAAACCTCGGCAGCTATATAATCGAAATGAGGGGTGCCCCCGCGGATAACAGTCCCTAATCCGATAACGGCGTCATACTTGCCAGTCTGGGCCATCTTCTTGACTATCAAAGGAATCTCAAAAGAACCGGGCGTCCACGCCACATCTATGTTGGCCTCCATCACGCCGTGGCGTTGCAACCCGTCCTGAGCGCCCTCCAATAGCTTGCCGGTGATAAATTCATTAAAACGGGAAACTACAATACCTATTTTAAGGCCCTGGCCGAGTAATAGTCCTTCGAATTTCTGACCCATAATTTGGCCCTCCTTTAAACCCTCTTTCAGGGGAAAGATTTTAAGAGTTAAATTCCAAGC
>ORJL010590782.1_pt1 | contig 10624 bp, 9 predicted proteins | sample 1779941 | NCBI WGS metagenome assembly ORJL01 (sample SAMEA104232317, study PRJEB22302) | groundwater metagenome | biome: forest; feature: aquifer; material: groundwater | place: USA | collected 2011-08-07 | depth 5.8 m | reverse complement strand
GACGCGTGCGGCGAGCGGGGCAAGCCGCCGCGCGCGGCGATCGGCTGCCAGGGGCTCGGCGGCGGCGCGTCGGTGGAGATCATCGTCACGCTGGCGTTTTCCGGCGCGGACGTGCGGCCGCCGCTCGCGCGCGATGCGTTCGTGAAGTGACGCGCGACTAGAGGTACTGGCCGGGGCCGTGCCCGGGCGGCGGCTCCGCGCCGGGCGGCAGGCCGCGGCGGCGCATTTCTTCGAGCTGCGCGCGCGACTGCACGTGCTGCGCCCAGAGCGCGGCCTGGATGCCCTGGAACAATCCTTCCAGCCAGCCCACGAGCTGGGCCTGCGCGATGCGGATCTCGGACTCGCTCGGCGTGCCTTCGAGCGGCATCGTCAGCGTGCGCAGCTCCTGCTGAAGGTCGTCCGACAGGCCTTCCCGCAGCGCGTCCACGGCGCGGTCGTAGATCGCGTGGAGGCGCCTGCGCCCGGCTTCGTCCACCGAGGACTGCCGCACTTCGGACAGGAGCTCCTTGATCATCGACGCGATACGAAGGAGCTTCGCGGGTTGCGAGACGAATTCCTCGGTCTCGCGCTTGCGCGGCTGCCCGGGAATGATGATCTCCGGATCGTGCTGGTCGCCCATGCCCATGCGGTGCGCCTCCCGGCCTCACCATACCACCCTCGCTCGCTCTGACCGGGGCGCGACGCGGTCAGCCCGCGTGCACCGCGTCCGCTTCGAGCTCGAGCTTCTCGATCGTCGCCGGCGTCGGCACGCCCGTCGCCGGATCCCAGCCGTACTCGACGTAGTAGTCGGTGACGATCTTCTCCTGCGCCTCCCGGCTGAAGCCCGGATGCTTCGGCAGCGGCGCCTCGAACCGCGCGGGCAGGCGATCGTCCGCGCGCGTGAAGCCTTCACGCAGGTTGAAGAGCCGCGCGAGCGTCAGGCCACGATGCGCCATCGTCACGAGCTCCTCGGGCGTCGCGTTCCAGCCCGTCACCGCGTTCAGGATGGTCAGCGACTGGTCGTCGTCGTACGCGAGGAAGTGGCAGAGCGCGATCTGGTTGCGCACGCCGTTCCGGTTGCCGCTCTGCCGCATGTGGTCGCCGCCCGTCGGCGCCATCAGGTACGACGCGCGCATGACCGGCATGTGCCGCGGGTCGTGCATGGCCATCTCCATGCCCTTCACCGTCGTCAGGAACGCCTCCGAGCCGCGGCCGATGCGCTGCGCCGCGCGCTGTGAGCCCTCGGCGAGGAGATCGCCGACGCCCTGGCGGTGCGCGACCATCTCGACGAGCTTCACGACGCCGTCGGCGTCGCGGAACTGGATCGGCACGCCGCCGGTGTCGTCGAGCGTGAGGATGCCCTGTTCGAACGCTTCCATCGCCCACGCGAGCGTGGCGCCGAGCGAGACCGTGTCCATGCCGAGGTAGTTGCACATCTCGTTCGACTTCGTGATCGCGATGATGTCGTCGAGGCCGAGGTTCACGCCCATCGCCGCGAGCGATTCGTACTCCGGCCCGCCGTACCGCGGATCGACGGCATAGCGGCCGAGCGGATCGAAGCCGACCTTGCCCTTGCCGCCGTAGAGCTTCTCCTGCGCGTCGCGCGCGGCCTCTTCCTTCTTCTCGATGTGCACGACTTTCTTGCAGCGCACGGAGCACGCGTAGCAGGCTTCCATCTTCACGCGCATCTGGTCCCGCACGGCGATGGCGTCGACCTTGGCGACGTGCTCGAACGCGCCGAGCCGGTAGTTGAGCGTCGGCATGCCGCCTTCGAGGCTCTTGCCCTGCATGGCCGCGCCGGTGCCGAACTCGTGGAAGGCGCGATGCTTCTCGTCCATCGTCGACGACACCCACTTCGCGACGGTGTTCAGTCCCTTCGGGTCGGCGAGCTTCACGGCCGTCTTGCCGCGCACCGCGATCGCCTTGAGCTTCTTCGCGCCCATGACCGCGCCCATGCCGGTGCGGCCGGCGACTTCGTTGAGCTCGTTCGCGATGACCGCGAAGCGCACGAGGTTCTCGCCGGCGGGACCGATCGTGGCCACGCGCGCGCGCGGGTCGCCGACTTCCGCGAGCACCGCGTCCTGCACCTCGCCGGTGATCCTGCCCCAGAGGTGCGACGCGTCGCGGATCTCGACGGCGCCTTCGTTGATCCAGAGGTAGACGGGCGTGGAGGCCGCGCCGTGCACGACGATCGCGTCCCAGCCGGCGCGCTTGAGCTCGGCGCGCCAGAAGCCGCCCGACTCGGATTCACCGAATCCGCCCGTGAGGGGAGACTTCGCGCCGATGCTGTGACGGCCGGCGCCGGGCACCGGCGCGCCGGTCAGCACGCCGGGCGCGAACACCAGGATGTTCTCCGGACCGAGCGGGTCCGCGCCCTTCGGGACGTACTTCAATAGATAGTGCGCGATGAAGCCGCGCCCGCCGCCGTAGCGCCGGAAGAACGCGTCGCCGGGCTCTTCGATCCACGTGCGGCGCGCGGTGAGATCGACGTGGAGGATCTTGTTCCAGTACCCGTATCGGTCCATGCCTATCCACCTTCCATGGGAGAGAGCAGCATCACGTCGGCGCCTTCGCGCAGCGGTGTGTCGATCGCAGCGAGCTCGCCGTCGACCGCAGCCGTCAGCTCGGTGTCCGGGGCAATCCCGATCGCGCCCAGCAGACCCGTCACCGTCGAGCCCGCGGGGATCGTATACAGCTGCGGCCCGTCGGCGCCGCGCGGGAGGTAGCGCCGGAGATCGGCGAAGAACGTGACCGCGACGGTGATCGTCGGGGTGCCCGCGGGCGCGTGATTCATCAGCGGTTGTGGAGTATACGCGGGCGCGTCGCAGTTGACCTGTACGAAGGCGGCCCGCTAGTGTTGCCGGCCATGGTGAGTCCGCGGCGCCGACGGGGTCTAGGGCCAGAGCGAGTCTGGTATGAGCCCGAGACCGGAGAACGGCGGGAGATCGAGGGGTTCGGAACCCGACGCCACGGCAGCGAGGACATAGTCGGCGCCGCGCAGCGCGTACGCTTCGATGGCGCGCGCGTCGAGATCAACGATCCAGAAATGCCGCACCACGTACCGCGCGCAGAGCTGGCGCTTCGTACCGCGATCGGTGAGCGCGGTGCTCGGAGACAGGATTTCGACCACGAGTGTCGGCGGCCCGTCGACGCCGCGCTGGTGCAGCGCCGGCCGTCGCTCGCGATCGAGGTAGACGATGTCGGGCTGAAGGATCGTCGTGTCGGCGAGGATGACGTCGAGCGGCGCAGCCAGGACGATCCCGAGCTGCCGCGCCTCGACGTGGCCGTGCAGGAACGCCGACAGCCGCATGCTGACGATCTGGTGGTCCGACGTCGGCGCGGCCGTCACGTAGAGCTCCCCATCGTGGATCTCGTATCGCTTGCCATCGTTCGGCAGCGCTTCGTAATCCCGGTAAGTGAGCGCGATGCGCGCGGTCATTGGCGTAGTCCTCGAATGCATTGTAGGAACCGCGAGAAAGACGCGTCAATGCGTCGAGTTCGATACACCGAGTGAAGCGCCGGGGGCCTCGGGCGTCCGCAAAAGCATTACCGACGAAGGCCGCTCTTGCCGCTCGCGTCGAGGCTCTCGAGCTCTCGCTGGCCCGTGAACGGGCGCGCCGCACGACGCTCGAAAGCGCGGTCACGGCCGGCGTCGAACAGCAAAAGGCGACGGCCGACATTCTGCGGGTGATCTCCAGGTCGCCGAGCGATGTTCAGCCGGTCGCCGACGCGATCGTTCAGGCTGCGGTGCGTCTTCTGGGCGCCCACGCTGCGGTCCTCTGGCGTTTCACCGGCGACGTCGTCGATGCCATGGCGTTCACGACGACCGGCGAGGCCGGCGATCGCGCGTTGGTGGAGTTCGCGCACGAGCCGATCTCGAGCCGTCCCCTGCTCGTCGAAGCGATCCGCGAGCGGCGCCCGCTCGTCCTCAATGACGCCGCGGCTCACGCGGTGAATCCCGCCGTGCGCGAGGTCGTGCGGGCGCGCGGATACAACAGCTTCGTGTCGGTGCCAATGGTGCGCGGCAGCGAGGTGATCGGCATCATCACCGTCACCTTCGCGTCGCGCGGTGCCGTGACCGACGATCATGTCGCGCTGCTCCAGACCTTCGCCGAGCAGGCCGTCATCGCGATCGAGAACGTGCGGTTGTTCACCGAGCTGCAGGAAAAGAATCGCGCGCTCACGGAGACGCTCGAACAGCAGACGGCGACGAGCGAGATTCTACGCGTCATTAGCCAGTCACCGACGGATTCTCAACCCGTCTTCGACACCGTCGTACGGAATGCGGTGCAGCTCTGTGGTGCCGCGTACGGGCGGGTGTATCGGCTCGATGGCGAAGTCATCCACCTCGTTGCGAACTACAACGTGACGCCGCAGCAACTGGACACTTGGCAACGTACATTCCCGCGCCCACTGAGTGACGGCGGCATATTGCGTCAGGTGTTGACGACCGGCATGGTGCTGAGCGTGCCCGACGTGTTCTCCCAGGACGGCATCGGGCCATCTGCACACGCGACGTTTCGGGACATGGGCGTCCAAAGCGCACTGTTCGTTCCCATGCTTCGGCAAGGCCAAGTGGTCGGGGAGATCACCCTGATGCATCGCGAGGCCGCGGGGTTCAATGGCACCCACGTCGCGCTGCTCAAGACATTTGCCGACCAGGCCGTCATCGCAATCGAGAACGTGCGGTTGTTCACAGAGCTGCAGGAGAAGAATCGCGCGATCAGCGAGGCGCTCGAGCAGCAGACCGCGACGGCGGAGATTCTTGGTGTCATCTCGAGCTCGCCGACGGACATCCAGCCGGTCTTCGAGACCATCATCCGCAGTGCGGCACGGCTATGTGACGCGAACTTCAGCAACGTCCAGCGGTTCGACGGAACGCACCTGCACCTGGCTGCTGACCACAACTTCGCGGCCGACGTCGTCGAGGACTTCCGCGCGCTCTTTCCGATGGCGCCGGACCGCCGGTACGCCGCCAGCCGCGCGGTGCTCGATCGCACGGTTGTTCACATTGCCGATACGCTCGACGATCCGGATTTCCCGCAGGCGTTGGCGCTCGCCAGTGGCTGGCGCAGCATCCTCTCGGTGCCGATGTTGCGCGAGGGCACCCCGATCGGCGCGATCACGGTCTCGCGGGCGAAGCCCGGGCGTTTCACCGACAGCCAAGTCGAGCTGCTCAAGACGTTCGCGGACCAGGCGGTCATCGCGATCGAGAACGTCCGGCTGTTCACCGCGCTGCAGGAGAAGAACGCCGCGCTCACCGAGGCGCTCGAGCAACAGACCTCGACCAGCGAAGTCCTGCGCGCGATTTCCAGCTCGCCGACGGACCTCGAGCCGGTGGCGCGGATCATCGCGCACAGTGCGGCCCGGCTGTGCGGCGCTCTCCGAGCCGGCGTCTTTCGGTTCGATGGCGAGCTGATCCACTTTGTCGCCGGCAATGTCACCGATCCGGAAATCCTCGAGTCACTGCGGCGGATCTGGCCGAGACCGCCGCAGCCGTTCACGCTCGTCGGGCGCACGCTGCTCGATGCGGACGTCCTCCACCTTCCCGACGTCACCGTCGACGGCCGCTTCACGACGCCGCCGACGATGCGCCCCGCGCTCGAGATCCGAACGTTCCTCGGCGTTCCGATGCTTCGCGACGGACAGCCGATCGGCGTCATCGCGCTCTATCGCGAGCACGTCGAACCGTTTTCCGATCGCCACGTCGAGCTCGTCAAGACCTTCGCCGACCAGGCGGTCATCGCGATCGAGAACGTCCGGCTGTTCACCGCGCTCCAGGAGCGCACGCGCCAGCTCACGCGTTCCGTCGACGAGCTCACGGCGCTCGGCGAAGTGACGCGCGCCGTGAGCTCGACGCTCGACCTCGAGACGGTCCTCACGACCATCGTCACGCGCGCGAACGAGCTTTGCGGTGCCGATGGCGCCGGCATCTACGAATTCGACGATGCGGCACACGAGTTTCGGCTCCGCGCGACCAGGAACTTCAGCGACGACCTCATCGAAGCGTCTCGTACCGCGCCGCTTCGCCACGGTGAAGGCATCATGGGACGGCTCGCCGAAACACGGCAGCCGATCCAGATCCCGGATATCACCGTCGCGAGGGCCTATCAGAGCCGCGTGCGCGACATCCTGATTCGCAACGGCTACCGGGCGCTGCTGTCGGTTCCGCTCCTTCGCGACGACGATGTCGTCGGCGCGCTTACCGTGGGCCGCCGCACGGCCGGCGAGTTCCCGGCTGAGATCGTCGACCTGCTGCGCACCTTCGCCGCGCAATCGTCGCTCGCTATCCAGAACGCGCGGCTCTTCCACGAGCTCGAGCTCAAGAGCCGCGAGCTCGAGGTCGCCAGCCAGCACAAGTCCGAGTTCCTCGCCAGCATGTCGCACGAGCTCCGCACGCCGCTCAACGCGATCATCGGCTTCTCCGACGTCCTGCTCGAGCGAATGTTCGGCGAGGTGAACGACAAGCAGGCGGAGTATCTCGCCGACATTCTGGCGTCCGGCAAGCACCTGCTGTCGCTCATCAACGACATCCTCGATCTCTCCAAGATCGAAGCCGGCCGTATGGAGCTCGACGTCACGGAGTTCGACCTGCCGACGGCGATCGACAACGCGCTCACGCTCATGCGCGAGCGCGCGGGCCGGCGCAGCATCACGCTCCGGCACGTGGTCGACGAGCGCCTCGGCGATATCCGCGCCGACGAGCGCAAGGTGAAGCAGGTCCTGCTGAATCTGCTGTCGAACGCCGTGAAATTCACGCCGGAGGGCGGTCGCATCGACGTGCGCGCCGCGCTCGTCGACGGGACGGCTGAGATCTCCGTGACCGACACCGGTGTCGGCATCGCGCCGGAAGACCACGCCGCGGTCTTCGAAGAATTCCGTCAGGTCGGCCGTGCCGACAAGAAAGCCGAGGGCACCGGGCTCGGCCTCGCGCTCTGCCGCAAGTTCGTCGAACTCCACGGCGGGCGCATCTGGGTGAAGAGCGAGATCGGCGCCGGGTCGACGTTCACGTTCACGTTGCCGATGCCAGAGGGCGTATCCGACCTCGGACATTGACGCCCTCGCGTTCGAAAGCTACGGTCGGTCATGGGCCACTTCCATCAGGACGTCCAGCTGAAGGCGAAGAAGTCGCGCACCATCCGGATGTTCGTCGATACGGGCGCGACGTACTCGATCATTCCGGAGGCGGTCGCGCGCGCCATCGGGCTTGCGCGGTCGCAGCGGTCGATTCTGATGACGCTCGCCGACGGCCGCCGCAAGCGGTTCGACGCCGGCACGGCGACGTTCGGCATCGAGGGCCGCAAGGCGCCCGGCATGCTCCTGGTCGGTGACGTCGATGAGCCCATCTTGGGCGTCGAAACCCTGGAGGCTCTCGGCCTCGCCGTCGATCCGAGGCGCGGCAAGCTGAAAGCCACGCGGAGCTGGACCGTCCGCGTCTGACGCGCGCGTCAGCCCGCCGGCGTCACACGAGCCAGCGCGCGAGTCGGGCGAGCCGGTTGCCGCGAGCCGCGGCGCGCTCGAGCGGGCCGACGAGGAAGCTGTCCACGCCGAAGGCACGGCCCGCGCCGGTCAGCAGAAAGAGCGCCGGCAGCGTCATCAGCATCACGTAGGTCCACACCCACTCGTGCGGCACGCTCAGGATGCCGATCGTGATGTTCGCCGCCATGCCGATCGCCACGAACGCCCCGAGACGTGTGCCGAGTCCGAGGATCAGCGTCGCGCCGATGAACGTCTCCGTGATCAGCGTCATCCATCCGAAGAACGTCCAGTTCGGGATCATGACGTTGACGAGGAAGTCCTTGTACGCGCCGACGGTCGGGTGCTGGATCTCCTGCTGCACCCAGTACCAGAGGCCGCCGCCGGACTTCCTGCCGAAGTCATCGGACGGCACTTTCCACTTCGACTGCTGCCACCAGAGGACGCCGTAGAGGATGCGCGCGAGGGCGAGCGGCCAGAGAGGCGCCACCGTCGTCAGCCATCCCGCGGCCACCCGGTCCTGTCGCTCGTCCATGGTCATAGCGTGCGTCTTTTCCTCTGAACCCACCAGCGTCGCCATCTATTCCTCCCGGGTGTCATGATCCCGCCGTGATCGGTGATCGCGGGATCGGGCCCGTGTTCGATCCGCAACGATTGGACACGCCCTCGGCCCAGGCGGTTCGCGAAGCCCGAACGCGGCTGTGGCTCGGCGCCATCGCCGGCGCCGGGCTGGTCGCGGCCGCGGTCACGCTTGCCCGGGTTCCGAACCTGGTCGAGGCTCCGCGGACGTTTCTGGTTCTCTTCGGCCTCGCATTTGCCTGCTACGCCGGCGGGTTGCGGGCTCTGCTCCCTGATGCCGGGACCGCCTCCCGCGCCGTCGTCACGCTCGTGCTCGGCGTAGGCCTGGCTGCACGCGTCGTGCTGCTGCCGGCGCCGCCGACGCTCTCGACCGACGCCTACCGCTACGTCTGGGACGCACGTGTGGCAGCCGCCGGCATCGATCCGTATGCGCACCCGCCGTCGGCGCCGGAAGTCGCCGCACTCCGTGACGACGCGATCTACCCGCGCCTGAATCACCTCGAGTGGCGAACGATTTATCCGCCGGGCGCGCAAGCGCTGTTCCGCTTCGTGTACGCGCTCGCGCCGGACAGCGTCGTGGCCATGAAGACGGCGATCGCGCTCGGCGAGCTCGTGGCGCTGCTCCTGCTGCTGGCGGTGCTCCGGCGTCTGGAGCTGCCGCTCGCGCGCGCGGCGGTGTACGCGTGGAATCCGCTGGTGCTGGTGGAGATCTGGGGCACCGGGCACCTGGACGGGCTGGTGCTGCCCGCAATCGTCGGCGCGACGCTTGCCGCCGTCGCGGGTCGCCCGGTCATCGTCGCCGCGGCGCTGGCGGCCGGGACGCTCTTGAAGCTCTATCCGATGATGCTGCTCTTGCTGCTCGTCGCCGCCGCGGTCCGGTACGACGGCGCGCGCCGCCGCCGCGCCTGGGCGGTGGCACTCGGCGTCTTTGGCGGCATCGTCGTCCTCGGATACGCGCCACTGGTACGGTCGGGCGCCGCCGCGCTCGGCTCGCTGCCACGCTACCTGCGCGAAGAGCATTTCAATCCTGGACTCGTGCGAACGGTCGTCGATAGTCCCGCCGTCACCCTCGCCGTCGTGCTGCTCTGGATCGCCTGGGCCACGTGGTCCCGCGGAACGCTCGGCGAGCGTGCGCGCCGCCTGACCGGCGGCATCACGGTCCTTTCCCCGAACGTCTTCCCCTGGTACGCCGTCTGGCTGGTGCCGTTCCTCGCGCTCGCTCCGTCGGCCGCGTGGATCGCGTTCACCGGAGTGATCGCGTTCTCGTACGCGTTCTTCCTCACGACGCCGTGGGCGATCCCGGTCTGGGCGCGGGTGGCCGAGCTCGTGCCGGTGATCCTCGCGGTGGCCGGTGCCGTACGCAGCCGGCGCGAGTTCACACGCTCGTGACATCTCCGCGCGCGAGCCGATGATACGATCCGCGAACCGATTCGCCCCGTGGCGGTGTCAGAGGAACGTCTATGACCCTGAGTGTCGGCGTCGGTCTCACGAACGCGTGCGATCTCGCCTGTGCCCACTGCTACCGTGACCCCACCCGGATCGACGAGCTGACCCTCGCCGACGTCACCGCCGTCTGCGATGCGCTGCCCGTGGGCTCGATGAACCTCGGCACGGGGGAAAATGGGCTCCACCCCGACTACGACACGATCGTCGCGGCGCTCAGCGCGCGCGGCGTGAAGCTGTCCGTGACGTCCAACGGACTGACGCTCGAGCGGTCGTCGGACGAGACGCTCGGCAAGTTCCGCGAGGTGGAGGTCTCCGTCGACTTCCCGACCGAAGCCGAGCAGGACGCGTTCCGCGGCCCCGGCAACTGGAAGCGCGTCATGACGGCGATCGAGCGCGCGTGCCGTCTCGGCGTGACGGTGACCGTGCTCACCGTGATGATGAAGCCCAACCACCGCCGGCTCGCCGACATCGCGCGCGTCGCGTTCGCCGCCGGCGCGAACTATCGCGTGAACGTCTACCAGCCGGTCCAGACCGACGCGTTCACGCTGACGTACGACGAGTTCTGGGACGGGTTCCGGCGGCTGCTCGGCGAGGTGCGGCTGGTGAGCACGACGGAACCCATCCTGAACGCGATGCTCGGCGCGCCGTTCCCCGACGGGACGGGCTGCGGCCGCCGCACCGTGCGCATCACCCCGCGGGGCGGCGTGGTGCCGTGCGTGTACTGGACGGACTCCGAGCTTCGCGTCGCCGACCTGGCGGAGGCAGGCGAGGCGGGCGTGCTCGCGTCGCGCGAGTTCGCGCGCGTGCGGCAGGTGCCGGACGCGTGCCGCGGCTGCCCGTTCGTCGCGAGCTGTCACGGCGGGTGTGCCGGGCGCCGCCGGCTGTCGGGCGGCGTCGAGCAGCCGGATCCGTACTGCCCGCTCGTGCACGGACGCACGGTGGCGCTCGACTGGGCGCGCGCGGACGCGCGCGAGCTGCTCAAGACCGGCAGCGCCTGCACGAGCGTCTTCACGCGCGCCTGATCGCGCGATGGGGCTGTCCGCTCGTGAAGTGACGCTCGTCATCCCGGCCCTCGACGAGGCGGCCGTGATCGGCGACGTGGTCGGCCGCGTCCCCCGCGACGTGGCCGCGGACGTCGTCGTCG
>ORJL010007006.1_pt1 | contig 10624 bp, 10 predicted proteins | sample 1779941 | NCBI WGS metagenome assembly ORJL01 (sample SAMEA104232317, study PRJEB22302) | groundwater metagenome | biome: forest; feature: aquifer; material: groundwater | place: USA | collected 2011-08-07 | depth 5.8 m | reverse complement strand
TAAGCGCTCCAGCGACAGTTCGTAAGGCCGCTTTTCGTCGGCCTGAAGAACAGGCGCTGGCGTAGCAGCTCGCCCCGTTCGCGGCGCGCCGCAGGCGTGCCGCGAACATATAATAGACGGAAAAATTATATTGCAATAAGATAATTCTGTATAGCACAACTGTCCTATTACCTACATAACGTTATGAAACAATTGTGCTTTGTGTAACTGAAACATGAAATCCCCCAAAGCACCATATCAATTAGAACCTGGTCCAGAAGTCCGTGGAAGAGGCGGCATCGCGGGTGGGAATCAACAAAAAGGTGGGACGCGAAGCGACTTATGCAGGTGAAGTCGCGACCGCTCAATTGCCTTGCTTGGTGAACACTGCCCGGTATACGAAGGCTTCGGCGCCGCCTTCCGTGTGAACCAATTCCATCTTGTTCGGGCTCACAACTCGCCCCTCGAACCGTCCGGTGTCGCCTTGCTCAACAATGCGCACGGTCTTGCCGTCAAAGTCGATGACTCCAATGATGGGCTCTTTTTCGCTGGTGACTACCTTCCCGCGCTGTGGGACCACCTTTGTAGCCCCCTTTTTGACTGCCCAACCGTGATTGCCGCGGAGGTAGGGACCATCCTGCTCGGTTATGGTTAGCACATTCGATGATCCGTAAGACCCATGGGGGGAAAAGATCTTGTATTCTGCTGCCCATTTCCCGACCAGATTCGGGATAACTTGTCCCGCTTCCTCTGCTGCGGCTACCGCCGATACCAGAAACACCGCCACCATAATTGAGACCAAAACCCTCGCTCTGCTTTTCATGACTTTTTCCTCCTTTGCGTTCTTGATTTCGCTAACGGGGCGCCGCCGCTGCGTTTTCCCGATAAGGCCCCGAACGTTCCCGGCGTCAAGTGAAGCGCCTGGTTCGATTTTTATCTCTTTTTGAGATAGGACTTGAGGTCGCGATAATAATTTTCATGCACCCCAATCATGATTAACTCGATCCCATCTGCTACAACACGATACGAAAGCAGGTGTAACGTTGTTTTTATTTTGAACTTGTGAACAAAAACACCCCTCAAGTCACCTTTTTTCTCGATGCCAATTGAGGGGTTTTGAGCAATTTGTTTTATTTCGTTGTCAAGATCATTTTTTTCTTTCTTGTTGAATTTTTTGACTTTATTTTCAAATGATCGCGATTGATAAATTTTCATTTTCTCAACCAAATCGGTATTCAGTTTTGTCACCTTGGTTTAACTCTTCGATTCCGATAAGTATTTCTTTTATTAAATCATAGGTTAAATCAGGGTTTTCCTCTGCGCATTTCCCAATTCTAGCCCAATGCTCAATTTGGCCTGTCAGTGACCGGTGGTCAATTTTGCTAATTTTTTTTGCTTCATTTACCAATTCCTCTGAAATACGAACTGCTGTAGGCATTTTGCTACCTCCATGGTATAATCTTTAATGTTTTAATATATCGAATTGTAGCAAAATGCAACTTTATGATGCGTTATGTTTTCCTGGCGAACGTATATTAGACAGAAAAATTATATTGCAATAAGATAATTCCGTATAGCACAACTGTCCTATTACCTACATAACATTATAAGCTAATTATACTTTAAGTAACAAAGACATGAAGCCCACCCAAACGAAGAGCGGCAGAAATTCTGGGAGGCCTTCCGGGGCCTGCGGATATTTGCAGGGTGCAAGAACTGCCGGCACACGTGGATGTCTCTACCACCATGATCTATAGCCATGTATTAAACAGGCCGGGCCTTGCGGTCAAAAGTCCGGCAGAGCTTAAGTCGAATACAATCAATCGCTGCAAAACTATAGTTTGTAATATCTTAATGTCAATAGTTTTCCGCCTCTACGGCGATGTTTGGGTATCTGCCAATCTTGAAATTATCCGGAAGGCGGGTGCAGTGTTTCGCTGTTGTCCTTGAGCGCTTGCAGCTGAGCTTCCTTACGGTTTATCTCCGCCTCCAGTTCCTCAATCGCGAGGAGCTGGTGCGGCCGGATGGAATGCGCCGGCAGGGCGGTTTCTCGTTCCTCCTTTTCCTGGCGCAGTTTATTGATTTCTTCCTCAAGCAGGCGAATTTTCTCCTCCACAGGGCCTCCTTTTTACAAATGACTTGGTGCCCAATATGGGCTGGGTTTCTTACCTTGGCAAAATAGCAGATAACAAAATATAGACCTGACCTATTGGCCGGTCAGCAAGGCACCCGCTCTGAGGGACGATACCCTCAAGCCCCGGCTTCCAGGAAACAGGGTAATTTGCCATTCTATTTCAGTTGATGAAATAGTCCCCGGTCCACTTGCATGACTTGATAAAGACTCCTATCCCCGCTGTTCCGCTGTTGATCACAAATTCACTTACTCCGTAGTGTGGAGGGGTGGGATTCCCCCAGTCGTAAGTGTAGCCGAGCGCTGTCCACGGGTAAGGGCTGCTCACGGGTGTCTGCGAATAGGCGTAGGTCCTGCGGTTGCTATACCAGTTCCGGTATGAGGTCATCCCACACTTCCCGGAGGCGGTGCAACTTGTGCAGTAGAGTGCGTCACAGGGCATATCCGAATAAACGAGGAGCGAGTCGTCGAATTTCCGGTATCCATCTACGGGGAAGGCGAGCTCTGCCTCACAGTCGGTTACTTCCGGGTCTGCCGAGGGCCGGAAAAGGTTGGCAGGGGAGACATAGAGTTCGATGATGCAGGTGTTTTCCAGGGTCTGTGTCGCGGAGGGGGGAGGCAAGCCGAGGGCCTGGTTGACCCGGAGAAGGGTTGGTGCGTTGCCCAGGAGGTTCTTCAGTTCGGGAACGACAGTAACCCAAGAATTGAACTTGTAGCCGGGACACTCCTGCCCCGCTTTGCAGCCCGGTGAATCCGGGTCCACGTAGTTCTGGCAGGCAGCTTGGCTGCCAATCTGGGTTGCAACAAGCACCCGCGTGCCCGGCAAGCCATTCTCCCATATAAGGTTCGTATTTTCGGGGATAATGGCGGTCAGATTATTCGAGATTTTGGCCGCCGTCATGGTCTGCGCTTCCTGGATTGCCACGTTGTAGTCGGCCTGCGGGTCCGTCTGGGCGGTGCTGTTCCCGCTGCAAGACGCGAGGGCTAGGCATGAAACGGCAAAAAGGAATAGTACTAAATGGACCAGCACTGGAGGCGATTTGAGGCGAAAAACTTTCATGTTTCCCCCTTGAATTTCTCTACGGGCAGTGTCTGATTCTCATCATTGCTAAAAAATGTTATCGGTTAATAAGGGGAAAGTCCTTAAGCCTCGGGACAATCGTAGATCATGCAATAAGGTGTTCTTTGCCACTTTACTCGGTCCGGACATTAAACAGGCGGGCTGCCGTGTCCCCCAGGATTTTTGCCTTGTCGGCGGGGGACAATTCCAGCTCTTCGATGGCCTCAACGGCGCCCCTTAAAGAAGGACCGTCCTTGGCGACGGAGGGATAATCGCTGCCCAGCAATACATTATCGGCCCCGTAGGCAGAGACGGCGGTCTGCAAAGCCAGTTTACCCCAGCCAACCGGAGCCGTATCGAAATAGAGCTGATCTTTCATTGCTTCATAGCCCGGGGAACCGGGGTTAAAACCGAGTCTCTGGAGGGACGTGAAGAAGCCGGAACCGCCCAGATGGCCGAAGACGAATTTAAGCCCCGGATACTCCTGCAATATTCCGCTCTTTACAACTCGGGCCGAGGCTATCATGTGGTCAATCGCCCGCGCCAGAAGAGGCGTGGCCAATCCCTGCCAGGTAACCTGGCGCATATATTCCGTATGGGGCAGGGAAGCCGCATGGACAACGATCGGGACACCAAGTTCGGCAACCTTCTTATATAAGGGCCCAAATTCCCTGGCGTCAGGGTACTTGCCCGCCGTATTCGTGTTAAAGGAAACTCCTTTCAGGCCCAGGTCTTTCACACACCGCTCCACTTCTCCGGGGGACCCGGCTTCCAGGGGGTTCACATGAGCCAGACCGATTACCCGGCGGGGATATTGGGCCTGTACCTCAGCCATGGCGTTATTGATTCCCGGCGCCCGCTGTGAATCATTCCAATCGGCATAGCAACCCATGGAGAGAGCCGCCATATCTATTCCCGCCTCGTCAAGATGCTTAACCTGTTCATCCATCTGATAAAACAGTTTTTTGGGGTTGAAAAGTTCCCAGGACCCTTCTTTCACCACTCTGCCTTGCCCTTTAGCTTCCACCGTCTGTCCCGGCCGAAGGTAATTCTCAATATTCTCGATATGTTCTTTTGGAATCCAATGGTGATGAACATCAATTATCATATCTCCCCCTATAGCGTGTGTTATATGTGTGCCTTTTTCTTGACAGGTTATTATCTTTTATCTATAACTTCAGGCACAAATAACAAAATATTATCACAAAGTATAGGATAGTTTCGGCGGTCAGGACTTCTTTTTGCGAAAGGGAGGAAAAGGTATGAAAAATCGTATCTGGGGCTATCTGTTAATAATTGTGACGGTAACATTTTTTCTCGGTTTGGCGGCCGCTGTGTCCCAGGCCGGCACTGCAAAAGCAAAAGGTTCCGGCGCCCCGCCAACGGCCGGCACCGAACAGGATTGGGATTCCCTTGTTGCCGCCGCCAAGAAAGAAGGCACCGTTTCCATATACTCGATATGGCGGCCGCAGACCAGAATTGCGCTTACGGAGGCCTTTAAAGCCAGATACGGCATCAACGTTGAATTTACCCCTTTTACTCGCGGTCCGGAGCTCTTAGTCCGAGCGCAAACGGAGCAGCGAGCGGGACTCCATCTGGCTGACGTCTACGGTGCGGGAAGCAATGCCTTTTTAGCGATCCTGAAACCTGCTGGCGTTTTGGGGCCTTTAGAACCTTTGCTCGTTTTGCCCGAGGCCCTGGATGGGAAGAATTGGAGTACCGGCAGGGTTCCCTTCGTGGATAAGGACAAGACCTTCATCGCCATGATTGCCAGCCTGCAAAGAAACATCGTCTATAACACCGACATGATAAAGAAAGGCGAGATAACCGACTATCCCGATCTTCTGAAACCCCAGTACAAGGGAAAAATCGTTATGAACGACCCGACGTTTACGGGTCCCGGCCAGGATTTTATCGGCCATCTGGCCATAAACATCTGGGATATGGCCCGCGCCAAGGATTATCTCACCCAGTTAGTCGGGCCGCAACAGACGGTCATCGAAAGGGACCATCGCCTGCATGTGGAGGAAGTGGCCCGGGGAAAATACCCGGTCGGTCTGGCGCCGAACCCGGACAATCTGGCGAATTTTTTGAAATTGGGGGCCCATCTGGATGTGGTCCATTTTAAACAGGGTGTGCGTATAACATCGGCGGCCGGGGCATTCGCGGTGCCGGTGAAACAGGCCCATCCCCATGCCGCCAAGCTCTTTGTGAATTGGCTGCTGACCAAAGAAGGACAAAGCGTATTTTCCCAGGGATTTGGCAATCCCAGCCTGCGGACGGATGTCCCCAAAGACCAATTTAATCCTATGTTTCTACCGCAGCCCCGGGAAAAAGTCTTTCCTGATTCGGAAGAATATCTGGAACGCACGAATGAGGTGGCCAAGATGGTCAAGCAGGTTTTAGATGCCGCCAATAAGTGATGCGCCCGTAAGTCCTATAGCTTTTTCAGGGCCTCCATCTTTCTTTTATCCTTCCGGGAGAGCTTTCTGGGATTGCCTTTTTTCGCCGTGGCGGCCTGGTCCGAATCTTCATCTTCCGGGTGCTCCCCAGCGTCATCTTGCCCGCCCAGAGCAAAAGCTGAATCAAGTTTTGCCCCGAATTCATCCCTGGTCAAAGCGGCATGGGATCTTTTCTCGGCAAACTGATAGATTTCCCGGTCGGAGCTGACGGCAATCCAGGGTTTCGTGGCCGAGGCCAGGATGTTCTTGATAACCTGATCGGCCTTTTCACCAAGCCTGGAATAGATAACATTGATGCCGCCTATTCTTTCCCTGGTCTCCAGGGCCTGCCCAGCCTTCCATCCATCGAAAATGACGGTTATTTCATGCTGCTTGATTTTGGCGTACCTGCTTAGCCCCTGGATGAGGTCATTGCGGGCCTTTTCCAGATTTTTATGGGTGGTGCCGATGAGGTTGTAACCATCTATCAGGATATTGGCCATTGTTTCTCCCGACCCACCATTTTCTTAATTCCTGCTGATCAATAAAATCAACGTCACTGAGAAGCGGGGCCTGCAATTTCTAATAGCGGGGGTGATTTGAGGCAGGGTTGGTTCTCCCATACGCCGGAAAGCATCAGGGGACTTTAATCTTCCTTTTTTCCGGTTCCGGATGCTGCCGGTAGAAAATCACGATGTTGCCGATAATCCCGACAACTTCGCTCATGGTGGCTTGCGCGATTTCCGTGGAAAATTCTTTCTTGCCCTCTTTGAAGTCGCCGAATTTTACCTTGATCAGTTCGTGATCTTTCAGGGCGAGATCGACTGAACCCAGTACCCCTTCATTGATGCCATTTCGGCCGATGATGACCAGCGGTTTCAAATGATGCGCCTGTGAACGCAGATATTTTCTTTGTGCCGCCTTTAATTTTTCCATAAATAATCACTTTTGGGGCGCATAATATCCAATGACAGGAATTAGTCAAGCATTTATAACTTTGCTTCCCTGTTCAACAAAACCGTAATATTCAAGAAATGCCCTTTTGCTGGGATTTTGCTTTTTCGCCTGGGTGTGCTATGGTGAAGACCATGCAGCCACTGATCATTCCCCGGCAGGAACATACTATATCCCGCAAGCAGGTGAGTCCGAATGCCATCCGGACGCTCTACCGGCTCCATCGCAACGGCTTCATTGCCTATCTGGTAGGAGGGTGTGTGCGCGACCTGCTTCTGGAGCGCGCCCCCAAGGATTTCGACATAGCTACCAACGCCGCACCGGGTCAGATCAAGCGGCTCTTTCGCAACTGCCGTCTCGTAGGCCGCCGCTTCAGGTTGGCCCACCTCCACTTTCAGGAAGAAATTCTCGAAGTCTCCACCTTCCGGGCGGCGGCCCCTCCCGATGAGGAGGCCGCGGCAGACCTCGACAACCGTCCCGCCCGTCACCTCAAGGACGAGGATGGAATGATTCTCCGGGATAATGTTTATGGGACACCGGAGGAGGATGCCCTCCGCCGCGACTTCACCATTAACGCCCTGGCCTACAATATCGCAGATTTTTCGGTTATCGATTACAGTTCCGGACTGAGCGACCTCAAGCAGCGGCTTATCCGTCCCATCGGTGACCCCTTGGTCCGCTTTACGGAAGACCCGGTGCGAATGCTCCGCGCTGTTCGTTTTGCTGCTTCCCATAACCTGGTCATAGAACCAGCTACCTGGGAGGTTCTCTGCGAGCTGTCTCCCACTATTTCCCGCGCGGCACCGGCAAGGCTCTATGAAGAGATACTGAAACTCTTTCTCCTGGGATCGGCTCAGCCTATTTTCACTCTTTTGGATACCAGCGGACTTCTGACCGCCCTTTTCCCCGGGCTGAGTAAGTGGCTCCAGGGGAACGGCCAGCGCCGGACAGCGCTGCTCATGAACCTGGAATGTCTCGATCGACGATGTCTAAGTGGAACACCCTTATCGCCATCGCTATTCCTGGCAATGCTCTTTGGTCCCATGCTGGAGGAGGCGGCCCTGGCGCGCCACGGTGACGGCCTCCCCCCTCTGCTGGCCATGGATGCCGCTTGTGCCATTTTTATGGAAGAGCTCTGCCGGACCGTGTTTATCCCGGGACGGGTCGGCCGCCAACTGCGTGACATTCTCGCGTTTCAGCCCTCGCTAAACAGAATGCCTCCCAAACGTCCCGCTCCCCTGATCAACAGGCCTTTATTTGCCGACGCCCTGGCCTACCTCCGTCTCACCGTAGAGGCGCGAGGGGGAAAGCGGACGGCCCTGGAATGGTGGGACGCCTTTTTAGCGACCGCTTCCGTAACCTGTCCGGAACAACCAACCAACAAGGCCCCGGCAAACCGGAAAAGAAAGAGGAGGCGCCGGCGTCGCCCTTCTGCACCGAACACCGTCTGAGAGAGGGCTGCTGGATCGTCGGGAGCCGATTTCCAGGCACTTTCACTTCGAATTAGAATTTCGCACCAAACGAACCGATGAGGATCATACCGGGACTTGGGACGCTGATCGTGAATGTGCCCGCGACTTCATTGGCCGTTGTTCCGTAGAAATTACCCGTCATGGTCATAGTGGTTGCGCCGGTTATGGCCGGTGTCGTTACTGTGGCGGAGAAACTATTCCCGGTAATGGTACCACCGCTCAACGTAATGTCATTAAACGGAACATTGGTTGGCGAAGCATAGGCGGTATATGTGCATGCGGGAGCAGACAAAGGGTACACACAGGGGGTGATAGTTGACACCCCGGGTGTGGTCACAATACCAGGCATTAATCCCAGTGTGCCGTTCATCGTACCGGTGCTAAAATCGAAGTTCAGAATTACGTCGCCGCTCACGTCATCGGAACCGCCAATCGGGGTGTTCGCCAAAACGCCAGTCATCTTCCCGGTGTAGGTTGCCGTACCGCTGGTAGGCAAAGTGGTCGTCAGCTGCGTACCGCCGGCAAAGGCAATATAGGTGATGACGGCATTTGTCGGATAGGGGGATGGTAGGGCGTCCGTTATCGCCCACCTACCAAAATCCGCGGAGAACAAAGGGAGCAAACTGGCCGCTGGGCATGGAATCCCTCCACTGGTGCCTCCGCAACTCGTGGCGGTCATCGGTAGTGATGCAGGAAGACCCGAAGCCAGTAAAACCGAGCTGGGCAGTGTGGCAACGGCCCCGACGAGGGGGTTCGAGTAAGGACTCACAAGAGTGAAGATGTCGTCGTTGGGGACGCCGGCGGGGCCGGCCGTCACCGTGGCCGTGGTCACGCTGCCCGTTGTGGAACTGGTAAAGGCGGTTGGCGTCATGAGCACGGTGGGTATCATAGCCTGAGTAGATACTTGCAGCGTTGGCCCATTGACGGCTGTAAAGGTTAGGCCGTCCGGCTGCTTCGTATTGATGAAGGTGCAGGTGACGTTATCGCCGCCGGCCAGGTTTACGGTTACGGCACGGTTGGGGAGGTCTACCGTTGTCCCGGCGGCCGGGGTGCAGCTGATGCCGGTAAGGTCCCAACCGGTCAGCTGATAGACGGTTTCCGTGAACGTATAGCTGCCGGGCCCGAGGTTTGAAAAGAGGTGCTGGTTTGACCGAAGGCTATCGTTGTCGTCGTCCAGGTATGTATATGAGTCATTGTTAACGAAGTGAAATTCGAAGTCCTGCGGGTCATCGGGCACCGCGTCCTTCACGATGGTGATCGTGCCCGTCCCCGTCGGTTGTGTCTTGACGTTGGTGAACGTACAGGTGACGTTTGCCCCGGCCTCCAGATTCACGGTGAAGGTCCTGTTGAGTTGGTCCGTGAAGGTGGTCGTCAAGCCCGGGACCGCGACGGTACATTGAATGGAGGGCACGGTCCAACCGCTCACCGCGTCCTCGGTCACCGTGAAGGGGACGCCCGCCGCCAGGTTGGTGAATGTCTGCGAGTTGGGAAGCGTGCTCGACGTCGGATCATCGTCCAGGTCGAAGTCGCTCAGGCCCACGCCCAGGGTGGTGAAATGGAAGTCCTGCGGGTCATCGGGCACCGCGTCCTTCACGATGGTAATCGTGCCCATCCCTATCGGCTGCTTCCTGTTGGTGAAGGTGCAGGTGACGTTATCGCCGCCGGCCAGGTTTACGGTTACGGTACGGCCGAGGAGGTCTACCGCCGACCCGACCGGTGTCCCCGTGGATGTGGTGCAGGCGATGCCCGTCAGATCCCAGCCGGCCACCGCGTTTTCCGTGAAGCTCCAGGGGCCTGCCGCCAGCCCCGCCAGCGTCGTGTGGTTCATGTAGGTGTTCGTGTTATCGCCGTCGTCGTCCAGGACAAAGGACCCGCCGCTGTTCCCGAAGGTGAAGAAGAAGTCCTGCGGGTCATCGGGCGCCGCGTCCTTCACGATCGTGATCGAACCAACGGTGTCGGTCTGACATTCTATCTTAATGGCATCAAGAAAATTACCGCCCGCTGAAGAGTCGTCAGCGGTAAACCTTAACTCATAGGCCGTAACGCCGTTATTCGGAAAGGTGTAGGTGACACTATTCAGTGTCCAGGCAGTCGTGACAGCGCTGAATGAGCCAAAGGAAAACGGGGTCGTGCCGCCCGCAGGTCCAATGGAAACGCTCATGTGATTCAGAAAACCGGCCCGCCCCCGGTGGGCAAAGGAAATCGTCACCGTACTGCCCGGTATCGCCGTATAATTTTGATACAGGGTGGCGCCCATACGGGCATTTACTTCAGCAAACTGATTGCCCGAATAGGCCGGCACTCCGCCAAAGCCGCTGCCCCAGATCTCGATCAAACCGTCCGCTTCCGTCGTATGCCAGCAGGAGATGAGGGACTGATTAAAGAATCCTTGGCCTCCCGCACTGACAACCGGCTGCACTTCGAAGTCGCCATTGCAGAAGGCACTAGCGTCGCCGCATAAACCTCCAGGAAGAGTGTTCCCGAAGTCCTGGCCGAGGACGGTCTGGCCCGCGGCGAGCGTTACCGTATGGCTTCCCGGAGCAGCGGGGAATGTTTGCAGCCAGGGCGCCCGGAGTGTCTCGGAAAC
>ORJL010553483.1_pt1 | contig 10633 bp, 6 predicted proteins | sample 1779941 | NCBI WGS metagenome assembly ORJL01 (sample SAMEA104232317, study PRJEB22302) | groundwater metagenome | biome: forest; feature: aquifer; material: groundwater | place: USA | collected 2011-08-07 | depth 5.8 m | reverse complement strand
CCAACGCGCCTCCCGGGGGCTTGGATTGTCGTTCTCCTTCCGCCTTGGTGGCCTCCCCGGATGGCAGCGTGCTGTTCGTCGCTTGCTGGGCCGGTCCGCAGGTCGTGTCCGTCGATGCGGCGACAGGCAAAGTAACCGGCCACATCGCGCACCCTGGGCCGCCTACAGGGCTGGCGCTCTCCCCGGATGGATCGCGGCTCTACGTCACCTGTGGCGCGCCATCAAGCTTCGTCACCATCGTCGATACCGCCCTCTGGCGGGAACTCGGGCGGGTTCCTGTGGGGCATACGGCGATGTCTCCTGTCCTCAGCCCCGACGGAAAGACCTTGTACGTCTGCAATCGGTTCGATGACAACGTCTCGGTGATTTCTCTGGTAAACCGACGTGAGATCAGGCGCATTCCGGTCCTGCGCGAACCGGTCGCGGCGGCGCTGACGCCGGACGGCGGGCGCCTGGTGGTCGTAAATCATCTCCATCGGGGCCGCGCCGATTCGCAGGATGTGGCCGCGGAGGTGAGCGTGATTGACACCGCCGCCTGCTATTGGATCTTGACCTGGCCCGCCCGCCCGCGTACCCTAGCCACGTAGCCCAAACGCGTTGTGCTCGGAGACGTCTTCGCAGCTTGGCTGCCGAGGACCCGCTCGACGGGCTGCTCTGTGGCCCGGGACGCGGAAGGGGCAAGCGCTGCTATGATGATGATGCGCGTACCGCTGATGCTCGCTCTGTGCCTCGTTGCTGTCGCGGTGGTGACGGCGTGCCTCCAGGCCAGCCACGTTCTCGGGGAGGGGATGATCGCGTTGCTTCTTGCCGGAGCGTCCGCGGGGGTGGTAGCGGCTGGCGCGCCGCGGGAAGCGCCGGAGAAGAGGGTCAGAGCCGGCATCGATGCGGACGCCGAGGGGAATGCGAAAGTCTTCACGCTCAGCGTCGGACAGGAGACTGTGGTCTTGGAGCCTGGCAAGCCATGGACAAGGGTGGATTACTACAAGTGGGTCACGCGCGGGCTGATCGAGGGCCCGCAATCCTACCATGTCCTACCGGACGGGACGGTGGAAATCAACGGGGAAAGGATCGTGTTGGGCGATCCTGAGGGGGTCGCTCGGCTGGAGCACGAGATCAACAAAAGGCACTCTTCCGCGCCGGTGCGGAAGTCGCCGGTGGCGGAGGTGGAGCGGGGTCCGGACCTTGGCGCGGATCGGACACCGTGTACGGGGAAGGTGCGGTTCAAGGTCAAGGTGGATCACCTGGGCCACCTGATGATCCAGGCTGCTCGCGGGGCTGAGAAGTTTGAGACGGGCCTCCGGGGACTTCCGTCTTTTGTTGTCAATGGCCTCATGATCAAGCCTGGACGTGTTCACTTGGATCCGCTGCAACGGTCGATTGAGATTGATGATGTCCGTTGCGAGTGCACTGCGGAGGGCGCGTGTCAGCTCGAGGAATTGCTCAATTCCAGGTATGCCCCGGTGCTGCACGGGGAGCATGAGGGGGCCATCGAGATCAAGGACAACCCCGCGGCTCCCACAGGATTCGATATTCGTTTCGTCACCGCCGCTTCGGGCGTGCGGGTCGAAGTGAAGGGGCACCTGTCCCAGGAGAAACTCGATATTCTTCAGGACCCCGCCCACTGCGACCTCCTCCGGCATGGCATCGTGTTGCGCCTCTCGCCGCCCAACCTCATCGTGCGGCGCAGGCGCCCGGACGGGGGCGAAGAGAGGATTCCTGAGTTTCCGGATGTCCCGTACCGTCGGGTCACCGCCGCGCAACTGGCGCTCATCTTTAACAACCCGCTTCTGCGTCAAACCGCCGGAAAGGCGGGCGCGCCGGCGTCACTGCAAGCCGGAAGAGCCCCTTCCGAGATCATCGAGATGCGCGTGAGACGGAACCCGCAGACCCACCCGTTGCTTTGGCTCGAGTGCCTGTTCCCTGATGACGACCCGCCTCTGGGGAAGGCCTTCACCCACCACAATCTGGCGGACCTCCAACATGGGGGCGCCTTTCTTCCTCACCTGGACGTCTCGCTTTCGCTCGACCACCGGACCTTGAGCATCTTGAATCAAGCCTCCGGCCAGGAGGAGTCCATTACCATCGACGCTCAGAGTAGTGATGACGATCTGGCTAAAGCCAGCCGCCTGTTGACAGTGGCACTGAAACCACCCGCCGTCCCGCTCGTCGAGCCATCACCTTCGACTCCCGCGCCGCTGGCGCTTCCAGAGCCAACTCGGTCCGAGGAACCGGCACTGCTGCCAGCCCCCTCCCCCCCGCCACAAAGCGCTCCCTTGCCCGCGTCATCCCTCCCTCCCGCGCTTCCCTTGACACCGGAGGTCGCGAGCGCCGCGCCAAAGGAGTTGGAAGGACCGGCGAAGCCGCACGTAGAGGAGAAGCCGGAGATTCGCGTGCCCGAGCCCCCGGCAGCTTCGCCGCCCAGGATCGAGGCGGATCCGGTCGAACCGAAAGCCGTGGAATCCCCGATCGAGGTGTTGTTCAGGGAGACCGATCCGCGGACAATCTGCACGGACATCTTTCGAGCGCTGCAGCAACGGATCGAGGTTCCCGTGCAGGACTTGTTACTGAGTCTGCCGCGGGTTTTTGAAGACCGGCGGTTTGAGGTGCTTAGTTTCCAGGAGTACGAGATCACCAGCGTGCTGGAACTCCGGGCGGAGGACTTTTACGGCTTCTACCTCTCGCACGTGAGCGACCGCAATACGCTCCTGGTCTATGCGTGCCAGGGCCGGCACATTGAGTGGAGTTCGTCGCGTTGCCTGCTTGAGGGATCGGTGGCGTCGGAGGCGAACGAGTTCAAGGGCGGCGCTCTTTTGGGGATGGCGCAGGATCGGGAGAACCGGTTCGTTTTCGTCGTGACCCCGCAATACAAAGAATGGGTAAAGGCCTATGAACGGCATTATCTCGAGGTCTCCGCGTGCTTCCGCACCGTTCGGGATCTGGCGGCCCATCCGGAGGAATACGTCCTGATCTGGCCGGAGAACCTGGCTGAACCGCTCACGCTCTCGTAAGTTGGAGCCCCTCTGCGAGGACCGATGCGCCGTCCCTGACTCCTACCTCTTGGCGTAGCCGTTAGACCTGAACCACTCCACAGCATCGGCCAGAGCCTGCCGCGGCGGGGTCTGAGGGAGGCCAAGTTCTGAAATGGCCTTGGCTGGGTTGAAGACCATCTGGTACCGCGCCATGAGCCCCCCCGCCACGGGGGCTTTGGGCGGCCTGCCTGTGACTCGGGCGAGCGACTCGTTCAAACGCGCCGCCAGAAGCGCCAGCGGGAAAGGGACCTGGAACCTCGGCGCCCGGACGCCCGAGACCTCCGCTAGTACCGCGAAAGCCTCTCGCATCGTCCAGTTGCCCTCGGCGTTCCCGAGGATGTAACGCTCGCCCACGCGGCCCTTCTCGGCGGCGAGGATGTGCCCCACCGCCACGTCGCGCACATGGACCCAATTGAGGCCCGTGTCCAGGTAGCCGGGCATGCGCCGGTTCAGGAAATCTACGACGACCTTACCCGTGGGAGTGGGCTTGACATCCCGGGGGCCGATAGGCGCGCTCGGGTTAACAATCACGATCGGCAACCCTTTGGCGGCCAGGTTCCGCGCAATCTCCTCAGCTCGCCATTTGGACATCTTGTAGGGGTTGGTCATTTGGAGGGCGCTCACCGGGGTGTCTTCGTCGGAGGGTCGCACCGGGCCGTGGGTCTGCTTGGGCAGCCCGATGCAGCCCACAGTGCTCGTATAGACGATACGGGAGCAACCCGCGCGCCCCGCCGCCTCGAGCACTTCGCGCGTGCCATCCACGTTTGTGGCGTACATCGGGCCATAGTCGGGAAGCCACAGGTAATAACTGGCCGCCAAGTGGAAGCACCAGTCACACCCTTCGAGCAGGGTCGGGAGCCTCTGCACATCCAAAATGTCACCCTCCACCCGCTCGTAGTCCGCGCCGCGCAAGCCGCGCACGTCACTCCCAGGGCGCAGCAATGCTTTCACTTGGTGGCCCCGCGCCACCAGTTCATGCACCACGTTCGCGCCGATGAATCCCGACGCTCCAGTCACAAAACACTTCATACTCTTCATGTATCCCTGGCCGTGATTCTAATCCCTCTTCTCTGAGCGTCGAGAAAGATAAGGTGGAGTTGAAGCGTGCGCGGGTGCTTGACATGATCCGCCAGAGCCTCATTAATTGAACCCGTCTATGGCGAGCAGCGACAGAAATAAACTGAGCAAACACGAATTGCGAGATCTGGCCATCGAGATTGACTTCCTGGAAGGTATCGCCCGACGGGACCCCGCCTATGTCGATGCCCTCCAGGTCCTTGGTGACGACTACACCCGTACCGGCCGGTTTCAGGAGGGCCTGCGCATTGACCTCCAACTGGTCCAGTTACGCCCGGGCGACCCCCTCTCGCATTACAACTTGGGGTGTAGTTATTCGCTGACGAACCAACTCGACGCGGCCTACGAAGCCCTTAACCGTGCGATCGATTGCGGATTTGACGACTTCCGCTGGTTGAGCCGTGACCCTGACCTGGCCGCATTTCGCAAGCACCGGCTCTACCGCAAACTGCGCGCGCGGGTACGGTCGATGAAACCCGGGTGACCCCGCCTTCTCCCTCAGAGTCTTCACGAGCCAGTTCCTGGAATGCGCCCGAACGCGCGGAGGGGACGGTTTGACGATGCTCGCCCGCCTATGAATGTCATCACCAGCTCCGGACACAAACGCCATTACCGAACGGTGGAGTTCGACGCGCGTAAGAACGCCGTCCTGCTCATCGAACAGCGATTGCTTCCCCACCAGTTCAAGGTCGTTGCCACACGGACTTACGTCGAGACCGCCCAGGCTATCCGGGACATGGTCGTTCGCGGCGCCGGGGCGATCGGGGCTACGGCGGCGTTTGGCCTGGCCCAGGGAGTCCGCGCTTTTCGCGGGAAAAGCGTTGAATCATTCGCGGCGCATGTACAAGCGGTCTATCAAACCCTCCGCGAGGCCCGGCCCACGGCGGTGGATCCTCTCAACGCCATGGACGGGGTGCGGCGGCGGATGGCGGAGGAGGACACGGTGGCCGGGCAGCAGTCCCTGGCGTTGGACGCCGCCAAGGCCTTCGCGGATGAAGACGTGGCCCATTGCCAAGCCATCGGACGCCACGGCGCGCCTCTCATTCGGGACGGGATGCGAGTGCTCACGCACTGCAACGCCGGCTGCCTGGCGTTTGTGGACGTCGGCTCCGCCACCGCGCCGCTCTACGCCGCGCAGGCCCAAGGGCGCGCCTTTCACGTCTTCTGCGATGAGACCCGCCCCCGTTCCCAAGGGGCCACCCTCACCGCTTGGGAGTTGGCCCAGCAAGGCGTCCCGCACCAGATCATCGCGGACAACGCCGCTGGTCACCTGATGCAGCGGGGCGAGATCGACCTGGTCGTCGTGGGCAGCGACCGCGTGCTGGGCCGCACCGGGGAAGTGGCCAACAAGATCGGCACCTACACCAAAGCGGTGCTCGCCCGCCGCCATGGCATCCCTTTCTACGTGGCAATTCCCCTCTCAACCATCGACTGGACGCTGCGGTCCGGGGCCGACATTCCCATCGAGGAGCGGAGTGAGGACGAGGTCCTCGGCGCCTGGGGGGTGACTGCCCAGGGCGACCGGACCTGGGTGCGCGTCGCCAACCCTACCAGCGGCGCGCGCAATCCCGGTTTCGACGTCACCCCCGCCGAGCTGATTACGGGGATCATCACGCCGGAAGGCATCTTCAAACCAGGCCACCTCTGGCGCAGACGCCAAGCCCTCGGAGGCTGACGCACCACCGAGGCAGGGCTGCCAGGCAGGCCCCGCGCGATTCAATCAGACGAGGCGGCTCGGCTAGGTAGCACCGCCTTCCTCGATGACTCTGAATCCCATGAGATCGCCCAGGTCGGTCATAGACCGCATGTGGTCCCCGTAGAACACCACGCGATGAAGGAGGGTCATGGTATCGCCCTGGATGACGTCGGCTCCCCAGTTGAGGAACAACCGTCGGGCATCAGGGACGCTCTGAGCGAACTGGGTGCGGCAGGCGAGCGGGCTCCGGCTGGTCTCGATGATCTTGCCCGGGCAAATCACCATGGTGTCGAGGTTGACGAGCTTTGCGCAGGTCACCGGCTGCCCAACGCGGTTCTCCACTTCCAGGGCCACACCGCCGCGGCTGTCGGTCTGAGTGCGCATGCGGAACGGCAGCCGCTTCCCTTCCGGCCCGTCCATCTTCGTCGCCGAGGTGCAGTGGAAGTGGACCATGGCGTTTTTCGCGGTGTCGATGACCGGGTCGGTGATGAACCCAGGCACGCGGAACGCGTAGGCGAAAAGCAGCATCGTCAGGGTGGAGTCAATGTCGCCTTCGCACGCTCCCACCATTCCCATGTCGTTAAGCTTGCTGAACGTCAGGCACCCTCTCGGGTCACCCATGCAATGCGCGCTGCAAATGGCCTGCGCATTCTCCTTGATCATCAACTCCTTCACCGCCAGGTAGAGCCGCGCCGAGTCGATAATCTCCGGTCGCGTGGGCTCCACGATCTCCCTGGCCTGGCTGATCCAGTAGGACTCGGCCTCCGCTTCCGCCGCCTTCGGATCCACCGCCTTGAACCCTTCCATCACCCTCTCGTTGGGAACCGTCACTACTTCCGCCCCGAACTTCTCTTTGACCTTCCCGGCTGAGCATGCGGCGGCTGTGCCATGCGGCCCGCCTATGGCAAGGATCCGTGTTTGCTTCATCCAGGCCGGAGCGCGCATGAGAGACACCGCTTTCTCGATTTCGCTCCAGTCGCTTGATGGCAGCAGAATGACCTTTTTCCCCTGCTTGTGCCATTGGGGAAAATACATCCACCCATGGCCGCTGAAGGGCTGCGAGAAGAGCACGGTGGGGAGCCCCACGTCAATGAGCTTGCTCAACACAGGCGCATCGCCCTCGTGGCCTGAGAGATGGATCAAGAGCACGCCGTCCGCTCCGGCAAGCTTCGCCGCCACCTGGCCGGCATTTGCCGGCGGGATCAGGTCTCCTCCGATGAATTTCACATCGCCGAGCTTCTTCTCCAGCTCCGCAAAATAAGTGTCGAACTTGCCGATTTCCTCGGTCGGATGAGTGAGGTAGGCGTCGCCGGTGCGGCCCGCATAGACCTTGTAGATCTTCGCCGGGGGCAACTTGCTCCACGAGTCCCGCCCGGCCGCCAAAACACCTGGAGCGAGCATGCGCGTGGCAAACCAGGCGCTGCCGGCTGCGGTGACTCCAAGAAACTGCCGTCGGGTGATGCAATCTTTCATCGTTTGCTCCTTCAGTAATGAAGCCGACCCAATCCGACGCCACCGTTCCACCAACTCCCGTGCCTCTGACCGACTCCGGCAGACTCACAGGAAACTGCTGCGGCGGCAAACGGTCTTGCGCCCAAAGAGGCAGCTTCTAGGTTCACAGTGACAATTACTCTGCGACTGAGCCTTTACGAAGTCAAGCTTGACATAAGCCAATCTGGCGATGGCAAGCATACAACAAAGCACAACTAACAATTAGCTACCGTAATCATGCTCCAGCCCCGCCCCACGCCCGCCCAGGCTCTTTCCCAGTGCCTTTGTATCTCCGTGGTTGATTCCTCCGGTGGCAGGATGGAGTCGCGCGTGGCCTCCTCGCAAGATTCATCTTTGAAGTTGCGCCGCCGCGACTTAGATTCGGCGCGTGGCTCGAATGGACCAGTCGAAGAGCAAGGCTGGGCGCGGTTGGAATGATGTGTTGGGCATCGTTTTGATCAGCGCCGCGTTGCTGCTTTTCGCGGCGTTGTTTTCGTATGAGAAGGGCGACCTTGCCGCGAACAAAGTCCCTCCCAACCTGCCAGCGCACAATTGGATCGGATCGTTCGGCGCGTGGACCGCCAACGAACTGTTCATGGGCTTTGGCGCGGCGGCCTACCTTTCTCCGGTCCTCCTGTTCGGCTTTGGCATGGGCTATTTCTTCTCGATCCTGGCCTATCTGCGGAGCCGATGGCCCTGGGGCCTGTTGCTGCTAATCGCTTGCGCGGGCGTCCTTGATCTGGCCACGGACCGGGCGATCCTCGAGAAACTCGCCCGCACCCCGTCCCTGCACGGGGCCAGTTTTATCGAGGAACTCACTCTCAACATCAACTCCGCAAGCGCCGGCGGGATGTTTGGGATTTACCTCAACAAATACGTGTTCGGCTATTTTGGTTCGGTCGGTTCCACGATCATCTTCATCACCCTCTACCTCCTGAGCCTCTACGGGCTGACGAACTTCCACTTGGGCGAGTGGCTTCGGCATGTCTTCGCGCGCCAGCCCGAGGCGGGGAATGTCTTCGGCGGTGACGAGAGGGCGCTCGAGCGCCGCGCCAACGAACTGGAAAAGGAAGCCAAGCGCCTGCAGAGCGAGATCGACAAAGCCGGACGAAAGGAGGCTGCAGCCCAAAAGACGGATGGCAAAATGGCTGACAAAGCCGCCGAGAAGGCCGGCGCCAAACCCACCGACAAAGTGGGCCTGGGGCAGGACCTCAAACCGGTGCCCGAACCCACCGTGCGCGATCTGAGCGTGCCGCAGTCTAAAGACACCCCGGAGAAACCAAGGGGCCGCAAAACTGAACCGTCAGCCACGGCGCCTGAACTCCCGGAAGAGCCCGTGGTGGAGATCATCCCTGCCCGGGAAGTGGCCGCCGCCAGTACGTTGGATATCCTGGGCAAAGGTCCCAAACTGTCCGGCACGCCACCCTCGGTTGCGGGCGATGCCAAGACGGATGCCCGACCTGACAGCGAATCCGCCGCTGGCCCCCTGCCGGCCATCAAGCCAAGGCCCCCCGCGCGCAAGTCCAAATCCATGTCCGTGGCCGCCCCTCCACTCATTGGCAATTACAAGCTTCCGGGCATGGACCTCCTCAATCTCCCGGACATGACCTTGAAGCCCACGGAGTCCAAGGAGGAACTCATGGCCAACGCCAGGCTCATGCAACAGACCCTGGCCCAGTTCGACATCGAGGTTTCCCTGGGTGACATTACGAAGGGGCCCACCATCACGCGTTACGAACTCCACCCGGCGCCCGGCGTGAAGCTCGAGAAGATTACAGGCCTCGCCAATAACATCGCCGCCGCCCTCAAGGCCGAGCGCATCAACATCCTCGCCCCGGTCCCCGGCAAGAGTTCGGTCGGGGTCGAAGTGCCCAATATCATCAAGTCCAAGGTAATCCTGCGCGAGCTGCTCGAGTCGGAGGAATGGCGCGCGACCAAAGCCCGCATCCCTCTGGCGCTGGGCAAGGACGTCTATGGCCACCCCATTGTCGCGGATCTTGCCGAGATGCCCCACCTCCTCATCGCCGGCAGCACGGGGTCAGGCAAGTCGGTCTGCATTAACTCCATCGTCGCGTCGCTGCTCTACAAATTCTCCCCGGACCAGGTCCGGTTTGTGATGATCGATCCGAAAGTGGTCGAGCTTCAGCAGTACAATAGCCTCCCCCATCTGGTTGTGCCTGTGGTCACCGACCCGAAGAAGGTCATCCTGGCGTTGCGTTGGGTGGTTAGCGAGATGGAGAAGCGCTACCAGATCTTTGCCCGCGTCGGCGTGCGAAACATCAAGTCTTTCAACGAGCGTCCCAAGGACAAACCACCGCCCCCGCGCGAACCTGAACTGCCTCTCACGGTCCGACGCGAGAAGGTCGAGGCCGGGGCCGACGGCTTTGCGGTCGAGGTGGACGAGCAGATCGTACTGCCGCAGGACGATGCTATCACCGTCCCCGACAAGCTGAGCTACATCGTTGTCATTATCGACGAGTTGGCAGACCTGATGTTGGTGGCGCCGGCAGACGTCGAAATGGCGATTGCGAGGATCACCCAGATGGCCCGTGCCGCGGGCATCCATTGTATCGTGGCAACTCAACGGCCCAGCGTCGATGTCATCACCGGCGTCATCAAGGCGAACATCCCCTCACGCATCGCCTTTCAAGTGGCCGCCAAGGTGGATTCCCGGACGATTCTCGACGCCATGGGCGCGGACAAACTCCTGGGCAAAGGCGACATGCTCTATTTGCCGCCCGGTTCCGGCAAACTCGTGCGCGCGCAGGGCGCGCTGGTCACCGACCAGGAGATCCAGAGCATCGTGGATTTCATCGCTAAACAGGGCAAGCCGAGCTACGAGATGGAGATCCACCAGAAGCTCAGCCGCCCGACCACCGGCATGGATGAGGGCGATGGGATTGACGAGGACGAGGATCTCATCGAACAGTGCGTCGAGGTGATCCGGAGCGAACAGAAGGCGAGTGTCTCGCTCCTCCAGCGGCGCCTCCGGCTCGGCTACACGCGGGCCGCGCGGATCATGGATGAGCTGGAGAACCGTGGCATCGTGGGTCCGAACAAGGGCGCCGAGCCGCGCGACATCCTGATCGACCTGGATGAAGGCGGCGCTGACGGCGGCGCCGCGCAGGCGTAGTCGGGAGCCGTGAAACTCGCCGTTATCCGCCGTCAATTCTCCGCCACGGGCGGCGCGGAGCTGTACCTGCAACGCCTGATAGCGGCGTTGGCGGGAGCGGGCCACGACGTGCACTTGCTCGCCCAAGCCTGGGATCAAGCGGCTAAGAGCATCACTCCCCATTTATTGCCGAACAGTGGATCCCGTAGCGAGCGGCCTCGACTCTTT
>ORJL010577955.1_pt1 | contig 10638 bp, 8 predicted proteins | sample 1779941 | NCBI WGS metagenome assembly ORJL01 (sample SAMEA104232317, study PRJEB22302) | groundwater metagenome | biome: forest; feature: aquifer; material: groundwater | place: USA | collected 2011-08-07 | depth 5.8 m | reverse complement strand
TGGATCCGGATCCTGTGGCGCTGCTGGAAGGACAACGTTCAATATGACGAAGCCAAATACCTGGCCGGCTTGCAGAAACGTGACGTCAAGCTCTACGCCAGTCTCTATGCAGCACCAGCCGCAAAAAACGAAAGTGAATAACCACTGAACAATCCTATCTTTATGTTGACGGAATACCTCAGAGGTCTCCGCAGTTCTCAAACAATGGGCACGAGCGAACGCGGGGGGAGCGTTCTTCACGAGAATGGCAGCTTTGGCTGGAAAGCTACGGAGGACGGGTCAGCGGCTACAACAAAGGGATGCTTCGCCAGTTCACTTTCGCTTTCGTTATTCCAGTTGGATTTCTTTTGGCCGTGAACGCATGGACGACTGTCGCGAGCGATTCGTTAATCCTGGCAAACGAAGGCCGCAGTCCCTACTCAATCGTCGTTTCCTCGAATGCGCCGCCATCCGAGCGGTATGCCGCGGACGAGCTCAAAAAATATCTCCAAAAAATCACGGGCGCAGAGCTCACGATTCGACCGGATTCGGAGCCGATCCAACCAAAAGAGATTTTATTGGGCGACAACGCGCATCTTCGGCAGCTTGGCGCCGCTCCGGATTTCTTGAAGCTCGGGACGGATGGTTTCAATCTTCGCACCAGCGCTGGGCGTCTGGTTATTGCGGGAGGAAAGCCGCGCGGCACGCTTTACGGAGTTTACACATTTCTCGAAGAGAATCTGGGCGTGCGATGGTTTGCGCCCGAAGTTGAAGTTGTTCCGCGCAGGTCGCGCCTGAGCATTCCGGACCTGAACGAAACCAAAGTCCCGGCGCTGGAATATCGAGAAGTCTTTTGGACCGAGATTCTGCGCGACGCCGATTTCGCGGCACGGCATCGCCTCAACGGCCAGCATTATCAACTGACCGAGAAACATGGCGGGAAGGCCGCCGTTTACTTTCCGTTCGTGCACAGCTTGGATGATTTGATTGCGCGAACTCTTTACGCCGAGCACCCGGAATACTTTCCGTTGCGAAATGGAAAACGCATCAATGGCTACGTCCAGCGCTGCCTTTCGAATCCCGACGTCGTCAAGATGGCGATCGCGAAAGTCCGCCAATGGATCAAGGATCACCCAGACGCAACCATCATCAGCGTCTCCCAGAATGACACGGGCAATTGGTGCCAGTGCGAAACTTGCCAAGCGCTTGATGACGCAGAAGGAAGCCCGGCCGCTTCGCTCCTTCGGTTCGTCAACACGATTGCCTCGAACATCGAACAGGACTACCCAAAAGTTCGAATCGATACCTTGGCTTATCAATACACCCGCAAGCCCCCAAAAACTTTGCGGCCGCGGTCGAATGTCATCATCCGGCTTTGCTCGATCGAATGTTGTTTCGCCCATCCGCTCGAAAGTTGCCCCGCTCAGGAGAATCACCGGTTCCGGGATGACATCATCGCTTGGCAGCCGGTCGCGCCCAAACTTTATATCTGGGATTACACGCCGAATTTCGGGCATTACCAGCAACCCTTCCCCAACTTTGATGCGCTTCAGCCGAACGTCCGGTTTTTCGTGAACCACGGCGTGAGCGGTTTGTTCGAACAAGGAAATTACTCGCCCGGCGGCCACGGGGAAATGGGTCCGCTTCGAGCGTACCTCCTCGCCAAATTATTATGGGACCCGAACACGGACGTCGCTCGCCACACCCGCGAGTTCACAGAAGCGTATTACGGCGAAGCGGCGCCGAAGATCCGGGAGTATCTCGACCTGTTGGAGAAGCCAGCTCGGGCCGGAGTTCATGCGCACATTTACGATTCCCCAAAGGCCGCTTACCTGACTGACGAGTTCTTGAACCGGGCGGAAGCTCTGTTTAACGAAGCCGAAGGTTTGGCGGAGAACGACACGATTAAATTTCGCGTGCAAGTGGCGCGCCTGCCGGTGCGGTATGTCGAAATTGCTCGCCAACTCGGGCCCGAATCGGAGCGGCAGCAACGCGTGAAAGAATTCGTCGAGCTGGCGCGCAAGGCTGGAATTTCGCACATTAGCGAAGGTCAGGCGCTCGACGCTTGGGCCAAGAAAATGGGACAATAACCCTAGCCAAAGGAATTTGAAATTCGAAATGAGGATACTTAAATCCGAAGCACTAAATCCGAAATCCGAGCTTCGAATTTCGGATTTGATTGATCTAAGAATCTGAGCTGGCTCACGAGAGACTGTGAACTTAAAACTGAAGGAGAACCGTCATGAAAATTCATCAATCGATTGAACGCCGCGAGTTTCTTCGCGCCGCTTCAGGCGCCGTCGGCCTCACCGCCGGACTACAAAATCTGTTTGCGGCCGCCCCAGTTGCTTCCGGTCACGCAAAAGCCGAGAAAGTTCTCGCTGCGATGGAAGCCAAGGGAGTCCAATTCTTGAGCGTCCCGCCCAAGGACGGGCAGTTTTTGAAATTGCTGATCAAAGCCACCCAGGCCAAACGCGTGCTCGAAGTCGGGACGTCGCAGGGTTACTCCACAATTTGGATCAGCTTGGGACTCGAAGAAACGGGCGGCAAAATGCAAACGATCGAGATCAAACCCGATCGTGTGGAAATGGCAAAGAAGAATGTCGCAGACGCGGGCTTGTCCGACCGCGTCACCTTCAATCTGGGCGATGCGCATGAAATTGTGCCGAAGCTTGATGGCCCGTTCGATTTTGTCTTCCTCGATGCCGACAAAGATGGGCAGATGGATTATTTCAAAAAGGTTTACCCCAACAAATTGACCCGCGGCGGAATCCTCGCCGTCCACAACGCGATCAAATTGCGCAGTCCGATGGAGGATTACCTGGAAATGATCGGTCAGCATCCCGATTTCGATTCGGTCATTTTGAGCCTGACGATGGAAGACGGCTTCTCGATCAGTTACCGGCATCGGGTCTAGGACAGACAGACTGAACCGGGAAGCCTGCGCCAAAGCAGTGCAGCTTGGCGTGGGCGAGGGCTACCAACGAGCCAAAAGCGCCATGCTAAGACCGCGGCTCGCGCCCGCCCCACCGTCCATGTTCATGGATGCAATGCGGAGTTGGAAGAATATGAAAGCCCCTCCTCAACCGTCCGCTTGGAAACACAACAGCCGAGGCTTCGAACTTGATTGGCGAGAACCAACCGCGCCCGAGTTGCGTGGCTTAGCTGCCACCGCGTCGGCCGAATTGGATGCGGCCAGCCAGCGCATCCAATGGCAATTCAAGGTTACCGCCCCAAAGGACACCTGGACCCTCTGGCGGGTGATCTTTCCGCAAATCGGATTGGCGCCGCTCGGACACGATGCGGTCGTTTTCTTCCCGCGCGGGCCAGGGGAGGAACAGCGCGATGTTTGGTCCCGCAAATTCAACTACCAAGGCCATTATCCGGGAGGGTGGTGCAGCATGCAGTTTATGGCCGCGTACCGCACCGGCGAACGAGCTACCGGGCTTTACGCCGCGTTGCACGATCCCTGGGGCAGCGTCAAAGATCTCGCGCTCGAAAGCAATCCAGCCGTTCACCGCGTCCGACTCGCTTACGACCTCCCGATCCCGGACATGGGCGAACCCGGGAAAAATTTCGAACTGAGCGGCAGGGCCGTCTGGCAATTACTGCGCGGGGATTGGTTCGACGCTGCGAGCATTTACAAGGATTGGGCACGGAAAGAAGCGCGTTGGTGGCCGCAACTCGGCGAGCGCGGCCGCAACGATTCACCCGAGTGGATGCGCGATCTTTCCGTTTGGGCGATGAGCGGCGGCAGCCCGGAAGAATGCGTTCCGCGCGTGTTAGCCATGGAAAGAGAGCTGAGCTTGCCAATCGGGTTTCATTGGTATCGCTGGCACGAAATTCCGTTCGACAATGATTATCCGCATTATTTCCCCGCACGCGCCGGGTTTCGTGAGGCGGTCAGCGGATTGCAGAAGTCGAATGTGTTTGTCATGCCCTACATCAATGGCCGCCTTTGGGACTCGCACGACCGCAGCGCGGATGATTTTGAATTTACGGCAAAAGCCTTGCCGGCGGTGAGCAAGCGCGAGGACGGCCAGCCTCATCTGGAAAGCTACGGCAGCAAAGAAACAAACGGCAATGGTCGGGGAAATGGCCGGTTACATCCCCGGCAGTGTTGACCGGCGCCTGGCATTTGCCGCGGCAGAAACGGTTGCTGCTTCTGTTTGCAAATGTCAGCGACCAGCCCGTCGCGGCGTCATGGGATTTTCAACCGGAAACGTACGGCCGGCCAAATCCGTCCAACTCGATGCAAAGAGGCGCCATTTCCGGGGAGCGAGTCGTTGCTCAAAACGAACTCGGACCGGTCGAGATGCGGCCTTTCGATTTGCCGCCACAGATCGCGCGGCCGGTTACTTTTGGGCCAAGGTCCATCGAAGCTTGGGAATGGCGCTACTGAAACCACCGCGGAGCCACAGGATGATGAACGAACGATCTAGCCGGCTGCGATTAAACCGTCGCCGGTTTTTACATTCAGCTGGAATGTCGTTGGGATGCTCATTGCTGCCGGGTGTGATGGCAGCCGCGGGCGATTCCTCCGCAGACCAGGATTTATTGGCTGAAGCCAAAGCACGAATTGAGAAACATCGAAAAGGGCAGGGGACAATCGTGCTGCGGGATGCCTCAGGCCGGCGCGTAGCCGGCGCTAAAATCCGGCTCGAACAAAAGCGGCACCAGTTTTTGTTCGGGTGCAATCTTTTTCGACTTGGGCGGATCGCCAATCCGGACCGCGAACAACAGTATCGCGACCGCTTCGCGGCGTTGCTCAATTACGCCACGCTCGGTTTCTATTGGCCGTACTATGAACCGGAGCGGGGCCATCCAATCTACGATTACACCGATCAAGTCGCGCAGTGGGCCAAGACCCAGGGCGTCACTTGCAAAGGCCATCCGCTGGTCTGGGATTTTGCCGATCCCAAATGGTTGCCGCGTGATTTTTCCGAGATTGCGGAGCTTTCTCACGCCCGGGTTCGGGAAATTGTATCGCGATATCGCGGACAGATTGACATTTGGGACGTGGTGAACGAACCGACTCATCTCGGCCGCTTTCACACTCGGCTGGGCGAATGGGCCATCGATCGCGGGGCGGTTCCGTACGTGGCGGAACACTTGAAAATTGCTCGTGCGGCGAATCCAGCCGCAAAATTGTTGGTGAACGATTACCGGACAGACGCCGATTTCTACAAGATTCTCGATCAACTGCGCGATGGCGGGAAGCCGTCCTTCGACGCCGTCGGGATTCAAAGTCATATGCACGGCGGCGGTTGGCCGCTCGAACGGCTTTGGCAGAGCTGCGATCGTTTTGCCGCCTTGGGCCGGCCGCTGCACTTCACAGAAACGACGATCGTGAGCGGCCCGCGCCGCGACGATAAAAATTGGGCGCCCACCACCGCCGCCGGGGAAGCGGCCCAAGCCGAGTACGTGCCGAAATTCTACACGATGGTTTTCGCGCATCCCGCGGTGGAAGCATTGACCTGGTGGGATTTTTCCGATGACGGCGCGTGGCAAGGCGCGGCTGCGGGATGGCTGCGGAATGATATGTCGCCTAAACCGGTTTACGATCGGCTGCACGATTTGATCAAGCGCGATTGGTGGACGATCGCACACGGCGAAACAGGTCCAAGTGGAGAATTCAAAGCCCAGGCGTTCTACGGGAATTACGAGCTGGAAATTCAAACTGCCACCGGAATGAAAATCCAAAAGAAAATCTCTTGGAAGCGCGGTGAGCCCAACCGATTCGAAATCCAAATATGAAATTACTCTTTTCTTTCTGGCTGGCGGGAAGTGTTTTGGCTGCAGCAGGAATTTCGCGCGCCGCTGATCATGCGCAGGATCGATTCGTCTGGGTCTTCGGCTGGGGCTTAGGCTCGGACAAGGACGTCGAGCAAATCGGCGCCGTGCTCGATCAGGCCGGGAGCAATGGTTTCAACGGCGCGGTCCTCTCGGCTGGACTGGATACACTCTGTAAAAAGAGTGAAGCCGAGTGGCGGCGCCTGGAACAGATCCAGGAGCGTTGCCGCCGCAACCATCTCGAAGTGATCCCCAGTTTGTTCTCGATTGGGTATGGCGGAGGATTTCTTTCCCACAATCGGCAACTCGCCGAAGGTTTGCCCGTTCAGAATGCCCTTTTTGTCGCACAAGCTGGTTCCGCGCATTTCGTTCCCGAGCCGCTCGAGGAATTTTCCCAAGGCGCTTTCGAAGATTTCAAGGGCGACACTTTCATAGGATTCGGTTTCCAGGATGGGCCAGGGAAAATCAGTTTTGCGGACCTGGAAGTGCGGCATTCGGGAAAAGCCTCATTGCGGCTGGAGAATTTTACTTCTGATCCTTACGGCCATGCCCGGGTCATGAAAGAAATTCAAGTGCGTCCGCATCGATCGTACCGAATTGGGCTCTGGGTGAAAACGCGCGGGTTTGTTCCGACGGGTTCTTTTCGGGTGACGGTCCTCGCAGGGAATCGTGATTTGGCCCCGCGGACGTTCAACATCAAATCCGATAGCGACTGGCGCAAATGCACGATGATTTTTAATAGCCTCACTAACCAAAGCGTTCGCCTTTATGCAGGAGTATGGGGCGGAAAGCGCGGGACGGTGTGGATCGATGATTGGACGATCGAGGAAATCGGCCCCGTGAATGTGTTGCGCCGGCCGGGAACTCCGGTCCGCGTTTCGAGCGATGCCACCAGCATCGTCTACGAAGAGGGCCGCGATTATTTCCCGCTGCGGGATCCAGATTTTCAGCTGTACCAACTGGATCGTCCAGCGCCCGTGTTGAAGCTGCCCGCCGGGTCGCGCATTCAACCGGGAGAACGGCTGAGAGTGAGTTGGCGCCACCCGATGCTCATTTACGATTCGCAAGTCACCGTTTGCATGGCCGAACCCGAGATTTACGAAATCATGGATCATGAGGCCAAGCTGTTGGCGGAACATCTCCATCCGAAAAGGATTCTTTTGAACATGGACGAAATCCGGATGGGCGGAACCTGCGAAGCGTGCCGCGGCAGAAACATGGCCGAGTTGCTGGGCGGCTGCATCACCAAAGAAGCGGCTGCTCTCAAACGGCACAATCGAGAGGCCCAGGTTTACATTTGGTCAGACATGCTTGATCCCAATCACAACGCCCACGGCAATTACTATCTCGTCAACGGCGATTACACCGGTTCCTGGAATCATGTGCCGAAGGATCTGGTGATCGCGATTTGGGGCGGCGCGCCGCGGGAAAAGAGCGTGCGGTTCTTTGACGAGCACGGATTTCAGAGCTTGATCTCGTGCTATTACGACGCTGCGAACCTCGATGAGGTGAAGAGCTGGCTGGGCTTGGCTCACCATTCAACCGGCGTGCGCGGGTTCATGTACACCACTTGGGAGAAGAAGTACCAGCTGCTTCCGGATTTCGGCAGACTGATCCTGCACCCAGCGAACTGAACCCAGACGTTGCACATCCTGAGCGTTGCAAAAGTCCCCACTCTCCGTGGCTTGGTGCATCGTTTGCTTTCGCGCGGCATCTTCATGCCGGAATGGAAGTCCGCGATTAGGTCGCGAAGCTTCCAGTAGCGTTCATTAGCGTGAATTCGCGGTTAAATTTCTTTTCGTGTGGCTCGTGTGTTTCGTGGTTCCTTCTGCAATCCAAAATCCAAAATCTAAAATCGATCGGGCTTTTGACTCCCAGCCCCGGCCGCGCCATCCCGTGCGTATAAACTTGGGTGGTCTCGACGCTTTGATGCGCCAACAATTCCTGGACCGTGCGAATGTCGTAGCCGTGTTCGAGCAACTGCGGATTGGAGAGCAGAAATTTGGGGACGACACGAATTTCATGGATTTGCACGAAGAGACGCGAATTGTGAGTTCTGCGTTCTCTTCGTTTTCTCCAGGTCGTCCATGGGTTGCGCTCCGGCCGGCGCTCAAGGGCTGGCTCCAGGCCATCCGTGAGCTTTGTTGCAGAATGGGCGCGTTCAGGCTCAGTCAGGCCGGCTTCGACCCGCCGCCCGGATGCGTGCCAACTCGGACTCCAGACGCTGCACGACGTCGGGATGTTGCTGCCACAGGTTGTTGGTCTCGCTCAGGTCTTCGGCAAGGTTGTAGAGCTGCCCCGCGGGGCCATTGGCAGGGGGCTTGATTTTGCGGGGTTCGGAAAAACCGCCGGAGCCAAGCCCATCAATCAGCTTCCAGGGTCCAGAGCGGATCGTCATGAAACCGCCCGAAGAGGGAACCACCAAAGGGCCCCGGACCGGTTGGTCGTCCGGCTGCCGTCCGAGCAGAACCGGCAAAATGTTGAAGCTGTCTTCGCCGGCGTCCTTTGGCAATGGGACCTCGAGCATGGCCGCGAACGTGGCGAGCAGGTCCGTGAAACAGATGGTTTGCCCGCTGACCGCGCCGGCCTGCACATGCCCAGGCCAGCGGACAATGAATGGCATCCGATGTCCCGCCTCCCAGGCATCACCCTTCATTCCGCGCAGACCGCCCGCAGAATCGTGCCCAAACCGTTTGACATCGGCCTCATACCAAACCGGGCCGTTGTCAGACGTGAAAATGACGAGTGTATCATTGGCCATGCCGGCTTCCTGCAACGCCGCAAGCACCCGCCCGATCATCGCATCCACCATCACCATAAAATCCCCATACATTCCGGCTCCGCTCCGCCCATTGAATTCCGGTGATGGAAGCCATGGCGTGTGCGGCGCGGAAAACGCCAGGTAGAGCATGAGCGGTTGGTCTTTCCGCATTGGACCCCGTTTTTTAACAAGCTCGACCGCTTCGTCGGTAAAGCGCGGCAGCACCTGTTTCAACTGCAATCCAGGTGAAATGCCGCCAGCCCGCCAGAAGGCGCCTTGAATGGGAGACCAACCCTCGCTCGCATGCGCGCCGATGCGCTCGGTGGGTGGCGCGACGGCGCGGTCGCCCCGAACATAGAAATAGGGCGGGATATCAGTCGAAGCGCGGATGCCGAAGAACGTGTCGAACCCTCGGTCCACCGGTCCGCCCGCCAACCGCTGATCATAACCTTTCTCCAAAAAACCGAGGTGCCATTTGCCGACTATGGCGGTCCGATAACCCTGCGACTTGAGGAGCGAGGCGATCGTGGGGCGGCCCTCATCAATGAGCGGCCGGTTGGGCCAAGCCGAAACGTCGGTGCGAAACGGCGAGCGCCCGGTCAACAAACCGTAACGGGAGGGATGACATACGGCTCCCGGTGCATGTGCGTCGGTAAAACGCATTCCCTCGCGCGCCAGACGATCGATGTGCGGTGTGGGGATTTTGGATTGGGGATTGTAACAACCGGGATCGCCATAACCCATATCATCCGCGAGGATGATGAGGACATTCGGTTTGGAGCCGGCCGCGAGAGATACCCCGGCACAAAGAAAAAGGAGGGCGAGCGCGGCGCTCAAAACGAACGAGTTCACCACGTTTTTCGGCAACTGGTTCATGGATCTCATGGCCTCCCCTCCAATGGGCTAACTGATGCATTTGCCGGTTTCAATACGCGCCTGTTATTCCGCGGATGTTCCTCTCGACAACCCAAAAGGCAAGATCTAGTTTCCCAAAAGACGTAAAACAACGCGTCTTTTATGACAGTCACTTAAGATGTTCGACAATGCGGCTCATCCCGAGATTCACAGTTAACGAAGCCAACGAAGCGGATGCTACTCTTCGTTTTCTTCGTGGCCTTTTGTTCAAGTCGCGTGGCCTTTCATCTTTTCCGGTTACTTGAAACATCCGTGTGATCCGTGCCATCCGTGGTTTAACCGAGAAGAGATTTACACCACGGATTTCGCGGATTGCACGGATGGGGAGCTTCGAGCACATTCGGGAAAAGATTGTCGAACATTAAAGGGTGTATTGCTGCGGAGCGGAGTCGGCGAAGCGGAGCCAGCAACTACACCTATGGTTGAACAAGCCCGGGATAGCTTCACGTTTCCAATTTGCGCCCGTGACCTTTCGGTTGCCTTGGACGGTGGCAATGGCACTTATGTTTGAGGCCGCTTAGTAGCGATGGAGAATCGCGAGGGGATGACGCTTTGTTTGGAGATGAGATTTAGGGATTTGGCCGGGTCAGCCAATGCCGGAGCGCATCCCAACTTAATAAGGAGAGCACAACCCATAGCACGCGCGGCAGGAATCTGACCATGGGAGAAGGAATTGGGCTCCGCGGCGCAAGGAGATGGCGTGCGCGTGGCGGTTTGGCGGTCGAAGGTGGAGGACCGCGTTCTTGGTAAGCGGGCGGAATCTTGATGCTGAACTCAAGAAGTCGTCCGCACTTGGGGCAACGCGGGCAGGGAGAGTTGGGCAGATCCGGAGTTGTCGATCCGAATTGCACTGGCATGCCGGAATGGAACTGGACGCGCAGGCGATTGGCGTCGTAACGCAGGGCCAGGAAATCGGCGAACTGGGCCATGGAGTCGTAAGGATGCTTGTAATCGACGGGATTGATATACTCTCGGGCGGTAGTCCGAAACGCTGGGGGATGGCCGGGCGTTGTTCCCTGGTCGGTGGGTTTGGCCGAGGAGAGGGTCGCCGCGCTCGAATCGGGTTTGGTGTTGTGGTTGTGGGTGGTTGAATTGCCGGTGGAATGATGATTGGTGCTGTTCATGCACCGCGATCATAGTATCTTCCCTTGATGTTGCCCGTGCTGATTCGGCCCGACACTAAGCCGCAC
>ORJL011170612.1_pt1 | contig 10641 bp, 7 predicted proteins | sample 1779941 | NCBI WGS metagenome assembly ORJL01 (sample SAMEA104232317, study PRJEB22302) | groundwater metagenome | biome: forest; feature: aquifer; material: groundwater | place: USA | collected 2011-08-07 | depth 5.8 m | reverse complement strand
GAGGGCTGACGTTCCGTGACGGTGTCTGCGGGCCATTGTAACGCCACGCGCGCCGTGATCAGGGCGCCACCGAGAGTTCGATAACGGCAACGGGGGTTGCCAAATTTGATCGAAAATCCCGAGTCCGACAGGCTGCTAGTGGATGCGACATCGGACTCGGACGACGCGGCGGTCGCCTTCATCGAGGCCAATGTGCGTTTGCAGGTCGAACACACGGTGACCGAGGAAGTCACCGGTATCGACTTGGTGCGCGCCCAGTTGGAGATCGCGGCGGGCGCCAAGCTGGCCGACCTGGGCCTGCGCCAACAGGACATCCCCACCCCGCGCGGGCTCGCCATCCAGGCTCGCGTCAATCTGGAAACCATGCAGCAAGACGGCTCGGTGCGGTCGGCCGGCGGTGTGCTGAGCACCTATGAGCCGCCATCCGGACCCGGTGTGCGCGTCGATGGCTACGGCTATGCGGGCTACCGCACCAATCCACGCTTCGATTCCCTGCTGGCCAAGGTCATCGCCCACAGCCGCTCCGACCGCTTCGCCGACGCCGCCACCAAGACTGTGCGGGCCCTGTCGGAGTTCCGAGTGTCCGGCGCCGCCACCAATATCGGCTTCCTGCAATCTGTCCTGCGCCATCCGGGTATCCTGGCCGGGCAGATGCACACCAGATTCGTGGAGGAACATGCCGCCGCTCTGGTCGGCGCCGACGCGGAACCCACCCGATATTTCGAACCGCAAGCCGCCGCCGCCCAACGCCGTCCTGGAACGAAACTCGACACCACCGACCCGCTCGGCGTTGTGCTGTATGGAAAATCCGGTGCTCCCGCCGCTGCGGCGGACGTCGAAGCCGACGAAATCGCCGGCCCCGAGGGCACCATCGCCCTGCGCGCGCCGATGCAAGGCACCATCGTGGCCATCACCCTGGCCGAGGGAACAAGCGTCCGCGCCGGTCAGGAGGTCTTGGTGATGGAGGCGATGAAGATGCAGCACGCCATCGCCGCCCCCGTCTCCGGCATCCTGCGCGTCATCGGCGTGGCGGTTGGCGACACCGTCTTCGAGGGCCATCCTTTGGCCTTCATCGAGGAACAGGCCGAACTCGGCGGCGGGGAACGCCAGGAACAGGCGATCGACCTGGACCTGATCCGCCCCGACCTGAAGGAAGTCGAGGACCGGCGCGCCCGCGCCTTCGATCCCGCTCGTCCGAAGGCGGTGGCGCGACGGCGTGCGACCGGCCAGCGCACCGCGCGGGAGAATATCGATGACGTCTGCGACCCAGGCACCTTTGTCGAATACGGCTCCCCGGGGCTGGGCCGGCGCCGCCCCCCCCCGCCCATGGGGGAACTCGTCGACGGATCCCCCGCCGCCGCGCCGCCGCTCCACCACGCCGATGGAGCAACTGATCGACGAATCCGCTGCTGACGGCCTGATCATGGGCCTGGCGCAGATCAACGGCGACCGCTTCCAGGAGGAGAAAAGCCGAGCGGTGGTGGTGTCGTATGACTACACGGTGATGGCGGGGACGCAGGGCCATATGGGTCACCACAAGCAGGACCGCATGTTCGAGATGGCGGAGAAATGGCGTCTGCCGGTGGTGTTGTTCGCCGAGGGGGGCGGCGGGCGCGGCAGTGACACCGACAACCTGACCAATTTCTCCGACACGTTCTATCGGCTGCCGCGGCTATCCGGCCTAGTGCCGCTGGTCGGCATCGCCTCCGGCCGCTGTTTCGCCGGCAACGCCGTCCTGCTGGGCTGCTGCGACGTCATCATCGCGACCGAGGGGTCCACCATCGGCATGGCCGGGCCGGCGATGATCGAAGGGGGTGGCCTGGGCGTCTACCGCCCCGAGGAAGTCGGCCCGATGAGCGTGCAGGTGCCCAACGGCGTGGTCGACATCCTGGTGAAGGACGAGGCCGAGGCAGTGCGGGTCGCGCGCCAATACATGTCCTACTTCCAGGGCCGCACGACAGATTGGACCTGCCCGGACCAGCGCAAGCTGCGCCACGCGGTGCCCGAGAACCGGTTGCGCGGCTACGACATGCGCGCCTTGATCGAGACCCTGGCCGACGACGACTCCTTCCTGGAAATCCGCAAGGGCTTCGGCCACGGCATGGTCACCGGCTTCATCCGGATCGAGGGCCGGCCCATGGGCGTCGTCGCCAACAACCCGATGCATCTGGGCGGTGCGATCGACAGCGACGCGGCCGACAAAGCGGCGCGGTTCATGCAGTTGTGTGATGCGCATGACGTGCCGCTGCTGTCGCTGAACGACAATCCCGGCAACATGGTTGGGCCGGAAGCGGAAAAAACCGCGCTCGTCCGCCATTGCTGCCGCACCTACCTGATCGGCGCCAACCTCACGATCCCGTCTTTCTTCGTGATGACCCGCAAATCCTATGGGTTGGGGAAACTGGCGATGACGGGCGGGTCGATGCGGGTGGGCGTGTTCTCCATCGCCTGGCCCACCGGGGAGTTCGGCGGCATGGGCCTGGAAGGCCAGGTCAAGCTGGGCCGCCGCCGCGAACTGGCCGCGATCGCCGATCCCGCCGAACGCCTGGCCGCGTACGAACGCATGGTGGCGGAGTTGTATGAGCGCGGCAAAGCCCTGAACGCCGGCAGCCTGTTCGAGGTGGACGAGGTCATCGACCCTGCCGACACACGGCGCTGGATCGTGGCCGGCCTGCGCTCCATGCCGCTGCTTCCGGTGCGGGAGGGCAAGAAGCGTCCGTGTGTCGATGGGTGGTGAGGCGGCGCCCAAGGAGCAGCAGCCTCAATTCGGCAGGAAACTGCCGTTTCTAACTTCACACGCCTCGGAATGAAGTGCTGGCTAGAGAAAGTTCTCCCCCTCTCCCTTGTGGGAGGGGGCCGGGGGGAGGGGTCGAACCGCACGTATTATTGCTGAAAATCCCTCCCCCCAACCCCCTCCCACAAGGGAGAGGGGAATATTTTTCTCCGGCAGCCGCGATGCGTGGGTCCTTCTGGGACTACCTTCCGCGTCCACCCATCGCCCGCATCCAAACCACCACCCCCGCCGCCCCGGCATCGGGATTGCCGATGGCCCGCTCCCCCAGGTAACTGGCGCGCCCCAGTCGAGGATGCATCGAAGCCGTCGCGGCGAGCCCGGCTTCCGCCGCCTCAATCGCCTCGGCCCATGCCTCATCCAGCGCCAAACCCCGATCCAACGCCGCGGAAAACGCGTCCGCGGCCGGGTGCAGCGCATCCAGCATGGTCCGGTCGCCCGGGCGAGCGCCGCCGAGTTCGGCAATGGCGGCGATGGCACCGATGAACGCCTGCGACCAATCCTGTTCGGTCGGCGTCCCGTCCGACGGCAGATGCGTCGACGCCCGCAACAAGGCGGTGGCGTAGAACGGGCCGGAACTGCCACCGATCGCGCGCCGCAAGGCGCCGGCGACTTCGGTCAAGGTGCGAGCCGGGTGGCTCCACGCGACGTCCGGCAACGCGCGGATGGCGGCGGCACCTCGCACCAGACTGATTCCCAGATCCCCATCCCCCGCGATCGCGTCCAGCGCCGTCAGCTCGGCTTCCGCCGCGTCCAGCGCCGTCGCAACCGCATGGGCCATATCCCGCAAGGTCGGATCGACCGCGGCACTGTTAGCCCTCTGAGCGTTGACAGACGGAGCCGCGATGACCCGGCGCGCGCCTGGAATATGCCCGGCTCCCGGCCAGGCCGGCACGGATGCAGGCGCATCCAGGCGCGCCAAACGGTCCGCGTCCAGGCTCATTACCGAAAGGGAGCAGCCCGGCATTTCCAGCGCGGTCAGGAAATTGCCGCACCAGGCCCGTTCCACGGTCAGACCCCAGCCGCGTAGCACCGACAAGGCGTGCCGTCCGATGATCGCCAGTTCCATCGGTGGAGTGCCGCCCAGCCCGTTGACCAGCAGCGCCACGCGTTGCCCGGCCCGCAAGCCATGGTCATCGCGGATGGTTGTCAGAATCCGCATCACGATGGCATCCGCGGTATCCCGAGGCGCCCGCGCGACTCCGGGTTCGCCATGGATGCCCAGGCCCAGTTCCATCTCGTCGTCGGCGAGGGTGAAGCTCGGCGCGCCGGCGGCCGGCGCGGTACAGGCGCCGAGCGCGACGCCCATGGAGGCGATTGCGGTGGCGGCGGCGCGGGCTTCGTGGGCGACGCGGGCCAGAGGCAGCCCGGCAGCCGCGGCCGCGCCAGCCACCTTGTGCACGAGGACCGTTCCGGCGATGCCGCGGCGGCGTTCCGGGGGCACGGTGTCGCGCAGGGCGACGTCGTCGGCGACCACCACGACCTCACAGGGAATGCCCTCGATCCGGGCCAGTTCGGCGGCCAGGCCGAAGTTCAACCGGTCGCCGGTGTAGTTCTTCACGATCAGGACCGCGCCCGCCGGTCCTGCGACGGCTCGGATTCCGGCCAGCACGGCATCGACACTGGGGGAGGTGAAGACATCCCCCGCGATTGCGGCATGCAGCATCCCGGGACCGACATAGCCGGCGTGGGCGGGTTCATGGCCGCTGCCGCCGCCGGACAGCACCGCGACGCCTCTGGCGTCGGGGGGGTCGGGAATATCGGCCCGCAGGATGACACCTGAATCGGCCAGCAGCGCCTGCCCGGGGGCGAAATCGGCGAACCCCTCCAGCATCTCACGCATCACGGCCCGAGGATCGTTGATGAATTTGCGCATGGTGGACCGACCTCCCGTATGTCGCCCCACGCTATCGCGTTTTCGTGCCAGTGACAGCGCGGGGAGTGACAGCGTGCGGCGTCGTTGAAGCCGGCCGACGCTGGGCAATCGGAGGAAGGAAAGCAAGCCGTGGGGCGCCGCCCCCCGGCATGCTTTCCTTCCTCCGATTGCCCTGGCCGGCCGACCAGTGTCGCTTGCCCGAACCGGTCAACCGGCGCATGAACCGGCTGATGTCCGATCCCACCCGCGAAGCCGCCTTCGACCTGCTGACCGCCGTGCTGGAACGCCGCCGTCCGTTGGAAGAGGCGCTGACCGCCCTGCCGCCCATCCCCGCCCGAGACCGTGCCGCGGCGCATCGGCTGGCGGCTGCGGTGCTGCGCCGGATCGGTACCCTGGATGCGATCGTCGAGCCCTATCTGCGCAAGGAGCCTCCAGCCCCGGTCCGCATCGTCCTGCGGATCGGAGCGGCGGGTCTGGTCTTGCTGGGCCCCCCCAGCCATGCGGCCGTGGCAACCGCCGTCGCCCTGGCGCGTGGTCGCGGCCTGACCCCGTTCGCCGGCCTGATCAACGCCGTCTTGCGCAAGGTCGCGACCAACGGAGCCGCGGCCTTGGCGGATCTGGACAGTCCACGCCTGGACACGCCGACCTGGCTCTGGTCGTCCTGGGGGGAACACGCCCGCTCCATCGCCATCGCGCATCAGACCGAGGCCCCACTGGACCTGACCTTGCGGCCCGGCACCCCTATCCCGGCCGACGCCGAATCCCTGCCGACCGGATCGGTGCGCTACCCCGCCGGCACCTCCGTCTCCGACATTCCGGGCTTTGCCGAGGGCGCGCTCTGGGTCCAGGACGCCGCCGCCGCGCTGCCTGCCGCTCTGCTGGCGCCCCGCGCCGGGGAGCGGATCGCCGATCTCTGCGCGGCGCCAGGCGGCAAGACCGGGCAGCTCGCCGGCGCCGGGGCAACGGTCTTCGCGGTCGAGCGCGATAAATCCCGCATCCCCCGCCTGATCGAGAACCTGAAGCGCTGGGGACTGACGGCGGAGGTCGTGCACGCGGACGCCACCACCTGGACCCCGCCCCAGCGGTTCGACGCCGTGCTGCTCGATGCACCCTGTAGCGCCACCGGGACGATCCGCCGCCACCCCGATGTTTCTCGCCTGAAGCGGCAGACCGACCTGAAGATGCTGACCGAATCGCAGGACCGGCTGCTGGACGCCGCCATCCGGATGCTGCGGCCAGGCGGGCGGTTGGTCTACTCCGTCTGCTCCCTGCAACCTGAAGAGGGCGCCCCGCGGGTTCAGGCGGCGATCGCGCGCGGCGGGGTTCGGTTGGAACCCTTCACCCGCGACGAACTGCCCGGGCTGCCCGAAGCGATCGGCGCTGACGGATTCGCGCGCACGCACCCGGCGATGTGGCCGGAACGGGGTGGTCTGGACGGGTTTTTTATCGGACGGCTGATAAAGTTGTAGATCGATCCGATCTCTGGACAGGCATTGGCGCCCGGTTTCTCGTCGCGCCAGGGGCAGCCCTGGTGGTCGTCGGGCGGGCCAGTATAGTGGCGCGATATCAATCGTCTGGGTTCGCGGATCGCCACCGACATACCGCGGGCACCGACCCGTCGGCACCCTTGCTATCGCTCCCGGCACGCCATCGCGCCCTGCCCCATATTGTGCGGCATCCGCCTGGGTCGCTAGAACGGGCGACATGGCCTTTCCGCACGCACGGCGTATCACCATAGCACCGAGCCTGCTCGCCGCCGACTTCGGTCGACTGAGGGAGGAGGTCGCCGCGATCGAGGCCGCGGGCGCCGACTGGCTGCATCTGGACGTCATGGATGGGCATTTCGTGCCCAATCTCAGCTTCGGACCGCCGATCCTGGCCGCCTTGCGCAAGCACACGAAACTGCCCTTCGACGTGCATCTGATGATCCAGCCGGTCGATCCGTTTCTGCGCGCCTTCGTGGATGCCGGGGCCGATCATATCAGCCTGCATCCCGAAGCCGGGCCGCATCTGCACCGCTCCCTGCAAGCCATCCGAGGCTTCGGGAAACGGGCCGGCGTCGTGCTCAATCCAGCAACTCCGGTCGAGACCGTTGCGTGGACGCTCGATCTGGTTGACATCATCCTGGTGATGTCTGTGAACCCCGGATTCGGTGGGCAGAGCTTTCTGCCCTCGCAACTGCCCAAGATCGCGGCCCTGCGTCGCATGATCGATGATTTCGCGGCTGGTGGTGGGCATCGGATCGCTCTCGCCGTCGATGGCGGGATCACCCCGGCCACGGCGCCCGGCGTGCTGGCGGCCGGTGCGGATACGCTGATCGCCGGCACCGCCGTGTTCGGAGCTCCGGATTATGCCGCCGCGATCGCCGCCCTTCGGCCGGACCCATCCGCGGCCGGTCACCCTGCCTTGGGGTCGTCGGTCCACGAGCCCTCGACCCGGCGTTCGTCCGCCGAGGCTTCGTCAAACCAGGCTTCGTCTGACCAGGCTCCGTCTGACCAGGGTTCGTCGACCCACGGTCCGTCTGGCCAGGGATCGTCCACCCAGGCTGGCCGGGGTTCGTCCACATGAGCGGGACCGATCCCCGCCGATGGCTGCGGGATGCCCGGCGGATGGTCGCGCGTCTGCCCAGCTTCCGCATGGGCCGCGTGCCCGATGCCCCCGCATTGCCCGTGCGTGACCCCTGGCCGGGCGATCCCGTGCGCGGCGCCCGCCTGCTACGGGGCGAGTTCGAATCGGGCGGTGCCGTCTGCGTCCTGAAACCAGGGGAGTGGGCGACCGGGTCCTCGTCAGCCACCTTGCGCGGCAATGCGCACGGGTTCGGCTGGCTGCGCGACCTGCGAGCGCTGGGCACCGATGCCGCCCGCCTGCTGTCACGCGCGCTGGTGTCCGACTGGATCAACCACCCGCCCGCCGACCCCGTCACCCGCCGTCCCGACGTCATGGGCGCCCGTATCACCGCCTGGCTCGGCCATTACGACTTCTTCGCCGCCACCGCCGACGACCCGTTCCGCCAGAAGCTGATGGGACGCTTGGTCGCCGATGCACGCGGCCTGTCCGCCGCGCTGCCGGCCGAGGAACTGGACGCCCGCGCGCTGACCGCGCTGAAGGGACTCATCGCCGCCGCCGTCGCCTTGCCCGAGCATGCCGGTCTGCTCACCCGCGCGCTCCGCTTCCTGCCGCAGGAGATCGCGCGCCAGATCCTGCCGGATGGCTGCCACGCCGAACGCAGCCCGGCGGCGCAACTCGCGGCCTTGCAGGACCTGACGGAAATCCGCGCCCTGTTGCAGGCCTCGCAGACCCAACCACCCCCGACCCTGACGTCCGCCATCGAGCGTATGGCCCCAGCCTTGCGCGTGATGCGCCACGGCGATGGCGGATTGGCGCTGTTCAACGGCAGCAAGGAAGAAAGCAGCATCCTGATCGATCTGGTGCTGACGCAGGCCGGCCGAGGCGGACGTGGTCCCTCGGCGCTGGCCGATGGTGGGTTCCAGCGGTTGCAGGCAGGCCGCAGCGTGCTGATCGTCGATTGCGGGGCCCCGCCACCCGCCGGCGTCGATCGCTATGCCCATGCCGGCACCTTGTCCATGGAACTGTCGATCGGGCGCGAACGGCTGATCGTGAACTGCGGCGCGTTTCCCGCCGGCCCGCCGGAATGGCGCGATGCGGCACGGGCGACGGCGGCCCACTCGACCCTGATCATCGCCGATGTGAGCAGTAGCGAACTCCGCCCCGACGGGCTGGGTCGGCGCCCGGAGGAGGTGAAGGCCCAACGCCAGGAAGCCAACGGCGCCCATTGGCTGGAAGCCGAACATGACGGTTGGCGCAAACCGTTCGGCGCGGTGCATCGCCGGCGGCTGTATTTGGCCGAAAGCGGCGATGACATTCGCGGTGAAGAGGTGATCGAGGCGGCCGAACCGCTGCCTTTCACCGTGCGGTTCCATCTGCATCCCGACGTGCAGACCAGCATGCAGCAGGACGGCGAATCCGTGTTGCTGCGACTGCGGTCCGGCGGTGGCTGGCGGCTGCGGGCGGACGGCGCCAAGTTGTCACTGGACGAAAGCATCTATCTCGGTGGACCGGACCCGAGGCGAGCCGAACAGGTGGTGCTGACCGGTCACCAGGACGGGCCGCAGCAGGTCAAATGGGCGATCAGCAAGGTTGGCTAGAGCATGATCACGCTGAGCGGACCGTAACAACGTGTGAATCATGCAACGAAACGAAGCGCCAGAGCGGTTTGCCATTTCCAGTCAGAGTGAGACCGGTCCACGGCGTGATCACGCTGAGCGGGATGTGCCAGCGTATGAATCACGCGACAAAGCCCGGTGCCAGGGCGGTTTGCCCCGTGGCCGGCCGAGGTGAAGCCGTTCTGGATGGCCCCGCGACGGTTGCCGATGGTCTCTGTCTCGCGCGCTCCACCTGACTGAGCGTGGCCGGTGAAGGTTGTTGAAATCACCAATGTCGATTTCTCGCTGCGCCAGTTCCTGCTGCCGCTGATGCGGGCCATCCGCGCCCGCGGCCATGAGGTGATCGGCGGTTGCGCCGAGGGAAGCCTGCTCGACGAGGTGCGGGCCGAGGGCTTTCGCGTCATCGTCATCCCGTTCGAGCGGCGGCTCTCGCCATGGGCCCATTGGCGCGCCTTCCGGGCCCTGGTCGCGATCCTGCGCGAGGAAAAGCCTGATCTGGTCCACGCGCATATGCCGATCAGCGGCTTCGTCGCCCGCCTGGCCGCTCGCGCTGCGGGCGTGCCGAGGATCGCCTATACCTGCCACGGCTTCCTGTTCAACCAGGAGGGGATCTGGGCGAGGCGGCTGGGGGGGCTGCTGATGGAATGGATCGGGGCACAGGTCACCGACGTCTACATGACGGTCTCCCAGGCCGAAGCCCGTGATGCTCACCGGCTGTGGATTTTCCGCGGCGCCATTCCGATCGGCAACGGCCGCAGTGCCGCGATGTTCCACCCCGATCCGGTCGCCCGGGCGCGCATTCGGGCGGAGTTTGGTGTTCCGGACGACCGGGTCGTCATCGTCGCGGTGTCCCGATTGGTGCGAGCCAAGGGCTACCCGGAACTTGCGGCGGCCATGCGGCGGGTTCCGGACGCGGAGCTCTGGGTGGTCGGGGATCGTCTGGAGTCCGATCGCGGCGACGACATGGCCGCATTGCTGGATGCCGCCGGACTGGGGCCGCGTCTGCGTCGCCTGGGCTATCGTTCGGATGTCGCGGCGGTCCTGGCAGCGTCCGATATCTTCACGCTTCCCAGCTATTTCGAGGGCCTGCCGATGTCGGTCATCGAGGCGATGCTGACCGGATTGCCGGTCGTGACCAGCGACATCAGCGGCCCGCGCGAGCAGGTGGTGGAGGGCGTCACCGGCTTCCTGGTCCCGGCGCAACAGGTGGAGCCTCTGGCCGACGCGCTATTCCGCCTGAGCGCGGATGCCGGATTGCGGGCGACAATGGGGGAGGCGGGCCGGATGCGGGCCCTGGAGCATTTCGAAGAAACCCGGATTCTGGCCCGCACGATGGATCTGCTGGGGGTGTAGGCGCGTGCGGTCTGCCCAGCGCTGTGGCAGCCCGGTCCCCCGGCCCGTCATGCGGCCAGTCAGGCGGCGGCAAGCCTGGTTCCCCGACCCGTCATGCGGCCCATTGTGCAGAGGGTCAGGCTGCCAGTCCGGCTGCCATTCATGCGGCCGAACGGGTTCGGCCGGGAAGGGCGGGGCGTGTGGTTATGAAGGCCCCGGCTTTGACGGGCGATGTTAGCATGGGGCGCTGGACCTGACGGGACCGTAGGTCTATCCCGCGCCGCACAAACCCAGCGTGGATGCCCCAATGTCTGATTCGATCCCGATCCGGCGCGCCTTGATCTCGGTTTCCGACAAATCCGGCCTGATCCCCCTGGCGCAAGCGCTGGTCGCCCGGGGCGTCGAAATCCTGTCCACCGGCGGCTCCGCCCGCGCCCTGCGCGATGCCAGCGTGGCGG
>ORJL011826365.1_pt1 | contig 10642 bp, 11 predicted proteins | sample 1779941 | NCBI WGS metagenome assembly ORJL01 (sample SAMEA104232317, study PRJEB22302) | groundwater metagenome | biome: forest; feature: aquifer; material: groundwater | place: USA | collected 2011-08-07 | depth 5.8 m | reverse complement strand
TCTGCCCGGGACGCGCCTCCCCGTTTTTGTTGACAAAATAATCGACCACAATAGCTAAACGATCCTTGCCCTCGCACAAAGATGACAAATCAGTGCATAATTTATTAGGCAGCATCGGAAACACCTCAACTTCGGCATAAACCGATGTCCCGTTTTTGTAGGCGTGACGGTCAATCGGAGAACCTTTTTTGACATAGCTGTCCACATCCGCTATGGCCACAAAAACATGTATCTCCTGGCGAGGAGCGCTTTCAGCGTATTCCAATTGATCCAGGTCCTCCGAGTCGATATTGTCGATCGATGACCAAAGCAAATCCCGCAAATCGCTGATTGATTTATCCTTGCGCCCTTCTTCAAGCTGATCTTTTAGTTTTTGCGTGTCTTTGACGACACCCGAAGGGAATTCAGGGGCAAATCCATAGTTCAAAAGCGCCTGATGGGCAATAGAATGAAGATTAATATTAGAGTAGGTATTTTTCATGGAGGTCAAATTTTCAAAAGAAATCCGGCGCAGCCGCGCAAACTCCGGGGTCTGCGGCGAAGACGGATGAGCAATTTAAAAGCTCACCATATATTGTATTAGGTATTTCCAAAATATTTATAAGAAAATGATAATTTTTTCCGGTAAGCGAACTTTGCCGGTAATTTTACGGGGAATTTCTTGAATGGAATTCAAGGGCACCAGGGGTTACATAAGCTGCAAAAGGTTTGAGAGCCAGTCGAGGATAGGGTGCGGATAAACACCAAAAACAATATTTCCGATAAGCGTGATAATTAAAACCAATTGAATGGCCAAAGGTGTTGAAATAGGCTGGGTATTTTTCGGCTCATTTAAAAACATGAATTTGACAACGCGCACATAATAATAAAGCGCCACCACGCTATTTAAAACAACGATAACGGCTAGCGTCGTCAGCTGTGCCTCAACGGCGGCAGCCAAAATAAATAATTTCGCCAGGAAACCGGCCAGCGGCGGAATGCCCCCCAGCGATAATAATGAAACGGTCAGCGCGACCGCACTTAAAGGGTCCCTCTTATAAAGCCCGGCGTAGTCTTCAATGGCCTCACTTTTAAGATTGTTGGACACGATAATGACGACGGCAAACGCGCCTAAATTCATGATCGAATAAATAAAAAGATAGAAGAGCGTGGATTGAACACCGGCGGGGGTTGCCACCGCTAGCCCGACAAAGATATATCCCGCCTGGGCAATAGTTGAATAGGCCAAAAGTCTCTTAATATTATTCTGAGTAACAGCAAAGATATTTCCTATCGTCATCGTAAAAACGGCAATGGCGCCGGCAAAAAGCGCCCAGGAAAGAAAAGCGCCTTGGAAATTCTGGACGAAGACCCTCAGGATAAAGGCAAACCCCACCGCCTTAGGCCCCACCGAGAGAAGCGCGGCCACAGGCGTTGGCGCCCCCTCATACACATCCGGCGTCCACATGTGAAACGGCACCAACGAACATTTAAAACAAAAGCCCACGATAACCAAGGCCAGCGCCAACAACACAGCCGGCTGATGCGCCATAACCTGCGCGGGCAGGCTTTCAACAATAAGACTTAAATCCAAGGTCCCAAACAACCCATAAACCAATGAAACGCCGTAAAGCGTCACACCCGTCGATAACGCCCCGAAGAGAAAATATTTCGTCCCCGCCTCGGAGGATAAAATATCGCGTTTTAAATAACCGGCCATGATATAGGAAATGAGCGAAACACCTTCCAGGGCGATATAAATCATCATCAGATTATTGGAGGAAACGGCAATCATCATCGCGGCGGTCAGCGACAAAAGGAAAAACCAGTACTCACCCAGGTCCTCTTCATCCAACCCTTTGTACCCTATCGACAAAAGCGTAATCATACCGGCGATGACCAAAATGAGCACACGGAAAAATGCGGAAAAAGAATCGTTGGCAAGCATATTGGAAAAAAGTTGAGGCGCACTGCCAAAACTCGCCGGCAGGCAATAGGCACTTAGCAAAATGCCTAGAAACGTCATAATCCCTAAAATGTTTTTGCCGCGGGTAAACACCCCCGCTAAAAGCGTCCCAAAAGCAAAAAACGTTAAAATAAGTTCGGGATAAAGAAATTGTAAACCTTGCGAAAAATTCACGCCCTCAACTCCTTACAATAAACTAATTAATTTCAAAACCGCCGCCTCTTGAAACTGCAGCACGGCCATCGGAAAAAGCCCGACGGTTATCATAATCACAACCAGCGGCACCAAGGTTAAAATCTCCCGAGCGTCCATATCCGTATACTTAGCGCACGCGGGATTTAACTTGCCGAACAGAACATATTGCAACATATAAAGGAAATAACCGACGGTGATGATAAGCCCAAAGGTGGCAAGGATCGTTAAGAATTTAAATCCATTAAAGGCGCCGATAAGCGACAAGAATTCGCCGACAAAACCGCTTAACCCCGGCAGGCCAAAGGATCCTAAAGAAAATATGGATAAAAAGAACGCGTACGCGGGCATGTGCCCGGAGAGCCCGCCAAAGCGGTTCAGATCTCTTGTGTGTGCGCGGTCATAAAGAACGCCCACAAGCAAGAACATGGCCCCCGTAATAATCCCGTGATTAAACATCTGTAAAAGTGCGCCGTTAAATCCGGTCGCGTTAAAGCTCGCCAACCCCAGCAGGACAAACCCCATGTGGCTCACTGATGAATAGGCGATCATTTTTTTAAAATCTGTTTGCGCCATGGCCACACAGGCTCCGTAAACAATATTAATGACCCCCAAAACCGCCAGCGGATAGGCAAAATAATGCGCCGCCTGCGTAAAGAAGGGAAAACAAATTCTAAATAATCCGTACCCACCCATTTTTAAAAGCACGCCGGCCAATAAAACGCTAATAGGCGTGGGCGCCTCAACATGCGCGTCAGGCAACCAGGTGTGAAAAGGAAATACCGGCACCTTGATCGCGAAAGCGATGAAAAAGGCCAAGAACAACACAATTTGTAAACGAAAATCAAACGCTGCCGTCGACTTGGCCAACTCGATCATATTAAAGGTATGCGGATTAGACGAGAAGTAAACCACTAAAATCCCCACCAGCATAAGAACCGAGCCGAATAACGTGTACAAGAAAAATTTAATGGCGGCATATTCTTTTCTCGGCCCGCCCCAGATACCGATCAAGAAGTACATCGGAATCAATACTACTTCCCAAAAGACATAAAAGAGAAGCAGGTCAAGTGCCATAAATGTTCCCAGCATTCCGGTCATGAGCAAAAGATACAGGACAAAATATTCTTTGACGCGCTCGGTTATGTTCCAGGAAGCGACGCAGGCTAAAAACCCTAAAAGCGCGGTTAAAAAAACTAAAGCCAGGCTGATACCATCGACGCCCAGAATATACCAGACGTTGAATTGGGAAATCCAGGGAGCATATTCGACAAACTGCATTTGGGTATTGGTGTAATCAAACCCGGAAACAACAACAGCCGATAAAATCAAAACAATGCCTGTGATGATCAAGGCAAGGTATTTGATAAGGCTTTCATTCTTTCTTGGCGTCAAAAGAATAAGAAGCGCCCCGAAAACCGGCAAAAATATCAAGTAACTTAAAATTGGAAACATATATTCCTTAATAAAACGATGATAAAAATGATGACCCCTAAGACCTGAATCAATAAATAATTCTGAACCAGCCCGGTCTGAATCGGACGAAGTGTTCTGGACAGCCACCCCACCAATCGGGCCGTGCCGTTGACCATCTCATCGACAATCGAACCGTCGAACTTAAAACAGAACCGGCAAAGCCGCAGGCAAGGCTGCACAAACACAACATCATAAATTTCGTCGATATAATATTTATTCGAAAGCAGATTGTAAAGAAACGAAAATTTCGCGCGCACGGCGGCAGGCAGGATTTTATTGTCCTTGATATAAAACAAATACGCCAAGCCGATACCCAATAAACTGATCAATGTCGAAAAGCCCATAACTTTATAATCGGGATGTATTTCCCCGGCGTGGGCATGCCCAAAATAAACAAACTGCTGAAACGCGTGATTTAAAAACGGCGAACCGATAAATCCGACGAAAGCAGCGAAGACGGCCAAAATAACCAGGGGCACTGTAATGGTGCGCGGCGATTCGTGCGCGTGCAAATCCGAACGGGGTTTGCCAAAAAGAACCAGAAAAATAAGCCTCGACATGTAAAAAGCGGTCAGCAAACTGGTTAAAGCCGCAACCCAAAAGAGCATTGTGTGCCCATTTCTTAACGCCTCGGATAAAATTTCATCCTTCGACCAGAAACCGGCAAAGGGCGGCACACCGGCCAACGCCAACGTCCCCACCACAAAGGTGATGCCGGTGATTTTCATTTTAGAAAACAGCCCGCCCATTTTCCAAATATCCTGGGTATGGACCGCGTGAATAACACTGCCGGCACAAAGAAAAAGGAGCGCTTTAAAGAACGCGTGAGTCATTAAATGAAATGTCCCGGCGCTGTAACCCCCCACGCCCAGCCCCAGCATCATCAGACCCAGCTGACTTATCGTTGAGTAGGCTAAAATACGTTTAATGTCATTATTAACGGTGGCAATAGAGGCGGCCATCAATGCCGAAATACCGCCGATCACGGCAACAACCTGCAAACATAAAGGATTGGCGACAAAAATAGCGTAAGTCCGGGCTACTAAATAAACACCCGCCGCCACCATGGTCGCGGCGTGGATTAAAGCGGAAACAGCAGTAGGGCCTTCCATAGCATCGGGAAGCCAAACGTGTAAAGGAAATTGGGCTGACTTTCCGATCGCCCCACAAAAGATAAGAAGCGCGGCAATCGTTATAACCCAATCGTTGCCGGCTAAATGGCTTAAATCGCTAAAATAAAGTGTTTTGGTGTTGAAGAATAAAAGGAAGATGCCGATTAAGAATCCGGTATCACCGATGCGGGTTGTTATAAACGCTTTTAAACCCGCCTTCGCCGCCGATTCCCTCTCAAACCAGAAAGAGATAAGTAGATACGAACAAAGCCCCACGCCTTCCCAGCAGATATAGAGCATGATGAAATTATCCGCCAAAACCAATCCCAGCATGGAGGCCATAAATAAAGAAAGATAGGCAAAAAACCGGCCGAAACGCAGGTCTTCCTGCATGTAACCAATAGAATAAACCTGAATCAGTGTGCCGACGATAGTAACAACCAAAAGCATCATCACACTTAATGGATCAACCGTAATGCCAAAGTTTAAAGGCGCGCCGTTGACAGTCAGCCATTTGCCCAGCGTATACGAGCCCCCGCCAGCCAAAAGCCCTTTTAAAACAACGAAAGAAAGAACGAGCGAAACGCTCGATGTAACAACCGAAACGATGGCGCTTAGTTCCTTAAGCCTGCGGCCAAAGAAGATATTGACCACAAAGGCCAAAAGAGGAAACAAAGGTATGAGGTGGGCGACGTTTACCATTTCATTAAATTAAATTTTTCCGTGAAAATATTTTTGCTGTTTCGATAAATGGCGATGATTAACACCAGCCCCACAACGCTGGCCGCCGCGGCAATAGCAATAACAAACAAGGCAAAAATCTGCCCCATCCCGTCGGGCGTGCCCAAGTACCGGTTAAAAGCAACCAGATTGATATTGGCGGCGTTGAGGATAAGTTCAATTGAAATAAGAATACCGACAGCGTTACGCCTAACTAGAACGCCAAAAATCCCTAAACAAAATAAAAACGCGCTAAGCCCCACAAAAAAACTTAAAGGTATCATTTTTTGACCTTTCCTATAACAATGGCCCCCACCATCGCGGCCAGCAAAATAATCGACATAAATTCAAAAGGCAACACGTAGGTCGTCATCAGCGATTCGCCAAGTTCTTTAAGCGAGATGGATTCTTTAATGTGAATTTGGGCCCAAGGCTGGGATTCGATAATTTTTAACAGAAGAAAGAAGAAAGCCAACGACGCGATGCCCGCAGCCAAAAACTGTTCGTTGGTTTGTTTGATGGTTTTATCGCCGATATGGGCGGTAAGCTTGATAGCGAAGACAAACAAGGTGATGATCCCGCCGACATAGACCAGGACCTGGACGACGCCTAAGAATTCGGCGCCGAGATAAAAATAGACGCCGGAAATGCTAAGTAGCGTCAGGGCCAGCCAGACGGCGCAATGAAAGACATCGCGCGCCGTGACCGTCAAAACGGCAAAAACACAGGTGCACAAAGCTATAAAATAAAAAACAAATTCCGCCACAGGTTTAGAGTACTCCGGTTAATTTTAGGCCTTCGGCCCTTCATCTTCCAATAAGTGCTTATACTTCCCCTCAACCATCAAGTCAATGTTATTGATATCGTCATGCGAAAAAGCCGATACCTCATACATCTTATTAAGGTAAATCGCTTCAGTCGGACAGATCTCTTCGCAGAGCCCGCAAAAACAGCACAGCTCGCCGTTAAAAGTAAACTTAGTAATTTCGAGCTTTTTCTTATTTTCCGGCGTCACGGTTTGCACATGCCTTAAATCCAGCGCCGCCACAGGACAGATCTTAATGCACTGGTAGCAGACAACGCATTTTTCCGGAATAAGATCGACCATCCCGCGGAACTCTTCGTTCATCTTCTGCTTCTGAAGTGGATAATTAAGCGTTACCGTCGGGGCAAAAAAGTTTTTGATGGTGACATTCATCCCTTTGAAGATACTATAAACAGCCACAAATATATTTTTAAGGTAATTTATCATTTAACCAGCATCCATCCGCTGACAAGCAGGTTAACCAACGACATCGGAGTCAAGACTTTCCAGGCAAAACCCATCATCTGATCCATCCTCACCCGCGGTAAAGTCCACCTGACCCACATCGAGACAAAAACGATTGCATACGTTTTAAGCAAAAACCATATAAGCGGCGGTAGGATCGGCCCCTGCCAGCCGCCTAAAAATAACATTACGGCAACCGCTGAGGTAATAAAAAGGTTGGTGTACTCGGCCACAAAAAACATGCCGAATTTGATCCCCGTGTATTCGGTGTGATAACCGGCGCCGAGTTCGGATTCCGCTTCGGGTATATCAAAGGGAACACGGTTGACTTCCGCCGTCGCTGAAATTAAATAAATGATAAAGGCCAGAGCCAGATGAGGCTTTAGAATAAACCACCCGTGCTCCTGCATCCGGATAATTTCCTGCAACGAAAGAGTTCCGGTTTGCATAATAAGGACAACCACCGACAAAAGTAACGGAACTTCATAGCTGATAATCTGAGCGGCCGAGCGCATCCCGCCTAAAAGCGAGTATTTATTGCCCGAACCCCAGCCGGCCATAAAAATGCCCAAAACGCATACCGAGGTAACCGAGGTCAAAAATAAAATCCCGACATTTAAATCGCGAACAATTAAAGTGTCACTAAAAGGAATGGTGAGAAACACCATGATCGGCGGAACCACGACAAAAAAGGGCGCCAGCCACCAGACCAGTTTATCGGCATCGTGAGGAACAATATTTTCCTTTAAAAGAAGTTTGATCATATCGGCCACCGACTGCAGCGTCCCCTGCCAACCGGTGAGCATTGGCCCTAAACGATTCTGAAAAAGCGCGGAGATTTTTCTCTCCCACCAGACCAAAAACATGGCCGAGATACTGACAAACCCGAGTACCGAAAGCCCGCCGACCAACATGAGCATTAGCTGTGACGATGAAAAACTCATCGGTCAATTTCTCCCATAACCAAATCCAAACTCCCCAAAACACATATGGTGTCTGACACGTTTAACCCTCTGATTAAATCCGGTAAAACAGCCAAATTGGAAAAAGAAGGTGAACGGATTTTAAGCCGGTAAGGTTTATCCGAACCGTCGCTGACGATATAAAATCCGAGTTCCCCGCGGGGATTTTCCGTGCGCAGATACGCTTCGCCGGCAGCCGGTTTATGAACCTTGTTGACTTTAGCGGTCGCATTGCCCTCCGGAAGGCCGCCGATCGCCTGTTCGCTAATCCGTAGACTCTGACGCATCTCCTCGAGCCTTACCTTAAAGCGGTCCCAAGAATCGCCGTTTTTACCGGTGGGGATATCAAACTGAAATTTGTCATAACAGAGATACGGCTCTTCTTTACGCAAATCCCATTTCACGCCCGAGGCGCGTAAAATCGGGCCGGTCACGCTATATTCAATCGCTTTTTCCTTAGTCAATATACCGATTTTCTTCGATCGTGACAAAAAAATGGCATTGTAAGTTAAAAGCTCATCATAATCATCTAATTTTTTGCGCTCATATTTTATAAACTCTTTAAGTGTCTTGTCCGCGTGTGCGGGTAAATCCATCCGCACCCCGCCAATTCTCATGTAATTGTAAGTCAACCGGTTGCCGCAAAGCTCATCGAATAGATCGACAATTTTTTCGCGGTCACGAAAACAATAAAACATGGGGGTCGCGTACGCTCCCAGGTCCTGGGCAAAACAACCGATACCGATCAGGTGACTGGCCACGCGGTTAAGCTCGGCAATAATAACGCGCACATATTGAGCGCGGGGAGTCAGTTGTAGATTAAGGAGTTTTTCGACCGTCATACAATAGCCTAAATTATTATTCATCGAGGCCAGGTAATCCAGCCGGTCAGTAAAAGGAATAAACGAGGTGTACATACGGTTTTCGGCAATCTTTTCGCAGCTGCGGTGGAGATACCCAATATGCGGACGGCAGCCAATGACAGTCTCGCCGTTTAATTTAAGCTCCAAATACAGAACCCCGTGAGTCGAAGGGTGCTGGGGGCCCATGTTCATGATCATCTCATCGTCATGAAGCTCGCTTGGCTTCATTGAATCTGTTTGTTCCATAGCCATTACCCTTTAAGCCCCGGTGTTTGAGGAAGCCGGACAAAATCCGGATGGTCAAAATTTTTGCGCAGTGGATAATAATCCCATTCGTCGGGATTAAGAATCCGTCGAGGGTCAGGATGATTTAGAAATGTGATACCAAATAAATCAAATTGCTCACGCTCCAGCCAATTGGCGGAAGCCCAAACACCCGCTAATGTTTCAACCTTTAAATCTTCGAGAGTTAAGAAAACTTTTAAAGTGAGCATAAATTTATTTTTAAAGGAGTATAAATGATAGACGACTTCCATCTTGTCTTTCCAGTCAACGGCAGAAATACAGTGGCAGTTATCAAAGGCGAGTTCGCTCGTCTTTAAAAATTGGGCTAAAGGAAGCAGTAATTCTTTCTTGACGACAAGGCCGGCGGGCCGTTCTTCGAGAATGGCTTCGGGGAGCTTCGCGCGGATGATTTGAACTATCTGGCTGATGTCCATCTTGATTCTCTAAAGGCGCCCGCCTTACCGGGTGGGCAGCCCTCCCCCTTTTGAATGATCAGACGGTAAAATGGGGGGATGCGCAACCTCTTTGGATTTCGCTATTTTTTCTTTAAGTTTAAGGATGCCGTTTAAAAGCCCTTCGGGTCTGGGCGGACACCCCACTACATGCACATCGACGGGAATTCCCAGTTTCTCGGTTCCCTGCACGACCGAATAGGTATCATGGTAAAAAATCCCGCCACCCACAGCGCAGTTGCCCATCGCGATAACATATTTAGGTTCAGGCATCTGGGCGTAAAGCTTTTTCATGCAATCCCCCATCTTAACACAAATGGTACCGGCGACAATCATGACGTCGCACTGGCGGGGGCTCGCCCGAAAAACACCCGAACCTAAGCGGTCAATATCGAACTTCGAGGCACCGGTGGCCATCATCTCGATAGCGCAGCAGGACAACCCGAATGTCATCGGCCAGAGCGAAGACCCCTTGGCCCAGTTAAAAAGGTCCTCAGTTTTGGTCACAATAATTTCCCCACCGGGGAATTTTTGCATAAATTTTTCAACAGGAACTTTCTCGTTTGTGTTTATTGCCATTCGAGCGCTCCTTTCTTCCAAGCATAAATCAAACCTAATGCCAGGATTAAAACGAATATAACCATCTCAACATAAGCAACCATACCTAATTGGCGGAAAACAACCGCCCAGGGTGTCACGAATAAAACTTCCACGTCGAAAATGACAAAGATTAAAGCAAAGAGGTAATAGCGGACGTTAAACTGCACACGGGAGGTGCCTTTGACGACTTCCCCGCATTCATAGGGTGAGTTTTTGACAAGATCAGAAGGAACTTTCGGGCGCAGCAGCCATGAAGCGGTAAACGCCGCCGCCACGAAGGAAATGCCGAGTATGAGAAAAAAGATTATATAGAGGTAGTCGGGAAGCATATGGAAATTGTCGAATTTTATCAAACTTTGCCATTACTGTCCAGTTTTTATTTATTAAAACTGTCGGCTCTTTTATTCGTTCCTTCTCTTATCCTGAAATAGCCCAAGCCTTCAACAGACACCGACAAGATTTTAACGCACTTATCCCCTAAAATCAATAAATTTCACCTTAAATGGCCGCCGCTTTAGTTTTCCAGCGACGGTGCATCCATCCGCCCCATTCCTGGGGGTAAAGGCGGATATATTTTTCAATGACATTGGTGAGCCGAGCCACGTTACGCACCAGTTGTGGCTGATCGTTTTCATCCCCTTCCAGTTGAACTGGAGGATCAATAATGATTTTATGGCGGTTGGGCCCGTCACGCACGATAAAAGCCGGCAAGATGGGAGCCTGCGAACGCTGCGAAAAAACCACCGGCCCGGTCGCCGTCGCCGC
>ORJL010976677.1_pt1 | contig 10643 bp, 8 predicted proteins | sample 1779941 | NCBI WGS metagenome assembly ORJL01 (sample SAMEA104232317, study PRJEB22302) | groundwater metagenome | biome: forest; feature: aquifer; material: groundwater | place: USA | collected 2011-08-07 | depth 5.8 m | reverse complement strand
GGGTTTAGGGGGTCACGGAGGAAGTGTCGTCGGACGCGATCCGCTTGCGGCAAAAAACAGAACCCGACGCGCGCATTGGCCCGGCGAAAAGCGCGCTCCCGAAAGAAAGGCGGCGATCCACACCACCTTCCGAAATTTCCGATCCTCACAACGATCTCCTTGACACCTGAGCACAGGTTGCTAAAATTCCCATAAATCTCGTCGTCCCAGTCGCCGCTAGGACGCGTTGTTCTCGCATTGGTGCAGGGATGTTGATCGTAGGGTATGAACATTGCTCCAAGATCTGGGGTGCAGTGGATGATGGTAACGCTTCTTGTCTCGCTGCTGACGCAGGCCATTGGCTGCGCCGTCCATTACTACGACACCAAGAGCGGCACTGAGCATCTCTGGGGCTTCGGCCATATGAAGATGAAAGCCCCTCCTCCGAACGAAGGCGTGCAAACCGTGGTGAAGGGAACCGAAACCCTGGGGCTGAGCCTCGGCGCTGGTCAAGAAGACTGCCACGTCGGCTTAGGCTGGGATTACCGGCGGCGGCTCTCGGTCAGCAGCAACGCAACGGTACGCCTCGAGTGGCCCACCGGAGATTTCTTCAATGTCCGCGTCGGGACAGTTCCACCGTTCGCGACACAGTCCACAACCGGCAAGAACTAAACCAGCTCATGAAAACAAAACAGCTCGTTTACTCCCTCATTGTGCTCGTCCCTCTGGCGCTGGTGGCTGGTTGTGCCGGGTACAACACGACAATGTTTATGACCAAATCCAACGCTGGTTTGGATATAGACATGAAGCCCCCGACCGCGGAAATAAACATCTCGCGCAAGGAGGCGGTCATTGAACCGGTGTTTGAAAAGGGACAGACGCTCCCGGTTATGGCCAGTTTCAAGCCCAACGTGCACTTTGGCGGCGCGCTGGGAAATTACTTTTTGGGAGTCGATCAGACTTTTGCCGGAGGCGATGCCGCCCTGACGATGGCAAGGCTCTACGGTTCACCCACTTTTCTGGCGGGCGACGGCTCCATCTTCGATTCCGGGCTTATCCTCGAAACACCGATTACCAATTCAAACATACTCCTTACCCCCGCAAGGCCAGGTAAAATCAGGCCTTTCATCTTCGGCACGGATACCTCCTTGGGACTAAAAGTGGCCTGGAGCGGCGCGGGTGGACAGTTTCCCGACACGTTAAAGGCCGGTTTCAATCGCAAGGAATTCGCCTGGGCGCCGATCACCATGTCCAAAGAGGGGAACTCGGTGCAAATGCCGTCCTTCCTGGCAACCATCGAAAGCAATATCGGAGGCGGATCCGACACCAACAAGCCTTCGGGTACGAATGCGCCAGGCCAGCGCGGCGGCATTACATCAATCCAATATTTTGCCACGGGCGAAGCCGCCAGCCGCCTGGCCCGGCAAAAAGACGTCCGCGATGCAATGCTGAAACGCTTGGACCCACGCTATGAAAAGGCCAGTCCTCGAATCGGAAAAGGAATTGTTGCCCGACAAGTGCTGACCGCGATGGAGACCGCATTCGCACAGCTTAAAGGAGACGAGATTGCCCAAGCTTTTTACAGGCGCCTTCAAAAGCTGCAAGGAGTTCAGATTCCGTTCTCTTTTGACTCAGCACAGCCTCCCATGCTCTATTACGCAAGAATCAAGGGAGAAACGAATGTCTTCAATGTCCGCACGAAATACTCCGTCAGGGCGTCAACAAATGCAGTTGTGGCACTGCATGACGCGACGGCCTACATGGATAAGCTCGAAAGCTCCATGTCCGTTATAAAATCAATCAAGACGCGGCTGACAAACAGCACCAATGTTGTTTTCCTGACAGTGGATAGTTCAACCAATCGGCAGGCGATTCTTCCAACCAACGCGATCGAAATCGAGAAACAATTGTGGATTCAAGACGGAGAGCATAACCGTGTCCAAAAGGACATAGTGACTGACAAAGATGTCTCATCCGCCTTTGAGTATTTCCAATCTTTGACCGCACCTTAATCAACACACGATGATCGTTATGTCATGCGTAATTCGACAATTTGGCCCCGATGAAATTACCGACAACAGTAATGTAACGGCCGGAACGCCGCGAATGCAGCGGCTCAAAGACCTTGTTTGTGGCGGATCGTGGGGTAACGCTGATAGCATCAATCTGATCTATTGGAAGCCGGACCCCAGTGCCCCCGACGGTGGGTATTGGGTTGCATGGGAAGACCCTGATCCCTTGCCGGCGGCTGGAGTCAGCATCGCGCCTTGATCAAAGCGCGGCGGCCCTCCTCCATTCGCGGCGAGAGATCTACGGGGTGGGCGGCTGATTCCCTGGCGGTTGGTCCATCAAGATGTGAAGATATGAGTATGTTTGGCTCCTCCTCCGAGCCTGCGGCGCTCGACCAGGCTGACGTGGCGTGGTTCAGCACTCTCAGGAATAGATACATGGCTTTATTGCCATCGCTGGCGGCTCCCATGCCAGCGCAAACGGCCGCGATAACCGAAATCAATAAGATTCTTGTCGCATCGGGCGGCCAGTTGACGCAGCAGCATCTGGCGGATTTCGAGGACTGGCTCGTTGTTCTTCTGACCGGATCGGAGTTGAAACAATGGGTTACGTCCCTGCGGGATGATTACCGCGACGCCTTTGGAGTGGAGGCATTGCAGCGGATACTGCCCACCCTGGTGCCGCAAGTCAATGCCGCATCGGATGCGGATTTGCTAGCCGAGGCGCGCAGGCTGCAGTCGGAGTTGCATTGGCAATACAGTCTTCAACCCTGGGCTCGGCAGAAGCGAGAGGAAATGATGACGGACATTTTGATAACTCTGATCGTAGTGGTTGTGGTCGCCTCCTACTTGGGCGGCAAAGGAATGTTCAGCGCGGTTCTGGCCCTATTAGGCACCCTCGGTGGGAGCATCAGTAGCATTCAGCGCGTGCAAGCGGCCGACTTCACCAATTCGCGCGCGGTTAGCATGGCACGGCAGCAACGCTTTGCCTTAGGGGTAATCTTGTCCCCGCTACAAGGCGCGTGCTTCGCGATCATATTCACTCTCGTCCTGGTTGCGGGTGTCGTCACCCCTGGATTTGTCGTGCCGACCGTCTGCCTGCAAGGTGCGGACCGGTCCAGCTTTGCCGGTGTTCGGCCGCCAGTGATGGCAAAAGCAGCGAATTCAGTCGCACCGGCCAGCACTCCAAGGCCCCAGCCTCCCATGACCGGATCGAATGGGGTATCGTCGGCGGGAACAAACGGAGTGAATACTGAAAATGGAAATGCGCCTGCGGCCGCTGTTCCGACGGTTGGCGAAGTGAAGAAGGCCGACGCGGACACCGGAACGGGGGCGGTTGGGGGGCGGAGGCCGGAGCTCACTCAGCGAAAAGAGCCAAAGGAAGCGCTCGAACAAGGCAGATCGGCATCGATGGAAAGCAGTTGCCGCTTTCCATTTTTCAACATGATGTTGTCTTTTGGCAGCGGGAAAGACGTTGCGCTCCTGCTCTTGTGGGCGTTCATCGCGGGCTTTTCAGAACGCTTGGTGCCAGACTTGTTGTCGAGGATGGCGGAGAAGGGCAAAGCCTAGACTCTTGCCTGGATAGGTTGAACGGCTGGAGAAGAGGGACCGACTCGTGGGCCCGAGCACCTCTATTGCTGCGATTGGCCTTCATGCTCCCATCTCAGTTTGCGCCCCAAGTCGTCCAGGAGCGAGTAGGCCACCGGCGTCACCACCAGGGTCAATAGCAGGCAAAGCGCCTGTCCGCCGATCACCACCACGGCCACCGCGCGGCGTTCCTCGGCGCCCGGTCCAGTGCCCAACGACATGGGCAGCATGCCGGCGATCAGCGTCAAGGTAGTCATGAGGATCGGGCGGAGGCGCTCACGGTTTCCTTGCAGAATCGCCGCCGCACGCTCCACTCCCGCGGCGCGCAGTTTGTTCATGTGGTCAATCTGGAGAATCGCGTTCTTCTTCACGACCCCGAAGAGCACAAGCAGGCCAAGGGCGGAGTAGAGGTTTATCGTCTGGTTGGCCGCCAGCAGCGAGATGAACGCGAAGGGAACCGACAGGGGCAACGAAAGCAGAATGGTAAACGGATGGATGAGGCTCTCAAATTGCGAGGCGAGGATGATGTACATCAAAATCACCGACAGGGAGAAGGCCCAGATGAATTGCCGGAACGTGGTCTCCAACTCGCGAGCCCGTCCGGAAACGCGCGCTGAATAGCCGGTCGCCAGGCCCATGCGATCAACCTCCGCCCGCAGAACGGCGAGGCGGTCCCCCTGGGCGAACCCCGGCGCGACTGCGGCGCGCAAGCTCACCTGCCGTTGCCGGTCGAGGCGGTCAATTCGCGAGGCGGCTTGCGTCGGCACGAGCTTGACCACGTTGTCGAGGCGAGCCAGGCCGCCTCCTTGGCGAGGGACGAAGAGCCGCGCGATCGTGTCCGGTGTGTTGCGATCCCGTTCCTTGAGGCGAACCTGAACGTCGTAGTCTTCGTTCATGCTCTCATCCCGGAAGCGAGTGACGCGCAGGTCGCCGCCCACCATGATGCGCAAGGCGTCGGCGATATCCGCCGTATCCACGCCCAGGTTGGCGGCGCGCTCGCGGTCGATCTGGACTTGAAGTTCGGGCTTGTCGAGCTTGAGGGTGGTGTCCGCATCCAACAAGCCCAGCGCCGGGGCGTTGGTGCGCAGATGCTCGGCATAGCCGTTAAGGACGTTGAGGTCCGGGCCGAGCAAGGCGAAGTCAATGTCCGAGCCTGGACCGCCGCCGACGAAGGTTTGCGGATTGCGAATGACCACGCGCACGTCGGGCAATACGCGGAGCCGCCGCCGAATCTCCTGCTGGACGTCGCGTTGAGTGAAATTGCCTTGCCAGGCGCGCCATGGCCGCAGGCTCAATAGCCGGCCCCAGCGGAAGGTGCGCTCGTCATGCGGCGTCAGGCGCACATAGAAGTTGGCGCTGTTGACACTTCCCAGGAAACTGCTCCCGGCGGTCGTTAACACCGTGCGCAGGCCCGGGATCGAGTGCAGCACCTCCTCCACCCGCAGCGCGACATCGTTGATCGCGCTCACGCTGGTTCCTTCAGGGGCCGTGACTCGAACGTCGAACTCTCCTTCGTCCACGTTGGTCGGCAGATACTCTTGGCGTACCACCCGATAGAGCGGCAGCGAGGACGCGGTAACCAGCAGCGCCAGGACCGCGACAAACCAGCGGCGGCGCATGGCCAAGGTGAGCACACGGGTATAAGCACGGTCGAGTCGCCCGTAAAAGCCGCTGCGCGAGCGCGCTCCGTTCCCGCCGCCTGGAGCGCTTCCGCCTGTCACACGGAGCAGCCGGGCGCTCATCATGGGAGTGAGCGTGAAGGAAACGAGCAGACTCACGAGCACCGCCACCGCCGCGGTAAGGCCAAACTGGTAAAGAAACCGTCCGGAGATGCTCGACATGAATGACACCGGCACGAATATCACCACCAGGCTGAAGGTGGTGGCCATCACGGCCAGGCCGATTTCGGCGGTCGCGGCCCGGGCGGCCTCGAACGGTCGCATCTTCTTCTCCTCGATGAATCGGAAAATGTTCTCCAGCACGACAATCGCGTCGTCAATCACGATTCCGACCATAAGCACCAGAGCGAGCATCGTCACGCTGTTGAGGGTGAAGTTGAGCGCCTTCATCATCCCGAAGGAGGCAATGACCGAGGTGGGGATGGCGACAGCGGCGATAACCATGGCGCGCCAGTTGCGCATAAAGAGGAGGACCACCAGGCAGGCCAGCACACTCCCCAGGATCAGGTGAACTTTGATTTCGTGCAGCGCCTCGTAAATGTAGCGGGATTGGTCGCGCGTCACCTGGAGCTTGACGTCGGAGGGCAGTTGAAGGGCGAGTTCGCCCAGTTTAGCCTTCACGCCTTCGATTACCTCCACGGTGTTGGCGCCGGATTGCCGCAGGACGTCGAGCGTCACGGTGGGCGCGCCGTCCAGCCGTGAAATCGAGCGTTGCTCCTTGGTCCCGTCTTCGGCCCAACCAATGTCGCGCACCCGGACGGGCGATCCGCCGCGGGTAGCGATCACCAGCTCATTAAACGCCTTTGCGTCGGCCAGGCGCCCCATGGTGCGCAGCGTATGCTCCTGCAAGGGGCCGGTGACATTGCCGCCAGGGCTGTTGGCATTCTGACGCTCCACCGCGTCACGGACAACGGTGATGGGCAATTTGTAGGCCGCCAAACGGTCGGCGTCCACCCAGACGTTAATGGCGCGCTCGAGGCCGCCGCTGATGTTCACCTCGCCCACGCCGCGCGACCGCTCGATGTGCGTCTTCACGATCTTGTCGGCGATCTCAGTCAACTCGCGTTGCGAGCGGCTGCCGGAAAGGGCGATCGAGAGGATCGGTGACTGGTCGGTGTCGGCCTTGGCGATGGTGGGCGGGTCGGTGTCGCGCGGCAGATCGCGCAACATGCCGGAAACGCGGTCCCGGACATCCTGGGCCGCCGTGTCGATATCGCGGTCCAGTTCGAAGGTGACAACCACGAAGCAGGAGCCTGAGCCGTTGACCGAACGCAATTCCTGGATGCCCTCGATCGTGTTGACCGCTTCCTCGATGGGCTGCGCCACCTGGGCCTCCATCTCCGCTGGCGAGGCGCCCGCCAGCCGTGTGTTGATCCGGACCGTCGGCAGATCCACCGAGGGGAACCGGTCCACGTCCAAGTTGATGTAACCCGCCGCGCCCAGGACCACGAGCGTGAGGACGATCATTGCCGCGAAAACCGGCCGGCGGATGCAGATTTCAGCGAGCTTTTGCATGCGGGCAGGCGGGCTTATTGTCCGGCTGCTTTGACCGGCTCGCTTCCCCGCTGGCTCCCGCCGCCGCTCACAGCAACCGCTTGTCCGGTACGCAGGTTCCCGGGATCCAGCACCACGGTCTCGTCTCCACTCAGACCCGTGACGATCTCGACCCAGCTCAGCTCGCGCCGGCCTGTGGTGACGACCTTCTCGAGCGCCTGGCCGTTCTTTACCAGAACCACCTTCTCCAGTCCCGCGAAGGTCACGATCGCGTTCGTGGGAACACTCACGACCTCTTCGTGTTCGTTCACCACAATCCGGGCGCGGGCAAACAAACCGGGTCGAAGCGAACCGCGACTGGGCACATCGGCTTCCACCAGAAGCATCCGGCTCTGCTCGTCGATCGCCGGGCTGAGCCGGGCGATGTTGCCGGTATAAACATTCGTGTCGCCCTCCACCAGGAGGCGCACCAACTGGCCGGCGCGAACCTGCACCGACTCGCGTTCGGGCACTTCCAGGCGGAGGCGCAGAGGGTCGGTCTTCACCAGCTTGACGATGGGGGTCCCAGGGGCCACATATTCCCCCACACTCCCCGGTCGCGCTTGGACGGCGCTGTCGAAGGGCGCGCGCACCGAGGCGTCGGCGAGTTGCTTGCGCGCGATCTCGTGCTCCGCGCGGCGCTGGGCAAGGGCGGCAAGGCGTGAGCGCGCCTCCTCGACTGCGGTTTCGTACCTCGCTAGCGCGACGCGGTAGCTGGCTTCGACGGTATCGACCTCCGAGTCCGAGGCGATGCCGGATCGGGAGAGCTTCTGAAGGCGATCCCGATTCTTGGTGGCCTCCTCAAAAACAGCTTTCGCCTGCTTGACAGTGCTGATCGCCTCCATGTCCGCGCGGTCATCGTCCCCTTCCAGGGGCAGCCCCAGGGAAGTACGCGCTTGAGCCAGCGCCGCAGTCGCCTGTTGGAGGCGCAACTCGTAGTCGCGCGGCTCGACTTGAGCCAGAAGGTCGCCCTGGTGGACCACGCTACCAACGTCCACGGTGATCTGCTGCAGGCGTCCGGCTACCTTGGCGCTGAGCACCGACTGCTCCTGCGCCGCCAGCGTGCCTGTGACGGGGATCGCGCGCGCCATCGCTCGCAACTCGGCGCGCCCCACGCGAACAGGACGTGCCGTCCGTTCGCCCTTGGCGGAGGACCGGCCGGCATCTGTCTTCCCGCAGGAGACCATCAGGATGCCGCACAGCCCCACAACGAGCCCGTAGCCCCAGGGACTTGAGTTCATGCCATAAGCTAGCCTGGACCCCCCCCGAGTGGCCATCGAAATTACGATCTCTCCTGCTGCTGCGACGCTGTATCAGGCTCGCAGCGCCGGGCTCCGAGGTTTTGCTGTAGGCCGGGTCCCCCGACCCGGCGCGGTGCCGGAAGCCGTGTGCGGGCACACGGCCTACAATGGCGGCGTTCGTCACCCTGCAGACCGGGCGCCCCGGCCCGGCGGCGGCGGAAGACGGCTGCCGCCAGAACCCAGCTATTCCTTGAAGAACTCCTTCAATCCACTTTCATCCGCCTTCATCGCCTTCATTCCTCGCTGCCAATTGGCGGGACAGACCTCGCCGTGCTGCTCGGTGAACTGCAGGGCATCAACCAATCGCAGGACCTCATCGACGCTACGGCCCAACGGCAAGTTGTTCACGAGCTGATGTTGAACGATTCCCTGCTTATCGATCAGGAAAAGACCCCGCAAAGCCATACCGCCTTCTTCGATCAGGACGTCATAATCCCTGGCGATCGTCTTGGTGAAATCTGAAACGAGCGGATAGTCAACACCCGCAATGCCGCCCGCTTTACGATCGACATTGAGCCACGCCAGATGCGAAAACCAGGAGTCGGTCGAAACCCCGATCAACTCCACCTCACGCTTGGCAAACTCGTCCGCCTTCTCCTGAAACGCGTGAAGTTCTGTCGGGCAGACAAAGGTGAAATCCAGCGGATAGAAGAACAAGACAACATATTTCTTCCCTCTAAAATCCGAGAGGCGAAAATTCTCGACGATTTGTTTGTGCACCACGGCTGTGGCGCTGAAATCCGGAGCGGGCTTGTTGACGAGGACCATATGGATACTTGGTGTTAGCTTATTAAATTGACAAGATATTGGCTGGGAACCCTGCGCGCGCAAGGGAGAACTACCCGTTGTCCGCGCACGTCGCACGACTCTTCTACCAGGGGGGCTGCCAGTGTCAAGATGGAAAGGCCAGGATCGCTTTCACCACCTCACCGCTGACGTCCGTGAGCCGGAATTCGCGGCCCTGGTAGCGGTAGGTCAGCCTCTGGTGGTCGATGCCGAGAAGATGCAGAAGGGTGGCGTGGAGGTCGTGGACGCTCACCGGGTCCTGAACGGCGTTGTACCCTAGTTCGTCGGTGGCGCCGTGGGTGATGCCTCCACGGACCCCGCCGCCGGCCATCCAGATGGAGAAACCCTTAATGTGATGGTCCCGGCCATCGCCCTGCGCCATCGGCGTGCGCCCGAACTCCCCGGCCCACACGACCAACGTCTCGTCCAACATCCCCCGTTGCTTGAGGTCGAGGAGGAGCGCCGCGCACCCTTGGTCCACCTCCGCCGCCGTGCCTTTGATGTGCTCTTTCACCTGCCCGTGATGGTCCCAATCCCGGTGATACAGTTGAATGAAGCGCACGCCGCGCTCCGCCAGGCGGCGGGCCAGCAGACAGTTGGCGGCGAAGGAACCATCGGCCCCGCGGGTGCCGTAGAGATCGAGGACACTGGCCGGCTCCTTGGAGATGTCCATCAGACCCGGCACGCTGCTTTGCATGCGGAACGCCATTTCGTACTGGCTGATCCGGGTATGGATCTCGGGGTCATCGAGCGTCTCACTGCGAACGCGGTTGAGGGCGTTGACGGTCCGGATGACCTTCTCCTGATCCGCGGACGCAACGCCGTCGGGTCGGCTCAGGTAGAGCACCGGATCGCCTTGAGAGTGGAAATGCACTCCCTGCACGCGGCTGGGCAGAAAACCGCCGGACCACTGACGGGCGGCGATCGGCTGGGACTGACCGAACTTTCCAGTGGACGTCAGAACGACGAACCCAGGCAGGTCCTCGCACTCGCTCCCCAGGCCGTAATAGACCCATGAACCCATGCTGGGGCGCCCACCCAGGCCGCTGCCGGTGTTCATGAACGTGTGGGCGGGATCGTGGTTGATCTGCTCTGTGTACATCGAGCGGATGATGCAGAAGTCGTCAGCTACCTTGCTGAGGTGAGGGAAGATGGAGCTGATCTCCTGGCCTGACTTGCCCACTCTCTGGAACGGGTATTGCGGGCCGAAGCAATTGAGTTTCTGCCCCTGGAGCTGGGCGATCTGCTGGCCGCTGGTGAAGGATTCTGGCATCGGCTGGCCATGGAGTTCCGCAAGCTTGGGCTTGTAGTCGAAGGTCTCCAAGTGGGAGGGTCCGCCCGCCATGCAGAGGTAAATCACGCGCTTGGCACGGGCGGGCAGATGGAGTGGCGAGACCACCCCGCGCCAGCCGTTTACCGCGGGGGGCGCGCTCGCGCCAAGGACGCTGGCAACCGGGTTGAAGAGGGCGGCCAACGCCACCGAACCGATGCCGCTAGCCGCGCGTCCGAGAAAGGCCCTGCGGCTTTGCTGAAGTTTGAATCGAGCGATGGGGTCCATGGCGGGGGTCAATAGCGTGTGATGGTTTCGTGCAGGTTCAGGAGCGTGCGGGAAACCGCCGTCCACGCCGCCAGCTCGGCTGGATTCTGGTTCCCGGGCACCGCGTACTCGCCCACATGCGCCAGCCGGGTGGAGGCGTCGGGATCGGCGGCGTACCGTGTCAACTGCTCGCGATGAAGGTCGCGGAGCAGGGCGATCTCACGGCGGGCTG
>ORJL011248679.1_pt1 | contig 10648 bp, 11 predicted proteins | sample 1779941 | NCBI WGS metagenome assembly ORJL01 (sample SAMEA104232317, study PRJEB22302) | groundwater metagenome | biome: forest; feature: aquifer; material: groundwater | place: USA | collected 2011-08-07 | depth 5.8 m | reverse complement strand
TTTATTTTAGAATCATGGAATGTGGATCAAAAAAAGGGCATGATTCTTATAGGAGACGTGAGTTTCTCCGGATAATCTCTCCAAAAGAAAGGGAGACAAAGATGAAAATTATTTCTATCGCGAATCAAAAAGGCGGATGCGGGAAGACCACCACCGCCATTAATTTGGCCGCGGCCTTAAGTTTGAATAAGAAAAGGGTTCTTCTTCTGGATTTAGATCCCCAGGCCCACGCCTCGTTAGGGCTTAATATTGACGGGCAGGACACGATTTATAATGCCATCTCGAGGCTTTCTCCGCGGAAATTAAAAATAGGGGATATCATCCAGAGAGTGGAAAATAGTTTTGATATTATTCCCTCGAATATTCTCGTGGGAACTTTAGAACAGGAATTAGCCGATGAAATCGGCCGCGAATTAAAATTGACTAAAGTTATGGAGCCCTTAAAGGAAGAATATGATTATATTTTGATTGACTGCGCGCCGAGCTTAGGGATCCTCACCGTGAATGCCATCCGCGCCAGTGATGAAGTGCTTATCCCCGTTGAGACCAGCCGTTTTTCCATGCAGGGGGTGGATCATTTAAGCGAGGTGATTCATTTGATCAAAGATCGGCTTAATCATGAAGTCCGCACGCGGCTTTTGATTACGATGTTTGATTCGCGGCTGCGGCATTCTTTCGCGATGCTGGCGACCATCCGGGCCCGCTATAAAGAGATTCTGCTCGATACGATTGTTCACGTCAATGTCAAGCTCAAAGAGTCGGCGGTGATGGGGCAGACGGTTGCGTTGTATGATAAATATTGCCGGGGAGCCAAGGATTATTACACGCTGGCCAAAGAATTAATTTTTGGCGAGGAAAATTTATTGAAAAGAGAATCATTGCAGGAAGTTTCTTATGTTCGAGGATCGTATATCGCGCCCGAAGTTCAACAGGGGCGGGAATTAGAATCCGAAAAAGAATCTTCCCAAAACTTCAAAGCTAAAACAGAAGAGACGGCAGCTGAGATTAGTCCTGCTTCCATCTCGGGAACCCAGCCGTTTTCCGCAAAAATGCAGCAGCTCGTGGAAGAAGAAACGAGGGATTTTTTTGTAACGAAATTTACCTTCAAAGCTCCCGGAGCTAAATCGGTTTATGTGACGGGAAGTTTTAACGACTGGTCCCTCGATGATCAAGGCCGTATGCGGCAGGCCGTTGCCGGCCAGTGGGAAGTCTCTATCCCTCTTAAAGCTGGCCTTCACAAATATCAGTTTATTGTCGATGGTGTCTGGAAAGAAGATCCTAACAACATACGCAAAGAAAGAAACACCTTTGGCGATATTAACTCCTTAATTGAGGTCAATGCCCATGCCTAAAAAGTTTTCTGAAAACAGCCAGGAAGTTTTAGAAGGAAAGATTTTCGCGCTTCTCGCGTATCTTTCGATTCTGTGCATTATTCCCCTTCTTTTTAAGAAGGAGAACGCCTTCGTTTTAAAACACAGCAAGCAGGGGCTGATTCTTTTTGTCGGAGAGGTGGGAGTTTTTATTATCCAGCTTGTTCTGGGCCACTGGTTCTTTAATCTGGGAATGCTGATCCTGGGCGTTTTCTCTTTTATCGGTCTTATTCAAGTCCTGCAGGGCCGGTATACAAGGCTGCCGGTGGTGGCCGATATTGCCGATAAAATAACCCTCTAATGCCTATCTGGAAAAAGTTTATCCACTCTCTTGGTCAAATCATGAAAGGGCGTTCTCTTTCCAAAAAGTCCTCTAAGAAAAAAAAGCTCTCACGTAAAAAAGGCCTGCTCACAAAAAGATCAAAAAATAAATCGAGTCTTAAAAAGAAACGATTTCCTCCCCCTGTAAAGAACAGCTCTTTAAAGCGAAAAGAGGCTCGTAAAGTCCTTCCTAAAGAAGAAAAAGCTGTTCCTTTGGGAGAAATAACGCACTTTTTTTCTCGTATTCAAGTGGTTGTTGTTAAAATCACCAAAGGAGAGATCTCCGTAGGCGACGAGCTGCATATTAAGGGAAAGGCTACGGATTTTATCCAGAAGGTGAATTCTCTGCAGATCGAAAGCGTGGATGTCAAGAAAGCCCATCGGGGACAATTGGCAGGGCTTAAAGTCGACAAACAAGCCAGGCCTGGGGATAAAGTCTTTAAAGTCCTTTCTGTTTAATCCGCTTATAATTCCAAAAACTAATTTTTTATGGTATATTTAAATTATGAAGACATTCTATAATAAGGCTGGTCAAAATGCCTTGGAATACATCCTGGTGTTTACGGCTGTCCTGGTGGTATTAATTGTCCTGCTTTCTCCCCGGAGCAGTGGCCTTATCCGAGACAGAGTGGATGACTCTCTTAATCTGTCCATGGAAGCCTTGGAATGTATGGCCGCCAGCTTCTGTTATAAGAAGGGAGGATGTGGTGAAAAATGTGGAGATGGTTGCTGCCAGCCCGGAGAGGGTGGCGCTGGTGGCACTTGCCTTTCGGATTGTTAAAAATAAATTTTTAAGATATATGTTCTTTATGAACAAGAAATGATTCAGCGTATTCTGCAGGCCCGTGAACATATTTAAAACTAAAGAAAACAAATAAAAGGTGTGGAGGGAAGAGGAAGGGGAGGATTAGAATTTTCGATAGTCTCTCATTTTTTGCTGTTGATCTCTCATAAATTCTCTTTGTTTTTCTTTGATCTCTTGAGATCGTCTTTTTTGTTCGCGCATCAGTTCAGTGGTATCAATACGCTTGGGCTCCTTAGGCATGGAAAAAGTTTTTTTTAGGCCTGTAACAACTCCCCAGAATAGAGTAACGGCTAAAACACTGCCCACTACAAAGAGAATAATACCGTCAAGATCTTTCATTGTTTTAATTATAGAACAAAAAAGACTCACCTGCAACTTTTCTATACAGTCTTTTTAAGATAGCCTCTATTACAGCGCTCCAGAGCTTTCGCTTGACTATTGTTGTCTATATAGTATAATTAAAAAGTTAATTTTAACGGAGGAGAGTGTTTAAGGCATTCTTTTGGTGGTTTGAAGAAAGGAAGGTTGAGAGAAGTGGTGTTAGTTAAAGAAAAAAGAACAGCGGTGATTGATCAGTTCAAAAGCCATTCCAAAGACACGGGTTCTACGTCGGTACAAATTGCTTTGTTTACGGAGAAAATCAATTCGCTCTCGGATCATTTTAAGGCCCACAAAAAGGATTTCCATTCCCGCCGCGGTCTTCTCATGATGATCGGCAAACGACGCCGGCTTCTGGGGTACCTTAAGAAACAAGACCCGCAAAAGTATCAACAAACTATTACTAAACTTGATTTACGCAAATGAGGTTATCTTATGAATTCAGGACGAATTGAGATTCCCTTCGGGGCACAATCTCTAATTATTGAAACAGGAAAATTAGCCAGGCAGGCCAACGCGGCGGTGACCGTTACCTACGGAGGGACCGTTGTTTTAGTGACGGCCTGTATCTCCAGAAAACCCAGGGAAGGCATCGATTTTTTCCCTCTGACCGTTGAGTATCAAGAGAAGACTTATTCGGCCGGCCGTATTCCAGGAGGATTTTTCAAACGCGAAGGCCGCCCCACGCAGAAAGAAATTTTAACATCCCGTCTCATTGACCGTCCTATCCGTCCTTTGTTTCCGGAAGGCCTTTTTAATGAAGTTCAGATTGTCGCCACCGTCTTAAGCAGTGATGGGGAAAACGATCCCGACATCGCCGCGATCGTGGGGGCTTCCACGGCTTTAGCGATATCGGATATTCCTTTCGCGGGGCCGCTAGGGGCTATCCGAGTAGGGCTCTTAAATGATCAATATGTCGTTAATCCGACCTATATTCAGCGAGACCAATGTTCCATGGAGCTGGTTGTGGTAGGATTAGAAAATGGCATTATTATGATTGAAGGCGAGTCCAAACAAGTCGAAGAATCTAAAGTGGCTGCCGCGCTTGCCTATGCCTTTGAACAATTACAGCCTATCCGAGAGATCCAAAAAGAATTTGTTAAAAAGGTTGGTAAACCCAAGGCGGAGATCCCTTTATTTATTCCGCCATCGGAATTAAAAGATAAAGTTTCTCAGTTAGTTGGCAGGCGTCTTAAGGATGGTTATCAGATCGCGGATAAACTCGCCAGAGAAAACGCTCTCAACGCTTTAAAAGAGGAAATTAGCTCTGATTTAACTGTATACGATTTAATTAAAGTCAGCGGTCGAGAAGTTAAAGCGGGAGACATCAATCTCTTATTCGATCAGATGGAATATGAGGTCGTAAGAAACTTGGTTTTTGCGGAGCATAAAAGAGCGGATGGCCGGGGCCCTAAAGATATTCGGTCCATTTCCTGTGAAATCAATGTTCTTCCAAGAACGCACGGTTCAGGCTTGTTTACCCGCGGGCAGACACAGAGCCTGGCGGTCGTCACGCTTGGAACCAAGCACGATGAGCAGATGGTGGAAGGCCTGGAAGATTTATCCTACAGTAATTTTATGCTTCATTATAATTTTCCTTCGTTTAGTACCGGTGAGACAAAGCCAATGCGCGGCCCCGGCCGGCGTGAAATAGGCCATGGCGCGCTCGCCGCGAAAGCCTTAAAAGCTGTTCTTCCCTCTAAAGACGCTTTCCCTTATACCATTCGGGTTGTTTCCGAGATTTTAGAGTCGAATGGTTCATCGAGCATGGCGAGTGTTTGCGCCGGCGCTTTAAGTTTAATGGTCTCAGGCGTGCCTATTACTGATGCCGTCGCCGGAATTTCTATCGGGCTTATTACCGAGGGAGAAAAATATTCTCTCTTAACCGATATTATGGGGCTTGAGGATCATTTTGGCGATATGGATTTTAAAGTCGCGGGGACTCGAAAAGGCGTTACCGCTATTCAGCTGGATATGAAAATTAAAGGAGTAAGCGTTAAAATTCTTAAAGAGGCTATCACTCAAGCTCAAGAGGCGCGTTTCGTTATTTTAGACGCTATGCACAAGGTGATCGCAGAGCCCAGCCCTGATATTTCTTCCTTTGCTCCACGGATTGTTTCTATTCAGGTCCCTGTGGAAAAAATAGGAGAGATCATCGGCCCGGGAGGCAAGATGATCAAGAAGATTATGGAAGAGACCGGTGTTGAATCCATTGATATCGAGGATGATGGAAAAGTTTTGATCGCGTCGATGAGCAAGGAATCCGCTCAGAAAGCCATCAATTATGTTAAGGGCCTGGTGGAGGAGCCGGAAGTCGGGAAAATTTACAACGCGAAGGTGGCCAGGATTACGAATTTTGGCGCTTTCTGTGAATTTTTACCAGGCCGCAGCGGCCTGGTGCATGTCTCCGAGCTTTCTAAGGAATATGTTAAGGACATTAACACCGTTGTTAAGGTCGGCGATCAGTTTAAAGTGAAACTCGTTGAAATTGATCAGATGAAACGGATGAATTTAAGCAAGAAGCAGGCTGAATCTCCCTCATCATAAGGTACGGCCCATGAAGCAAGAACATGTCAATGAAATAAAGGCCATCCTTGTATTAGCCATTGGTATGACGCTTTTGGCGAGCCTTATTTCATTTGTCCCTGAAGATCTTCCCTGGTACACCTCTCCTCCGAATGTTCCCGCGCATAATTTAATTCGTGTCGTTGGGGCTTACTGCGCAGGGACTCTTCTTTTTATTATGGGCTACAGCTCCTATGTCTTGGTTCTTTTTTTGTTTTTTTGGAGTTGGAATAAATTTTTATCCCGTCAGGTCGATTTCTCCATTTATAAATTTATCGGGTTGGGTGTACTTATTTGCGTGGCGAGCGCTTTTTTCAGTATGCTAGGGCCTCAGGCCAGTGAGGCCCGCTTCGAGCGTTCGGGATATGTGGGGCATTTATTTTCAGGATTTCTTCTCTCTAATTTAGATAGGAATGTCGCTTATTTGGCTCTCATTACTCTTGGAATCCTCGCGCTTATTCTAACGGGAGAGTTTTTGCTCGCGCCATTTGTACTCAAAGTAGGCGCTTCTTTGCAGGAATTGACGAGTGTCTTTAGGCAAAAAAGGCAAGGCAAGATTAAGGATGCCAAAGATGAATTGAGAGAAAGAGAAATTGCCAAAGTTCTACGCACCAGAGAAGAAAAGGGAGAGAAAGAGGAGGATAAAAAGTTCAAGGAAAAAACAAAGGACGAGGCTGGGGAAGCTAAGCCTTCGTTATTTGCTCCGTTAAAACCTAAAATATCGATCAATCAGCCCTCGGAAGAAAAAAAGACTGTCCGGGAAGAAATTCCTTTAATCGAGGGTGATTATACTCTGCCGCCTTTAGATTTACTCACTACCCCGCCGCATATTTCGACAACGAAACTTCAGAGTGATTTAATCAGCGGCGCGAGACTTTTAGAATCCACGTTAGCCAGTTTCGGCGTGAGCGCTCGCGTGGCCGATATTGAACAGGGCCCGGCCATTACCCGTTATGAATTAGAACCGGCTCCCGGGGTCAAGGTCCAGAAGTTTACAACTCTTGAAAATGATATTGCCCTGGCCATGAAAGCCCAGACGGTGCGCATTGTCGCGCCTATCCCTGGGAAAAATAGAGTAGGGATTGAAGTCCCCAATCAATCCTCCGCCAGTGTTTTCTTAAAAGAAGTCCTGATGAACAGTCAATTCCGTTCGTTTGGTTCAAAGTTAACCCTGGCCCTGGGCAAAGACATTACCGGGAAAACGATGATTGCCGATTTAACCGAGATGCCGCATCTTTTGATCGCCGGCACCACGGGTTCCGGGAAAACAGTCTGCGTCAACGGCATTATCATGTCCATGCTTTTTAATGCCACCCCTAATGAGATTAAATTTGTCATGGTTGACCCTAAAATGGTTGAACTTTCCATGTATAATGACCTTCCGCATCTTCTTTGTCCCGTGGTTACGGATGTCAGAAAAGTCTCGAATGTTTTGAATTGGGTTGTCGCTGAAATGGAATCCCGTTACCGCACACTTTCCAAGGAAGGATTACGTAACATTAAAGCCTATAATGACAAGGGCAAGAGGATGCCTTATATTGTGGTCGTTATTGATGAGCTCGCCGATCTTATGCAAGTCTCGGCGAAAACGGTGGAAAGCTCGATTACTCGTCTGGCCCAGCTTTCCCGGGCGGTGGGGATTCATCTTATTTTGGCCACGCAAAGGCCGTCGGTTGATGTCATCACCGGTGTTATCAAGGCGAATTTTCCGGCGCGGATTTCTTTTAAGGTGGCCTCGAAAGTCGACTCACGCACGGTTCTCGATATGAATGGCGCCGAGACGCTTTTAGGCAAGGGTGATATGCTTTTTATAAAACCCGGCGATGCTAAACCGACCCGCGGTCAATGCAGCTTTGTCAAAGACGACGAAATTCAGAAGGTGATTGAGTACATCAAAAAGCAGCAAAAGCCGATTTATGATGAAAAAATTTTAACCCAACAGACGAGCTTGGGCATTGGACAAGATCAAGACAGGGATGAATTTTACGATGAAGCCGTGAAGCTGGTCATGGAGACGAATCAAGCCTCGGTTTCGATTATCCAACGGCGTTTGCGTCTGGGTTACACGCGCGCGGCCAGGCTTATTGATATTATGGAACAGCACGGCATGGTGGGGCCTTACGTGGGAAGTAAGCCGCGAGAAATTCTTGTTGACCGGGAAAAATGGTTGTTAGATAATATGAAAAACAAAGAGGATCAATCCCAACATGCCCAATCCACCCAACAATGAAATAACGGCAGAACCGCTTAAAGACGAAGTTCACACTCCCAAAGGAACACTTCTTAAGAGAGCGCGGGAAGCTCAAGGCTTAAGCCTTGAATCTATTCACGAGGCGACCAAAATTCCTTTAGACGCGCTTCGAGGCATTGAAGAAGGTTATACCGTGCGAACGCTTTCCAAATTTTATTACCGCGGTTTCTTAAAAATGTACGCCCAGTATTTGAATATGGATCTCAAGGAAATTTTAGGTGAGGAGCAAAAGCCGGTATTGCCAAAATATACCAGGCCAACCAAAGAACCCTCCTGGGATTTTGAGCAGGTATTTACACGTTTTTTTACAAAAGAAAGAAAACAGTTATTGTTGAGGGGCTTGGGTATTGTTTTAAGTTTTTTTATCGCGTGGAAAGTCATGGCCTTTATTGTTACGCGTTGGCCTAAACCGGTTAAAAAAGAAATAGTAAAAAAACAGGAACCAAAGGTTGAAAAAACCAAAAAAAGTGAGACTCAAGAAAGTAAGAAGTCTGCTCCTGCCAAACCGGCAGAGACTAAGGCGGTGAATCCGGCTTTAGCGCAGACTCCTCAAGCCGTCTCTCACACGCAGGTCTTGACGAATATTTCTTTAACCGCGCGGGCTCGAAAGAATAGTTGGTTAAATGTCAAGGCCGACGGCCACACCGTTTTCCAGGGGGCGTTAAGTGTTGGCAGCGTTGAGACATGGGCGGCGAATGATAAAATTGAGATTTCAGGAAAGAATCTGAATCAACTGGAATTTGAATTAAACGGAAAAATGATCGGCACGCTGGGCCGCGCGGATCGCAAGGCCAAAACGATTATTATTACCAGGGATGGGCTAAAGGTTGCCAGATAGGCCTCGCTTCGCTCGGCACTATCTCCCTTCGGGCCGCCTTTGGCGGGGTCACATCGGAATTTTCCTGCCTATCTGGTCCCGCCGAAGGCGGAATCGGCCCCGCCGTTGGCGGGGGAAATTCCGATGTTATAAAATAATTTTATTAATTTTAGGAATCCAATGTAGGGGCGTGACCTGCCTGCAGGTTAATCACGCCCCTGCTGGTTAGAGGAAACAATGGGCTATCAGACAACCAAAAATTTTTTTGAAGAGAGATTGAAGATAGGCGAACGAATCGGGCTTATTAATTTAGGCTGTGCCCGCAATCTCGTCGATTCTCAAGCCATTTTAGGAGCGCTCAAGCGCCGCGGCCATCGGATTGTCGACATGGAGAAGGCCGATGTGGCGATCGTCAACACCTGTGCTTTTATTGAAGAAGCTAAACGGGAGTCCATTGATACGATCCTGGATTTAATCAAACTGAAAGCCGAAGGGAAATTAAAGAAAATTGTTGTGGCCGGCTGTCTGGCGGAACGGTATCCCAAAGAATTGGCCGAAGAATTTAAAGAAGTCGATGTCATTATCGGGGTCCAGAAGTTAGAGAAAGACAAAATTGTCCCGCAGGTCTCTCTGACGCCCAAACACTTTGCTTACGTAAAAATTTGTGAGAGCTGTTACAATCGCTGCGGTTTTTGTATTATTCCTAAAATTAAGGGGAAATTTACCTCCCGCACGATAGAATCCGTTTTAGAAGAAGTTCGCCAGCTCGATGCCAGGGGAGTTAAAGAAATTCATATCATTGGCCAGGATATTACCGCTTACGGCATGGATATTTATCATGAAAAGAGTTTGGCCAGGCTTCTTAAGGAAATGGTTAAGGTGACCAAGAATATCGAATGGATTCGGCTTCTGTACGCCTTCCCCGCGCACGTGACTGATGAATTAATGGATGTCATCGCCGCGGAAGACAAGATTTGTAAGTATATTGACATGCCGTTACAGCACATCAGCGACAATCTGCTTTTGAGTATGAATCGCGGCATTACAACGCAAGGCACCAAAACCCTTATTGAGAAGATTCGTACTAAAATCCCTCAGGCCAGTTTGCGCACCACCTTTATTGCCGGATTGCCTGGGGAGACGGAAGAAAATTTCAACGAGCTTCTCAGTTTTATCCAAGAAGTCCGTTTTGAGAAAGCGGGGGTGTTCGTTTATTCTCGAGAAGAGGGAACGCCCGCTTATCAGATGCCCGATCAAGTGCCTGATTCGATTAAGAAAAAAAGATTGGATGCCCTGATGCGGGTTCAGCAGGGGATTTCGAAGTCGATTCAAGAAAAATTTGTCGGCCGAACGTTGAAGGTATTAATCGATGAGAAACAAAAGGGCGATTCCAATCTTTATCTTGGCCGCAGCGAGTATGACGCCCCGGAAGTCGATGGGGTGGTGTATGTCAAATCATCCCGGAAACTAAAGCCCGGTGATTTTGTGTCGGTGCGTATTAAGGATTCTTACGAATATGATTTAGAAGGAGAAGCGGTTGAATAGAGTCCCCAATATTTTAACGGTCTTAAGAATTATTTTAACCATTATCTTCTTGTTTCTTATTTCTCAAAACGGCCTTGCCCCTAAAATTTTCGCTTTTCTTATTTTTATCACCGCCTCTTTTACCGATTTCTTCGACGGATATCTGGCCAAGAAGCATAACGTGACGAGTGATTTCGGGAAATTGATGGACCCTATCGCCGATAAATTTTTAATCTTATCGGCTTTTTTTATTTTTACCCAAATGCGGCTGATTGCCCCGTGGATGTTTGTCGTTATTTTTTTAAGAGAGGTTATTATTACGGCGATACGCCTTAAAGCGATGCAAGAGGGCCGTGTGCTCGCGGCCGAAAGGGCGGGAAAATATAAAACGATTTCTCAGATAGTTGCTATTTGTTTCATTTTACTTTTTCTAATTTTACAGGAGGCCGGATCCTTTCATTCCCTCCCTAAGATATTTTTAGTTTGGCAGTATGGCATCCATATCCTGATGCTTGTTGTCGTTTTTTTAACTCTTCATTCGGGAATTTTGTATATTTTGTCACATCGGAATTTCAAAAGCTAAATTCCGATTCCCCGTTGCTTTCTTACGAAAGCAA
>ORJL010902946.1_pt1 | contig 10653 bp, 8 predicted proteins | sample 1779941 | NCBI WGS metagenome assembly ORJL01 (sample SAMEA104232317, study PRJEB22302) | groundwater metagenome | biome: forest; feature: aquifer; material: groundwater | place: USA | collected 2011-08-07 | depth 5.8 m | reverse complement strand
TCGCGCGACACCGTGTGTCGCGCGATGGGCGGGGCTGTCCCGCGGAGCCCGCCCCGCAGGGCGGGCGGAGCGGCCCGCAGGGCGGATTATTCATGAAGGCCCACGGGCCTTCATGAATAATCCGGGCTAGTAGACGAACAGCATCTCGCGGTACTTCGGCAGCGGCCAGACGGAGTCGTCGACGATCCCCTCGAGCGCGTCGGCCGACTGCCGCACCGCGTCCATCGCGGGGACCACGCGGTCCCGGTAGTACCGCGCGTGCGTCGTCACGTCGCCGTGCTGCGCGTCCGCCTCCGCGCGGACCGCGTCGAGCTTCGCGATCGCGTCCCACAGCTCCTTCGCGTGCTCGGTAACCTTCGCGAGCGCCGACCCCGCGGCCGTCCCGCCCTGCCCCGGCAGCGCCTCGCGCGTCTTCACCACCGTCTCCGCGAGGGAGCGCTGGTAGGCGAGCGACGCGGGGAGGATCATCTGCGTCGCGATGCTCGAGGTCATGAGCGCCTCGATGTGGATCGTCTTCACGTACTGCTCGAGGATCACCTTGTGCCGCGAGGCGCTCTCTTCTTCGGTCAGGACGCCGTACTTCGCAAAGAGGGCGGCGACGTCGGGCTCCGCGAGCACCGCGGCCGCGTCGACGCAGTTGCGGAGGTTCGGGAGGCCGCGCTTCTCCGCCTCCTGGTACCACTCCTTCGTGTAGTTGTCGCCGTTGAAGATCACCCTCTGGCTCTCGGCGAGCGTCTCCGCCACGACCGCCTGGACCGCGTCGTGGAGGGACTTCCCCGACTTCGTGCGCGCCTCGATCTGCGTCGCGACGTAGTCGAGCGAGTCCGCGACGATCGTGTTCAGGTATGACATCGGCCGCGCGATGTTCTGCGAGGATCCCACGGCGCGGAACTCGAACTTGTTCCCCGTGAAGGCGAACGGCGAGGTGCGGTTCCGATCGCTCGCGTCCCTCGGCAGGGACGGGAGCGCCTGGACGCCGATGTCGAGGATGCCGCCCTCGCGGCGGGCGCCCTTCGCGCCCGTGACGAGCCCCTGGACGACCTCGGAGAGCTTCTCGCCGAGGTAGACGCTGATGATCGCCGGCGGCGCCTCGTTCGCGCCCAGGCGGTGGTCGTTGCCCGCGGTCGCGATCCCCGCGCGCAGGACCTTCCCCCACTTGTTCACGGCGCGGAGGACGGCGGAGAGGATGACGAGGAACTGGGCGTCTTCCTCAGGCGAGTGGCCCGGCTCGAGGAGGTTGTTCCCCTTGTCGTCGGCGAGCGACCAGTTGTTGTGCTTGCCGCTCCCGTTCACGCCGGCGTACGGCTTCTCGTGGAGCAGGCAGTGGAAGCCGTGGCGGTTCGCGACGCTGCGCATGACTTCCATCGCGAGCATGTTGTGGTCCGCCGCGACGTTCGCGAGCTCGAAGATCGGCGCGACCTCGAACTGCCCCGGCGCCACCTCGTTGTGCCGCGTCTTGATCGGGATCCCGAGGCGGTAGCACTCGGCCTCCGCCTCCATCATGAAGGAGAGGACGCGCGCGCGGATCGAGCCGAAGTAGTGGTCCTCCAGTTCCTGCCCCTTCGGCGGCTTGGCGCCGAAGAGGGTGCGGCCGCAGTTCACCAGGTCGGGGCGGAGGAAGTAGAACTGGCGGTCGACGAGGAAGTACTCCTGCTCCGGGCCGACCGTGCTCACGACGCGCTGGACCTCCTTGTTCCCGAGGAGGCGCAGCAGGCGCGTCGCGTGGCGGGAGAGGGCCTCGATCGAGCGGAGGAGAGGCGTCTTCTTGTCGAGCGCGTGGCCGTTGTAGCCGCAGAAGGCGGTCGGGATGTAGAGCGTCTTCCCGTTCGCCCCGTCGACGAGGAACGCGGGGCTCGTCGGGTCCCACGCGGTGTAGCCGCGCGCCTCGAACGTCGCGCGGATCCCGCCGGAGGGGAAGGAGGAGGCGTCCGGCTCGCCCTTGACGAGCGTCTTGCCGGAGAACTCGGTGATTGCGGTCCCCTCGCGCGTGTAGGCGATGAAGGCGTCGTGCTTCTCGGCGGTGAGGCCGGTCATCGGCTGGAACCAGTGGGTGTAGTGGGTCGCGCCGCGCTCGATCGCCCAGACCTTCATGGCGGTGGCGATCGTGTCGGCGTGGACGGGGTCGAGGCGGTCGCCGCGCTCGATCGTGCGGACGACAGCGTCGAAGGCGACCGCGGGCAGCGCGGCGCGCATGGCGCTCATCGAGAAGACGTTCTCGCCGAACAGCTCGGTGATCGGCTTCTTCACGTAGTCGATCCCCGTGGTCACGGGCTGCTTCGAGGCGATCTGGCGGATGGCCTCCTGACGGGCTGCGGCGCTCATGGGTCCTCTCCTCAAAAAGGGCGCAATACAGTAACCGGAGAGACCCAGAGAGGCCAGCGAATCCCGCCCTCGTCTCGTCCGCAATGACAAATGCCAAGTCCCCAGTCCCCAGTGACAAATCAGGGCGCGATCTGAAAAGGTGGCAGCGAACCGTGCCGCAAGCCCTCGAACAGGTCCGCTTCATCGACCGCGCCCTGATGTGTCACTGGGGACTGGGGATATGTCATTTGTCATTGCGGGTGCTGTCGCCTGGCGAGTACCCTGGGCCTTTCGTGATCCTCCGCACCGCCTGCAACCGCGACTGCCCCGATGCCTGCGGAATCCTCGCGACCGTCGAGGACGGCCGCGTTACGCGAATCCAGGGCGACCCGGAGCACCCCGTCACGAAGGGGTTCCTCTGCCACCGCACGAGCCGCTTCCTCGAGCGGCAGTACGACCCCGAGCGGCTGAAGACCCCTCTCGCCCGCCGCCCCGACGGGACGTTTGCGGCCGTGACGTGGGACGAGGCGCTCGATCGGATCGCAGCGAAGCTCCTCGCGATCCGCGCCGAGTCGGGCCCCGCCGCGATCCTCCACTACCGCTGCGGAGGGTCGCTCGGCCTGATGAAGCACCTCACCGATTGGTTCTTCGAGCGGTTCGGGCCCGTCGCGATGAAGTCGGGCGACCTCTGCAGCGGTGCGGGCGACACCGCGCAGGAAACCGACTTCGGGCACGAGGACAGCAACGACCTCTTCGACCTGCTGAACAGCAGGGCGATCGTGTTGTGGGGGAAGAACCCGCACGTCTCCAGCATGCACCTCCTCCCCGTGCTCCAGGAGGCTCGGGCCAAGGGCGCGAGGGTCGTCCTGATCGACCCGGTGCGGACGAAGAGCGTGCAGTTCGCTCACGAGTACCTCCAGCCGAGGCCAGGAGGCGACATCGCGCTTGGGCTCGGAGTCGCGCGCCTCCTGTTCGAGGAAGGGTTCGTCGATGCGCAGGCGGCGTCAATGTGCGACCACCTCGACGAGCTGCGAGCGCAGTCGATGTCGCGGTCGGTCGTCGAGTGGGCCGCGCTCGCCGACGTGCGGCCCGACGAGGTGCTGATGGTGGCGCGCACGCTCGCCACGAGGCCCTGCGCGATCCTCGTAGGATGGGGGATGCAGAGGCGGAGGAACGGCTGCGCGACGATCCGGTTGCTCGATGCGCTGTGCGCGATCTCGGGGAACCTCGGCGTGCCTGGGGGAGGGAGCTCCTTCTACTTCAAGCGGCGGGGCGCATTCGATCTGTCGTTCATTCGCGGCGAGGCCGCAGCGCCGAGGACCATCCCTGAACCCCTGCTTGGGCCGGGAATCCTCGCCGCGAAAGACCCGCCGATCCGCGCCGTCTGGGTCACCGCGGGGAACCCCGTGTGCATGCTTCCCGAGTCGCGTACTGTCGCGAAGGCGCTCGAGAGCCGCGAGATGACCGTCGTCGTCGACTCGTTCCTGACGGACAGCGCGAGGTGCGCTCACTTCGTCCTGCCGACCACGACCATGCTCGAGGACGATGACCTGCTCGGGGCGTATGGGCACCATTGGTTGGCGGAGGTGCGGCCCGTCGTGTCGCCGCCCGACGGCGTGAAGACCGACCTCGAGATCCTGCGCGAGCTCGCGCCGCGCGTGGGACTGTCCGCCGAGTTCGCCGAAGACGCCGAGACGTGGAAAAGGAAGATGCTCGCCAAGGTCGCGCCGCTCGGGGCATCGCTCGAGGATCTGAGGCGAGGGCCGGTGAGGAACCCGGTCGCGCCGAAGGTGCTCTTCGAGGGAGGAAGGGTGCCTACCGCGAGCGGGCGAGTGAACCTCGTCACCGCGCTCGACCCCGAGCCGCCGAGGACGACAGCCGAGAGGCCCCTCCTCCTGATGCCGCAGGCGACGGAGAAGTCGCAGTCGGCACAGTGGCCCTCGCGACTCCAGCAGGGGCCGGCGACCGCGATCGTCCACCCCGAGAGCGCGCCTGGTTTCCGCGACGGCGACCTCGCGCGCGTGGAATCGGAAATCGGCGAGCTGACTGTGCGGCTCCGCTACGACGCAGGCCAGCGGCGCGACGTGCTGCTCATGGACAAGGGAGGCTGGCTCTCGGCCGGCCGCGCGGCGAACGCCCTCATCCGCGCTCAGGTCACCGACGCCGGCGGCTGCGCCGTCTACCTCGACACCCCCGTTCGGCTCCTGGCGCCGGCGCCGCGCGCCTAGCCAGACTCACCAACTCCGCTCGCTGGCCCACACAGCGGCTGCGAGGATCAGGGCGATGACGGCGGCTGCCCTGTCGAGCAGACCGCGCCGGGGTCCCCAGAGGGCGTGGTAGCACGGAAGAAGCATGGAGATCGTCATCGCGACCGCCAGCATGTGCAGCCCGTCCATGGTCCACATCCCGCCGCGTGCAGCAACTGATCCGATTGCGTAGTTCAGACAAAGGAGCCCGGCCATCGAGATCGGACGGCATCCGTTGGCGGATGGTCGCATTGGTGGGCCCACTCGAGTTGGTCCTTCCTTGCTAGTCAAAACCAAGGAACATACTGAGGACCCAGATGAAAACCTGCGCCAGCACCGAGAGAATCCCCGCCGCGCGGTCCAGGCAGCCACGGCGCCTTCCGAAGAGCGCACAGCCGAGAGGGAGGAGCGTGACGCCCGTCATCCACGCTGCGAGGACACGGAACTCGTTATCCGTAGGTCTGGGATTGGGGCTCGCGGGCGCGAAGGCTGACGCAATCGTGTAGAACACTGGCCCCAGCAGGCTCATCCCCGCGGCAAGTGACAACCAGGGCGGTCCGAACGCGGCACGGTCGTCGCCGTGGACGTACGCATCTTGGATCATGCGTCGCTACTTCCACATTCGGGCATCGAAGACGAAGGCCTCCGGCGCATCGATCTGGAGCCTTCGGAAATCGGGGTGCAGCGGATTGACGACGAGGTTGAATTCGATGGGGATCAAGACGGAGGGGACCTTCAGGACGGCTGAAGATCGGTCCTCCACCCACGCGGTGCCGAGGTCCTTCGTCGCCTCCCCTGGGGGCTCTTCGCGCCAGCGCATCGGCAGCCTCCGCCGATCGAGGGACCGAACGATCAAAGGAGGAATCCGGACGCGGAACGCGACCCACTGGATTCTGGGGACGGCCCTGCCCAGGTGAACGAATTTCTCCAGCGTCGCCAGGGCGAGGCTGTCGGCCAAGTACACGACAGGCGTACCCTTGTGATTCCACCGTCCGCCGTGGACTCTGGCGCCGTCGCCGGTGAAGGCCTGCGCGGTGTGCCTGCGCTTATCGATGCGCCAGGCGACGATCACGAGACCACCCCGTACTCAATGCGCCCGAGGAGGTCCTCGACCTCGCGTGCGCCCGCTTCCGTCGCCAGGAGTGACAACGGAATACGGGCTCCCAGTCCGACCTGCGGCGTGCGAAGCCACTCGCGCGCCAGCTCGTCGTCTTCCAGGACGTCCCTCGCCTGCGCAAAGATGCGGGCGAGACGGTAGAGACGGTCGCTCGAGACCAGGTTCAGCGGACGGCGTGCGTCCTTTCGCATGCGGCTCACGGATTTCGGGCTGATGCCGAGGAGGGAAGCTACCTCGCCGTCCGTCAGTGCGAGCGACGTCTTGACCCGTTCCATTGCCTCCTTCGGCAGGCCTCTGGCGACTGCTTCGGCGACAGCGACGCCCGACGGACGCCGTTTGCCCGAAGATCGCTTGGGAAGGATGCTCTCGAGCAGATCGAGCGGGGTCATGGTGATCTCCAGACATCTGTCCAGAGTATATCAGACAGATGTCCCAGACACAACTCGCTGCGCCGTCTACCTCGAGACCCCCCGTGCGGATCTTGCCGTAGCCGCTACTTCGTCTTCGCGCAGGGGAGGCCGTCGGCCGGGTCGAGCGCGGGTGCCTCCTCGGACTCCTCGGCGACGTCGGGCGCGGGGACGTCGACGGCGGGGGTCGGGACGCGCCCAAGCAACGCCGCCTCGCCAAGCGCGTACCCGCGACGGAGCGCCGCCAGGTTCTGCTCGATGGAGCGCGGGATCCTCCGCTGGATCAGCGCCTCCGCCGAGGCGAGCGTCGTGACCCGCGTGATCGCCGCGAACGCGCCCAGCAGCACCACGTTCGCCGCCATCGGCAGCTTGAACTCGTCCTTCGCCGTCGCCGTCACCGGGACCGAGTAGGCCCCCTTCGGCGGCTGCTTCACGAACGTCGAGTCGACGATGACGATCGCGTCGGGAGAGACCGACACGCGCGGCAGGTGCGCCGCAAGAGCCTCCTGCGTCATCGCGAGGAGGACGTTCCCTCCCTCCACGAGCGGGAAGTCGATCTCCTCGCCCGCGGCGACGACCTCCGTGAGCGAGATCCCCGTCCGCGCCGCAGGGCCGTAGTTCTCGATCTGCGCGGCATAGTTCCCGTCGCGAATGACGCACTCCGCGACGAGCGCGCCGAGCTTCTGGATCCCCTGCCCCGCCTTCCCCGCGATCACCACCTCGAACCGCCCCGGCGGCATCTTGTACGGCGTCGGCTCCATCGCGGGCTCGGGGTGCGCCTCGGCCTTGGCCTTCACCACGACCTCGCGGTCGTAGACCTCGACGAAGCTCGGCCGCGGCGCGTCCACGAAGACGCCGAGAGGCCAGCGCCCCTTTTGCTCCTCCGCCGGCATCTTCTCCTTTCGCGCGAGGTCATAGGTGTTCGTCTTTACCCACTCCATGTACGCCTCGACGGTCTTCAGCTTGTTCTTCGGGCCATAGGTCGTCGGGCAGGAGGAGATCGCCTCCACGAGCGAGAACCCCTTCACCTTGAGCGCGCGCTCGATCATCCGGTCGAGCCGCACCGGGTCGGTGATCGCCCCGCGCGCGACGAACGAGGCCCCTGCGGCCATCCCCAGCGCGACGACGTCGAAGGGGGTCTCGACCGATCCGAACGGCGCCGTCGTCGCGAAGCTCCCGATCGGCGTCGTCGGAGAGGCCTGCCCGCCGGTCATGCCGTAGATGTGGTTGTTGAGCACGATCGCCGTGATGTCGACGTTCCGCCGCGCCGCGTGGATGAGGTGGTTCCCTCCGATCGCCGTCGCGTCGCCGTCCCCCATCACGCAGATCACGCGGAACCCCGGTCGCGACACCGCCACGCCCGTCGAGAACGTCAGTGCCCGCCCGTGCGTCGTGTGGATCGTGTGGAAGTCGACGTACCCCGGAATGCGCGAGGCGCAGCCGATCCCCGAGGTCAGGACGATCTCGTTCCGCGAAAGGCCCGACCGCGCGATGGCGCGGAGGATCGAGGCGAGCACGATCCCGTGCCCGCACCCCGGGCAGAGGATGTGCGGGAAGTGCTGCGACCTGAGGTAGGACTGCTGCTGCATCGACTGCTCCTTATGCGCTTCGAGGGGTGTCTCGACGGTTCGCAGACTGGGTCTCGATCGGAAGGTTGACCGAGGGGCGAGGGGCGATGGGCGAGGAGCGAGGGGCGAAGGGCGAGGGGCGAAGGGCGAGGGGCGAAGTCCGGCCCCCGGCACTCGCCCTTCGCTCCTCGCCCTTCGCTCCTCGCTCCTCGCCTCTCGCTCCCTGTCCGGCGCAAGACTTCCTCGACGATGGACTAGAGAAGGGCCTTCTCCAGGGTCCGTGCCGCAATCGGGTTCCCGTCGCACTGCTGCACGGCCCCTACGCGCCCCCTCCCCGCCACCCGCTCGACCACCTCGAGGATCTGTCCGCGGTTCGCCTCCGCCACGATGAACCGGACGCCGCGCGCCGCGAGCTTCGACAGCCGCTCGATCGGGAACGGCCAGATCGTCACCGGGCGGAAGAGGCCCACGCGCATCCCGCGCCGCCTCGCCGCGAGGATCGCGTGCTTCGCCGACCGCGCCGTCGATCCGTACGCGACGACGATCGTCTCTGCGTCCTCCGTGAAGTGCTCGTCGACCTGGAGGATCTCCTCCGCGGCGAGCTTCCGCTCGAGCCGATCCGCGAGCGCGGCGGCCGCCGCCGGTTCCCCCGTCGGGAAGCCGTCCGGGCGGTGTACCAGCCCCGTGACGTGGAAGCGGTACCCGCGACCGTACGGCGGCAGCGGCGGGACGAGGAATCGGTCGTCGAACGGCTTGTACTTCTCAGGCGGATCCGTCGGCTGCGGGCGGTCGATCGCCTCGACGCCCGTCGCGTAGTCGGGGACCTCGAACCGCTCCCGCATGTGGGCGATGATCTCGTCGGGGAGGAGGACCACCGGCGTGCGGTACTTCTCCGAGAGGTTGAAGGCGCGCACGGTGAGCCAGAACATCTCGGAGACGGACCACGGCACGAGCGCGATCCCCGGGCGGTCTCCGTGCGACCCCCACCGGGCCTGCATGATGTCGGCCTGCGCGGGACGCGTCGGGTTGCCCGTGCACGGCCCGCCGCGCATCACGTTCACGACGACGCAGGGGACCTCCCGCATCGTTGCCGCGCCGAGGTTCTCCTGCAGGAGCGAGAAGCCCGGCCCGCTCGTCGCGGTCATCGACTTCACGCCTGCGAGCGAGGCCCCCACGATCGCCCCCATGCTCGCGAGCTCGTCCTCGAGCTGGATGAACCGCCCGCCGACCTGCGGGAGGCGCACCACCATCTCCTCGGCGATCTCCGTCGAAGGCGTGATCGGGTACCCCGCGTAGAAGCGGCACCCCGCCGCGATCGCCCCCTCCGCGCACGCCGTGGCCCCCTGCATGAAGTGGAGGCCGGGCTGCGGCTGGACGACGGGCCCGCGCCAGTCGGGGAACGGGACGAGGCGGTCCTCGATCGGTTTCCCGCCAGCAAGCTGGCCCTGCCAGTCGGCGCCGTGCATCACGAGCGCGAGGTCGGGGCACGAGAACGTGCAGACGCTGCAGAGCTTGCACTTCGGATCGTCGACGAGGATCTTCTCCCCCTCGAGCCGCAGCGCGTCGAATTTGCAGACGGTGATGCAGATGCCGCATCCCTTGCACCGTGCAGCGATGACCTCCAGCTTCTTGGCTACCGCCATCGGGCGTTCTCCTCCAATCCCAGGGAGACTCGTCGCCAGATCTGACCTCGTGGAACGCAGGAAGCCCCCGAAGGGGGCGTCAGAATGTAGCCAGGGCCGCAGGCCCTGGAAAAACGGCAACCCAGGCGACACGGAGCCCCGAAGGGGCGTCAGAACGCGCCTTCTGTCGCCCCTTCGGGGCTCCGTGCTCTTGCCGGTCACCTGTTCCAGGGCCTTCGGCCCTGGCTACATTCTGGCGCGCCTTCGGCGCTGATTCGTCGAGGGTCAGTTCCATCGAAAACTCTCTACCCCAGGAGCGCGATCGCCTTCGCCGCGATGTGCTCCGCGGCGACCTCGACCTCCTTGATCAGCTCCCACGGCGCGCTGGACTCGCCGAAGCGATCCTTCACGCCGATCGTCCCGAACCTGGGCGCTCGGCCGCCTCCCAGCCCCTTCAGGATCGCCAGCGACACCGGGTGCGCCAGCCCGCCAATCTGGTGCTCCTCCGCCGTGACCACCGCCTTGCACTCGCTCGCGGCCGCGAGGACCGCCTGCTCGTCGAGCGGCTTCACCGTGTGGAGGTTCACCACGCGGGTCTCCCACCCCTTCTCTTCCTTCAGGATCCACGCCGCGCGCATCGCCTCCGCAACCGTCGGGCCGCAGGCGAGGATCGCGACCGTCTCCCCCTCGCCGCGGTACCCCGCCGCCGGCACGCATTCGAAGGCGTCGAGCATCCGCTCCTTCACGCCGCGCAGCCGGTAGACGTTCGCCTTCCCGATCGTGAACGGCGTCTTCTCCGTCGTGATGATCGGCGTCGCCTCGCGCGCGAACCGCAGGTACTTTGCCCCCTTCACGTCGAAGAGGAGCGCCGTCGTGGCCTTCTTCGTCTCGATTGCGTCGCACGGGACGACGATCGTTGTGCCCGGGATCGCCGCGATGTTCGAGATGTCCTCGAGCGCCTGGTGCGTCGCGCCATCAGGGCCGACGGAGACGCCCCCGTGCGCCCCAGCGACGAGGACGTTGAACTCTCCGTACGCGACCGTCGTCCGGAACTGGTCGAGGTTGCGGGCCGAGGCGAACACGCCGTACGTGCCGAAGGTCGGGATCTTCCCCTCCTTCGCGAGCCCCGCCGCGATCCCCGTCGCGTTCTGCTCGGCGATCCCGATCGAGAGGAACCGCGAGACTTCCTTCCCCTTCGGCGCGCGCTCGGGGTGCCCCTCGTAGAACTTGCTGATCGTGATCGAACCGGAGATGTCGCACCCCAGGCAGACGACGCGCTCGTCCTTCCCCGCCTCCTGGAGGGCGCGCCCGTACCCCATCCGCGTCGGGTCCATCTCCGCCTTCATCACGGGCTGGCGGTTCCACCAGTAGTCCTTCTTGAAGTGGGGCATC
>ORJL011904442.1_pt1 | contig 10654 bp, 10 predicted proteins | sample 1779941 | NCBI WGS metagenome assembly ORJL01 (sample SAMEA104232317, study PRJEB22302) | groundwater metagenome | biome: forest; feature: aquifer; material: groundwater | place: USA | collected 2011-08-07 | depth 5.8 m | reverse complement strand
TGTGCTGGTTGCAGTCGGTGTATCTGTCGGCACTTCGGTCGGTGTGTGTGGAACAGTTGTTGGTGTGTCAGCCTCAAAAGTCGCGGTAGAGGTCGGTACTTCGGTACTTGTCGGCGTTGGGGATGGTGTCTCAGTTGGAGTCGAAGATGGCACAAACGGTGTAAACGACGGGTTTACAGTCGGGGTTGGCGAGTCCTCAGGCACAGGTGTTGCGGTATGAGGTACAGTTGTTGGCGTGTCAGCCTCAAAAGTAGGTGTTGGGCTTGGCGTTTCGGTCGGCACTTCAGTACTGGTTGGTATCGGAGACGGTGTCTCAGTTGGTGTTGGTGTCGATGATGGCACAAAAGGTGTAAAAGATGCATCTATTGTCGGTGTAGGTGAATCAGCAGGTACGGGTGTTGCCGTGTGTGGTTCTGGTGTTGGTGTAGGAGCGTCATACGCAGCATCAGTTGCCATCGATCCGCTTGCATGATTAATGGTTACAAACAAATTTGACGGAACCTCATCAGGTTGTAAAGTTCGAACACCTTCAGAAACACCGTTCCCTCTTCCTGCATCACTAATTTCAAATTCGGCCATCCCCGTCTCTCCGGGATATGCCAAATCATTTGCACTGTCCAGTATAGGAGAAGCTTTACCATTTTTTATTAATGTTACTTTTTGGGAAAAATCCTTTATTTCTTGAGGCGTTTTTAAGACTATTCCATCTTTTGCGGCTGCTTTGGCCAAAGCTGATGTCCAGGAACCGCCTTCTTCAACAGTCAATGGAAGAGCCTTACTGGCCATACCTATTTCAGCATCCCTATTTTCTGCAGCCTGTACAGCTATAAATCCGGCTCCGGAAAACCTGTCTTGTGAAAGCCTTGCAACCTGCTCATCCGTAAGAGTCCTGACAGTTGCGCTTGTTGACGCAACCCCACACGTAACATAAGAATTTTCAGTCCCACTAGATCCGGCTGAGCCAACAAAACCCAAACCAGTAATACTTGCTCCAAATACCGTAAGTCCACCTAAAAGTGTTGCCGGTCTTGAAAGCCTTTGTAGCCTTCTGCCGGAAGGTTGCCCCTGGGAATCATCAACTTCAACTGCTGCTTGGTCTATTCTTGCCTTTCTCCATAAAGGTAACCTTGACGCAACATTGTCAGTCTGAGAAAGAATTCGGGATATTAAATTTGTATGAGAATCCCCGCCAGCTGCCATCTCCACTTGTGGCAGAGGCATTTGAGGATAACGTGATGTGCTTTCTATCGTATTAGCCATGTAATTTATCGGCAGTCTGTATCACTACAGGCTTCTAATAAGGTGCGAACTATAACACAAATTTTGTCCATTGTCAACTATTATGGGTTATTACTAAAGTAACCGATACGACAAATGGTAATAATCGCACAATTGGGCAGTAAATCTTGGGGCAGACTATAGATCTAATTACTACTTAAATGTAGCAGCCAAAACGTTCTATAGGTCGGGCAGACTATACAACTTTATTTTTTCTTTGTCAAATCAGCCCAATACCCCGTCAATTTAAGTTGCCAAAAAACAGCAAAAATAAATAAATACTTAATATAATTCAGAATATATTTGGAAAAAAATTATCAAAAAAAATGGATATCAAAACCTCTAGAGTACCTATACAAAAAAACAACTATATTAACAGACTCTATAACCATCTTTAGCGCTTAACCAAGTAAAACAATTTAGAGAACAATATTTACCCAAATAAAAGCTCTTTTTTACTCTAATTTTGGAAATTCGAGGCTATTTTTTGCAAAAAAAAACTACCCCTTGACAAGGGTTAAGTAGATGATCTAATCTAAAAAAGGAAAGCAACTTAGCTGCCCTAAGTCGCTTCCCTTACACCTCAAAAGAGCATTGCTATTCGAGTTTCAGTCTGCGGTAGTGATGCTCTTTTCTTGACCTAATTTTCAGTAAACATATTTCAACTTTCGCTAAATTATGTTTCCTTTATCCAAATCTTTCCTTGTAAGAAAAAACGTGGACCTTTGTTAAAAAATCCTCTTTTACTTAAGATTCATTAACTTTTGCACCTTTTAAAAAAGATGCAAGTTTCAGCCTGCTTAGAGAATTTAACACCCTCTATAATTATTGTCAAGTGATCATTACATCCGATAGTAAAAAGGTAAGCATAAAAAGGGAAGCCTGTAGTTATTATCACCGACATTTATTCACCTTTTAGCCTATTGTTACAACATAAACATAAAAATAAAACTTTAAGAAATTAACTAAATAAAGCATTAGCCGTAAATTGCTTTTTCCAGGGAATTCAGTAAACAAACGAAGCTAAATGATGCGTAAAGTTATATTTACGTCGAGGAAAATCGCTTTCATTAAATAGCCAACACACACTTTCTAAAGCAAAAACTTATTTCCCTTAAACTCATGTAAACTTCTCAGTTTGAGCTTATGAATGTTTATAGATAAGTAGAAGAAAAATCGTTTTCTAGATAATAAAGCACCTCATACGGCAACCCTTTGTACTGCTGCTTCCCCCGTGTATTGTTCTTCATCACCACGCCTGAGGCGGCTATCAACCCTTCTTCTCAAATCAATAATGTCGCGAAATTCCAGATACATGACGAAACAGGCAGCCAACCGTGCCTTATGCGTCTCAATAGTCCTTTTAAGATTGTAAGCCATGAGCTCTCTCTCCAAATCTTCACTGTTAATCTCCCGCCTTTTCATCTCTGCCCTTATAAAATCCTCCAACCCATCCCAGCATCCAAAACCATTCCAGTTTCCAGGCTGCTTTATTACGCTTATAGCCTTCTTTTGACTCAAACCTAGCGCATTTAGCCTGTCAATTACCCATATCGCCGCATCAAACTTTTTTGGGTCCAAATCTTCATACGCAGGGCTATCTACTAAATCTTTTACTAATAGATCGTGGCTTTGTGTGCCCCTCTCGTCCATAGATGTCCTGTGAGCCTGCGCCTCAAAAAGCTCAGGCACGGCTTCACCCCTAAAAACGTTATATTGCAACGCATGTAGTTTCTCATGACCATAAGTTTGTAAGGGCCAGGGAAGCACTCCTGCCACACAGAGAGTACTGACTACAGCACTGACCCTGGGGAGCGGAGCGTAAATATCTATCCTTGGTGCTTCCAAAAAATACCTTCCTCTAACCTCAGGCATTCCGTAAATATCAGAAGCATTCCAAGTTACAGGGACAAGATTATTAATGGATCCTACAGGATTACCATTTACACTGGTTAAATATACTTCTCCTAAAGCTTCTACCTCATCAAGTGTATCAAGAGCCCTACTTTCAGACCGAACCGCATCTAGAATCCTGGATTTTAAATCATCCACAAGCCCCTCTCGCTCTGCGCTTCTTATACACGTACGTATCTCGGCAGTAGACAAGACATTCATGTGGCTAAAACTTAATTCTTGGAGCTTTAAGGCTTCTAGTTCTCTATCGTAAACCTCTCCGGGTAACGAGGTGCAAAAAAGATCATCATTAACAAGTGGCCTCATGCGTGGCTCATAATGAACCCGTTCCTGCCTATATTGTTGGGCAAATTCCAGTCTTTCCGAAAGCGAAGCCATTGGGGAATTTTACAAAGCTGTTCTTGCCCAGTCAACCCTTCATCACTTTCGCAAATATCATCTTGCCTGCATTTGTCTGTATTACTTTCTTAACCAAAACGTCAACCGACATCCCTTTGGACGAATAACCATCTTCAACTACAACCATCGTACCGTCCCCTAAGTAGCCCACACCTTGCTGGTCCTCCTTGCCTCTCGCGCTGATAAGTACTCTTAGGCGTTCGTTCGGTAAAACTGACGTTTTAAGGGCATTAGCAAGCTCGTTAATATTCAACACTTCAATACCCCGCACCTTGCTCACTTTATTTAAATTAAAGTCAACGGTCATGAGCTTGGCATTGTATTTTTTGGCCATTTCTATAAGTTTGGTATCTACAGCAGCCACTCCCGGTTCATTTTTTAAAACTTCTACCTTGACAGTTTTTAGCTTCTGGATTGCCCTCAAAACATCCAAGCCTCTTCTGCCCTTTGTTCTTTTCATATCATCTACATTGTCAGCCAATCGCTGTAACTCCAAAAGAACTGAAGGTATCACAAGCAGCTTACCGACCAAAAAACCGCTTCTAATAATTTCAAGTAACCTTCCATCTATCAGTACCGACGTATCAACTACAATTAAATTGTCCTGTTTGGGCACCTTAGTCCTTCTTCTAAACTTGATCCTGGAAACATTTCTTGGATCCGGAATCCTGTCTGCAATCTGGCGCGCAAGTACCGAAAGTCCCGCTTTGCCCGCAAGCTCCAGAATATCCGGAAGCATAAACCCAAATGTCGCAAAGGTTAAAAAAGCAATCAAAAGAAAATATTCACCTGTAACGGCAAATATCTGCGGGGGTGTTGCTGATCTTGCCATAAAAACCCCCACAAATCCAAAAACAATAGCAATCGACGGACGGAATAAAAACTTAAACTTCATATAAACCCCCCTCTATTTATTAATTGCATAACGTATTGCCTCATCTAACGTTTTATATTTTTCTGCCGATACAAAATTTGTAAATCCCATGCGCTTTGCCTCACTCATCCTCGTTTTCGCATTTCCAACAGGCCTGAGCTCTCCTAGTAAACCTACCTCAGCAAAGGCACAAATGCCAGCCTTAACTGGAGTATCATAAACAGCAGAGGCAATAGCCAGAGCAACGCCAAGGTCAGAAGCCGGCTCACTTATCTTCAAGCCTCCGGCAACACTCACATATACGTCTAAATTTCCAAGAGCAACTTTAGCAACTTTGGAAAGAGAAGCCATTACAACCTGGACCCTGGAAAAATCCAATCCAGTCACACGTCTTGTTGGAACAGGAAAAATTGTCGGTGTTACCAGTGACTGAATTTCCGCAAGAATCGGCCTACCGCCGGCAATCGTAGAAACAACCACGCTTCCCGCCCTCGAACCAATTCGATGCGAAAGAAAGACTCCGGATGGATTATCAACCTGTACCATTCCTGAGTCTTGCATCTCAAAAACACCAACCTCAAACGTAGAACCAAACCTGTTTTTATTTGACCTCAAAAGCCTAAAAGTATACATATCGTCGCCTTCAAGTGACAAAACCGTATCCACCAAATGTTCCAAAACCTTCGGCCCCGCCAAAACCCCTTCTTTGGTAACATGACCTACTATAAAAATAGGTGTATGCGAAGTCTTTGCGAAATGCTGCAATAATTGTGAACATTCCCTAAGCTGGCCGACGCTTCCCGCAGAACCTGAAAGCCTGTTCGTTGTTAAAGTTTGAATTGAATCTATAATCAGAAGCTTCGGATTAACCTTCTGGGCAACCGCAATCACAGTTTCCACATCAGTCTCCGGTAGGATAAATAAATTATCCGGAATTCTGGAAATCCTGTCCGCCCTAATCTTTACCTGCTGAGGCGATTCCTCCCCGGAAACATAAAGAACAGCTTGAGGGGTGGCAGTCCTGGAAAGGCTTCCATCAGCGCGCAGTTCGACATTTTCTTCTTGTTTGCCATTTGATTTCTGTTTCGAACGAGCACTGGTGGAAAGGAAAGAACTGACAGGACCCCGAACCGCCCCCGCTATCTTCATTGCCGCCTGCAGCAAAAGCGTGCTTTTGCCAATCCCCGGATCACCGGATATCAAAACTATTGAACCGGGAACAATTCCTCCACCCAAAACCCTGTCAAACTCCGAAAATCCTGTCGAAATCCTGCCAAAAGTAAAGCCCTTAACACCCGATAATTTATAAACCTTCTCATCAAGATTTATGTTTAATAACTCCTGCTTAGTGCTTTCTGTTGAAATTATGGTCTCGACAAGGCTATTCCACTCACCACATTCCGGGCACTTCCCCATGAAAGATGGTGACCGGTAATTACATTGTTGACAAATAAACTCTGATTTATTTCTCATAACTGTTTACCCTGAGAGAACTCGAAAGGCTGACAAACAAATTGAGACCATTGCTTCATCCGAAGATATTATAAACTTCCATTGGGAAAAAAGGCATCGAATTGAATTTAGGAGCTATCTGTAGAGTATTGGTTTTGCCTTGGCAACAGGAATCAAAGAAATCCTTCGCGATTTAACATCCACAGAATCCACGCTGCAGGAAACTTCACTGCCGACTTCCAAATTCAACTCCGGAGGAATTTTCGAAATATGGATAAGCCCCTCAAGCCCGCCTTCAAGTGCAACCACTGCTCCGTAAGGCGTCATTCTAACAACGCTGCCTTTTACATTTTCATCTTTTGATAATTTGCTCGTTTCTTCTTCGAATGGGTCCTTAAGTAGTTGTTTAATACTCAAATTAAGCCTGCCTGTAGTTTCGTCTTTGGCAATAACTACAACCTCAACATCATCTCCAACATTAAATTCGCGGGAAGGATCATCAATTTTATCCCAGGAAAGCTCAGAGATGTGCACCAAACCTTCCAACTTTACTGTTTTTTCTTCCTTGCCCAACTTTTCTTCAATTCTTAAATCTTCCGATGTTACCTCTACGAATACGCCAAATGGCAAAACTGCAGTAATCACACCGGAAAGTTTCTCGCCAATTTTGACCTTCGAAAGAAGTGCCAAAATTCTTGTTAAATCTTTCTTGTCAGGTGTTTTTTGGGATAAAATCAACCTGTTTCCTACTTTGTCTACCTCAATAACCCTAGCTCGTAAATTTTTACCGATTAGATCCGACAATTTGGATGGCGTAGTGCCAAGCTGCGAAGCGGGTAAAAACCCGCGGATTCCCAGATAATCGCAAATGACTCCCCCACGGTTTACCTCAAGCGCGGTAACATCTATGTCCTCTTCGTTGTCTTTTTTCTCCTCCAACTCCGTCCATCTTTTTTCTCCAGATAATTTTCTAAGCGATAATACAACCTGCCCCGCATCATTTTCCGGAAAAATAACAGTTGCATCAACTTTGTCCCCAACAGAAATTCCCGCCACCAAATCGGAAACGGCGTGAAGCTCCCTTCCGGTTACAATTCCTTCCGATTTTGCCCCGACATCAATTAATATTTCCGTCGAGGATATTGCAACTACTGTTCCGGTTACTTCTTGGTTGCGCCTTAGGGCCCTTACCTTATTCTGGGATGCTGCAAAAAGATCAGCAAAAGATTGGCTGCCTTTTGAAAGAGGTTTAGTTGTATTTTGTGTTGATTTTACCAAACATAATCACTTCCTTAAATTAAATTTCCGATATATAAATTCTAAAATCCATATTAAAAAATCTAGAATCTAACACCTGATGTTCTGCATTGTAACAGATTTTTTTCTATTTTAAAAGTAAAACTAAAATGACAAAAACATAGCAAATTAAACCTAAAAAAAATTAAGATATTGACATTTTTTTCTAAATGTTTCAAAGTAATAATTACACCAATTTCCCCGAACCTAAATAGGTTCGGCTTTTATGAATGAGCAAATTAGAAAACCGAAGGTACCATATTATAGTTGACGCGTATAATTGCGATCCGCAAATATTAGACGATAGACAAAACCTCGAAACTGTACTTCGCGACATAGTAGATTTGTGCCAAATGAAAATTCTCTACGGACCGGTTATTCTGGAAGGTGTCCCAGAAAATCCCGGTATTACAGGATTTGCGATTTTAGACTTCTCCCATATTTCCATCCACACCTTCACTGCCGAAAAAGAAATCTGCATCGATGTCTTCTCCTGTAAAAAATACGACTACGACGAAGTTAAAAAATACGTTATGGATAAATTCAACCTAGACGAAAAATACGTCAAATACATCGAAGTCAAATACCCGGAAAAAAATTAACTATACGCTTTGCAAAACTTTTAATGCCTCTTGTGCTTCAGTTAGTTTAGACTGATATTCTTCGCTAATCTTTCTTTCTGCAAAAAGCTTAGCACCTCTTGCAGCACCTTCCCATCTCTGCTTCGACCCTGAAACTTTCTTGTCAGCCTCTTCTAATGTACTTACGGTATAAGGTAACCCTTTCTCTTTAACAGCATCCTCTGTTGCTTGCAAATCACCATGTTGATCAACAACCTCTGTCGCAAACATTGGATGAATAGCAACTGGTCCAAGATTCGAATCAACCCCGTACCTTGTTGAACTGTTCGGAATATTAGCAAAAATTGCAAGCGTCCTCTGACCGTCTGGAGTTCTTCCTATATCAGCAAAAAATCCCCCAAGATCTGCGTTTTTCGCGTTTATCGCAAAAATCATGTCAGAATAAACCGCTCTTGTTTGCTCCTGAACTTGCTCGGCACTAAAAGGTTTATCCGAATCGGTTCTTGGAACACCAGTTCGAGCTACTTCTGCGCCTATACCACCAGGACCTTCCATAATTCATTGTATGCATAACCTAAACTACAATGTCAAACCACTAAAAAACTCAACCATGAAGTTGAGTTGCCTAGAGTGACGATGACCATTAAATTTTGTGAAGCAAAATCGCAAGTCATATTCCATCGAGCTTAGGCGCGCAGCGAAGCGAGCACCGCAGCGAGATTTACGGTACAAAAAAACTCACCTAAAGTGAGTTTGTTTGTACTGGCATCGAGCATTAGAACAAAGTTCGCAGCTCGATTTCCATTAAAAAACCTCACCGCATGGTGAGGTAAATTATACTGGCATCGAGCTATTTTCGCGTCCAGTTGCCCAGAGACTATCGTCACCGCTAACCCGTTTCACTATCCAGTTCGGAATGGGATGGAGTGGTTCCAGGTCGCTCGAGACACCAGTTTGCAAATGATACAAAAAAATTTAGAAAATTTCAACTCCAAAGACCAAAAATCACTTATCCAGTTTCCCTCTGCTCTCTCGGGTGTGACTCCCAGGCCCTCTTTGTTTACCAGACTTGGAAGGATTAAATACTGCTCTTGCTTTACTTATTGTTTTAAGAAGTCCTTGATGATGTAAAGCCTCCCCTAATTTCTTATGCGCATCAACCCTGACTTTTTCTGCAACTTCAATCACTGTCACAGGACTAGACGCTGTTTGATCAGCATTAAGTTTATCAGCTATTTCCTGGTCATGATTTTGCGCCATCCAGTTAACCACAGTATCCCGAATAGCTTCGTCCCTTGGACTCATGGGTTTATCTTCCAGATGACCAAAGTCTTGGGCAATTGTATTGATTGCCAATTGCAATGTATCTGCTCCAAACCGGTCTTTTATTTTGCCACTCAATTCTTCTAAAGATTCCGTAGTGTCGAATATTGCATTGAGGTCATGCCTCTCCAGAGAATCATGAAACCTTGGGTTTCTTAGAACAACCATCGCAATAAAATCGGCAGCATCAGCCTCTGTCCTTTGTTCCGGAGTTAAATCGCTGTCGGTTCTTAATATTCCAATACCTATTCGAGTTTCGTTTTCTAACATTTTGTCCCCCACTTATTCATATAATCACATATCTTCCTTAGATTGAATATCTAAATATAGAATACTTAAGGCTGAGCACTTTTATGCGAAGCCAAAAAAATAATCCCTTTTCGGGATTGCCAGACCAAAGTTAATCTTACTTAAGATTTTATCCTTTTCTAATTCTCGGTCTAGGCCCGGCATTTCTACCTGCAAGATCCCGATCTCTAACTTTAACCTGATCATATAAATCTGCCATTGTTAAACTTCCAGATAACCTTGTCTTGGCATCTGAGTTCTCTCTCGCTGGCAAAACGGGCTCACCGGACCCACCAGCAATTGGTGCTATTCTTAACTGAGGCTCAACAATATCCACACCTCCATTAGGCTTTACTATAATATCAATCGGTTGACATGTTTCTAATCTAGTCATCTTGTTATTCTAGGTATAAAAACTCCGGGATTATCTGCCTGTCTTGCTGCTTTTTCCATTTTTGCTTGTGTTTGCAACCTTCTTCGCATCGAACGGCTTCCAGGGCCTCTGTCCGGAATTGTCCCCAATTCCCTCGCGCGCCTTGCAATCCCCTCGCTAACACCAGCCGCAGTCCAGTGTGCATATTGTGCCTCTACTTTAGGATCTAAATTTGGTTGTCCGTCTGGTCTTGTCATTATTTGCTTCCAACTAAAAAAACACTCTTGGCAGACAAGAAGTGTTCTTTTAAGTTACGTTATTTTTACACCCACAAATAATAATGTGTCAAGAGAACAAAACAGGTAAAGTAAGAGTCTAACGTTAATAAAACCAAGTGGAAAATAGCATTTGATCTTAGAGAACGAAGCACTATTGAAACTTTTGATTTCAATAGTAGCGAAGTTCTCGCAGATCATTTGCGAATGTTAATGAGCAAATGATCTATTAGTACACCTTAGCTGAAAAATTAGTTAAATAATCGGTAGTAAGATATTGCTATCCGTCTACCAACTATCGAACCAACTTAACCCTACATATAATGTAGACAACCATTACTGGCTTTACACTTGGTGCCTATCAACCTGGTAGTCTTCCAGGGATCTAAGATACTTAGTCTTGAGGCCTGTTTGGCGCTTAGATGCTTTCAGCGCTTCTCAGTTACAAACGTAGCTACCCAGCACTGCCACTGATGTGACAACTGGCACACTAGAGGTTTGCTCATTTCGGTCCTCTCGTACTAGAAATGACCCCTCTCAAGTATCAACGCTCACACCGGATAGAGGCCGAACTGTCTCACGACGTTCTGAACCCAGCTCG
>ORJL010751346.1_pt1 | contig 10654 bp, 11 predicted proteins | sample 1779941 | NCBI WGS metagenome assembly ORJL01 (sample SAMEA104232317, study PRJEB22302) | groundwater metagenome | biome: forest; feature: aquifer; material: groundwater | place: USA | collected 2011-08-07 | depth 5.8 m | reverse complement strand
TGCAACCTTGCGCATGCTCCACCCGCGATATTTGACTAAGCGAACAGCTTCCATGCGAACCTTCGGGAGATTGGGGTTTTGTGTGTATGCCATGCAACAACTTTAAGCCCTGGGTGTTGCGAAGGTATTGAACCATTACGCATTGTTGATTAATGTGCAAATAATGTTGAGTGCTAGGGTATACTGATACTAATGCCACCGAGACAAGAGGACGATACTGGCTCCTTAGAGAAAGCGCGCAAACGGCTGTATGAGCCGGGGACCGCTATGGATATACATCGTCCGCTTGCCGTTTCCGGAGGCCGTTCTATACCGCACGAATGGGAAAAAAATTCGTTTGATAACATACCCCCCCAAGGGAAGAGACATGTGCGTCTCGCCGGCGTATTTTTCCTTGTTTCATTCATATTTTTCGTCATCTCGCTCGGAGCCGCCGGCTACTTCTTCTACTTCGGCGGGAACTCCGTCTCGGTGGACAAAATTTCAATAGATATTCTCGGTCCGACGACGATTGCCGGCGGCGATACGGTTCCGCTCTCGCTCGCTGTTACTAACAGAAATCCGGTCTCCATTGAGAATGCGACGATAGAAATCACTTTTCCGAGCGGCACGCAGAGTGCGGACGGCGCGCAGAGCGCATATCCGCGGTATACAGAGAACCTCGGAACGCTCGCGAGCGGGGAAACTGCGTCAAGGTCAATAAAGGCGATTGTTTTTGGCGTCGCCGGACAGGCGCTGGCGTTGCCGATATCTTTTTCATTCGGAACCTCGGGGTCCAATTCAATATTCGTAAAAAAATCTTCGTACGCGCTCGCTGTCACCTCAACGCCTCTTTCCGTGTCCGTTGATACGCTCTCCGAGACAGTATCGGGGAAGCCGATTACATTCACGCTCAACGTTCGTTCAAACGCGACCGTGCCTTTGGACAACGTCGTGGTATCAGGTGCGTTTCCGTTCGGATTCTCCGTGGAGTCTTCTTCATTGCCGCTCCAAGGCTCTAATTTCATACTCGGGACTATGCAGCCCGGCTTGAATAAGACCATAACGCTTACCGGGACGCTCGCGGGGCAGAACAACGAACAGCGCGTTTTCCACTTCACCGTCGGCACTTCAAAATCGGCGAACGACCAGACGCTCGCCGTCACTTATATGACGCAGGATGCGACGGTAACCATCGCCGCTCCGTTTATCGCCGCGTCTCTCGCCATAAACGGCGACACGAGGCAGGATGTCGTCGCCGCCCCGAGCAGTTACCAAAACGTCACCGTCTCATACTCCAACACGCTCGCGACGAATGTGACGAACGCCGAGGTCGCCATCACGCTGGCGGGATCGGCGGTTGATTATGACAGCATACGGACGACAAGCGGATTCTACCGTTCGTCCGACCGAACAGTCGTGTTCAACAGGGATACGGACCCTTCTCTCTCGAAGCTCGCTCCCGGCGCTTCCGGCATCGGTTCGTTCACGTTCTCTACTCTTCCGGCAGGCGCCGTCGGTACTGCACCAACGCTGACGCTCACTATCTCGGTATCCGGCACCCGCGTCGGAGAGAGCAATGTGCCGGAACAGATTAGCGCATCAACCGTAAAGACGGTAAAAATTGCAACGGCGGTCGCTCTCACATCATCTTCTCTGCACTCGTCCGGGTCTATAAGCAACGGCGGTCCTATACCTCCGCGCGCAGGTCAGGCGACTACGTATACGATTCAATTGAACGCGCGTAACGGCGGTAGTACGATCGCCGACGGCATGGTCTCTGCGACACTACCAAGCTATGTATCGTATACTGGCATAACTGCAGGCACGGGAACGTTCTCGTACGACAGTGCATCAAGAACCGTATCGTGGAGTATAGGCAATATCCCGCAAGGAACGAATGCTGAAGGAGCATTCCAAATCTCGCTTACTCCGTCAACATCGCAGAAAGGCAGTGCTCCTCTCCTGACTGGTCCTCTGTCTTTTTCAGGATATGACCGTTTCGCCGGAGTGCGGATTACCGCGTCCGCCGATCCCTCTACCACAGAAACGAAGGGAGACCCTGGGTATATGAGCGCGAACGCAACTGTGCAATAACCCCGGTACCACAACCTCGCTCCGCTCGGTTGGCTACGGGGCAAGTCCACGCTATTATGGAGGTTCATGGAAAACTTGATGGAAAAAATAGTTTCGCTCTGTAAGCGCAGGGGATTCGTTTTCCCCGGCTCCGAGATCTATGGTGGCTTTGCCGGCACTTACGATTACGGCCCACTCGGCGTGTTACTTCAACACAATATAAAGGAGATATGGTGGCAAATGTTTATAGACTCGCGAGACGATATGTATCCACTGGACGCGGCAATTCTAATGAACCCGAGAGCGTGGGAAGCGTCCGGTCATGTGACTGGCTTTGCCGACCCAACGGCGGACGGAAAGATGTTCAACACGATGTTTAAGACTTCCGTCGGCGCCGGAGAAGAAGCAGGCATTACTTATTTTCGTCCAGAGACGGCGGGAGGCATATTCTTAAATTTTAAAAACGTGGTGGACTCAATGCATCCGAAATTGCCCTTTGGTATCGGGCAGATTGGCAAGGCATTTAGGAATGAGATCGCTCCGCGCGACTTCATCTTCCGCCTCCGCGAGCTTTCCCAAATGGAAGTGGAATATTTTGTGCGTCCAGACGAGTGGGAGAAGGCGTTTGAAGAGTGGAGAGAGCTCATGCACCGGTACGCTCGCGCGATTGGTCTATCTGAAAGTTTTATCCATGAACTTGAGGTTGGAGATAACGAGCGAGCACACTACTCTAAACGCACTATAGATTTTGAGTTTGATTTCCCGTTCGGTCGCAAAGAACTTTGGGGTCTCGCATACAGGGGCGACTTTGACTTGTCTGCACACACGAGCGCCTCTAGCGTAGACCTATCGTATCTTGACGAAGAAACGGGAGAGAGGTTCATTCCGCATGTTATAGAGCCGTCCTTTGGGGTTGATCGCACTATTCTCGCCATACTTGTGAGCGCGTACCGCGAAGACCAGATGGGCGGGGAGATACGCACCTATCTCGCGCTCGCGCCGAAGATCGCGCCCGTGAAAGCCGCCGTATTTCCACTTCTAAAAAACAAACCCGAACTCGTCGCGAAGGCGAGAGAAGTATTTTCAAGTCTCAAGTCTCAAGTCTCCAGCATCCAGTTTGACGACAACGGCAACATCGGCAAGCGCTACCGCCGCCAAGACGAAATCGGCACGCCGTTCTGCGTTACCGTAGACTTTGATACTCTTGGCGACCCTTCCACAAGCTCAGGGCAGGAACACCAGAATCTAAAAGACACAGTCACACTCCGCCATCGCGACTCGGGCACCCAAGAGCGCCTCACCATCTCCGAAGTTGTCTCCCGTATCCGCTCTGCCATAGAATAGCAGGTCGACTCATCCTACTATTTATGAAAATCACCTACGACAAAATAGCCAACGCCGCTTATATGACCCTGCGCAAAGGCAGGGTGGCCAAGACTGTGGAGATGAGTGATAACGTCATCGTCGATTTAGATAGAAAGGGAAATATTCTCGGCATTGAGATGCTCGATGCCTCTAAACAATTTCCAAGATCAAGCCTCGCGAAGAGCGTTATCTCAGACGTCCCAATAGAAATTATTTCTCGCGTGCCAGTCACTGCGTAAGCAGGTCGGATCATTCGGCACCGATTGGTCTGCGCGCAAAAGTTGACAAGCACGTTAACTGGCTATATTTTGATGTTGGTGAGGCTGATTAGTTATAGACACGCAGTTTTTTGATGAGGAGGTGCTTATGTCTAGTTCAAATCCATGGTGGTATGGGAAGCCAGTACCAACCGGTTCCATTCAAGGGAAGATCCTGACAGACGGCCAAAGAATCGTCCCGAAATTCTTCGTCGATGTGCATGCGTATTTGCACAGGTACGTCAACGATTCAAACGAAGAAGTTCCTTGTGTCTCCTGGATTCTTGCCGAACTCTGGTTTAGAGACCGTGGGTGGACGGTGGTGAGCAACGAGGAGTGGGACTCCTATCGATCTTCCACACTACACAGAGGCGTTACCTATTGGTACAAGTTTCCAGGTTGTTGATACGGCTTCACGTTGCTACGGCGCGGCTCCAGAGTACGGAGCACGCGCCGCTTTTGTTTTATGCTACGATGCTCGTATGGATCCCGTTAGAAATCGCGGACGCCATAATTTCAACACCATATGACCACAGTTATTGTTAGTACTAATTGGATAGGGTACGGCGCCTTAAGGGCGTCCGCGTCCTATTTCTAACGGGATGGACAAGGAGATTCGCGTTTCTATCACATCCGGCACTATATTTACTGCCCTGCTTATTGTGGTTGGGGTCTATCTATTCTGGATTCTGCGCGACCTAGCCCTTCTCGTTCTCACGTCCATCATCATCGCATCGGCGATAGAGCCGGGTGTCGCATTTTTCATACGATATAGCATCCCCAGATTTGTCTCCGCGCTTCTGGTATACGTGCTTGTCTTTGGCGCCATCTTTTCAATCCTTTATTTCTTTTTTCCACCGATAATTTCTGACGCTGCCGGCTTCTTAACGGCGATGCCAAGATATCTGGACACGATAAATATCACCGCGCCTCTTTCAAATATTACGAACACGGTCAGCGTGGTGAGCAGTCAGTCTCAAGCGCAGTCATATATACAGACGCTTATTTCTCTTCAGTCCCTTTTCACCTCAAGTTCAGGCAGTGTTCTGCAGTTGTTAATTACGTTCTTCGGCGGCATTTTTTCTCTTGTGCTCGTTATCGTTCTATCGTTCTATTTCGCCTTACAGGATACCGGCGTTGACGACTTCATCCGTTTAGTTATGCCGGTTAAATACGAAGAATACTATGTTGACCTCTGGAAGCGCTCGCAGAAGAAGATAGGGCTTTGGATGCAGGGGCAGATACTTCTTTCGGTAATTGTCGGCGTGCTTGTGTATCTAGGTCTTCTCATCATAGGAGTACCGTACGCGCTTCTTCTCGCAGTTTTCACCGCGATGGTTGAGATTATTCCGGTCTTCGGCTCCATCATAGCCGGAGTAGTCGCGGTAATTGTCGGGTTCTCGGACGGAGGCGTGGCAATCGCGGCGATAGTCGCCGGTTTATACATAGTCGTGAACCAGTTTGAGTCCAATCTCATCTACCCTCTAATCGTAAAAAAGATTGTCGGCATCCCGCCGCTTCTGGTCATAGTGGCTCTTATAGCAGGATATACTCTCGCAGGCTTTCTTGGCGCTATTCTATCCGTGCCAGTCTCGGCCGTTCTGCTTGAATTCATCACGGACTTTGACAAGCGTAAGCGTCGTGGCACACACACTTCTTAAAAATGACCCGTTTCGTATCAACCGCAATTCCGTACGTGAATGCGAAGCCGCACATAGGCCACGCGCTTGAATATGTGCAGGCAGATGCGTATGTTCGGGCTCTGCGCCTCGCCGGCGAAGACATATTTTTCTTGACCGGTACAGATGACAACGCTTTGAAGAATGTTCAAGCGGCCGAAGCGGCCGGTGTGCCAATTCAGGATTATGTCGCCGAGAACGCGAAGCATTTCGTTGAACTGGACAAAAGACTTAATGTTGTATATGACGATTTTATTCGTACATCAGCCGACCCGAGACACCGCGCGGGCGTAGAGAAGCTTTGGCGCGCGACGAACAAGAAGGATATTTACAAGAAAAGTTATAAGGGGTTCTACTGCGTCGGATGCGAAGAGTTCAAAACGGAGAAGAATCTGATAAACGGCGAATGTCCGGAGCACCCAGGTAAACGACTTGAAGAAATTGAAGAGGAGAATTATTTCTTCCGCCTGTCTTCCTATCAAGATACATTATTAAAACTCATAGATTCAGATACTTTAAAAATTGTTCCGGAAAGCCGTAAAAATGAAATAACATCTTTTATTCGCGGAGGACTGGAGGACTTCAGCGTATCGCGGACGGCAGGAAGAGCGAAGGGCTGGGGGATACCAGTACCGGACGATCCAGACCAATTTCTATACGTTTGGTATGATGCGCTCGCTAATTACATAACTGCGCTCGGGTATGCGAGCGACGATGATACATATAAAAAATATTGGATATCAGCGGAGGATAAAACGCACATAATAGGAAAGGGCATAAATCGCTTTCATACGGTGTACTGGCCTGCTATGTTGCTTTCAGCCGGCGTGCCGCTTCCAACAGAGGTGTTTGTGCATGGGTACATCATCTCTGGCGGTCAGAAAATGAGCAAGTCGTTCGGTAATGTAATAGACCCGAACGAACTTCTAGACCGCTACGGCACGGACGCTGTGCGATACTTTCTCTTGCGCCACGGACATCCCACAGAGGATTTTGATCTTACGGACGAACGTTGTCACGAGTGGTATACAGCCAACATGACCAACGGACTCGGCAATCTAGTCGCGCGCGTGATGAAGCTCGCGGAAGATCACTTGCCGAACCCCGTTGCTATTACAAAAGAAGACGAAAAAATATCAGAAGAGTTTTTCAGAAAAATAGAAGAATTTAAATTCAATGAGGCGATGGATTTTATTTTTGCAAAAATCTCTGCGGCTGATGTCTATATGAACACGAATGAGCCGTACAAAAAAATAAAAACCGATTCTCAAACCGCGCGCAAAGATATTGAACATCTTGTTCGAGAGCTCGCGAGCATCGCCGCGCATCTCGCTTCAGCGATGCCGTTCACAAGCGAGACGATACTTGCCTCCATCCGAAAGAACAAAAAACCGGAAAATCTTTTTCCGAGGTTATGAACCCCGTTAGAAATCAGATTTCTAACGGGGTGAATCTGAAATACGTTGACGCACACTGTCACATACAGTTTGAGCAATATGCCGAGGACGATGTGGAGCTGATTGAGAGGATGAAAGATGAGGGAGTCGCCGGAATTGTCGTCGGCGTTGACCGCGAGTCGTCAAAAAAGGCAATTTCACTTTCAGAAAAATACGAGCATCTATTTGCTTCTGTTGGTCTGCATCCGAATCGTGTCGGTCAAGAGGATTTCAATATGGAAAAGTATCGCGAGTTAGCGAAAAATACAAAGGTAGTCGCGATAGGGGAATGTGGGTTGGATTACTACCGCTTGCCTACTAACGAAACAGCCTACTCCGCTCCCGCCACCGCTGAAGCTATGGCGGGCAAGGAAGCTACGAAGGCCAAGCAAAAAGAAATTTTACAAAAACACATAGAGCTTGCAGTAGAAGTAGGTAAACCGCTCATTATTCACGCGCGCCCAAGAAAGAACACTATGGACGCGTACACAGATTTGATAGAAATTTTAAAAGAAGCTAAAAGAAAACATAAAAATTTGCGTGGTGACATACACTTCTTCGTCGGTAGAATTTCGGAAGCTGAAGCATTCATCGCGCTTGGATTCACGATTTCATTCACAGCTGTAATCACGTTCGCGCGTGATTATGATGCGGTTATAAGAGCCGTACCACTCGCGAGCATCCTATCGGAGACCGATTCCCCCTATGTCGCGCCGGAGAGCCGCCGCGGAAAACGCAACGACCCGCTCGCTGTTGTAGATGTCGTCGCGAAAATCGCAGAGATTAGGAACGAACATTTGGAAACCGTCAGAGCCGTCATTCTCGCAAACACCAAACGCCTATTTGCTCTACCAGCACTACCGTGATAGGATTCTGCCATTATGGCGAAGCAGGATATAGATATGACAGTAGACGAAACGCTTGACGGCGACGGATCTGAACTACGAGTGTACGAGCTTGGCTTTCACTTGGACCCAGAGCTCCCGACCGAGGAGGTGAAGAGGGCATATCAGGAAGTACGTGAATTTGTTGCTGATAAAGGTACTATTGTAGCCGAGGGCGAACCGCAGAAGATTCAGCTTGCCTACACTATTTCAAGACAGGAAACCTCCGGAAGACGGGACTTTGATTCGGCATATTTCGCATGGATTGTTTACGAAGCCGTAGCTTCTGATCATGCAGAAATTATCACAATGGCGTCTACAAATAAGCGCATTATCCGCTTTATTGATTTGCTCACGACGAAGGATTCGGCTCGGCATTCTGCAGAGATGCGCGAAATCTCTATGAAAACCCAAGAGCGTGCAGAAGATCCGGGAGAAGTCGCTGGCGCAGAGCTGGATGCCGCGCTTGAAAACGTTGTTGTATAATAAAAAATATGTATCCCGTTAGAAATCCAAACACGAGCTTTAGTGCCGACGGTATGATACAATCAATTATTAGCATTAATTTCTAACGGGATGTACCTCAACAAAGTATTCCTCTACGGCAATCTCACCCGCGACCCGGAGCTGAAGGCGCTCCCGTCCGGAAGCAACGTCGCGAACTTCGGTCTCGCTACAAATCGCACCTATAAGGACAAGAGCGGTGCGAAGCAGGAGGCGACCGAGTTCCACAATATCGTCGCCTTCGGTCGTACCGCAGAGGTAATCGCGCAGTACTGCAAGAAGGGTCGTCCGATCTTCGTTGAGGGTCGCATCCAGACGCGTTCATGGGAAGGGAAGGAGGATGGAAAGAAACAGTACCGTACTGAAATAGTCGTTGATAACTTCCAGTTCGGTGCTGACGGCGGGAAAGGTGCTTCAGGCTCTGGCGCTCCGCGAGCGGGACAAGAAGAGCAGTCAGCACCTAAGGACGACGGCGAAACAATAAAATATCCGGACGAAGAAATTAATCCCGAGGACATTCCTTTTTAAACTTTTAAATATTTAAACATTTCACCATGGCATACCAAGCTCTCCGTGAAGAAATAGAAATCAAGAAATTTATAGACTATAAAGATGTCGCGTATTTGAAGCTGTTCACTAACCCGCACGCCAAGATGCTCTCTAAGAAGCGCACAGGTATTCCCGCCGGGAAACAGCGCGATATTATGCAGGCCATCAAGCGCGCCCGCTTCATGGCGCTCATGCCCTACGTTTCTGCTTAACGCACTGATTATTTGATTTTTCTATAATTGGCGGGTCTTGCACATGAGATGCAAGCAGTACTGGACAAAGCCGCTCCTTGCTGAGATGACTGTATAAACCAATCAACCAACTTTGTCGTGTCATCTGTATAGCTGTCTGATCCAAGAACGATAATCGCTACACGTCTCGGTACTCCATTGACGGGTATTGAAAAGATGGACACCATTGTTTCTTGAGCCACCGCTGTCTGACCGACCTTCCCACCAACGAAATCAGAGGAGCTAGAAAACACATTAAAGTTGTTGAAATGATACACATTTCCGCTATCAGCAACCAATTTCTTGGTTGGTGTACGAGTGATGTCAAGGATAAATGGTTTTTTATTCGTGAGATATTTCGAAAGACGATAAAGATCATCTGGAGTGGACATGTTTTCAGTGGAAATTCCACTTGCATCTGCGAAGTTGGTAGTCTGCATGTCAAGCGCTTTTGCAGTGGTGTTCATCCAATCAATAAATCCCGTAGCACCGTAATAATTCGCCAGTCGATTGGCGACCGCATTATTCGATTCCATAAGCAATGGATAAAAGAGATCGCCTACAACAAATGTCTCTTTTTTGGTTGAGCGGACGTCTACTGTGTGGAGCAATTCTTCGCGGGCGGTAACGATTTTTTTGTTATACATGATTGTTTCATTTGCAACGAGTGCGGTCATGAGTTTCGTCACCGATGCAATCGGTCGAGCGTCTTGAGCACCTTGTTCTAAAAAAACATCACCGGTGTCAATGTCGGCGACAAGATATGACGTGGCTGAAACAAGCGGAGTTTGAAGAACATTCAAAACAAGCGATGATGTTTGTTCTGCACGAATTGGGTCGTATACAAAAATCCCAGTTCCTTTTTGGACAAAATTGAACACAACTTTGGCGTCAGCAGTGCTGAGCCGAATGCATCCGCCAGAATAGGTTGAGGAAACTGGACTCCCGTCCGTGTAGTACGGCCATCCATGAATAAAATAATTACCATAGAATTGCATACTATACGGCAAATAGACTTGTGCCAGGTTATTAAAATGATTATTTTCTTTTGTTAACACGTTGTAAAAGCCAGTTGGAGTCTCAAACGGCGAGCCAGGCTTTCCTTTTGTAAGGATCGGATATTCTGCAATTGTTTCTCCATCTTGATATAGCGTAATACTCATATTTTCCAGATCGGCGGCAATGAACTTTCCCTCTCGTGGTACCGCATCCGCTATAGTAAGTGTATTGATAATACGCTGAGACGTAGTTGTTGAGAAAGCAGTCATTGTGACCTGTGCAGTGTTTGGTGATGTTTCTTGTATCGCCACCAAGACAGGTTGCGAGATAGGAACGGATGGAACCTTGTTCATGTACAAAAAACCTGCATGCCCAACCATTCCAATGGTTACTGATGCAAGAAATATTTTCTCGGCAAATCGAAACCCTTTCCAATCGAAGGAATGATCTAAACCCATGTATACTCATTATAAAGCGTTTTTTCATAAATAGCGCGCTCGCTACATGGCGCTCCTCCCGTACGTCTCTGCGTAAATTTTAGAAAAACAAAAAGCCCCGCATTGCGCGGGGCTTAACTTTTCGCGAACGAGGATTATTTTTTGCGTCTCTGTTGTTTTCGGAACGTCACGACGATTTCACGACCGCAGGCTTTGGCGAACCTAGCCAGAGTTCTCAAGTTCTGACTCCCATATGGAT
>ORJL010837247.1_pt1 | contig 10655 bp, 15 predicted proteins | sample 1779941 | NCBI WGS metagenome assembly ORJL01 (sample SAMEA104232317, study PRJEB22302) | groundwater metagenome | biome: forest; feature: aquifer; material: groundwater | place: USA | collected 2011-08-07 | depth 5.8 m | reverse complement strand
TCCTCTTTTAAAGAGCGCACCGCGGAGATGGCTTTTTCCTTTTCGTCTCCCTGGGCATGGCTGATATTTTCGGAAGCTTCGTTCTGTTTCGCCCTCATCGCTTCCACCTCCTGCAAAAGCGCGCGGCGTTCTTCATCCAGCTTCAGAAGACGGGTAAGATCAAAATCCGAGCGCCGCTTTCTCAAGGCCTCTCGGACTATTTCCTTGTTTTCTCTAATAAATCTGATATCCAGCATCTGTTTATCTAATCAGCATAAAACATAAAACCGCCCTTTGAAAGCGGTTTTATGTTGATATTTGGTCTTAAATCAAATCTAGCGCTCTTTGGAAGAATACGGGTTTAGCCCCGCTCCTTGGGTGGAAAAAACGATAATGTCGCGGATTATTCTCCGAGCGAAGAAAGCCCCCAATAAAACCAGCGACCCCACGACCAAAAGCGCTCCGGCATGCGCCGTGTAACGAACCGCTCCCACGGAATAGGTCAAAAATCCGTTGAGGTCGAGCTCGGTCAGGCGCGCCAAGACATTTTGGGCGATAACGCCTAAATTAATGCTGGCAAGCTCCCGAACCACTATAAATCCGGCCACGGGAAGAATTAGCACGGCTGGCAGAACAACCTTTCGCAAAAACCAAACGGCATAGACGCGGCGCATTATTCTCCGTTCAAAGCCGTGAAGCTCGCCCTCGGTCCAATCAATTTTTTTATTGGCGTTATTCATATTTTTATAATTAAATTTAAGTCTCTTTTATATCCAGACTGGGGACGGCGGGAGATTTGCCCTCAGCCAATCTCCGGAAAAGATCCCGCGCCCGAAACAATCTCATTTTCAACGCCGGAACGGTTATGTTCTTCCGCTGGGAAATTTCTTCGTAAGAAAGCTCTTTCAGATAATGGAGCTCCAAAAGTTCGCGCATCTCCCCCGGCATTTTCTCCAAAACCTCTTTTACCAGAATTATCGAACTGATTTCGCTCTCTATATCCTTGCCGCGCAGAGTTTCGTAAAGAAAAGTGTCGAGATATTCCGTTTCGCCAAAGCGCCTTTTGGCTTTGCGATAATGCGTGAAAGCGGTGTTGAAAACAATCTTATAGGCCCAGCTTTTGAATTTGGAATCTTCGGCCTGCCTCAACTGGTCGGCGTGTCTGTAAATTTTTATGAAAGCTTCCTGAACAATATCTTCGGCTTCCTCTTTCGAATGCAAAACCCGCTCGGCGAGGCGCAAAAACGGCTTCTGATAGCGCGTGACCAGAATAGAGAAAAGGTCCGGGTATTGGCTCGAAGCGACTAAAAGAACCTCGTCGCTGGCTTCTTCCGGAGGGGTTTGGAATTTGGACTCAAAACCACTTTTTGGCTTCATTATTAGAGATAATAGCAGATAAAATCCGGGGAATCCAGCGCTTTATATATAAAACCCTTAAAATAGGGCCTTGGTTTCCCTCCGAAACCTGTTTTAAAATCAGGAGTTGTAATTAGTGGCAGTATAAAAAAGGTCGTCTTTTTTACAAGATTTTATATCAAGAACGTAAGAAAAGCCACCCTCTTTACAAGGGTGGTTTTTCGTTCAACAAACATTATACCTCCTGTCCTTCCGGCAGTTCCCCGCTCGTGACAAAGTGATCTCCCTTAAGACAGCGGTAGAGGCGTTGTCCTCTACGTGTCCAGCATTTCAATTCCGTAGCGCTTTCATGAGACCAGCAAATCCCTTGCAAATCGGGGATAATTTCCGGGACTGGAAATTTTATAACCCACTCTCCCAGTAACTCGATGACCGCCTGTCCCGACCCCGTTTCTGCTTCAGGAATCTCTTTCGGATTCGGAACGCTCCGGGTAATTAACTTGCCATCAACGATGGCCAGAATAATTTTTTCGCCTCCCTTGGAACAGAGAAATTCCGCGCGCCAGTCGTCGATTTTCTCCACCAGTTCGGTCAACGATGAGTGTTCCGTGCAAAAAAACTCTTTCAAAATCCTGCTAGAAATTTCAGCATTGCTCCCAATCATTTTTGCGTCCTTTCATTAAAAAACTAGGTCAAGCTAAATTTAGCACTTTTTACAAAAAGGCCGCAACTCCTATAATAGAAGCATGGCCAAAGACGCGCCTAAAATGAGGGGGTACCGGCCGCGGGACCAAAGCGGGGAGCTTAGAAGAAAGCGCTCGGATACAAAAGTGCGGACGCTTCAGAAAAAATATCACAGAAAACTCGCCCGCAAATCAAACCTCCAGCTCAGCACCCTTCTCAAAAGACGGCACAAAAAATCCCTAAAGAAACTTTTAAAGTAAAGAAAGTTCGCTCGCGATTTTCAAAAATTGGCATGGCCATGCCAAGCTTGATTTAATCTGGAGGCCAAGGTATACCTATAGATAACAAATCCACCCGTGAAAGGAGAGACGGAGATGAAAGTACCTAAACATCTGGTTCTAAAAATGGAGGCTTGGCGCAATAGTCTCTTGCCAAAGCTAATAAACAAGGTCTCTGCGCGGCTTTCAAAGCGGAGGTCCCATTATCGCATCCCGCTTTTGCCCAACTGGTTTCTTACCAAAGAATGGACTTTCAGAGGAAAGAAGTTCAAGTTGAGCAATTACCCGTGGCATATTTTTATAACGAAGCACGAGGACCGCGGCCTCTGGCAAGACATGGATATCCATTTCGGGAGACTCCTCGATATCGCCGTGCGTTGGGACGGCGGCAAAAGGCGTTATGTGGGCGTCCGCTTTTGGCTCACGCCCTACAAGCCCCATCTCAGCAATTGCTCAAGCTTGCGCGGCACATGGGAGTTCTATCATGAGATATGGAAGATCGAGAACAAATTTCCAGTATCGCGCTGGTGGTGGGGCCATGGATGGTTTCGTGCAACATCCAGGGGCGGCCTGTCTGGGATTTATCGTCACTTCGGCCATCTGTTCCGCTGGACCTGGAATGGACACCGCCATGGATTTTTGGGCAAGGAGCTGACGGCGGAAGAAAAGGAAAAAGTTCTCGAGGAGTACGAGCTCTCCCTTAAGAAGTGGGGCCACAAAGATGTCAGAATATATTTTGATGCTATCACAGGCTATTCCAGAAATCTCGAGAAAGAATATTACTGGGCCTGTTGTGTGGATTGCCGCATTCTGATGCATCCGTACGAGCTATGGGGCGAGAAAGAGTATCTTAGATGCGACGAGTGCCGCGAGCGTCACGAAAAAAAGCTTGACGGACGGTTTGTAGCATAGCCGACAGCATCCCTGCATTTGTACCAAAAAAGGCCCGACCGGTGGTTTTCACCCGTCGGGCCTTAAATTTTATTTATTCCAAAAATCCTTAAAAAATCTTGTGGCCTGAACTCCCGGGCGATTTTTTAAAAATCTGCTGAATCCTTTCTGCTTCATTTTCAACCACCTCTCCCTCGTATTCCCCGCTGTGCATTGAGCTCCCCTCATAGCTGGGGCGTTTTTGGTCAAGATGAAGATTTATCGTCAAAGTGCTCCCCTCTTGTTTGACATAAGAGTGCAGACGCGGATAATCCCGCCCCGCGAGACTCCGCGCGAAATTCCATTCCTCTCCCCTGCGCTCTATCAGCATATACCCGCAGTCCTGCATAAACGCGCCTATGTTCTCCTTAAAATTTTCCAGTTTGATTTTCATAGTGGACTAAAAGAAATGTTATTGGAACACATTAAGAGTTTGCCTCAAAAACTCAATAAATACAACATTATTTTGTGGGAACAATGCTGGACACAGATGTAGCCGATTTTGGCAAAATCCTATACAAAGGTAGTCCGTTCGTAAGCCGCAGATACTTGTTGGAAAAACTCTGTCCTGCTTTGCCCGAAAGAGAATTGTTTGACTTCCTCCAACGCCCGCTTCGCTATATCGTGGGAAACTAAATCAGTATGGTGCAAATAAAACCATATGTTAAAAATAAAAAGAAGTTTTGGTATTTCCATAGTTATTCGCTGATACATTTGACAGGCATCCCAAATTAAAAAGTCCGTTGGAAGTAATCTGAACTCATAAAGCTTGTCTGGGTCTTTGTCGGCGTGCTTAAAAAAGTTCTGTGCAGCATTTATTGTGTCTATATACTCTTTTTTCTTTTCCTCCCGTATCATATCAGTATTTTTCACAAAAGGTTTTATGTTTCGCACTTTACACAAGTCGTGCAAAACATCGTAAGCTGCACCGGTTAACGTGTGTATAGAAACTGGGTCGGCGTTGTGAAAATAAAGAGTAATCGCCGTCTCTAATTGTCTTTTCGCCGCATCAAGCTTGGAAATATGTATTTTGGGTGCTTCTCCCATTATAGTATTAGCGACACCCTAAAAAATAAGCTTGCCCGTTTAGCCCTAAGAAAGCACATATAATAAGAGATATAATTTTTTGTTCTCTATAATTTTCATAGTGGACCCGAGCGGCTTCGAACCGCTAACCTCCCGGATGCAAACCGGGTGCTCTAGCCAGTTGAGCTACGGGCCCGCAATGTTATATTCTATCAGAAAAACACAGAAGTTAAAAGTCTTATCGGCATATTCGTTCGAATATGCGCATAAGATGCGCATAAAAGCGTGACAAAATTAAATAAACAGGGTAAACTATAAATATGAAGTTAGAACGGCTCTTGAAGGCGCTTGCGAATAAACGGCGTCTGGAAATTCTTAAAGCGCTCCGGAAAGAGGAAGAATTATCGGTGGGGGAGGTTGCCGAAACAATCGGCCTCTCCCTCAAAGCAACCTCGCGCCACCTCGCCATTCTGGCGCACGCGGACATTCTCGAAAAAGAGCAGCGAGGTCTTCAGGTTTTCTACCGTTTGGCGTCCCTCCAGGAAAAAACCACAAAAAGTGTTTTATCCCTGCTCTAAATTTCCAGACTATATCCCTAATTCGTTCGAATATGCCGATATCAAAAAATGATGTATAACATAAAGCACCCGCCCAAGCTCGAATCAAAATTGTTTTCCGGGGTCGCTCTTTCGAACGACCCCGGAAACCAGGATTTATCCCGTTCGTAACTTCATAAAGCGCTTTAGGGCCTTCCTGCTTCCGGGCGGAAGACGAACTTTGAGAGCCGCGTCCAGAGTTACCCAGCGAAAGGCCGAATGCTCGGGCGAGAGCTCTATATCGCCTTCATAGTCTTCCAGAAGCACCTCAAAAAAAAGAATAATAACATGTTGTCCCGGATGGCGGCGGTGATTTCGGGGAAGCAGGCGGTCATAAATATCCACGACTGGTTTAATCTTTACCTTCTTCCCCAGTTCTTCTCCAAGTTCCCTAGCCAGCTCCTCCCGCAATAATGAGGAACCCGGCTCAAGCTTCCCGCCCGGAAATTCCCATCTTCTTGGGTAGGAGCGATCGGATTTCGAACGCCTGACCAAAAGAATCTCGCCTTTCCTGCAAATAAGCGCTTTTTGAGAAAGAACGGGAGGCCGAGATTTTCTTCCCATGACACCCTCCCTTCCTGACTTCAAAAACAAAATAGCACCGATGGCGCTATTTTGCAAATTTCCGCAATTTTGGGATTACGCGAGTTTTATCTCGTCCCCTTCGATTTTTACTTCGAGCTTGTCGAGATCCTTTTTCGCGGGACCCTGCATTACCTCGCCCGTGGCTTTAAAGCGCGAGCCATGGCAGGGACAATCCCAAGTTTTCTCGCCACCGTTCCACTCCACATCGCACCGAAGATGCGGGCAGATAGTAGAAAGCGCTTTAATCGCGCCGTTGTCGTTAAAGACGGCGGCGGGTTTCCCGTCTATTTCAACTACCTTCCCCTCCCCCGGCTTAAGGTCGCCTGTTTTCATAGTAAATAAATTCTAGCGGTTAAACGAGAACATTTCAAGAAATTTATTCGGCTTGCCCAAGGCCCCATCAGCCAGAACCCGGCCGGCCAGCATTCCAAAGGTCATGCCGTTGCCGCCGAAACCAGTCGCGAATAAAATATTCCCCCCGTATTTCGGATGCGCTCCATAGTAAGGAAGAGAATCTTTGGTCATAAAAATGCTCCCCTGCCAAGTATGCGTTAAAACGGCGACTTGGCCCGTCAGCTCTTCCAAAAATTTCTTGAGATTTTCGTGGGGATCTGCGGCGGGCCGCGGCCCTCGCATCAAACGATCCTCCCCTCCCAAAATTACTTTCGACGGACTCACCCAGCGGAAATAGTGATAGGGCTCTTCGTCGTCCCAGAAAAGGTAATTCCCAAAAGGACGCGGCTCGTCAAAATCCGCCGCGATTACATAGGTAAAATAAGGAGTGAGAAGATCGTTGACCTCGGGAAAATCCGGCAAGGCCATTCCAGATGTTACCAAAACTTTCTCGCATTCAATCTCTCCTTTCTCGGTAAAAATTTGCTTGCCGTCTTCGCTAATATTCAGAACATTTGTTTCCTCAAAAAACACGGCGCCCATCTTCGCGCTGGCTTCGGCCAAGCCAAGAAGAAATTTTCTGACGTGAAACTGGGCTTCTCCCGGGATAGAGATCGCGCCTGCAACCTTAAAGCGGCATTTCTCGGACGCGCTTTTCGCGTCCAGGAATTCTATATTCGGATTTAGTTCTTGTAGCGCCGCGGCGTCGTTTTTAAATTTTTCCAGAGCGGTCGCGTCGAGACTGAAAGCAAGCGAAGGGACGCGGCGAAATTCAGAGTCCATCGATTCCGCCTCAACAATACTCTGAAAAAGTCCCAGCGCTTCTTCTCCGGCCGGCCAGGCTTCGATGGTTGCTGGGATATTATCCAAGAAATGCGAAACAAAGGCCGTGGTATAGCCGGTATCTCCGGAGGCGAGCGTATTTTGCTCGATCAAAATAACTTTCTTGCCGGCTTTGGAAAGAAAATAAGCCGCCGCCAGCCCCGCGATTCCTCCCCCCACCACCGCAAACTCGGTCCGGCGCGTTCCTTCCAAATCTGGAAAACGCCGTTTTAACGGAACGGTTTCAATCCAGTATGATTCCGACATTTTCCAGAACTTTATTGAACTGTGATAGACCCGCGGAGACTTGGATTCAGGTGGTCGTGAAGGCCGCAGGTCTTCGCCACATTGAATGTAAAGAGGTAGGAGGCGCCTGGCGCTACTGCTTGCAGAGCGTCAAAACCCGGATAACACTGGTGGGTCGGATGGACGGCGGAGGCCGGCCAGTGATTCTTCGTGTCTTTGTTCACGAAGCGCACCGCATCCCCTGCTTTGAGCGTGAGGCTTGAAGGGGAGAAACCCGAAGCGGTTATCTCTACGACCGTTTCCTTGGAGTCGGGAGAAGCTCCATCTTGGGAAGCGCTTGGATTGGCGCTGGGCGCGCCCGCAGAAGCGGGAGCAGGAGCAGACGAGGCAGGCGCGTTTTGCTGCATCGGCTCTGGGGAAGAATATTGGGAAGAGTAAAAATACCATCCCAACCCCAAAATAACTACGATTACGATGATGATTCCTAATGTTTTCATATAGTTATTATACTCATAAGAAAATTGCCAATCAAGAGTCCGCTTAAGAGAGGATCAAGTTCAAAAAAAATCTGCCCGAAAGCGGTTGCTGAAACAGCTACGGCTCCGACCAAAATCCCATAAATAATGCGGTTTTTTGTTCCGCGAAAATTGGAAGTGATGGGCTCGATCAGCATTACCGACGCGAAGAATAAGGTGGTGCCGTCAAGAATTTGGGGTTTTAAAATAGCAAAAAGTTCGCCGATTTCTCTCCCCTGCCATAAAAAGAGCGCCGCTAAAAATATTCCGTAAGACCCTAGAAAAGACAAGGTTGTCTCCCAGCGCGACTGCCTCCACAGAATAAAAATTCCAACTAAAAGTACGGCGTATAAAACCGGCGTCCCCCAGGCGACTCCCCACCAAGTCGGCTCAAGGCCGATCAGCCTCGGGCTGAAAACCCCCAACATAGAAATAGAAACTAGCGAAAACGCGGCGGGATTGAAAATATGGCGACCTCGCCGCTTGATTACCTGTTTAGAGAAAACGGCGAGCAAAGGAAGCAGAACCAATAAATCCCAAGAGGGGGCGGATGGTCCCACCACTCCCAAAATAAAACCTGAAATCAGCGAACTTGAAGGCAGATACCAAGTGCCGTCGCGAAAGTAAGTCCAGAGGAGATCAAAAATAATATACAAAGCCGCGATCGCGAGACCCTTCCAGAGATAAGCGGGCTCACCCATTTGAAAAGCGCCCCAGAACAAGAGCGCCCCAACATAAAAAATCATGAAATATTTTATGTTGATGAGCTGGCGCAGCATTTTTTGATTTTATACCGCGCGGGGTTTAAGCGCAAGCGAGACCAGATGATCCAAAAGCCGCGGGAAAGAAAGCCCAACGGCCTCGGCTGCTTTGGGCAGGAGCGACTCGGAGGTGAGGCCCGGCAAGGTGTTCGTTTCCAAAATAAAAACTCCGCGCTTGGGAGAAACGATGAAATCCGAGCGGGAATAGTGCCGACACCCGAGAACTCGGTGCGCGAGAACGGCGGCTTCTTTAATTTTTTGCGAAGTCTCGCAGTCAAATCTTCCCGGACAGATCTCGCGCGTCTCGCCGTTATACTTCACCTCGTAGTCAAAAAATTTTCCTTGAGGCGGGACAATCTCCACCACCGGCAGAGCATAATGCTCCTCTCCCCTGAAATTTTCCAAAACTCCGCAGGTCGCTTCCCTCCCCGCTATGTGCTCTTCCGCCAAAACCTTGTTGTCATATTTAAACGCTTCGTGAAGCCCTTCGACTATCTCGGGATAGCTCCTCGCTATCGTAACGCCGACCGAAGAGCCCCTCGATGCCGGTTTTATGACCCAGAAGGGATTGAGGTTCCTAAAAATCTCCTGCGCTTTTGCTTCTATATCCCCGTCTTTTGATATTGAAATTCCGCGCGGGATTTTAAGCCCCGACTTTTCCCGCTCCTCCGGAGCGAGGCTCGCCAAATGGGCGGCAAACATTTCCCGCGCCAGCACTTTTTTCATGGCCGCGGCCGACGCTAAAATTCCCGAGCCGGTATAGGGAATCTGGTGCGCTTCAAGAACCTGCTGAACCCTCCCGTCCTCTCCGTATTCTCCGTGAAGAGCGTTGAAAGCGACGTCAATATTGCGAAAAATTTTCTCAGGAGATTTAGGGATGCCGTTTTCGTGCCACAATCCGTCTCTGGTCAGAAGAATATCGTGCGTTTCGTACTTATCCTGCGGCAGGCGCTTCAAAACATTCTCGCCCGTCAAAAGTGAAATCTCATATTCCGAACTCGGCCCCCCGCGCAGGACTGCGACTCTGATTTTAGGCATGGGTTTATTTTAACAGAAAAAGGCTCGAGAGGTTTAATCCTGCACGAGCCCTTTATTTCATGACGGAGCAAGAGGTAACATGCCGGATGCCGGAAAGAGCATTATGCTGGGGCGACCTTTTCCGAAGCAAGTTGACGAGCTAATTCGGCAAGCTTCGTATCAAGAAAAGAATTTGCCCATCTTTGTTGAAGTAAGAGCAACAACCGACGCTCAACTTCTTCGAGGTGCTTCTCTGGAACGATTATCTCCTCTAGAAATTCGAGCGCGAAATTAACTCGATCCCCTTCAACTGTACCCGCTCGTCTTTCCAAGGCCTCGAGTGCACCCTCCAGTTTCCGTAGTGCCACCTCATGTGCTGGTCTCTTCTCTTTTCTATCCATCGTGCTCTCCTTTCTTTCTGAATTTAAAACAAGCCTAGCAGATGCTAGGCAGATTGGCAAACTTCTGGTATATTTATAAAATCAAAAAATATGCGCGTGTAGTTCAGTGGATGAAAAGCGTTTCAATAGCTTTTCATCCGAGCGGAGCGAGGTGGGGTCGCCCATAGGAGGGCGACGAGCGTCCTAATGCCCGCCGTAGAAGCGGGCGGAACGCGATAAGTCCTGACCCCGCATAAAAATTTTGGGCATGTAGTTCAGTGGTAGAACGCAGTCCTGATAAGACTGAGGTCGGAGGTTCGATCCCTCCCATGCCCACCAAATCCCAAAATTTTATTACGGGGTAAATAAGACAGAGGTCGAAGGTTCAATTCCTTCCACGCACATTTAAAAGCCGCGTCTAAAAATTTATTTCTTTTTCGCGTTGCCGAGGATGGAGTACATTCCTGTTCCGCACTTCCCGCAGTTGCCCTTCATCGCCTTGCGGCCGTTTTTCATCGTCACTTCCTTGGCGTTTTCCATCTCGCGCTTGGCCTTGCATTTGACGCAATAGGCCATCATTTTCTCTTCTTTTTTCTCTTCTTGTGCCATATAAAATTTGATTATATAAAAACTATAATTTTCGACCCCGCCTGCTTGCCAGCAGGCCTGCTTGGCTTAGATTTAAGTATAGCCGAAGCTCAAAACAAAGCAAAATCCCCGGAAGCTGCCGGGGATTTTGCTTTCTCTTTTGTCCCGTTCTGCCTCGGTACTGCCGAGACACAGAGTCGATGTTTTAGGCCTATCGACTAATACCTATTCCGGCGAACTGCCGGAACCGACCTCTTTTAAGTTCGTGTCGCCTAAGGCGACTAAATCTTAAAAAGGAGAAACTCCACGACCAGCTTCCGCTAGCCGTGCCTTGTTACGACTTACTCCCTGTCACCGAGCTTACCCTGATCCGCCAGAGGCGGGCTTCAGGTACTCCCGGCTTCCTTGAGTTGACGGGCGGTGAGTACAAGACTCGAGAACGTATTCACCGCAGTATAGCTGACCTGCGATTACTAGCGATTCCAACTTCATGAGGTCG
>ORJL010473344.1_pt1 | contig 10656 bp, 7 predicted proteins | sample 1779941 | NCBI WGS metagenome assembly ORJL01 (sample SAMEA104232317, study PRJEB22302) | groundwater metagenome | biome: forest; feature: aquifer; material: groundwater | place: USA | collected 2011-08-07 | depth 5.8 m | reverse complement strand
GCTTGTCTTGAATCTTTTTTTTCATCTTCTTTATAAATTAATGAAAATTTAAAGGATAGTTTTAAGGAGTCTATTTCTTTAATAAAATCAATATCGGCTTTTTCTACATCTATAACTTCAATGTTTGTGTTTATGGCTGGTGATGGCTTAAAGTCCAATGATCTATTGCCATGAATTTTTGTAAAATTAAATCCTATTATTTTCATTTGAATTTCTTAAAAATTTAGTTAAGTTATGTTAAATCTTCTTCTGAAACAACTACGAAGTCTCCTATGGCGATAATTGAATTGTAAGGTATAATTACTTCTTTTTTGGGAGAAAGTTCTAAATTGAGATTTCTTGTGTATGGAGTTGAGTCTTTAATGATGAGTTGGATTAATTCTCCTGTTCTTGTTTCAAAACTTATATCCTTGACAATGCCCAATCGGCGACCTTCTTTTGTTACAACTAACTTTCCTACTATATCTTTTAGAGGTTTTTTATCTAAACTCATTATTAACTCAAAGAAAGATTATATATAAACTTTTCTCCTTTGTAAAATAATAGTCTTATTTTACTAGTAATGACCTCACCCTGTCGTTTCTAATGGAAGTTTAAGAAAGATTTAAATATAGACGTGGAATCTTTTCATTTTAATTTTTTGTTTATAAATTTTTATATATTATATTATACATATTATAATAATTATATTATATTATGTTCTTTAGTTCGGTTTAAGAAGAAAGTAAAATCTTTTTGAAGAACATGTTCCATAGGAAATAGAGGTGAGCGCAGTTTATGAAAAAAATTAAAAAAATTAAATTTTTTATTATATTTCCCCTATGAAAATTTTGTTTTCCAGTGGAAATAGAGCTTATAGAATAGATAAGTTTAAAATGGAGAAATTGTAATTAAAGGAATCAAAAAAGGTGAAAAATGGTAGATTTAGATAAAATTTTTAATTCGTTTGTAAATAATAGTTTATTTTTAAATAAGTCTATTTTACAGTCAAATTATACTCCTGAAAATATTCCTCATAGAGATGATCAGATAGAGAGTGTAGCTTCTATATTAGCGCCGACATTGCGAGGAGAGAGGGCAAGTAATTTGTTTATTTATGGAAAAACAGGAAGCGGGAAAACATTAAGTGTACAACATGTTGCAATTAAGATTTCTGAAAAAATGAAAGAAATAGGCAAGAATAATTTAAAATTTATTTACATAAATTGCAAACTTAAAAAAGTTGCAGATACAGAATATAGGATTTTAGCAGAAATAATTAATGAACTTGGAGGAAGTGTTCCTTCGACTGGGCTGCCAACAGATCAAGTATATAGTAGATTTATTGATTTAATCGATAATGAGAAACAACTGATAGTTATAGTTCTAGATGAAATAGATCAAGCGGTAAAAAAAATATCAGATAATTTTATTTATACTTTAACAAGATTAAATTCAGAGTTGAGAAATGCACAGATAAATATTATCGGAATCAGCAATAGTTTAACTTTTATGGATAATTTAGATCCTAGAGTCCGAAGTTCGCTTGGGGAGGAGGAACTTGTTTTTTCACCTTACAACGCTTTACAATTGCAAGATATATTACGAGAAAGAGCTGAAAAAGCATTTAAAGAAGGAGTTTTGGAGGATGGAGTTATTGCCAAATGTGCAGCTTACGCGGCGAGAGAACATGGAGACGCAAGAAGAGCTCTTGATTTATTGAGAGTAGCTGGAGAAATAGCTGAAAGAGAAAATAAAAAAAAGATATCTTTAGAGCACATAGATATTGCAAATCAAAAAATAGAGAAAGATAAGATGCTAGAAATTATAGAGAGTGAACCTAAGCAGTTTCAATTGGTGCTTAAGGCAATAATGAGTTTAGATCAAGAAAGAGAAGGCCGAGGAATATACACTGGAGATGTTTTTAATTCATATCAACGTGTATGTTCAGATACCAACAGCGAGGTATTAACTCAAAGGAGAATTTCAGATATTTTAGCTGAATTTGACATGCTTGGAATTATAAATACTAGAGTGATAAGCAAGGGACGACAAGGAAGGACAAGGGAAATTAAATTAATGCTTGGAGAGAATATTAAAGAAAAGGCAAAAGAGATTTTAGATAAAGCGCTTTATTTATGAGCTTTGTCAGGCGAATTTATATTTAATTCTAGGAAAATTAGTTTGCTTCGGGCAGGGAAATATAGAGTTGCTGCGACATTTGTCAGCAGCAGAGAAACAAAAGTGGAGAGCAGCTGGGAGTTTGGCGTTATTGGTTGAAAAAGCACAGTAATTATAATAAATAAGTAAATTACAATGCTAATTTTTATTAATTCTTTTTTACTCTTGAGTAAGAAGACAAATATAATAAGACAAGTTATCTGATAAAAATGGAGAAAAAGAGCAAAAAGGAACAAACAAGAATAAAATAAGGAGCAAATAAAACAAAAAACAAGATAAGAAAATGAACGAGGAAATATAAAACATTGTAAAAGAAAGAGGATTGCTGCTGGAAAAAGAAATATTTGATTTATTAAATAGTTTTGACAGTCCTTTAATTGCGAAGGAATTTTTGGTTAATTTGGAAAAGATATCAGGGCAAAAGATAATAACAAAGGCAATACTTAATAAAAATATCGAATATATACGAAAAGCTGTAAATCTTCTTCCAGGGGAGAATAAAACTTCTATTGAAATGGTTTGTGTTAAGCTAGGCATTAGTTTAGAAATCATGAAAGAAAAAAGCACGCTCGAAGCAGAGGAGAATCTTAGAGGAATTATAAACAATGAAGAAATTAAAAAAGAAAGATCGTTGGGAAATTTTCAGATTTTTTATGCCGATACGAAAAACAGCAAGAAATTAGATGTGGGTGATTTTATAAATAATTTTAGATCGAGATATCAGCAGCTGCAGAGAATATTAATGCAGAGGGCGGATTTGCAAAATTTAGTGTCTATAAGCAAAATTTCAAGCGAAAGACAAAATTTGAGCATTATAGGGATATTGACTGATAAAAGAATTACGAAAAATAAGAATATAATTCTAACTTTGGAGGACCTTACAGGGAGTATTTCTGCTTTGATTAAATTTGATGGAAAAGAGCTTTTTGAAAAAGCAGATGAAATACAATTAGATGATGTTGTTGCTTTAAAATGCTCAGGCAATAGAGATTTGCTTTTTGCGCATGAAATTTATTTTCCAGATGCATTTATTCATCAAAAGGCAAGATTCAATGAAGATATTTCAATTGCTTTTCTTTCTGATATTCATTGCGGCAGCAAAAAACATCTTTCAAAGAGTTTTGAGAAACTCTTAGAGTGGTTAAATAGCGATGATGAGAATGCAAAAAAAATACGATATATTTTTTTTTCAGGAGATAATGTAGATGGAGTGGGAATCTTTCCTGGACAAGAGCATTTGCTTGAATTGAAAAGTATGAAAGAGCAATATCTGCTGTTAGCCTCCTATCTTAAAAGGATTCCTAATTATATTACTATGTTTATGTGCCCTGGCCAGCACGATGCTTCAAGAGTAGCAGAACCTCAGCCAATTATAGACAGGAAATATGCAGAACCTTTATATCATATAGAAAATCTTATTTTAGTTACTAATCCTGCTTTAATAAAATTATTAGAAAAAGAGAATGAATTTAAAGTGCTGATGTATCATGGGGCGAGCATTCATAGTTTTATAAATGAAATTAAGGAACTAAGAGAATTTAAAGCGCATAGATGTCCGGCAAAAGCAGTAAAACATATGCTTAAAAGAAGACATTTAGCACCCACACATTCAAGTTCACTATATATCCCCAATGCTGATAAAGATCCTTTAGTGATATCAGATGTTCCAGACATAGTTTGTACTGGCGAGGTTCACAGATTAGATATCGACAGTTATAATAATATTTTAATTATTACAGGCAGCTGCTGGCAGGCTCAGACTGATTTTGAGGAAAAAGTAGGAAATATTCCAGATCCTGCTAAATTGCCAGTGTTAAACTTAAAGACTCGCGAATTGAAAATTTTTGATTTTGGTGTAGAAGAGGAGATATTAAAAGTGAATAAGAGAATGATAGTTGATGAGGGGGCGGTTGAGGAGGAAGGAGAAGATCAAGAGGAAGAGGGGGAAATTTGATATGGAGATAAATCAATATTTTAAAGAAATTGAAAAAGAAGTTAAGAAATATTATGAGAAAGCTGGAGAGGCAAAGAAAATGGGATTTGATCCAGTTGCTGAAGTGGAGATTCCTTTAGCAACATCTCTTGCTGAGAGAGTAATTGGGCTTGCTTCAGTTTTATATCCTCAAATTAATGATAAAAGAATAGTTCTTAGAATCGGAGAATTAGAAAAAGAACATGGATCATTAAATCCTGCAGTCGCATTAATAATTGCTGAAGAATTGGCGAAAGAAAAATTTTGTAAATTTTCCAGTCATTTAGAAGCAATGGAGGCGGGAATTAGAGTTGCTTTAGGCTATTTAACTTTAGGGTATGTTTCTTCTCCATTAGAGGGATTTATACAATTAAAAGTTAAAAAAACAAGAGACGGAAAAGATTTTTTATCTCCTTATTTTTCAGGACCAATTAGATCTGCAGGAGGGACGGAAGCCGCGTTTTCTTTGGTAGTAATTGATTATCTTAGAGAGCTATTTGGATATGCTCCATATGATCCTACAGAAGAAGAAATTAAGAGAGGAGTTCATGAATGCTATGAATATCATGAAAGGATTACTAATTTACAATATCTTCCAAGTGAGCAAGAGATAGAATTCTTAATGAGGAAATTACCAGTACAATTAACAGGAGATCCAAGTGAAGATAAAGAGGTTTATAATTATAAAGATCTTAGCAGAATAGAGACTAATTTTATTAGGAGCGGTTTTGCCTTAGTTATGGGGGAAGGAATGGCTCAAAAAGCCCCTAAAATATTGGGAAGAGTAAATAATTTGAAGAAAAAGGGATTTAAATTATCTGATTGGGGCTGGCTTGAAGAGTTTGTTATTTTACAAAAAAAAATTAAAGAAAGCAAAGAAAGCGGAGGGACGCGAGGAGGAGCGACTTATATTCAAGACTTAGTAGCAGGAAGACCTGTTTTTTCTCATCCTTCGAGATCAGGAGCTTTTAGATTAAGGTATGGCCGATGCAGAAATACAGGATATTCAACGTTAGCATTAAATCCCGGAACTATGGCTATTACTAAAGGCTTTATTGCTTCTGGAACCCAATTAAAGATTGAGAAGCCGACTAAGGGATGCACCATTGCTTCATGTGATGAGATTGATGGTCCGATTGTAAAATTAAGCAATGGAAGTGTTAAATACATAAATAATATGGAAGAAGGTGAAAAATATTATCTATCTACAGAGGAAATAATTTATTTAGGAGATATTTTAATACCTTATGGAGATTTTTTTAATAGAAATCATTATTTGGAAAAGGCAGGATATGTTGAACAATATTGGATTGCAGAACTTGAAAGTTTAGGGGGGCAGAGCGAATTAATTCCTTCATTTGAGAAGGCAATTGAATTGAGCGAGAAATATAAAATAGCGCTGCATCCTAAATTTATTTATTACTGGTCACAAATATCTTATGAAGATTTTTTAGCGCTTGTAGATTGGCTGGGACATGGAGACATTATAGAGAATAAATTGATTTTACCTTATACTCAAAATGATAGAGAAAGATTTGCTAAAGGGAAGAGGGCTCTTGAAATAATGGGATGTGAACATGAAACTTTTATAGAAAGCGTTATTTTAAATAAGGAAGATACTAAAAAACTATTATTTAATCTTGGGATAGACATAAAAGAGAATTTAGAAAAACAAGTTGATTTAATGATAGAAAGAATTGTTAAGAAGGAAGTGTTAGAGGTTGTTAATGATTTATGCAAATATAAGGTTAAAGACAAAGCAGGTACTTTTATAGGTGCTAGAATGGGTCGGCCTGAAAAGGCAAAATTAAGAAAACTTACAGGCAGCCCCCATGTATTGTTTCCAGTTGGAGAAGAAGGAGGAAGATTAAGAAGTTTCCAGGCAGCAATGGAGGTAGGAAAAGTAAGAGGAGAATTTCCAAATTTTTACTGTATTAGCTGTGAAAGTGAGAGAATTTATAACAGATGTGAAAAATGCGGCAACTGGAATCAAAAGAGGCATTATTGCCCCACATGTTTATCTTTTTATTCTAATAAATGTGAAAAACATGAAAGGAGTTTTGAAAGCATGGAAAAAACGATCGATATAAAATATTATTTTGATGAGGCCAGAAAGAGAATAGGGGTAACAAATGATGAGATAATCTCTGTAATAAAAGGTGTGAGGGGAACAAGCAATAAAGAACATATATCTGAATATTTAGCTAAGGGAATACTCAGAGCAATGTACAATTTAAATGTAAATAAGGATGGAACGATTAGGTATGACATGACTGAGCAACCAATTTCACATTTTAAACCATTTGAAATTGGGACGAGCGTGGAAATGTTAAGGAAATTAGGATATGAAAAAGATTTAAATGGAAATAATTTAGAAAGAGAGGATCAAATTTTAGAAATTTTTCCACATGATATAATTTTGCCTGCCTGCCCTCTTTCTCCAGATGAAAGAGCAGACGATGTTTTTTTAAATGTGTCAAAATTTATTGATGATGAACTTGAGAAAGTTTATCAAATGCCGAAATTCTTCAATATTCAAAAGAAAGAGAATTTAATTGGAATGTTATTTGCTTGTATGTCTCCTCATACTTCTGCTAGTGTTGTAGGGAGATTAATAGGTTTTTCCAAGATACAAGTCTTATTAGCATCCCCATATATACACGCAGCGATGAGAAGAGATTGCGATGGCGATGAAGCTGCAGTGATGTTATTAATGGATTTATTGTTAAACTTTTCGAGAAAATTTATACCTTCTCACAGAGGCGGAACGCAGGATGCGCCGCTAGTTTTAAACATGAAAATAAAAGCAAATGAGGTGGATGATATGATTTTTGATGTTGATGTAGGAAGGAAAATTCCTTTAGAGCTTTATGAAGCTGCTGAGCATCATAAACATCCTTCTGAAGTGAAGATGGAACAAGTTAGAAATAGGTTGGGAGGAGATAGAGAGTTTACTGAGATTGGGTTTTCTTATAATAGTAAGGATATTAATGCAGCCCAATTGTGCTCTAGTTATAAGACCTTGCCAACAATGCAGGAGAAGGTTGATGAGATGATGAAGCTTTGCAAGAAAATAAGGGCTGTCGATGTTGATGATGTTTCAAGATTAATTATAGAGAGGCATTTTATTAGAGATACAAGAGGAAATTTAAGAAAGTTTTCTCAACAAGTGTTTAGATGTGTTACTTGCAATAATAAATATAGAAGGCCTCCTTTGACAGGAAAGTGCACTAAATGCGGCGGAAGATTAATATTTACAATTACAGAAGGAAGCATATTAAAATATATGCAGCCAGCTCTTGCTCTTGCTAGAAATTATAATGCGAGCCCTTATTTATTGGAAAGTTTAGAATTGACTGAAAGGTATATTCAGAGTATATTTGGAAAAGAAAAGGAGAAACAGGAAGCGTTAAAGAAATGGTTTTAAAACCATTTCTTTAACAGATGATGCGGAGAACTCTGGCAATTATATTTTCAATAGCCTAAATTATGTTTTAGATAATTCTTAAAAACAAGTAATAAAATCAATAGAATTATCTAAAACATGGAAGAAAGAATAAGGTTTGATTATGGAAGAGAAATAGAAAGTTTTTTATATTATCTGGATAGAGGACAACTATGGTTAAGTTAGATAGAGGAGAGATAGAAGAAGGAGTACGTGAATTCAATACAAGTATTGATAAGAAGATTGATAAAGAGATTATAAAGAAAGTGAGAAATTTAGGTTCTAGAGTTTTAAGATCTTTTGAGCATTACCATTTAATTTTTTATAGTGATTTAGTTGAGTTTGTGGCCTGTAAGAAACAAAGCTATTCTTCCACAGAGGAAGCGCTGTCAAAGAATATGAGATATGTTGGAAGAAAGGGAGCGAAATTGATTATTAGGCATTTGCAGGAGCAAGGGCTTGCGGTGTTGTTAGAGGGAAGATATAAGCAACTTCTTTTGCTTTAATGAATGGCTTTTTGAAATTAGTTCATGAGATAATAGACAATTGCAGGAATTATTAAAGAACCCATGAGATTTATGCGGCGGGAATTTGAAAGGATGCAGAAAATACCTAAAGAAGTTGAAGTGATTAAGACAATAAAGCCAAGCCAGCTTGAAAATATAAGATTAATAATCGCTAGAATTATTATTATACTGAGAGTCAGTTTTTTGTAGTTTATTTTATTCAATGAAAGAGCAAAAATTTTTGCAAGGTTTATTCCAAGGAAAAAGGCCAAGATTCCAGAAAGAATTATTGTTCCCAGGATTATGATCAAATGCTGGAGTGAAATTTGATGCAAGATATCTTGAACAGCGGCTGCTGTTCCTGATCGAGCTTTGCCTATTGCGTAGACTGTTATGAAACTTAGAGCCATAATTATAGTATTAATTGAACCAACGAGAAAAAGAAAGCCTTTTCTTTCTTGCGGAATTATTTCTGAACCGAGAGTTGCCGCGTGACCAGAACCTATGCCTGGCAAAAAAGAGCAAAGAGGAGCTGAAACTAGCGCCGCTAGAGAAGCTTTTTTGAATTCTGATTTAGATAGTTTTATTTCTTTCAGTGGAAGAAGAGATTGCTTTTTCGGATTTTTTGAACTTTTTAGACTTATAATTAGGGAGGAGATTCCAAATAAGCCAGAGAGAAGAGGAAGAAGAGGTTCTTTAATGGGAAGATTAAAAGCAGATATGCCTAAAAATCCGGCCAATAAGAAGACAACAAGAGAAAGAAGGAAATTATCTTCTCTAAAAATTAAGTAAAAAGAGATGAAGATTAAAACAAACGGAATAATGAATTTTATTGTTTTATATAACGAGGGGAGGAAAAGAATAAAGAGAGGAGTAAATATGAGAATTATTAGTAATGCGAAAAGAGAGCCATAGAGAGTTAGAACAACTGCTTTATAGCCATGGCCTTCTTGTAAAAGTTCATGTCCTGGAAGAATTGAGAGAAAGGTGTCTTCTTCAGGTGCGCCGAGGAAAATAGAGGGAATGAAGTCGAGAAAAGTGTGCGTTATTGACATTGCAACAATAAAGACCACTAAGGCAATTAATGGGATGCCTGTGAATGAAGAGAGCGATGCTAGGAGAATAGCAGCGACAAGGTTTATGTGAATGCCTGGGGCAAGGCCTGTGAATGTGCCTGCGATGATGCCGGTGACAAGCGCCAAGATTAGTTCAATTAACATACCATTAATTGAGATTCCCAGACTTATTAAGTTTTTAGCGCTTGTAAATCACTTTTTGCCTTATGAAATTTTTATTGGAAGAAGAAAGAAGGGCTGGCAGTGGAAGGCTTGTGAAGCAGGGGTTTATACACTTGAACCGCTTGGAAGAGGTTTAACTTCGGAAGAAAAAAATGCGATTTATGATAATATGTAAGATGCTTGCTTATTTTTTCTTCTAATCTTTAATTTTTATACATATTAGCTTGTTAGTCATTCACATTTAACTTTTTTATATGAAATTTTTCTTTGATTTTAGATAATACTATAAATCAGGAATTATTGAAACTGAAATGGTGCATTTAGTAGTTTTTGTTACAAAATATGTTACTTTTCATGCTATTCTTCACGATTTATAGGGAAATATCCGAGGATTAGTAAGTAATGGGCGGTATTAGTGTTCTTTACCAATAGCCGGTAGTTATAAACACTTGTTAACTGGTAAAGAAAGCTTTTTAGTTGGCATTTCTGCTGAATAACGGAGTAATGGAAGATATTATTTAAAATAAAATTATTTCTCTAAAAACTTATTACAAATCTCAATAAGCTTAGGTTTTATTTTTTCTTTAAACTCTTCAAGTTCTTTAGGATTATATTTAACTATCGAAAGAGTGTCTACTTTTTCTTTGCTTTCAAAGAATTTATTTTCTTGCAAAAGAGCTAATTTTTCGCTAATCAAATTGACTAAGTCTCTTTTTATAAGTGAGGAAGTTTTTATTTTTTCTACAATAACACTTACATCTATGTCTAATGAGTTTTTTATTAAAAACAAATCAAATAAATCCCTTTCTTGAAAATATTTTCTAGTTAGAACCGCTCTATACTTTTCAAGTTTTATCTCTCCAAGTGAATAACTTAGAACATTGAAGTTCTGATAAGCTAGCCCCAGCTCATACAACATCTTTTTCGAATCAAAAAAGTCAGTTATTGCTTTTATTGAGACTTTTTCAGGCGTATTAATTATCTTTTCAATAAAGTTTATTTCTACTTTTATGAAATTTACATCGGAATAATAAATCTTAAATGTGTAAACCGTTCTTCCGGTTAACATCTTACAATATTTTTTATCACTTCTGTTTGTGCTAAAATCGAGTCCAAGAGCATCTGCCACTTCTTTTAATTTCGGAACAAAAATATCAAGAAATGATTTAACTTTTCTTTCTCTAGCATGTCTTGTTAATTCTCTTATAGAATTTGAGTCTTTGAAAACAAAATCCAAGTCTTCTGAGAAGCGATGATAATTCAAATAGTTTCTAGAAAGCAAAGTTCCACCCTTAAATATAAGCTCTTTACCTAAACCTAATTTTTCAAATTCAG
>ORJL011419815.1_pt1 | contig 10657 bp, 15 predicted proteins | sample 1779941 | NCBI WGS metagenome assembly ORJL01 (sample SAMEA104232317, study PRJEB22302) | groundwater metagenome | biome: forest; feature: aquifer; material: groundwater | place: USA | collected 2011-08-07 | depth 5.8 m | reverse complement strand
TTATAAATTATTGGATTTGCATCTTCTTAAAAGCAAGGTTTTGATTGATAATTTTGATTTTTTAAAAGGGGATGAAAAGTATGATTTAGTTAGGAATATGATTGCTATTTTATTGTTTTTAGAGGGGAAAAAGATAAGCAGGAAAGTTGTAGATGATAAAATTCGCAATAGCTTCTTTTTGAAAGAGGTTAATGAAATAAAGCAGAATATAATTAATAAAAAGAAATTTTTGAAAAGATTTAAAGAGATTTATAATAAGACTTTTAATAAAATATTGAAGGGAATTGAGGAGGGTTCAGAATAGAAACAAGTTGATTGAATTGTTCATCAGCAATATTTCTAATAGCATTGTTCATCAGGTTTTGGAAATTGCTGTTGGTAAAGAATTAGTTGCGGATAAGTATCGGAAGGAACTTGCTAATAGTTTTGAAATTGCCAAGAGGTATAGAGAGAAAATAAATCCTTTGAATAGGGCTTTTATTGATAAGGACATTGCTTATATCAAGGAGAAGATTATTAATAAGGCAAGAAATGAATTGCTGATTAGGGTTTCAAAAGGGTACAAAAATATTGATTTGAACCTTGTTGATGGATTGGTGGATAAAGTGTTGAGAGAGATGAAGATTGGGTAGGATGAAAAAATCCTGAAGACGATTATTAACATAAATTAATCTGGTTATAGAGGTATCAGGGGTAAAAATATTTTATTTAAGATAAATGTAAATGGGATTATTTTATGGGGGAAAATGAGGAGAATAATTTAATAAACTCTTTTTTCTTTTAACTATCATGGGAGGAGATTATGCTTTTGGCGAGAGGCGGAAGAGCAAGAACGATAAGAAGATGAAGAGGAGATTTGGAGTTTATAAAAAGGGCGGGAAGTTTAGGGCGAGAGAGGGGAAGAAGAATTAGGGTTATTTTGAACTTTTAAGATTTAGAATTTTTCCTACTTCTTTATGAGAGACGCTCTTTTCTTTTTTTCTTTCCTCTATCTCTTTTTTTGTTAGGTCATTCAGTTCTAAGGTTTCTTCCATTTTTATTAATCTTCAACAAGCTCTTCAATAATCTTAATTGTGTAGCTTAATATTAATGGGCCGATTACTAAGCCGGAGATGCCGAACAGGGAAATTCCGCCGAAGATTCCGAGGAGAATTATTAATGGATGTATTCCTGTTGTTTTTCCAGAGAGTTTTGCTCTGAGTAATGTGTCTATTCCTACTGAGATAACTAAGCCGGTTATTAAAACTCCTATTGCCGAAAGATAGCTTTTTTGGATAATTAGAATTGCAAATAAGGGCACCCAGACTAATCCTGCTCCTGCGGCGGGGATAAATGCAAATAATCCGATAAGTGCTCCGAGGAGAAGATAGGACTTTACGCCGAAAATTCCGAAACCAACAGCTGCGACTGCAAATTCAATAACTGCGATAAGGAAAGTTCCGTAAATTAATTTTTTTGTAATTGACGCCATTTTTTTTGCGAGGGCTTCCTTGTTTTTTGAGGGGAGGTATTTTGTTACTCTTTTTGTAAGGGCGTCCCAGTCGTAAATTATGTAATACATTCCAATTATTGTTATAAATAGCCCTACTATTGCTGACGCGATGGATGAAGCCAAATTGGAAAATTGAGATACTATGAAACTCAAGGATTTATTTATTATTATGTTGAGGTCAAGATTTAAACTGCTGATAATTTCAAGTTCAGATAATTTTGTTAAATAAACCTTAAACTCCTGCGACCTTAAAATTGTTGATGATTGAGTTATTACGCCAGTTATCATTCCTGCGAATGGAACGAGGATGATTAGAAATATAATAATAATTGAAATTACTGCTGAAAGTGAATTGGATAATTTTTTGCTTAGAAAATTGTGAACCGGTTTTATTAAATATGCGAGGATGAATGCGGTGACTAAAGGGAGGATAAAACTTTTAATCATTAGGAATGAGAGGACAATTAATAATAGGATTATTACCAGGGGGACGTATTTTTTGAAGTCCTCTTTTTTTAGTTCCATTTTATTTTATTGTGGAGGAAGTTAATAAAGATTGCTTTTGAGAATTATAGTGAACCAACTAAATCTTTCGGTGTTGGTTCCCTAATAGTGCACCAATAAAAAAACCGAAGAACTAAATTGGTGCACTATAAGCCAATAGTTTTATAAGTTTTAGGCAATATAAGATTGTATGAAAAATATTTTTATTTTAATAATCTTAATAATCATAATTATTTTCGGGGCTGTATTTTTTTTGAGGGGTTTTGAGAAAGATTCTGCAAGGTACAGAGATGATGTGAGTGGAAGAGGAGGAGATTTTTGCACTGAAATTTCTAAATATGCAAAACAAGGCGCGGAGCAAATTATTTTAGAAGAATGCAAGAAGTATTATAATAAATCCTGTTTGGAAAATAAGGAGTGCGGTTCATTTCCTTGCGAAATAGGGAAGTGTTTAATTAGATCCTGTGATTCTGACGCAGAATGTCCTGTGTTGTGCGGTCTGCATGCTACGCCTGTGCCGGGATTTTGCACTACGATTGATGTAGAATAAAAATATTCGCAGGAGTGAAGAGAGATACTTTAGGGGTTATGCGGGGAGAGGGAGAATTAACGATAATTTAAATCTTGGAAGCGAGGAATTTTTTTGGGCATTGTTCCTGTTTGCGTGGTGAGATTATTAGCTTAAATTATAGGGAAAGACATAAGTCTTTCCCTAATTAGTCAACGACAAATTGAGGAAATTTTAAGGTCGTTGACTACTTAATCTTGAGAGCATTTACTCTTTTGAGGAGGGTTTTATTTTTAGGGAGGGGGTGATAAATTACTTGTAGGAAAGGAATGTTTTGCTATATGGTTTATTTTGGGTTATAGGAATTTTTATAAAGTTTGAGTTCTATTTTATTTTATGGAAAGAAAAGCTGGGACTTATTGCGCGAGAATTCCTTTAAGTTATGTTCTTGATACTTTGGGACGACCAACAGAAGTTGTCGGAGTTCCTTGTTGTGATGGGGGCGCTGCGGTAAATAAACGGGGAGGAGTTCATGTGTTTTTACGGGATGTTCTTGACGCGATTGGTAATCCAACAGAGGTTGTTAGAGTTGAGAGTTATGAAAGAGGAGGATAATTGGTTGCTGTTTGGATTGGTTAAATGAGATTATAAAATTATTAGGTTATATCTTATTTTGATTATTGAGATTAATGTTTTAAGATATACTTTTTGTTGTATGTCCAATCAAATTCATAATGCAATTCAAATTATTAGTGTAAATTAATCTTGAGAGCATTTATTCTTTTGAGAGAGGTTTTATTTTAAGGCGAAGAATAGGATAACTGATTTGCGGGGGAAAATAATGTTATTTGAAGAGGAAATTAGGTTTTTCTAAAAAGTTATAAAGCCGGCTGTTTAATTTATTAAATGGAGGAATATTTATTTTTGTTTGGGCTGGCTTTTGTTTGGCTGGTTTTTGCGACGGTGCAGGATTTTAGGACTCGGGAGATTTCAAACTGGCTGAATTTTTCACTTATTGCGTTTGCGCTGGCTTATCGGGCTTTTTATTCTGCTTTTTTTGACGACTGGAAATTTTTTCTTTTTGGTTTGTTTGGTGTTTTGATTTTTGTCGGCTTAGGATATTTGTTTTATTATGCGAGGATATTCGCGGGCGGCGACGCTAAATTGCTTTTTGGGCTTGGCGGGGTTTTGCCTTTTGAAAGTTTTTATGATTATCTGCTAATTGGCGGAGGGTTTGTTTTGGTTTTGTTTGCAATTGGGGCGGTTTATACTTTGATTTACAGCGCTTTTTTAGCTTTGGGAAATAGGAAGAGGTTTAAGATAGAGATAGGAAGAATTATTGAGGCACATAAAATTTGGATTTATTCTGGCGCAGGTTTGGTTTTGAGCTTGACTTTTATTGGAATTATCTTGAAAGACTTTTTATTTTTATTATTTGGAATTTTTTTGAGTTTAATTTTTTTAATTTATGAATATGTAAAAATTATTGAGAAAGTTTGTATGATTAAATTAGTAGATGCGGGGAGATTGACAGAGGGGGATTGGCTTGAGAGAGATGTTAAAATTGGAAAGAATTGGATAAGGGCGAGTGTGCATGGATTGAGTCTGGAGCAGATAAAGATTTTGAGGAGAGCGAAGAAGAAGGTTTGGATTAAGGAAGGGGTGCCGTTTGCGGTTTGTTTTTTGGGGGCTTTTGTTTTGGGGGTTTGGTTATGGAAGGGGTTTTGGGTTTGATGGTTTGGGGGCGGTGGAAATATTTGAATTAGGTGGGCAGTATTTAGGAGTTTGGATTGGGGGGGGGTTTTTGGGTTTGGGGGTTTTTGGATGAAAGAGGGTTTTGTGGGGGGGTTTGAAAGAATTAGAGAGAGGGTTTTGTGGGGCGGGTTTGGGGTTAGGGTGAGAGGATTGTCGTCGGAGTTTTGTTGTGTGGATTGGTGTGGTTAGGGGGAAGGGGGATTTTTGGAGGGGGTGAGGAGGGGTTTTTGTTAGGAAAAGAAAATTTTTTGAGGTTGTGGCTTATTCAGATATAGTGAACCAACTAAATCTTTCGGTGTTGGTTCCCTAATAGCACTCCAATAAAAAACCGAAAGACTAAATTGGAGTGCTATATCAAGGAACTTTTCTTTTCAATTTAATAATTTCTTCCTGTTTTGGTTTTTCTATTTTGATTGTTTCTGGTTTTTCTTTCTTTTTTAATTTGAAATATATTTCGTCAAGCTCTTTTTCATTTGATTCTGTGCGAGGGGAATTTATTGAAAGGGGCTTGTCATAAATTGGGATTAGGTTTATTATTATTTCACCGAATGAAAATTGAGTTTGGATTTCTGCGCCCTTTGCTTTTAGTTCTGATTTTATTCTTGCGGCGACTTCTTTGGCGAGGGCAAATGTTTCATTAGGAATGTCCTCAGATTTTTCAACTGCTTTTTTCGGGATAATTATTGTGTGGCCTTTTGAAATTGGTTTTATGTCTAAGACTGCGATTGCTTCTTTGTTTTGGTCAATTTGGCGCGATGGAACTTCGCCGGCGACGATTGCGCGGAAAATTGGTTTTTGAGAGGTCTTTTGCTGTTCAAGCATTGCTTCTATTGCCTCGTCAGACATTGAATCAATCTGCTGTCTTGCTTGAGCTTTTTGGTCTTCGGGGAGATGCTCTATCTGCTGGTGCAATTGATTCTTTAGTTCTTTTATTTGTTCTGGTGTTAAAGGCATGGAATTTTATGGAGTTTGGGGTTTAAGAGTTTTTGGATTTTTAGTTTGATTGAGCCTGTTAGATACAATGCAGGGTGCGAGGAAGATTTAAATATAACTTTTGTAATCTTAATGGATGGTTAAAAAGAGGAGAGCGAATAAAAATAAGTTAATTGTTTGGATTTTGGTTTTTGCAGGTGTTTTATTTCTTGGAGGAGTTTTATTTCTTGGCTGGTTTATTAATAAGCCGATGTTTGCGCCATTTGAAGCGAGAGTGCAGGTTGCGAATTCTCCGCCGAAAATAAAAAGTTTTTTGGGTGTTAGCGACGGGGTTTCTCCAGCAGGAAGTGTTCAGCCGCTTGCAGGGACTTCGGTTTTAGCAAATGTCCGGTTTATTGCTGAAGATGTTAACGGCGTTGTTGATTTGCCCGGCTTATCTGGGTCTCCGATTATTGAAGGTGCTCTTGGGAATATTGAAGTTGATTTAATTTCTCCAGTAAACTCTTTAGTCGTGGCGGGAATTACAAGGTCTGCTGCAGCAGGCGGGTGTGTTGCAACTGAATGTACATCGGGGACGAATCCTAATTGTAATACAGGAAATTATGCGAAGCAAAAACAATATGACTGCCAAGTATTGATGGAATATTTTGATCCGCCTTCTTTATCAACTATAAACAGAGATGATCTTTGGACATTCAGAATTAGAATAGTTGATGGCAGCGGAAATGCAGATACTATTTCTAGCGGGGTCCAGGGATTTAACAGGATTCCCGATGATTATATTCAGTATTTAACTATTAGCGGGGTTTCGGTCACAGGAGGAATTGCTTGGAGCGGTGCAAATACTCTTGATATTAATGTTGCTGACCAACCATCTGATGGGCCTTTGATTTTACAAAATGTTGGAAACACTGAAATCGTAAGTGTTGATGTTGAAGGCAATGACTTAATAGGGGCAAATAATCCTTTAGCTATTTTAGGTGTTGGGGCATTTTCTGTCGGAACTAATGTTGGAGGAGCTAATGCAGGTTCATGCGATGTTGCAGGGGGAGGCGGAACAGGAGTTGGAGGAATTGCCCTTGAAAATAATGTAATGAAAAATGTTGCAGGAAGTCCTAATATAGTTGCATATTCTGCAACAGGAGTAGATGCGGAGAATATTTACTTTTGTGCGTGGGACGTTATTAATCCAAATTATTTAATCGGAGATTTAGATACTTCATATGAATCAACTATTGCTAACGGGAACAATTGGGAGGTTGTGTTTAATAGCTAAGATGAAAAATGTAATTTTTATCGGAGTTATTTTAATTTTTGCAGTTGGGCTTTTATATCCTGTGAGCGCAGGTTTTGCCGTCGGATTTCCAAACAGCATTGATTTAAATCCTGGAGAAACTAAAGATATAAGTTTTTCTTTGCAGAATATTATTGAACCTAAAACTGATGTCACAATTAAAATTGTTGTTGAAAGCGGGAGTGAATATCTGACTTTGGTTGGAGGCGACAGCTTTGATTTGTCCGCGGGCGAGGTTAAAAGTGTTCCTGCAAGAGTAAAGGCGCCTTCTGATGCGAAAGCATTGGATGTTTTTAACATGGTTGTTTTGTTTGAATCGGTTTCCGGCAATGGTCAGACAGGGGGGACAGTTGATGTTAGTTTTAGCCAGAGAGTTTCTTTTGATATTGTAATTAATGAAGATGCGCAGGGGCAGAATAATGTTTGGTTGTGGGTCGGATTGTTTTTGGTTTTTATTATTGCGGCAATTATATTTTTGGCATTGAAAACGAGGAAGAAAAGCAATGAGAATCCCGGTGTTGTTGAGCATTAGCTTTATTTTTGTTTTTTTAGGGAGCGTTATCGGCGAAGAAGTTATGCTTTCTCCTTTTTATGTTGAGGTTAATATAAAACAGGATTCTGGTTTCTTTCCTTCTGGTTCTTCTGGAGGAGGTTCTTCCGGGGGTTCTTTCGGCGGCGGCTTGCGAACAGAAAATTTTAGCGGGAAAGGGATTATTTTAAACGATAGTTTTAAGGGAATAAATATCGGCGAGGAGAGGATTGAGGTTTTTTTGAGAAAGGGCGAAATAAAGATTAAAGAAATTAATATTGAGAATTTTGGCGAGCCGGTTAATATTACAATTTTTATAGGCGAAGGGATTCGTGAGATAGTTAATGTCAGCAAGGATTTTATTTTTTTGGCGGAGCGAGAGGTTAGAAAATTAAAATTGGAATTTAGGGCTTTGGAAAATGTTGAGCCGAAATGGTATTACGGCGATTTGATTTTTGAGAGCGGGGGTTTTACAGACGAGGTTTTTGTTGCGGTTAAAGTTGAAGATGCCGATTTAAACAAAGATTGGGGGGCTTATTATCTGTTTATTGCGTTATTGATTGGGGCAGGGGTTTTTTTGCTGTGGAATTATTTTAAGAGAAAGAAGAATTTTGGGGCGAGAGGAAAAGGATTTTACCCGAATGCCCGACGATAATCTTCAATTGTTGCTGAAGAAACTTCTTCAATTTTTGACAGCGCAGATTCAATTATATCTGTGGATTTTTCTTCCGGCCATGCCATTTTTATTATGACTGCTTTTAAGCCGAATGCTATGTCTCTCTCTTCAAATGAGATGTTTTTTGCGCCTTCTTTTTCCATGAGGTGCTTAGATTCTTTTTTTATTTTTTCTAAGTCTGTGCTTGGGGAGGAGGGCATTATTTTTGCTATTACTGCTGCGATTGCCATTTTATTTCCTTTTTAGATTGGGAGGAGGTTTTTTAAATGTTGTTGAAGTTTGTTAAGTATAATAGAATTATAATTATTAACCTAAATTAGTTTTGTTGGAGTTTATTCTTTTGAGTTATTTATTGTATAGCTTACTGAATGTTGTGTTAAATGGTTCACTTTATATTATAATAATCCTTTTAAATGCTGGTTGTTATTTTCTGAAATGGGGGATGATTACATTAAACTTGTTGATAGAATTGTTAAGGCGTCGGGGCTTGGCAGGGAGGAGATTGAGGCGAGGGTTGATGCGAAGAAGGCGAAGTTGTCGGGGTTGATTTCGCGGGAGGGGGCGGCGCAGATAGTTGCGGCGGAATTGGGGATAAGCTTTGATAATGAAAAGTTGAAGATTTCTGAATTGAGCAGTGAGATGCGGAAGGCAAATGTCGTCGGCAAAATAACCAAGGTTTTTCCTGTGAGGGAGTTTAGCAAGAACGGGAGAGAGGGAAAGGTTGCGAGTTTTTATCTTGGAGATGAGGGCTCAAATATAAGAGTTGCTTTATGGGACACTAATCATATAGAACTTATAGAGAAGGGCGTTTTAAAAGAAGGCGATGTTGTTGAAATAATGAATGCTGGGGTGAGGAAAGGCGAGATGAGTCTTGGAGCTTTTTCAGATATAAAAAAGAGCAATGAGAAAATGGAAAATGTGAAGGCGGAGAGAAGCATGGAAGCCGGGAAGTTTAAGGATGTCAAGGAAGGAGATAATTTGAAAGTCAGAGCTGTTGTTGTGCAGTGTTTTGAGCCGCGATTTTTTGATTCAAAGAAAAAAGAAGGGGAGAAAGGAGTTCTTCTTAATTTGGTGTTAGACGACGGGACAGAGACAATGAGGACTGTTTTGTTCAAGGAGAATATAAAAAAATTATTGAATGTCAATGATGACGAAATTTTTTCTCTTGAGGCACTTAATTTAAAACGGACTAATCTTCTTGGCGAGGAGAAATTTTTTGCGGGGAGTTTTAGGAAGAATAGTTTTACGGGGAATATTGAGATGAGTTTGAATGGGGTGGAAGAGGTGGATGTGGGGAAGTTGGTGGGGGAGATGGAGGGGCGGATTGGGGGTTAAAGGTTTTTGTTTTAATTGTAAAGAGGTGGCATGAAGAAAAGTTTAAATACTCAATATTTCTTAAGAACATATGGTAAAAACAAGAACGTCATGGAAATACAATCCGCCATCAATCGGAACAATAGAAATAGACGAAAGAGTTTATACAGCAGAACCACAAGGTTTTGGAAATTTTCTTCAATTAAGAGAAGCGAATTATGGTGAAGGTTTTGAGCAGGCAACTTTAGGAGGACAATCAAGAATTTATTCAAGGGCAATATTAAATCCAAAAGCACAAGGTGCGCAGAGAATCATCCAACCTGGAAAAGCTCGTTGGCTTTCAGGAGATACTGCTGTTATTTGGACTTCTAAAGGGCTAATCGCCCAAGATAAACCGGAATTAAGAGAAGGAAGAATTTACATGGTTCCTAAAGCTCTTATGTCTCAACTTGGCAGCAGACAGATAAAAGATGTCAGATTTAGCGACGATGGTAAGGTAAGATTTACTCCATATGGATTTAAAGTGGGAGAACAAAAACCAAGAGATTTGGCAAAAAACGCAGGTTTAATAGCTTTTTTAGGAGGTGAAGAAGAAGCAGAATTAACGGCAGAAGCTTCAGCAGAATTTAGAGACCAACCAGTTCTAGGGGGCTTTACTTCCTCGCGGAAGAATTTAGTAAAAGTCCCTGTTCTTGTCGTGGGCGGCGACTGGTTGGACATCGTCGGCAGCGCTACCTGGGGCGAGTTCGGTGATTGCGGGTATTCTTTTGGGGTATGTTCGCGCTGAAGATTAAGATTGTTCAATGAGCAAGTTATTTAAACATCTTTTATTTTAAATAGAGATGCAGAATAAAACACATTTGGCTATTGCGACTCTTACTATAATCATTTTTTTGCAGCACGTCGTCTATAAGTGGACTTTTATTGCTGTTTTTTTGATTTCAAGTTTTTTGCCTAATCTTGAGGGAGATATAACCGGGAAATTTTTTAAGAGGATTTTCAAGCCGTTGAAGTTGTTTTTCAGGAAGAGGGGGGTTTTGCACAGCTTCACTTTTTCATTGCTATTGACGCTGTTTCTGGCTTTTTATTTTCCGATTATTTCTCTGCCGTTTTTCTTGGGGCATGGGCTGCACTTGCTTGTTGATGCTTGGACTGTAGAGGGGATAAAACCATTTTGGCCGTTTAAGCTGGAGTCAAAGGGGAGAGTGAAAACAGGGAGTGCGGTGGATGATTCTGTTTTTATGGTTTTTGTGGTGTTGGATTTGATTTTTGCTTTTATGTATTTGATTTGATTGATTAGACTAAAGAGTAAACAATTATAGTGTGTAGGGTGTAAAATATTGGAAGAAATTTGTCCATATTAATTATTAACCGAATATGATGAGGCATTGTTATTTTTTAAGGGATTATTTACAATTTTTTGTTATATTATGGATGCTTGTTAAAAATCTCCAATTGGTGTGTTATATAGCAGACTAACTAAATCTTTCGGTGGCTTTTAGTTGCTCCGCTAAGGCATTGTGAAATAATAAAGTGAACTTTTATATACGAAGTTTACTTTGATTTTTCATGAAAGAAGGAGACAACAAACAAATTCTCAAAGTGATTAGCAAACTAAACGAGTTTCAAACTCGTTGGTATGCTGCAAGAGA
>ORJL010568439.1_pt1 | contig 10657 bp, 4 predicted proteins | sample 1779941 | NCBI WGS metagenome assembly ORJL01 (sample SAMEA104232317, study PRJEB22302) | groundwater metagenome | biome: forest; feature: aquifer; material: groundwater | place: USA | collected 2011-08-07 | depth 5.8 m | reverse complement strand
GAATCGGTCGTCATGCCTGCGGAATCGGTCGTCATGCCTGCGGAATCGGTCGTCATGCCTGCGGAATCGGTCGTCATGCCTGCGGAATCGGTCGTCATGCCTGCGGAATCGGTCGTCATGCCTGCGCCTTCGGGCACCGGGATAGTCAGCTCGTGGATTTGGCCCCGGTAGCGGATGTCCAGGGCTCTGGCCAGGGTGTAAGGGCGGGTTTCAAACCCCCTATCGCCGACTCCTTCCTCCTCAAGCTGCTTCCTGGCAGATGCGGATAGACGGTGGAAGATCTCGTTGATCCTGTCCATGTCCATCCTGTCAGGGCTGTCCTCGATGATGATGGGGTTGGACTCCGTGTAGAAGTGCTTGATGTCGGAGTGGGCGATGCCGTAGGCCGAGAAAACTGTGGCGGCTTGGGGCACGATGAGGCTCTGTACCCCCAGGTCCGGCCCGTAAGCGGTGCAGTGGGTGGGGCCGCCGCCGCCGAAGGCAAAGAGGACGAACTCCCGCGGGTCGTATCCCCGTTCTATGGTGACCTTGCGAATGAGGTCGGCCATATGGGCGTTGACCACCTGGTAGACGGCGGCCGCCGCCTCCACGACGGACATACCCAGCCTGTCGGCGATGTGGCGCTGCAGGGCGCTGGCAGCCTCTTGGGGATCGAGCTTGATGCGCCCGCCCAGGAAGTTGTCTGGATTGATGTATCCCAAGACAACGTCGGCGTCCGTGACGGTGGGAAGCTCTCCCCCGAAGCCGTAACAGGCGGGCCCGGGCCACGCCCCGGCGCTCTGGGGCCCTACCATCAGGGCCACGGGATCGCCCACCCAGGCGATGCTGCCTCCCCCTGCACCGATAGAGACCACCTCGATGGCCGGGATGGATACGACATGGCGGCCGATCTCCGTAGTCTGGCTGGTCTGGGCCTCTCCATCCACGATGAGGCCCACGTCGAAGCTGGTGCCACCCATGTCTGTGGTGATGATGTTCCCTTGTCCCATCTGGCGCCCTGCCATCTGGGCCGCGACGATGCCCCCCGCGGGGCCGGAATAGAGGGTGGCCGCCGCCGTTTTCTGGGCCTCGCCGGCGGGGGTCAGTCCCCCGACGGACTGCATGATGAGCAGCGGAGCCTGGAGACCCTTTTCCTGGAGGGAGGCTCCCAGCTTCCCCAGGTACCGGCCCAGGGTCAGCCCCACGTAGGCGTTGATAGACGTGGTGTTGGCTCGCTCGTATTCCCCCATGACCGGGACCAGGTCGCTGGAGACGACCACGTGCAGACTGGGATATCTGGAGCCCAGGAGGTCCCGGACCATTCGCTCGTGGGTGGGGTTCTTGAAAGACCAGAGGAGGCAGACGGCCAGGGCCTCGATGCCCTGGGCCACCAGTTCGTCCACCTTCGTGACCACCTCGTCCAGGTCCAGGGGCCGCAGCACCTGTCCGTTCCGGTCGATGCGCTCTTGAAGGCCCCTGGTCAGCGTCACCGGCACGATGGGGTCCGGCTTGTCCGCCTTCTGGTAGTTGGTCAACTCGGCCTCGCTAAGGCCCACCACGCGGGCCAGGACGCGGCCGATGAGCAGAGTGTCCTCGAAACCCTTGGTTATCAGGAGGCCGGTCCTGGCGCCTCTTCGCTGGATGAGGGCGTTGGTCGTGACCGTGGTGCCGTGGCTCATGATGCTCGTCTGGCCGTAGGCCTGGGAGGTCGAGCCTGGCGCCTGCTCCAGACCGGCGTCTATGGAGTCCAGGACCCCCTGGGAGAAGTCCTGGGGGGTGGACGGGGCCTTACCGATGAAGCAGCTTCCGTCTTCGTTCAGTATGACGGTGTCGGTGAAGGTCCCGCCGGTGTCGGTAGCAATGAGATAGCCCATCAGCAAACCTCGGTGAAGTTGGCACTATTCTACCTTTAGCAACCGGACAAGTCCAGCGGAGCGGAGGAGGAAAGAGAGCCAATTTCACGGGCCAGATTCAGAGCTATTTGGGGAGGTAGCCGCGGACGTAGCTGAAATGTGTATTTGGCGGATACAGTGATTAAACAGGGGTCAGAAGAGAAGCAGTACTCGCCCAGGAAACCACGCGGTGGCGGTTGCGGATACAACCGCCTGCCGGTAGTAGCCGTCTCGACAATCACTTGAAGTACTGCGTGGGCCCGACCGCTCTCAGCACCGATAGGGCCTTCTGGCGCTAAGGACCACGGGACAAGAAGGGGAGGAATATCCGAGAGCCCGTTGCCGTGGTCGTTTCCTCGACCGTAACCAGTATGGTGGTGGTGGCTTGTGCGACGTTGCTGTTGCTATCGATCGCCTTCAGGGTGATGACGTGCGTCCCTATAATCAAGTTGGTAGTTTGTAGTAGCTGGCCGGTTCCGAGGGGACCCATTAAGTTCGAGCTCCATTCCAGCCTGTTATCAGTCAGCAAGCCGTCTTCGGTGTCAAAGGCCTGGCCTTCAAGCGTCACAGTTTGACTGACCACGTAGGTCTTACCGCTGGCCGGGGCGATCGAGACGATGGTCGGTGGCTTGCCCGCTACCGTAAAGTTGCCGTCGGACGCATCCAGAGTGGTGTTGACGCCGTCGCTGGCCCACACCCGGAACCTGCCCTGCGTCGTTCCCGGCAGCCGACTGAGGTCGAGCGTGGCCTGGGTGGCGGTGATATTGGCGGATAGTGGCTCCCAGGTCGCCCCGCCATCGCGGCTGTAGTCCAAGGAATAGCTTAGTATATCCCCATCGGCGTCGTTAGCTGTCCAGGTGACGGTAACGTTGCTGGCACTTAGAGTCTCGCCGCCATTGGGGGATGTGATCGCCACCGTCGGCGCATTGGCGCTGACGTTCCGCGATGCCAGAACCGTGGCCCCGTGCAGGATAACGACCTTACGAGTCCCAGAGATCCAGGGCACCATCTCGGTGATCAAACCGACCGTCTCGGCTGAGTCACTACTTAAGCGAGGCGAAAATGGATAGTCCACCAATTGCACATCCCCGTCGCCCAGGAAGCGGATGTGGTACTGGCCGTTGACGTCTCGCCCGAACACGTCGAATCCGTTGGGGACGCGATAGAAAGCGCCCAGATTGACAGTGTTGGTCGACGTGATCACGCTGCCCATAACCGCCAGATGCTCGATGCCAGCCGCAGTCATTTCCTGAATCTGCGCCGGCGCAACCGGTTTCTCCAACACCATGAGGTTGTAGATAGCTTCGTAGGTGAAGTCGGAAATCCATTCGTTGGGACAGTAGCTCATGACGTCTTTCCAACTGGGCGGAATCACCGTTGGGCTGATGACGTCGAGGCCGTATATCGTGTTACGGGCCCACTCTTCCTGACTCGGGCTGATATCGCCATTGGGATAAGGGTACGCACCGATCGGCCAACCTTCACCGCCACTGCAGACAACATGGCCTCGGTTGTAGGCGTGGCCAAGCTCGTGGCCGCCGTACCAGTCCCCATAGGAGGCGTCGGTGTCCCAAAGACTAGCGCCGTTGGGATTCCCCTTACCGCCCGTGCCGGGCCCGCCGGCCGGTCCGGCCGCGACGTTGGCGGGAATCCCAAAAGACATTCCGCGCATGAAGTCACCCTTATCGGAGACCATCCCATAGTAGCGCATCCAGGGGTCTTCGCCATTGAAGAGTATCCTCTGCGTCTTGCTCCAAGCCAGGCCGAGGTTGACGAGTATAGGGTCAGGAACGCCGATGTATGGCACACCCAAGTCGAACCACCATACGTTCAGCGTCTTAATGGGATAAGCCCGCCGCAGCCAAGATTCCAGCAAAGTCTTGTCGACGACACGGGGGTAATGCACCAAACCATCCTTCGCGTAAGGCACGTCCAGGATCCGCAGGTTCATCACCGGCGAATTTACGAAGTTCACGGTTACGCTGCTAGAGTTATTGGTGTAATCATCCTCGGCGTATTTCCTCGGCAAGGGATGGATCTCGAAGTTGAACGTTACCAAGCCGGCGTTGAGCCAGCCGGTGGGCACGTCGAAGTAGTAACTCTGGTTGAGGTCGCTCCGGCTGGGACTGGCGAGCACGTTGATGCTGCCGCCGGGGTTGGAGGGCGATAGCGTGCCCATCAAACTTGCGCCTCTGCTCACCGTCAACCGGGCCGGCACGGAGGCGATTGTGCCGGCGTCGCTCCCCACGTAGGCGCGCACGAAGGTCCGCTTTCCGGCGATTAGAATCACGGTGTTGTCGAGATCCTGGATGGCCTGGTTCACTTCCAGCCCTGGGTTCCTCACCCAGACGTCGATGTTGGCCACGCTTGTCTGCGTGTCATAGCTTACCGGATAGGCCTCCAGGTTACCCGCGTTATCTCGAGCCCGTGACCGGAATTGGTAAATGTTCCCGTTCTGTCCTAAGAAAGTGCTCGACGGGGAGGCGATGTTCAGCAGCCAGTCTGTCCAGTCGCCGCCTGTTGTCATGTTGCGGGACTGAACGTCGTAGGTGGCGACGCCCGAATGAGCGTCCGAGCCGGGCCAGCTCACCAAGAAGAACGCGATGGGGCTACTGGCCTGTGACGACGCCGCCGACGAGGGAGCGACCGTGTCGATCAGGATATTGCCCTCAGCCGTTCCGACGTTGCCCCTCATATTGGCGATGCTGAACTCGATCCTGTTGTTTGTGCCGGAGTCCGAAGCAAATGGAACCCTGGTCGTCGTCATCGTCTGGGTGCTGGTGACGCCGTTCGAGCCGCTGACGCTGGCGGGGAATGGCCCAATCCAGTTCAACCCGCCGTCGACCGAATAGCGAAAAAACGCCGAAGTCACGTTGATGCCGCAGCAGGTGTCGATTACGCTGGCGTAGACCACCGGGCTTTGGTCTATGCTCCACCAGCCGGAAGGCTGGATGTTACTGATTGTCGGCTGTATTGCTGCATACAGCCGACCGATGTGGAGGCGCGGCAGCCCGCCCAGCGTGGTGAATGCGCCCCCCACCACGATCTTGTCATCCGCCACCGCCAGGGCGTAGACAACGCTGTCCGTCCCCGGGTCGAAGGGCTCGTCCGGACCGCCATTGACTTGGAGCCTCGCGAGGTTATTGCGCGTAAAAGTGTCCAGCGTCGTGAAGTTTCCCCCCATCACGATCTTGCCATCGGGCTGCAGCGCCAGGGCTTCGACAGCGCCGTTCGTGAACGGGTCGAAGCCCGCGTCCAGCGTGCCATCGGCGTTCAGCCGCCCGATGCGAGTGCGCGTCTGCCCGCCCAGCGTGGTAAAGGACCCCCCCACCACGATCTTGCCATCCGCCTGCACCGCCAGGGCGTTGACAACGTTGTTGGCCCCTGGGTCGAAGGTCGTGTCCAGCGTGCCATCGGCGTTCAGCCGCCCGATGCGATTGCGCGTCTGCCCGCCCAGCGTGATGAATCTACCCCCCACCACGATCTTGCCATCCGCCTGCACCGCCAGGGTGTGGACAATGCTTTGCGCATCTGGGTTGAAGTTCGTGTCCAGACTGCCATCGGCGTTGAGGCGCCCGATGTAGTTGCGCGGCTGCCCGCCCAGCGTGGTGAAGAAATAGCCCCCCACCACGATCTTGCCATCCGCCTGCACCGCCAGGGCTTTGACAGCGTCGCTCGCCCCTGGGTTGAAGGTCGTGTCCAGGCTGCCATCGGCGTTGAGCCGCCCGATGTAGTTGCGCGGCTGCCCGCCCAGCGTGGTGAACGCGCCCCCCACCACGATCTTGCCATCCGCCTGCACTGCCAGGGCGTAGACATTGTTGTTCGCCCCTGGGTCGAAGGTCGCGTCCAGCGTGCCATCGGGGTTGAGCCGCCCGATGTAATTGCGCGTCTGCCCGCCCAGCGTGGTGAACCAGCCCCCCACCACGATCTTGCCATCCGCCTGCACCGCCAGGGCGGTGACATCGCCGTTCGCCCCTGGGTTGAAGCCTCCGTCTGGAGGTTCGGCGTGTGCGGGGGACGACGGACCGGCGAGCAGGAGCGCGAGGAAGAGCGCCGCGAGGAACACCCACAGAGGTACAGTTAGTCTGCGGCCAACGACGGAGTTATGAGGAGTGCAACGTATGAGAATCGCCTGCAACGGATGCTTTGTGTTCATTTCTTTTACTTCCCTTGCTCATACTAAAACCTTAGTATGTTGGCGTTCCTGTCACTCGTAGAGGCCTTCGGTCTTCTTGGTTCTGCCAACAACTCTTCACCACGTTTTCGTAAAGCGTCGAGGTTGGCGTGTTGATAGCTATGCGGAAACGGAACTCGGTGTAGGCACAGGGCGCCAAACCATGATCGTCATCGCTGCCAGCGGTAGTGCCCCTTGACTGTCATGAGCTGACGCTGAAGTCAGAATACAGCTAACGGGAATATGAGCATCGTGGAGACTATGGCATATACATGACACTTTGTCAAGAAGTCGCATTGACGAGCCAGTTTCATGGGGGCGGATTCAAAGCTTTTTTTGGGGTAGGGCAAATGGTTTTACCCCAATAGTTTGGGTGCTCTAAATTTGGGAGAGGGAGGTCCACCGAGCCCAGCCCTAAAGCCAAACATCTTAACCTGCCTATCCAGATCTTGCCCTTACCCACCTATGCCTCTTGGGCCAACCCTATAGAGAAGCTCTGGCGCTATCTCAAGCAAGAGGTGCTTCACCTGCACCCCCTTGCTGACTACCTCCCAGAGCTCCGGCGCCAGGTCGTCACCTTCCTCGATCAATTCCTTGGAGGATCTGATGTCCTGCTCCGCTATGTCGGCCTGCTCAGGCCCAAGTAATTTCTCAATCTTCATAATTCGGCGTAACGGCCAGCACAGCGCCGAATTATGCGATTTGAGAAAATAACCGGGTGTAGGGGCACCCCTGGGGAGCCTGTCCCAAAAAGGGTAGTCTGGCAGTCTTCTTTGGGTAATCCCAAACAACCTAACGCTCCTTTTGTTTAACCAATCAAGGTCTTTTCTGCTTCCATGACACCCTTTGGGAACTGGGCGTCGCTGGGAGTCTCGTACCTTGGGGTACTTCCAGGAGCTTGGGGTGTATCAACTGGGGCAGGAACCGTGTCGTGGTACAAGGCAACGCCGAAAGCGGTGCGATGAAGGATTTCGGAAAGCCGGATGAGGGAGAACCGCATGTCCGGTTTGGTGAGGGGAGGCTGGAAACGGGGCTTGGTCTCGGGACCGCAGCGCCTGCGAAGAAGTGCGTGGACAGCGCCGGACCATCAAAGCCACCGCGCCAGCCTTCTACTCTACCCAGCGTCCGCAAGAGGCTTTTCAAATCCGCTCTTTCGTATTAGAATTAGGGCCTAGTAACACAAACATGGAGGAACGATATGGCCCGTTGGGGGAAGCTAACAGACTTCGAGGACATTCGCCGGTTGGACCTGGCTCAGACCCTGGAGCGGAGCGCCAGGCTGGTCCCGGATAAAGTAGCCCTGATCTACGAGGACCAGCGGGTTACCTATCAGGAGCTAAATCAACGGGCAGATGCCCTGGCGGCCAGCCTGCAGAAATTGGGGATAAAGAAAGGCGACCGGGTAGCCATCGACCTGGTGAACTGCCCGGAGCAGATCGTGGCTTACTATGCCGTCTGCAAGCTGGGCGGAATTATCGCCTGGACTAACCCCCTCTACCGGGCGGACGAGTTCCGGTTCCTGGTCTCTAACTCCGGCTCCTCTGCCGTCATCCTCCATAAGGAGTTCAAGGGGTTCGACTACCTCTCCATGCTCCGCTCCATGCGAGGAGAGCTGCCCCAGCTTAAGCATGCCATTGCTGTGGGAGGTGGGACGGAGCGGGATGTGCTGGACTTCGATGAGCTGGTGAGGAAAGGATGGGGAGAGAAGTACCGGAGGGCGGAGATAGACCCCCAGACCGACCTGGCCATGCTCCTCTATACCGGTGGCACCACCGGGGTGCCCAAAGGAGCCATGCATACCCACGAGGTCTGCATTCACAGCTCGGGCGTCAGCATCCCCATCATGGACATAGTCGCCGATGACATTCACCTGGCCCTTATCCCCCTCTACCATGCCTTCGGGGTCGGCCTGGTGACCAATCTGTCAATTGAGAGCCAGGGGACCATCGTGCTCATGGCGGAATACAAGGTGGAGCAGGCCCTCCATCTCATCCAGCAGCACCAGGTCACCGTCCATCACGCGGCCCCTACCCACATCCTGCTCGAGACCAGCCATCCCAACTTCCATAACTACGACCTCTCCTCTCTTCGAGTAGGGCTCGGCGGCGGCTTTGCCTGGCCTCCAGGGCTCTTCGGCAGGGCGGAGCAGATGATGGGCTTCGAGATGTTCGCCGGCTGGGGCATGGCCGAAGTGGCCGGACTGGGGATCTCCTGTCCTCCCCAGGACCCCAACCGGGATACCAGCATCGGCAAGCCGGTGCCCGGCGCCACGGTCAAGGCCATTGATCCGGCCACAGGCCAAGAAGTGCCGCCCGGACAGCCGGGGGAGCTCCTTTTCGGGGGAAACATCCTCAAGGGTTACTGGGAAAGGCCCGACGAAACGGCCAAGTCTATCGACGCCGAGGGATTCTTGCACACCGGTGACCTGGTGACCATCGACGAGCAGGGATATGTCCGGATCATGAGCCGCATCAAGGAGATCATCAAGAAGGGGGGATACTCCATCAATCCCAACGAGATAGAGTCTCTGCTGTGCGAGCATCCCCGGGTCAAGGAGGCCTGTGTCATCTCGACCCCCAATCCCGTCATGGGGGAGAGCATCTGTGCCTGTGTGGTGACCAGGGATGGCAAATCCCTTACACTGCGTGAAGTGAGGGACTTCATGTGTGACAAGATAGCCAGCTACAAAGTACCCGATGAGCTGTGCAACTTCCCGGACTTCCCCCGCCTGGCCGGGGGCATCAAGATACGCAAGTTCGGCCCGGAGAGCGTCCAGGAAATGGCCATGACCGATGAAGAACGGGAGAAGTTCAGGAAGTAACGGTTATCCGCAGATTACGCAGATTACCTTACGCAGATTTCGCAGATGGATTGTTTCTGGGGATCGCCCTGTTGAATACCAATTGTCCGACTGCGGGCGTTGACGCGCACAGCCTTGTAGAGGCGGGCCGGTGGCCCATCTCCCGGGCGGCCCGGTTGGCCGCACGCTGTCTCCCAAGGATCTCCGCCCGAATCTTGTCCTCCACGGCGGCGGCATGACCGGAGTGGTGGCGATTCACCCGGCAACCCGTGAGCGCTGGCGAGACCTGGAGACCCTCTTCGGTCAGCATGGGGCTTACGGCGGCTGCTGGTGTATGTGGTGGCGCCTCACGCGATCGGAGTTCAACAGGAATGCGGGGGAGGGCAACAGGCTAGCCCTTAAAGCCCTGGTGGATTCCGGCCTGGTCCCCGGCCTCGTGGCCTACGCCGATGGCCAGCCCATCGCCTGGTGCTCCGTCGGGCCCAGAGAAACCTTTCCAGCCCTGGAGCGGTCCCGCACCCTCAAAAGGGTCGACCACCAGCCCGTTTGGTCCATCGTCTGCTTCTTCATAGCCAAACCCTTTCGCAGGCAAGGGCTCATGGCGGAGCTGCTGGCAGCAGCCGTCAGGTATGCCGCCGACAACGGCGCTGGGATCGTTGAGGGGTATCCTGTTGAGCCCAAAGAGTCCGGCCTTCGCAATTACGAGGGCTATACCGGCGTGGTCTCCGCCTACCGCCGGGCCGGATTTGTGGAAGTCCTGCGCAGGTCACAAGACCAGCCGATAATGAGATGCTTCGTTCGTCAATAGGCAATCCGGCGAGCGGCCGGCGCAAGGGGCGCAAGTCAGTGGGTGCGCCAAGAGAGGGCACGGCGACACCCTATACAGCACAATTAATTGTGCGGTATAGGGTGTCGGGCACGAGCTAGCTTGGAAGTAGCGGTAGTTCTCCTGGCGGCTGCACTGCTAGCCGTGGTGCTCATGGCGTTCTTGCGACGGCCGGCAGCGGACCTTTCGACGCCACTCCAGAATCTTACCCAGGCCGTGCAGCAAGCCCAGACCCAGACCGCCGTCCTGGCCGAGAGGCTGGTCAGGCTTGAGCCGGTCGCCCAGATTGCCGGCGACATGCAGGTCGAGCTGAGGGGACTTTCAGAAAGGGTCTCCCAGGTGGATCAGAACCAGTCCCAGGCCAATCAGGGAATCGTCAACTTGGGGACCGGACTGACGGAGGCAGGCGCCGTGACCAAGACCCTGATTGATACAGCATCCGCCATTCGCGAGGAGCTGTCGCGAGCCAAGAACGATCTGACCGAGCTGCAGACTCACGCCAGAGCCCGGCAGGAACTGGAGTTGCGCACGGCCGAATCCATCCGTCGCCTGGAAGCCATCATAGCCGGCACCCAGACCAAGGGAGCGGCCGGTGAGAACATTCTTGAGATCGTCTTTGCTAAGCTTCCCGCCGACTGGCAGGTCCGCAATTTCAGGGTGGGCGACAAAGCTGTGGAGTTCGGACTCCGCCTGCCCAATAACCTGGTCTTGCCTATTGACAGCAAATGGGCTGCCACCAATCTGCTGGAGCAGTTCGCGGCTAGCGACGAACCCAATGAGAGGCAAAGGCTAAAAAACCAAATAGAAGTGGCGGTGTTGGACCGGGCCAAGGAAGTCAGGAAGTACCTGGACCCCAACTTGACTGTCAACTTTGGCGTAGCTGCAGTTCCAGACGCGATCTACGAATTGTGCGGCAGCATCCAGGCCGACGTCTTTCAGTTGAACGTGGTCCTTGTAAGCTATAGCATGTTCGTTCCGTACTTGCT
>ORJL010719915.1_pt1 | contig 10661 bp, 11 predicted proteins | sample 1779941 | NCBI WGS metagenome assembly ORJL01 (sample SAMEA104232317, study PRJEB22302) | groundwater metagenome | biome: forest; feature: aquifer; material: groundwater | place: USA | collected 2011-08-07 | depth 5.8 m | reverse complement strand
GACTTGTTCTTTTCGTCGGCGTCGACGATGTCGCGGGCCTCTTTCCGGGCACGCTCCACCTCGGCCGCGGTCACACCGTTGCGATCGACCGCGATCGCTGTGGAGAACAGGGGGTCCATGCACAGACCCCCGCCGATGTTCTTCGTCGACTTGGGCTCGGCGTCGAGCGCGACGATGATCCCGCTCTTCCCGTCGTGATGCACGTACGAACTGAGATAGTTCCCGGTAAGCTGACGCGCCTGCACCAAGTTCATCGTTTCACGAAGCCGCCCGAACACCTCGGTGAACTTGTGGTCCAGCTCGGAATCCTTACGCAGCGCTTCGATGTTCGGCGTGGCCTCCTTACCGAGGGCGACCTTCTTGGCGAACGCGTTCGCCAGGTCGACGAACATTTCGTTCTTCGCCACCGGCGCCGTCTCGCACTGAAGCTCCACGATCCCGCCGAATTTCTTGGTGGGGTCGAGGTACACGCCGATACGCCCTTCGCCCGTGCTTCGACCGGCCCGCTCGGCGAGCTTGCCCTTGTACTTCTTGCGAAGCCAGTCGGTGGCCTTTTCCAGGTCGCCGGCGCATTCGCTCAGCGCCTGCTTGCACTCCATCATGGGGAGGTCGGTCTTTTCGCGAAGCTCGCGAACCAGTTGAGCGGTGATCTCTGCCATACGTCGTTCTTTCCGTTTCCTTTCAGGGAACGTCTGCCGAATTCCTTGCTACATCGAGGGCTTTTCCGGTTCGCCCGTTCCTGCGGAAGCGAGTTCGGTACGCTCGACGCGACGACGCGGACCCGTCGCCGACTCCGATCCGTCCGTCCCTGGAACCCGACCGTCGGCGCTGCTGCGAGCGGCGATCGCTTCCGGAGAATCGTCGGGACCAGCCATTCGTCGCCGCTTCGGCGCACCCGCACCGTCAGTCGCCTCGGCCACCGCCCGCGAGCGCTTGCCTTCGTCGACCGCGTCGGCCAGTTGTCCAAGAATCAAATCGATCGCGCGGATCGCGTCGTCGTTGCCCGGAATCGGAATGTCCGCGAAATCCGGATCGGAATCCGTGTCGATCAGGCAAATCGTGTTGATGCCCAGCTTCCGCGCCTCGCACACCGCCGACTTCTCGCGGTGAACGTCGACCACCACCATCGCGCCTGGCAACTTCTCCATGTTGCGGATGCCGGAGAGGTTCCGGTCGATCTTGGCTCGCTCCCGCGCACGGGAGGAGATCATCTTCTTGCTGTACTCGAGCGCCGTCCCGTCCGTCTCTGCGGTCTCTAACTCTTGCAACCGCCCGAGCCGCGACCGGATGGTGCGGAAATTGGTCAGCGTGCCGCCCAGCCAGCGCTCGATCACGTACGGCATCCCAACCCGCGTCGCCTGGGCCTTGATCGACAGCCGCGCCTGACGCTTCGTACCGACGAAAAGGATGTCCTTGTTCGACGCGACGATCTGGGAAATCAGCTTCTTCGCGCGCAGAAGTCCCTTGAGCGTTTCGCGGATGTCGATGATGTGAATCGTGTTCCGCTTGCCGAAAATGTAGGGCTTCATCTTCGGATTCCACCGACTCGCGCGGTGACCAAAGTGAACGCCGGAATCAACTAGCTGCTGTACCAACTCCGCTGCCAAACAACACCTCCCGTCAGACAACCGCCCGTGACCGTACAAATCGGACAACCGGAACCCCACACTCTACCGACTCCCCCGGCCGAAGCAAGCACCCGTGACAACGCCGCTTCGGGCGTTCCGATTCTCGGCGTTCTCGATGGGCGGCGGGGTCGCACGTCCGCCGTTTGGGTGCCATATCCACCGTTTGGGTGGAATGGCCGCTGCTTGGGTGGCATGTCCGCCCTTGAGGCGGACATGGTCGTTCAGCCGGAGGCAATGGCCGCTTGGGAACCGGCCATGCCACCCATCACGTCGACTCAACAGCTCGTGTCGGCAGTGACCCCGGAACGCCGAGAGGCTCCGCGGAGGACTTCCAGCGCGTTTTCCGCCCCGGCATCTGCGGGTAGACTCCGCTCAGGCGCTCGTAGCTCAGTGGATAGAGCACCGGTTTCCTAAACCGGGGGTCGCAGGTTCAAGTCCTGCCGGGCGCAATGCACCTTCCGTTGCCGCATGTGTGGCGCGGGCAAGCGAAACGCCGCCATGCACGCGCTGGGCAGGATCTAAGTTTATTCTATATAAAGACTTGAGGATGGGTGGCGGGGTTGCGCACTTGTGTCGGATTCGGCGTTCCGATCACAGTCGACCGATCCTCGCGGGCCGGTGACTCAGGCCGGACAACTTTTCCACCGCCCCGTCGGCGGCCTCTCCAAGGGCTCGGCGAACCGCCCCGATGACGAGCGTGGTGTCTAGTTCGCGCATGCATTTGTGGTCGTGCGGACACTGGTCCAACCTTCTGAAGTAGCACGGTGAGCAGGCCAAAGGCAATCGAACGACGTCGTCCTCCCGACGATACGGGCCGGTCCGGCGCGGATTGGTGGGACCGGTCAAACAAACCAACGGACGACCCAGCGCGACCGCCAAGTGAGCCGCGGACGAATCCTGGCAAAGCACCACGTCGGCGAGACCGAGGATGGTCGCGAACTGCCGCAAGTCCGTCCGCCCGGCCAGAATCAGCGGCGACGTCTGAGTCTGATGAGCGATTTCCTCGCACAGCGCAGCTTCGTCCGGCGCACCGAGCAGGACGCATTTCACGGGGGCTTTGCTCTGCAAATAGTCGATGGTCTCCGCGAAGCGTTCCGCCGGCCAGAGTTTCGTTTCCCATCGCGCGCCGGGAACCACCGCTACCAGGCGTTCATCGCCCACGTGCCAATATCCGCCCAGAAGTTTCAACGCCTCTGAGCGCACTTCCTTAGCGATCCCCAGTCGAAACTCGACCGGCGTCCTCTCGAATCCCAGAACGCTCGCGACGCGGAAGTTTTTGTCCACCGCGTGCGTATCTTCCGGAACCGGCGGCAGCGTGTGCGTGTAGAAACGGGCGGCGCCTTCGCGTGCGTCGGCGAACCCGAGTCGAACAGGCGATCGCGTCGCCCAAGCAAGAAAACCCGTGCGAAACAAGCCTTGGAGATCGATGACGAGATCGTATCGCCGTCGACGCAGTCGCCAGAGGAAGCGTGCGAACTCCACCGCCGCGATCGGGTTGCGACCGATGCGACTGAATCGAGCGCGATCGAACGGAACCAGTTCGTCGATTTCAGGGTGTCCGTCGAGAATCGACGCAAACGCTTTCCCCACGAGCCAGTCAATCTTCGCGGTCGGATAGCGACTCCGCAGTCCGTGCAGGACCGGCAGCGCGTGGACGATGTCTCCCAGCGAACTAGGCTTGATAAGGAGGATGCGCGCGAACCCACGATGGGCGAGTTCGGCGGCGGTCGCCAAGCGGGAAGTCACGCGTTTTGTTTACTCTCGGAGGGTGACCCAGCGATCGTCCCCGACCAACACCTGGCACGGGCGAAACCGGGCCTTATAGGCCATCTTCCGGCTCTGGGCCACGTAGAACCCCAGGTAATAGTACGATAGCCCTTCCGCTCGGCAACGCTCAATCTCCCACAGGACCGAGAACGTCCCCAGGCAACGCTCGTCGAAGTCGGGATCGTAATACATGTAGACGCTGCTGAGTCCGTCGCCGCAGCGGTCGATCAAACTCACGCCGACCAGCTTGTCACCAAGAAAATAGCGGAATTCCGAGGTGTCCAGCGGCGAGTCATACAAGAAGTTCACGAACGAATCGTAATCGCCGGACATGGCCCCGTCGTGCTGCGCTGCCAAGTAGCGCCGGTACACGTCGTAGTTTTCGGGGTTCGGCGTCGGCGGAGTGATCTCGACGCGCAGATCCAGGTTCCGCCGTCGAACGCGTCGAAGCGAGCGACTGGACTGAAACTCCCCCACCGGAATGCGGATCTGCTTGCACTCGCGGCACAAGCGACAGCGAGGACGATAGACCACGCGACCGCTTCGCCGGAACCCGCGGGCCAACAGTTGCTCGTACAGAACTCCGTTGAGGCCGTCGGCGCGATACGCCTCGCTCCGTGACATCCGACCGGGGAGGTACGGACAGGGCGACTCCGGCGACACATTTCGCAAGGCGTCGTACGCCGCCTGCGGCGAGGACACGAGTTCGTCGGATGGTTGTTGTTCGGACATAAGGCTGCCGTTCATCCACACGGAGCAGCGAATTGTAGCCTTCCGACACGCCCAATTCTACCGCAACCGTGTGTGCCACTGCCCTATGAGCAGTGCTCCCGTGAGCCGTGGTCTTGGCTGGGTGGCATGTCCGCCCTTAGGGCGGACATGGCGGGTGCCCCATCCTCGCTACTGCGAGGGTGGGGGACAGAAGACGGACGGGTGGCGTGGCCAAGCGCAGCGCCGCGTTGTGTTGTGTTCGCGGCGTAGATGCTACGCCGCGGACGCGGCGCGGAGGCGGGTTGCTCGGAACACGTCGTCGAGCGCATTCCGTTCGCGGAGTTGAGCGAGTCGCAAGGAACGTCGAAACCGGTCCGAGCGCCATTCAGACGGGGTGAGTCCGGCATGGTCGAACGCCGCGCGCAGTTGGCGGATGCCGCGGGAGAGGTTCCAGCGGAACCGAAAACTGGGAAGGAGCTCTCGAAGCCGACTTCCCTCCACGCGATAGCTCCGTTCATCGAGTTCCATCGGCGGCGCCGCACGCGTCGCGCCGGGAACCTCCTCGACCACGGCATCGGCCACGTCGATCACCCGGTGATTCGATGAGGAGTCCACCACGTTCAACACGCCGTTGTGAAGTTTCTCGCTCCGTGAGGTGAGAATCGCGAGATACGCCCGCGACAGATCCTCCACGTGCAACAACGGACGCCAGGCGTTGCCCAGCGTGCGCATCGTCACCCGCCCGTGAACCACGGCCGCCCCGACGAAATCGTTGACCACCAGATCCAGTCGCATCCGCGGAGAAACGCCGTAGATCGTTGGATTCCGCAGGAACACCGGAGAAAACGAGCGATCCGCGAGATCCGCCAGCGCCCGTTCGCTCTCCAGTTTGGAATGTGCGTACGGCGTGGTGGGCACCGCTGAACTATCTTCCGTTAGCCGTTCCGCGCCCCGCTGACCGTACACGGCGCACGTCGACGCGAAGAGGAATCGTGACACCGACGCCTGTTTGCAACACTCCGCCAGCCGGACCGTGCTCTCGAAGTTCACGGCGTTCATTAGCGCGTCCGGGATCGTCCGCGCGTCGGCCTCGGGCAGAGACGCGAGGTGAATCACCGCGTCGAACGAGAGCAGATCGGTGAATTCGATCTCCCGCAGATCCATCTCGAAACTGGGAACGGTGGAGCGGAACCCGCCGAAATCACAACCCTCGTAGAGATCGCAGTCGAGCCCGACAACGTCGATGTGCGCGTTGCGAAGAACGGTGGTCAGCACGCTGCCGATGTAGCCGCGATGGCCCGTGACCAGAACCCGCATGTCCACGCCCTCCATGGCGTTCGGAACAGAGCTGCGCCGTGAAAGACGCCGGTCCTCCGCTATCGACCGAACCTCAAGCGTCGCTTGAGGCGTCGGCAGTGGCTGAAATCGGTCCGATCAATGCCAGTCTCATCAGGTCCGGTCAGCTCGGCGGAGCTCCAACAGCGGAACGACGAACGTTCGGATCAGGGTCTCTCCATCAACGGATCCCGCCGCCGTTGGGTGCCACGGGTGGCTTGTCCGCCAGTGGTCTTGCAAGGTCGCGGGCGAGAAGGGAAGAACCCTGACGTTCGGATGCCTACGATCGCGTAGCATCCGGCTAGCGCGGTACAATCCCGAGCAGGGGTGGTTCCATCGGGTGCGTGACAGAATCGGCGGGGGTCGCGTTCGTCGGAAGAATTCGACGATGGTCGCGAGAACCGCGATGGCGGTCGCCGCCCAAGAACCACGCGCTGGCGCTTGTGGCTCGTAAAGTCGAGAAACTGGGATGACCGGAGCGACGCTCACCCCGAGGAAGCCGTGGTGCATGGAGACTCGATGGCCACCGACGTCGGTGTCGCGTCGGCGCCGCCGGGGAATGACCAGCAAACAACGGAGCGGACGATGGTAACGGTGAGAGTTCGGTGCTGCTTTTGGGTGTTCCTGCTAGCCGCCCTGGGTTCAACCATCGGCTGCGGCCCGATCGCCCCCACGAACGACGGCAGCGACGGAGTGTCATCTGACGGCGGCGGCGCGACCGTTGGCGATTCGGCGGATTCGTCCGCACTCAGCGACGACGCCCTGCCGGATTTCTCTCTCACCGATGTCAACGCCAACTCGGCGCGTTACCAGGACGCGGTTTCGCCCCGCGAGTACCTGGGCAAAATTTCGGCCTGGTACTTCGGCCACGCGACGTGAGGGTACTGCCGAAGCCAGTTTGGCTTCCTCAATCAGATTCAAGCCGAGATCGATTCGCAGAGTAACCAGCGACCGGTCCAGATTCTGGGAATCAACGACGTTGGTTTGGAGTCCGCAAACGGAGAAATGATCGCCGGCCGCGTGCTGCCCTGGCTGCAGCCGATGGGCGGCGTCGATGTCTGGACACTATGGCAGGTGGAATATCGCGACGTGGTCATCCTCGGCCCCGGCAATGAGCATCTCAGCACTTTCAACCTGACCACGCACGACCTGTCCGACCCCGCGAACTACGCCGCTCTGAAAAGTCAACTAACCGAAGCGGCCAACGAGTAACGCTCCTCGACGCGACGATGGTTGGCCGTTTCCCAGTGGTCCGGCACGACCAAGATCGCGGGTCAGCGCAGCGTAATCAGAGCCGCGACCGTAAGGGAGCGGTTCCTTTCACTCGCGAGTTTCGTGGTGTCGACGCACGAGGACGCGGCACGCCTCGGCCCCGCGCTCGCTTGTCGCGTTCGGGCGCAACGGCGCTTCACTCGGACGTGCCCGATCAGGGCTGGTATTCAGCAAGACCTACCTTCACTGGAGCCAGTGAGATTTGAACTCACGACCTTCTGCATGCCATGCAGACGCGCTCCCAACTGCGCCATGGCCCCGTACGCCAGCATTATGCTCGGACCGGCGTCTCGATGCAACTCCGCATCGGAAACATTCCAGGACCTTTCAATTCTCGCCTTAGCACGGTTGTGTGGCATGTCCGCCCGCAGCGCGGACATGGTTGATGCCCCAGAACGTGGCCGCTAAGGAAGCGGCCAGGCCACCCTTCGCAGCGGTTTTCACCGGTCGACGGCGAGAATGGAAAGACCCTGGCCGTAACCGAGCCCCGATTCCCGAAACCGCCTCGCGCCGCTAGCATGTCGCTGACCGTCCGGTTTACCGCGCGGATGCGGCGTGGGCCTTTTTCCTTGGAGAAACCATCGTGCCCGATTGCAAGACGCCCGACTTCTACAACATCGAATCCCTCTTGTCCGACGACGAGCGGCAGGTGCGCGACACCGTGGCCCGCTTCGTCGACGACCGCGTAATCCCCGTCATCGCCGAGTGCTTCGAGCATGAGCGCTTCCCGAAGGAGCTCATCCCCGAAATGGCCGAGCTAGGCCTCTTCGGACCCACGCTCAAGGACTACGGCTGCGCGGGACTGAACAACGTCTCCTACGGCCTCATCATGCAGGAGCTTGAGCGCGGCGACAGCGGCATCCGCAGCTTCGCCTCCGTGCAAAGCGGGCTCGTGATGTTCCCGATCCACACCTACGGCTCGGATGAACAGCGGCAGCGCTGGCTACCGGAGATGGCGAAGGCGAAGGCGATCGGCTGCTTCGGCCTCACCGAACCCGACGGCGGAAGCGACCCCGGCACCATGAAAACCCGCGCCGAGAAACGCGGCGGCGACTGGATCCTCAACGGCGCGAAGATGTGGATCACCAATGGGACCATCGCCGACGTGGCCGTCGTCTGGGCGAGTACCGAGAACGGCATGCGCGGGTTCCTCGTGGAGAAAGGCACGCCCGGATACACCTCGCGCGACATTCCGCACAAATTCTCGCTCCGCGCCTCGGTCACCAGTGAGCTGTTCTTCGACAACTGCAAGATTCCGCTTGCGAACCAACTCCCCAAGGCCGAGGGGTTGATGGCGCCGCTTTCGTGCCTCACGCAGGCGCGATACGGAATCGCCTGGGGCGGGGGCGGAGCGGCCATGGCGTGCTACCGAGAGGCCCTGGAGTTCTGCCGCAACCGCGTCCTCTTCGGCGCTCCGCTCATCAACAAGCAGCACATGCAGGTCCGCCTCGCGGATATGCTGCGGCAGATCACCCTCGGCCAGCTCCTCGCCCTGCAGCTCGGCCGATTGAAAGACCAAGGCACCATGCACCACACACAGGTGTCCCTGGCAAAATGGAACAACGTCCGCTTGGGTCTAGACATCGCCCGCGAGTGCAGAGACATCCTCGGCGCCGGCGGCATCAGCGTGGAATGCAGCCCCATCCGCCACATGCTTAACCTGGAAAGCGTCATCACGTACGAAGGAACGGAGACGATCCATCAACTGATCGTTGGGCGAGAAATTACGGGGGTCGCGGCGCTGTGACCTCGAAGGAGCACAACTGTGAAAACAAACGATAGTGTTCCCAAAACCTACCCTCTCGCAGTCAGGAAGCTTGCGGAATGGCACGCGAGCGGAGTTTCCAACGGTTTGGAAATCTACTCCTTTCCCGACCCGGATCAGAAAACGGTGCGGCTCATCGAAATCAGTGACGAGTTCGCCGGAACGGGAGTGGTCGAGCCCGTGACCATGGGGAGTTCCTCCGACTTTCCGTTCAAGTCCAGTGTGGCGTTGGTCACGCCGTCCGAATGGGATCGGATTCAGCACGGCAAGATCGCGCTCCCGGACGGATGGGAGCTGAGGACCGGGGAGAGGGTTTGGCCTCGGGCGAAGGTAAGGCGCAAATGACTGAATCCGATGCGTTCCTGGCGCAAGCGAAAAGCGACTACTCGATTTTCAAGAGGTTGTTGGCGTTGCCGCGCTCCGAGGTTCCGGGCTGTCACCCGCTCCATTATCTTCAGATGGCGACGGAAAAACTCGCGAAAGCCTTCTTTCTGCGTCTGGATCCCAAGGGCTTCCGACCGCATTCGCATGCGACATTCGATCGCCTGCGGAATGTCGCGAAACGACCGCGTGTAGCCATCGCGTTGGGATGGAAAGAGTTCCCGCCGTACGCTGCTTTCCTCGAAAGTTCTCGCCCGGTCTTTCGAGAACTGGTCGACCTTCACCCAGGCCACGGTGGTCCGACGAACGTCGAGTATCCTTGGCCTCACGCCGGCGATCGAGGAAACGCAACATTTTGCTCCCCATGCAATTGGAACTTTCGGGAGGTCGATCACCTTCGAACGGACCGCAACTACTTGCAGGTTCTCACGTTTGTCGAGAGGCTGCTTTCCAGATTTCACGAGGCGTGTTGAAAGCAAGGACTGCCTGCGGCGCGATTGATGACGACCAAGGAACGTCCTTGTATCACCAACGGAGACATGGATCATGAAGAAACGGCTACCGCGATTCGCCTCGGAGAGGGAAGAGGCACGTTTCTGGGACACCCACGACGCGGCGGACCTTCTTCCGGAACTGGAGGAGGATCTCGACGTGGTGATCCTGCGGCCCGAGGTGGGCCTGATTGAGGTCCGCCCTGTTACCTGGAGGCGACTCGTAAGAGAGGCCAAACGGTGCAGGACGACGCCGCAGCGCCTTGTTCAACGATGGCTGGCAGAGAAACTGAGGCCCACGGAATGAACGAGTTCAAACGCGGATGGGAAGTCGTGAACGACCATGATTCCGCTGATTGAAGACAATCGAGATGCCCTTCGGGCACTCTGTCGCACGTTCAGCGTCGCGAGACTGGAAGTGTACGGCTCCGCGGTCGACGGAACCTTCGATGAGGCCCGCAGCGACGTGGATTTCCTCGTCGAGTTTGCCCCGGACCAGGATCTCGGTCCCTGGCTCGCCTATTGCCAAGACTTCAAGTCCGCCGTGGAGGGCTTGCTCGGACGCAAGGTCGACCTCGTCATGCCCAAGGCCGTCCGTAACCGCCACTTCCAACAGGAAATGAACCGTACGCGGCGCCTTCTCTATGCGGCCTAGAGACCTCAACGAACCGAACCCCGCAGAACTGCGTCGAGTGGTCACGAATCTCCCTCCAAGTGGCGGTCGGTAACCACCGCAGGTAGGATTCCGGCGGAATCGTTGCCTGTTCGGGCGGATTCTTGGGTGGCATCACGCGGAAGTCAGTCGAGCCAGGTTCGCGGAAGCGGTGCGTCGAGAGAGAAAGACCATGAAAGCGGGACGTTCGCTGCGTTGGGTCGTGTCGGTTTCATCGTTTTCGGCGGTATGTCTTTGGGCGGCGACTACCCTCTTCGCCAACCCGCGCGATCGCATCGGCGAGAAACTCGAAGACGTCACCCTCCGCTCGCTCACCGGCGAGCCGGTGCAGCTCTTGAGTTTCCAGAAGGACAAGGTTCTCGTCATCGCCTACACGGGGTTGGGTTGTCCCATCTCCGGGCGATACGCCCCGCGGTTGGAGGCGCTGAACAAGGAATTCTCCGCCAAAGGCGTCAGCTTCGTCGGCATCAACGCCAATCCGCAGGACAAGCCCGACTCGATCACCGCCGAGATGAAGGAACTGGGCATCACGTTCCCGGTCGTGCAGGACTCCGAGCAACTGCTCACCAAACAGTTGGACGCCCAGACGACCACCATCGCCTTCGTCGTCGGTAAGGACGGAACGATCCGCTATCGCG
>ORJL011276377.1_pt1 | contig 10662 bp, 5 predicted proteins | sample 1779941 | NCBI WGS metagenome assembly ORJL01 (sample SAMEA104232317, study PRJEB22302) | groundwater metagenome | biome: forest; feature: aquifer; material: groundwater | place: USA | collected 2011-08-07 | depth 5.8 m | reverse complement strand
TGCGGCACAAATGGCGGTTGGAAAATCCGATCGCGCGGGGAAGTTGTTCGCGGCGGATGCCTCAGCTTGTGCCAGCCCAGTGAAACTGGTTGAGTCCGCCGCAGACGGGTTGCCGCTGACGTGTGGAGTTATGGATCTGCGGGTAGGTGAGGATGAGATCTTCTGGGCGGTCGAGGCGGCGCCCGTGAGCGTCACGGCGGAAACACGCCAGTTCACCGCGCCCGCTGAGGCCTTTAAGGATGGAGCCGCGTACCTGGAGACGATCGAACGCGTGCAGGTTGACACACCCGAGCCGAGGCTGGACGCCGCCGTCGCTGCCGTCTGCCACCCGATAGATGCCGGCTGCGACCGAAACCCGTTCATCTTCCGGCACGGCTGCATGGCATTCTCCATACACTTTCTCGGCTGGCGCGTGATCTGTGGCGCTACCGCGCTCGGCTGGCATGACCGGGTGCGAGGCAACGCGGCGTACTACGTCGCAACCCAAGTGCGGGATGGCACTGGCCGCACAGAGGCTCAGCCGGATCCCGCACGCCGATACACGCATGAGGGCAGCCAGTCCCGCTTTTACGGCAACGGTCGGATTCCTGTGAGTGACACGCACATGTACAACACCCAGTCACAGTTCTTCGACCAGGCCATTCGTGACTGGCGGTGGACGGCCGATCCGGAGCTGGAGAGAATCCTCCGCCCCGCTCTCGAACGGCACCTGGACTGGGCCAAAGACTGTTTCGATCCAGACGACGACGGCCTTTACGAGAGCTACATCAACACTCTGCCGTCCGACTCAGTTTGGTACAACGGCGGCGGCAGCGTCGAGGAATCCGCGTACGCCTACTACGGCCACCTTGCAGCAAGGGACATGGCTCGGCGGGCCGGCGACGCAGATTCGGCAGCGGGGCATCGGAGGCGGGCGGAGCAGATCCAGCGCGCGCTGACCGAGGTGCTCTGGCTTAAGGATCGCGGGCACTTCGGCCTCTACGTGGAACAGGGGGGACATCGCCGGGTGCACTCAGACGCCTGGGTTTACAGCGAGTTCCTGCCGATTGACGCTGGGATGACGACGCCGGAGCAGGCCCTCCAGGCGCTCTACTACACGCAATGGGGGCTGGAGCGCATCCGGTTGCCGTTTGGTGGGGAGGTCTGCCAGCCTTCGAATTGGGTACCGTGGAAGTGGTCGGTGCGCGACATGTTTGGCGGTGATCTTTGCGCGTTGGCCTTAGCGAACTTTCAGACCGGGCTGTCCGACGAGGGCTGGGAGCTGTTGCTGGGCGCCATGCTGGAAAGTGCCTATGCCAGTGCGGTGCCTGGCGGATTCAGCCACATCGGCGCGGGCACAGACTTTGCTGATAACAGCCACATGTTCGCTCGTACGGTGGTTGAGGGCCTCTTTGGCTTCGAGCCCGACTATCCGAACGGGCTTGTGCGCCTGCGTCCGGCCTTGCCTTCTTCCTGGCCTCACGCGTCCATCCGGACGCCGGACTTCACCTTCGCCTACCGCCAGGAAGGTGATGAGGACAAACACCGGCTGACCCTCATTCGGCAGGCAGCCGTGGATTTTCGCCTCCCGGTTCGCGCGGAGAAGGTGCGGCGCGTCACTCTGAATGGCCAGGAGGTGACCTGGCACGTCGAGGCGGGTTTCGGCTGCACATGGGTGCGGCTCCGCACACAGAAACTCCAGGACGCGGAGGTAGCGATCCAGATGTCTGATCGGCTACCGCAGGGTGCCGCGTTAACGCTGGAAGGAAAGGTCGGAGACGAGGTACGCCTGGAGACGCCCCGAGGCGAGGTGGTCCGCTGGGACGACTTTCATGCTTCGCTCGAGGACGCGCGCGCGGACGGTTCGGCCATACGCGGACGCCGGGCGCGGACGCCGGGCCACCACATCGTCCTCGCCGAGGTGAAAGTCGGCGACTTGCCGCAGCGGCAGGTCTTCAAGCTGCACGTGACCGATCCGCAGGCTGAGGCGAGGCTGGCGGCCCGGACGCCCCGCGAAGCGCCTAAGGGGGCGCAGTGGAAATGTCTGGACCTGACCCAGCAATACAGCGGGGATATCAAGACGATTTTCCAGCAGCAGTATCTCTCGCCACGGCCAAAGACCTGTTCGGTACGGTTGGGCGTGGACGGCTTTTCAGCCTGGACATTTGCGTATTGGGGTGACCGGCCGCCACCGATTGACCTAGGCAACGTGGAGAAACTAACCGATGACTCGATGCGAATCCTGACGCCCCAGAACGTGCCGTTCCAGCGGTTTGCCGAAGACCGGAACATCGCGTTCACATCCTTGTGGGATAACTGGCCTCGCTCGGTCACCGTACAGGTGAATCAAGCGGCGGATACCGTGTGGTTGCTGCTGTGCGGTTCGACTTTCCCGATGCAGACGCGAATTGCGAATGCCGAAGTCTGCTTCCGCTACGCCGACGGCGACGTGGAGAGGCTGGAACTGGTGCCGCCGCTCAATTTCTGGTCCCTCTGTCCGTGGGGCGGTGGGGATTACCGTTACTATTTGGACGCCTTCTGCCTGCCGGCTCAATCGCCGCCTACCGTGCAGTTGGGTAGCAACTGCCGGGCGATGGTGCTATCATGGAATCTGCGGCCAGGCATGGAACTGAAGGCGGTGACGTTGGAGACGCTCTCACAAGAGGTCGTGATCGGCCTGATGGGTGTCAGCCTGATGAACCCTCGCCCGCCAGGCATCGGCGGGGATCGCAAAGGGTATGGACAAGACTATTGAAACTGACGAAAAGCAAATCAACTCCACCACCTCGCTCCACTTCGAATTCGACAACTCCCTCGACAAGGATCATCAAGCCATGAATCAAAGCAGCATACTCTCGTTGTGGTTGCTCACCGCGTTCGCTTCTTTGGCAGCGGAAACGCCGAAGAAGTTGGTGGTTCCAACCCTGTTGACCAAGCCTCAGCCCATAACCATGAGTGAACTGTCCCGGCTGCGGACAGAGGGAGTCGCGGTTCGGGAGGTCCTGGACTATGTGTTCGGGAATTATCAAGGCGACTTCCCGAGTCCACCGCACGCCGATCTCAATCCCAAGAAAGCGTTTATTATCTCTTGGAGCAATTTTCCCTTCCGTTTCGTTTTCTCCCATGAGGGCAGTTATTGTCCTTGGTTCGAGTTGGCGTCCGGGGCGGGTGTCTGCTACCAGTTCTTTGAGGGAAACGACGGCTGGGCCGAACTCTTCAATAACTGGGGCCGGCTCGAAAGGAATTCCTTCATCGATATCATGGAACCGGGTCCCAGACGAGTCTGGGTTCGCTGGACCTACTTTGGAGTCAACATGGTGGCGGGCCAACCAGCCTACCGTGCCACAGAAGATTTCTGGGCCTATCCGAATGGCTTGGTCGTGCGCCGGCAAACCTATGAGTCGCTGCTGCCGAAGGACCATCACGGATACGGCCGTGAACCCATCGAATTGATAGGGTTGTGTCCGGTCGGCAAACGCTGGTTCGATGTGCTGAAACAGGTGCCTGGTTCCGAAGAGCGGCACGCCCTGGCTGTCCTCGACGCCTTTTCCGACAAACGCTACGATGTGTATTGGAAGCCAAAGCCCGGGACAGTGTGGGATTCAACTCATCGGAAGACGGGTTGCGCCTGGCCCGATCTGAATGATTCGCCCGGAGTCGCCATGGCGATTCCGATGACCGAGGGGACCCCTTTCTGCGCCTTCGGCGACAACTCCGGTTTTCGCCATGACTACACCAAACTCAAGGACCACACGTTCGTGGCGGAAGTCTGGGGATCGAGTTGCTGGGATCACTGGCCCATTGGTTGGCTCAACAGCCAGGGCCATCCCGTTGATGAACATTCACTGCAACTTTACCCCAACCATTTCTCGCCGCTCGGCATGGACTTCTTCGCGCTTCCTAATGAAGAGGTCGTGCGGGGCGCTTTCTATTCACTCTACGGCGTGGGTGGCGACGACTGGGAAGCCATGCGCAAGGCCGTGCGGAAATGGCTGGAGAAAGGGGAATCCGCCATGCGCGATCCCGACAGCGGCGCGGATTTGCCGGTGGTGTGGACACCTCGACGAGGGTCACAGTGACAGACCTCCTGACATGAACTGATTTTGGAGCTGCGTAGTTTTGGGTATTGTTCGGGCAGGGCACATCGTCTGATCGACTCGAGGGACCGTTAAGGTGGTCCCGTCCAGAGGGTTCTGAAGCAAGCTCCGTAGGAGCGCCATGTCCATAGCCACGACGTTATCGAACGCCGACAAGCTCGCTTAGGCGGCAGGTTTCCGCGCCGGGCTGGGCAGGCCGGCGGACCCATGCCTCCGGATGAATGCCCAATTCCATGCCGCCCCTACGGAGCTTGAACCGATACGCAGGGGCAATGGTTTCCTATAGACATGGCGCTCCTACTGGAGCTACTCCTCTTTCAGCCGCTCGGCGATTTCTGACCATTACTGCCTGGGCGATAGGATGGACGACACTTGGGTGCGGTAGGGCGCGTCTGTCTCAGCGCGCCGCTTTGGATATTCGACCGCGTGTGCGGCCCGCTGAGGACAGCGAGCCCTGCCTGCTCCTTCTGCGGCTGAGGCGATTCTTATAGCCCATCCCACCGCCCAGGCAGTAAGTCCGGTTCCGTCTGCTCCTGCGGCCGCCGTCACGGCGCGACCGGCACCTCGTTCGCGAAAAGAACTCGGACGGGGCAGACAGGCCCGATGGCTGCAGATGGGCGTGGGGATGCGGCAGGCAAGAGGCATGGGCGGACGACCCGTGAAAAGGTCGGGTGTTGGCGTGGCGGTCAGTGAGCGATTGGCGATGCGGCACGCATTGCGGGTGATGCAAGCGGTGCGGGCAGTGGCGCAGAGTCGGGAGGCGCGTACGCTTCAGCGGAGAAACAAACTATGCGAGATCGCTTCGTGTATTATAGGACCGACCTTTCACGATTTGGGCGGGAATGTGTGGGAATGGTGTGGGAGCTATTACAATGGCAAAGAAGGCTCGCGGGTGTTGCGAGGGGCCTCGTGGGGCGACCATCTTCCCGCCGACATTCTCTCGTCGTGTCGCTATGGCCGCAATCCCGAGGAGCGGTTCGGCAGCCGCGGTTTCCGAATAGTCGTGGGACCGGGGGGGACGATTCCCTAGGCCGAAGAATAGAGGGACGCGATGCCGGACGGGAAAAGCCTGTCCGGCCAGAGTCAAGCAGCCAGCCTGATTCGTCCAGTCTGAGATGGCCGCGTGGCCTGTACTGTCCCATTCGGTTTGACAATCATCGCCGGTAGGTTTGTGCTAATCTCCAGCTATGAACCGCAGAGTCGTTCTCCAGTGGCGGCTGAGTCCGTACTCAGGGAAAGCCGGTGTTACGTGTTTCCTTCTCCTGCTCGCGTTGGCGTCGTTGACGCGCGCGGCGGATATGAAGGCCAAGGTGGCTAGCGAGCTGAAACAGGCCGAGTTTATTCCCCTGCCCTATCCGCAGGCCGGCATGGGGGTGGGCGCGTTGCGCTGGGGCGAGGACCCGCGCAAAGCGGCGCTGAGTTTCAAGCTGGCCCCGCAGGCCTTTTCGCAGGCCTTCCTCGAAACGGTTCCCCGCATGCCGGTGGCGTGGGAAAACCAGGAAAAAGTCCGCCAGTTCGCGTTTAGCGTGGCAGGGCAGCCTGGTCCGCAGTTGCTCTCGGCCGTGAAAGCGGCTTCGGCAACCGTGGGCGCGGGCTTTTCCCGCACTAATATCCAGTTTGTGAAGTGGGGCAATTTGCTCGAGGAGAGTGTGGATTTGCAGACCTTGTCCGAGGCCTTGGTGCGCGGTTGGTATAATATGCCCGGACGCGCTCTGCATGCCGAGACGTTTTCCTCGATGCGGCTGGATTTGGAGGCCTATAAGCAGCGTCCGGCCATCGTGGTGCGCAGCCTGGTGGCCGATGGCATGGAGTATGCCATGGATAAGCAGCTCGCCTTCGCTTTGAGCGGCGGCGCCGCAGCGGGGCCGTACGGTTCGGGCAGCGCCGGCCTGAGCTACAGCGTTACCAATGGCACCACCCTCGTGCTCCACCAGCCCATGGCCATCGGCTTCAACGTCGCCTATCTGCGCGCGATCAAACCGCCCTTGCCGTTCCTGGCGGGGGATCAACCGCCTGCCGCCTTGAGCCCCGTACGCTTTATCTACACGCTCGGCCGAAGCAGTGAAAAAATCACAGTCGTGGTGGACCCCTTGCTGTTGCGACACCAGGACAAACTCATGGCCGCCGAGGAGAGCCTGCCCAAAGCCGTCGTGACCGGCTTTAACCAGATAATCAAACAGGGCGAGCCCGCCCGCATGGCCTTGAGCGGCGAGGCCAAGAATCCGGCGGCCAAACAATGGCGGCGGCTGGATGAGGGCGCCCAATTCCGCGCGGACGAACTGGTGCGCTTGCGGGTGGTGCTCGATGAACCCGCATACATCTATTTGCTGGCCAAGGACAGCCAGGGTCAGGCCGCCGTGCTCTATCCGAAAACCGCCGGAGAAGACCTCTCCCGCGGGGAGGAGAAACTGCTGCCCAAAGGGGAATGGATTTTCCCCCAGGATGTCCTCAAAGAGGAGGGCATGACTTTTGGCAATGATCCGGCGGGGATGGAATCGTTTGTGGTCGTGGCGGCCAGGAATAAACCAGCCGGGCTCCCGGAGTCGATGGCGGCGGTGGCCCAGGCGGCGCGCGCCCAGCCCCCCAAACCGGCCGCTGCGACCCGGTCCGCCAACCTGGCCTTTTTGGACATTATGCGGCTGCCCACCGGCTACAGCACGATACCGGCCTCCACCAACCCGCCGCCTGCCACCGCAGCGGCTGCCCCGTCCACGAATCGGCCAACGGTTGCGTCCGCCACGCCGCCGGCAGCAGCCCCGGTCATGGCCATGCAACCCCTATTCTCCGGCCTGAACAGCGCCACGGTGCTCACCTTGAACTTGAATCGAATTCCCGTAAAATGAAACTTGAACTATGCAGATCACTTATGTGATCCGGAATTCTCTGAGTGTGCTTGTGCGGATTTGCCCGCGTTTTGCGTGGTCCAAGAGTCAACCGCATAGCTCTAAATGAGAATCCCACGCTGGTTGTGGGTGGGGCTATTCTGCGCTTGCGCCGCCCACGCGGCCAGTGAGCTGCGCCTGCCCCAAGGTTATGGCTCCTCGGTCAAACTCCATGTAGTGACCGAGCAGGATATCAATGATCCCACCGTCCCTCCCGGGCCGTACCAGAATGTTTGGGGAGTTTTCATCGGGGTCACCCGGTATAAATACGAGCCCTATAATACCTTGAAGAATCCAGGCCATGATGCCCAGGACTTATGCCAGGCCTTCCAGGCGGTGGCGGACCTGCGCGAGCCGGTCGTATTGCTGGATGAGGATGCCACCCTGGCCAACATCCAGGCCAAACTCATTGACATCGGGCAAAAGTGCGGACGCGGGGACCTGTTTATCTTCCACTTCTCCGGGCATGGGATCGGACTCCGGGAGGAGGACGCGCCCCAGAGTGCCGGCGGATGGATGTTCCTGCACGATGCGGCAGCGCAAGTCAAGATGACATCCGGCCAAAGCGAGGTCGGCCTGCTGGACATGCGCTCCCTGACCCAGCTCACGGAAAGCTGCGGCATCAAGGCCAAACACCAACTGTTCATCCTGGACTGCTGCTATAGCGGCATGGCCGTCCGCTCGCGCGATCTGGGCGGCATCGGTTCCATCGACCGACATTTGCGGAAAAAAGCCTGCTACGTCATTACAGCGGGAGGTGCCGGGCAACCGGTGTTGGATGGCGTTGCCGTAGGCCAGCATGGACATGGTTTGCTGACGGGTCTGTTCATCGACGCACTGCGGCATCCCGCCCAGTATCATCTCGAGACGGAGAGAACCAGCGATGGCGCCGAATGGCTTTCGTTGGAGCGTTTCATGATGGTGTGCAACCGGCAGATTCCTAACGATGCCGAGCGCATGCTCACGGCATTTGCGGGTGCGCGAGCCAGTGGCGAAACGAGGCGATTAGCCAGCCGCGATGCCGCCCAACCCGCGCTCGAGCCCAGCGAACGCCTGCCCAATCCTCAGGAACCACAAAGTCGGCTGGAAGGCGAGGGACGGGTCTATATTCCATTGCGGCATGTCGCAGGTGCGCTTGCGCCCAGTAGCGCCGGAACGGCCACCAACCCGCCGCCTGACGCCCTCACGCCGTCAAAGCTCATGACCACCAATCGCCCGGTCCTGACGAGTGAGGCGTGGGCGGAGCGGGCCGGCCTCAAATTCAAGTCGGCGGAATATGGCACGCTGCTGAACGACATTTTCAAGTTGCTGCAGCAAGGCCAACCGCCCGCACCCACCCAGCCCGCGCCGGTGGCCATCCAGGCCGAATTATGTTCGCGTCCGCATATCCCGAAAACGGCGTGGCCCGAGTGGGCCACGCGCCTGGGTTGTGCCGTAGGCGCCCCGATGCTCGAACAAGCGCGCTTTTTGGAACGTTCGCGGATGAACATCCCCAATATGCACTGGCGGCCGCTTCGCCCGAGCGGAGATTACATCTCGGAGAATTTCGAATATCGGTGGGTCATTAAAAACCGGGCAAAGACGCCGATGTATTACTATCTCATTGGCCTGGACGAAGCCGGAATTCTTCAGTGGCTGGCGCCGCGGAACAACTCCTGGCATGACGACCAATACCCCGATGAACCGTTAACTTTTGGTGAATCCCCGTTACCGCTTCAGGGCGGGCTAATCATTCCGCCCAATCTGAACCAGATGGCCGCCTGGATCACCTGCGGCCAGCCGGTCGAAGGCCTGTTGGATCAGCAGTTTTTCCTGGTGGCCAGCGCAAGTGAATGGACCGAACTCAGGAACCGGCTCGAACGGGCCTCGAGTCTGGCCTGCAAACTGGCGGACATAAAGTCGCTCGCCGCGCTTAAAGTGGGCGCCCTTCCAGAGCAACAAACCTTGCGAGCGGTGGGCGGCTGGAATATGGAACCCGCAGTAACAACCGTGGAAGCGCAGTCGTCCGGCGCAGCGCCGCCTCTGATTGCGCGCACCGACGGCGGTCTGCTCGTTCAGAGTTGGATCATTCATGTGCTGCCAGCGGACAAACTGGACTTCAGCCTCGAACCCGTGACCAAATAAGGCGCTGGAAAAGGGTATGAGGGTTTATATGGAAAGTCGGGGTTGGGAATTGGGGATGAAAGACCACATAGGACAACAGGTGTTGGCTTACTGGTAATGCCAGCACACGACGGAGACGCGCCGCTGGCTCGGTGAGCGATTGGCGATGGGGCATGCCTCTCGGGTAAACCTCAGCGGCGCGCGCAGTACCGCAGAGCCGGGATGAACGCAGGGTGGACTGGAAGAAAAACCGGGGAAGATCACTGACCCTCCGGCAGACAGCCCGCGCGATGAAAAACCTCGCACAGAAGCGCATCGGCAGGTTGCAGGTTTACCAACTCATGGGTCTCTCCTCCCATCAAGATCCAAACGCGGACGCGGGAGGGCGATGGTCTTCAGCACGACGAACTCGTGCAGACCCTCCTCGCCGCCTTCCCAGCCGAGACCGCTTTCTTTGATACCGCCAAACGGAATCTCCGCGCGCAGGGGTCGCCATTCATTGACGCCCACGATGCCCACCTCCAGCGCCTCCGCCACAGCGCGCGCCCGCGCGAGGTCGCCACCATACACATAGGCGGCGAGTCCGAAGGGCGTCGCATTCGCGCGGCACACAGCATCCTCGACGCTCTGATACGTAAGGACCGGGGCCACAGGACCGAAGGTTTCCGTGGCCGCCAACGCCATGTCATCGCGCACGCCGCGCACCACCGTGGGCGCGCAAAAGCTGCCCGCGGCCAGCGATCCGTCGGCTTCGTGGGTACGATTGACGCAAACCACTTCAGCGCCCTGAGAGAGGGCATCCTCGATCAACTTGCGGACTTGCTGGCAGGCTTGGTGATGGATGAGCGGCCCGGCATCCACGCCGTCCTGCAAACCATCCCCCACGCGCGCCTTCAGCCACGGCCGCTGGAGGTGATCCAGGAATTCTGACTCACGGGAGGCTGGAACGAAAACACGATTGGCACTGACGCAGACCTGGCCGGAACAGAGGCACTTGAGGCGCACCAAATCGGACGCTGCCTTTTCCAGGTCGGCGTCCGGCAGCACGATGAAGGGCGCATTGCCACCCAGTTCGAGCGAGACACGCGGCAAGTGCCGCGCCGCCGCGGCAGCCAGCGTGCGGCCAGTCTCCGTGGAGCCCGTGAGGCTCAATACGCGGAGCCGCGGATCGTTGGTGAATACTTCACCCACGAGGCGGCCCGGCGCCGTGACAATCTGCAACACGCCTGGTGGCAAACCCGCTTCGGCGAGCAGCGGAGCCAATGCCAGAGCGATGAGCGGCGTCAGTTCCGCGGGCTTCCACACTGCGGCGCACCCGGCTGCGAGAGCCGCGGCGACTTTCTTGGCGCCTTGCGCCAGCGGAAAATTCCACGGTGTGATCAACCCCACCACGCCAGCGGGAATGGGTTGCACAAGATACTCGAATCCCGGCGTCGGATGCGGCTGGATGCGGCCGCATAGGCGGCGCGCCTCCTCTCCGAACCACTGGAAGAAACTCGCGGCATAGTCCACCTCCCCTAACGCCTGGGCCAGCGGCTTGCCCTGCTCGCGCGCGGGCAGGGCGGCGGGGGGGGTGCGGCCGGGGGGGGGGTGGCGCGGGG
>ORJL010818459.1_pt1 | contig 10663 bp, 10 predicted proteins | sample 1779941 | NCBI WGS metagenome assembly ORJL01 (sample SAMEA104232317, study PRJEB22302) | groundwater metagenome | biome: forest; feature: aquifer; material: groundwater | place: USA | collected 2011-08-07 | depth 5.8 m | reverse complement strand
CGTTCACCGATGCCGTGGGGCTAGGGGACGCCGTAGGCGTCGGAGTTGGGGACGCGCTCGGCGTGGGGGTAGCCGATTCGTCGTCCTCGTCCTCCTCGTCATCGTCGTCGTGACCGACACGGATGCCCAACGGGCCCACGTTGACGCCCACGCGACCGGCCGAGCGGATCTTGACTTTCACGCGCTCGTCGATTTCCGAGCCGGCGCCAAGAGCCAAGCCCAGGTTGATGCGGAGCCCGTTCTTCTTGAGCCACGCCGGGGGCCGTTCCGTCTCAAACACGCCGGCCAACTCGTGGTTCACCGTCTTTTGGATGGCGACCTTAAGGTGGACCAAGCCCCGGTGCGCCTGGCGCAAGTGGAACATGGCTTCCTCCATGGTCTCGGCATTGGACGCCGCTTCCAGCGACGCGTTGACGCTGGCCGAGGCTTCAGCCAGGCCTTGCGTCGAGAAGTTCGCGGCCGTCAGGCGTTCGATCACGCTGTCCATGCGCGCCAAGGCCGAACCGGCTTTGGCGATGGCGATTTCCAGACGAGCCGCCACGATGTCTTGCGCCACGGCTTCACGGAATTCGCGCCACTCGGCGTTGAATTCTTGGACCACGGCACGTACCTGCGCCGTCGTGTTGGCGGCGTTCAACTTGGCCTTCTGCACTTCGACGAAGGCCTTGAATTCGGCCACCAACGTCGCGTTGGCGCCCTGTGATTCCAACCGATCGGCTAAGGCCGCACGCTCATCGAACGCCGCGGCAATCTTGGCTTTCGCCGTTGCCACGAATTCCGCGCGCTCCTCGACGGTCAATTCGGCCTTTTCCCGGAGCTTCGCCAAACGTTCTTCCAATTTCTCCTGACGCTCGCGCGCCTTCTCCAACGCTTTTTCGCGCTGTTCCTGGATGCGCTCCAGCGCGGCACCAAAACGGGCCTCGAGGCGGGCCTTCAATTCCGCCTCGCGCTCCGAAGCGGCGTCCGCCAAGGCTTCCGCCCGCGCTTCCATTCGCGCCCTCAACTCTTCTTGTTTCTCAATCGCTTGCTGCAACCGTTCAGATGCCTTGGCCTGAGCCTCGGCATTGGCCGCCGCAGAAACAGCGGCGCCGGCGGACGCCGACGAATCGGCGGCCACGACGCCCATCATACCGAACAACAGGACGCCCGTCAACAGGACGCCCAACCAACCTCGAATCCATTGATCCATACGGGTACCCTCTCCATGGCGCCGTGCAACGGACGCCGGTTTTAATTCCATACACCAACCCTCCGGATCGAAACTTATAAACAAACTTTCCAAACCCCTAAAAACAAAGGTTCAATAGGCCCCCGTTTTCCTAAAAAAGCTTCATCCGACTTTATCGGTCTTCATTGACTAGGTCGAAAACGATGAAGCTTCACCGAGGCAAAAAGAACCGGAACGTGCGAATCCGCATCGTTTTTTGTCGAAAAAGCGCCGGTTTGCAAACCTTGAATTGGTCCAAAGGTCACCATATGAGACATGGCCATGGTAACTGGGCAGAGCGATGAATTCGTCATACTGGCCGTCTTGGTCGCGCTAGTTTTGTGGTGGATGCTGCAGCAAGTGCCCCGGCGCGAAGTGCCGCTGACACCCAAGCCGGAGCGGCCGCAGCGGGAAATCCGGGCCAAACGCGGAGCCGGAGACAGCAGCGGCATTCCCATCCGTCAGCTGCGCCGACGCAAAGCCAAGGAAGTCCGAGATGACGTGCCGGGGGGCTGAAAAAAACGGCCAATTAAGGCGCCAATAAGCCAAAAAGGCAAAGATTAGGCCACAACAGGGACCGGCGAAGACAAATCCGCCGGAGTCAGCACGATTTGCTTCTTGGAAAAGCGCATTTTGGCAGATGGGGAGTCTACGGCATAGCCAATGGGACACAATACGGTTGGCACCAGATGGGAAGGCAAGCCCAGGATTTCGGAAAACGCCGCCGGGTCGAATCCCTCCATCGGACAAGAATCAAAGCCGAGACTTTCGGCGCCGTTGAGCGCGTTGCCCAAAGCCAAGTAGACCTGTCGCTGTGACCAGGCCTTTTTTTCCTCCGGAGACAGGCGATTGGAAAATCCATACATCATGGAAACGTACGGGTCGCGTCGGTCGGGGTGCACCCCCACGGCGTCCATCTGCTCAGCCAACTGAGCGATCAGATGGTCCAGACGAGTATCCGCCAAGAACACCAACAAGTGCGACGATGACATGATCTGCGGCTGGTTCCACGCCGCGGGTGCCAGTCTTTGCTTCAAGGCCGGGTCGGTAATGACCATGATTTTCCACGGCTGGAGGTTGAACGAAGATGGCGCCAGACGCACAATTTCCAGTAGTTCTTCCACGTGTTCCGGTCGGATCTTCCGGTCGGAATCGAATGCCTTGGCAGCGTGACGAGACGCGACGATGTGCTTGAAATCCATGAAAAAGGGCCTCCGCATGCCGACGGAACCGAGCCCAAACGGAATGGAAAGAAAGTATTGGACGCGCAATATATAACGATATCGGATGTCCAATACAATGACGGAAACGGCGGCCGCTGGAAAAAAGCAAACGAAAAAGAAAAAGGGAAAAAACGAAAAAGCGGCAAGTAAAAAAAGAGTCCGGGCCGACGTTTTCAACCTTCGGCATACTCAACGTCGCCGGCGGACAAGTCGTCCGAGAATTCTTCCAAGTCCTCGATGTCCGAACCGGTCGAATCCACGTCCTGCGCCGTGGAGTCGTCCAAGTATTCCGAACCGGAACCCGGAGTCGGCGACGGCGTAGCAGAACCCATCGAACCGGAACCACCAGACGGATCAGGCGACGGCGACGCCATGGAACCGGAACCACGCGACGTCTCCGGAACCAAGCTCGGTTGGGCCGACGCGCTGGGAGACGGCTTTGCCGAATCCATGCAGCCGACCAACAGCAAGCCCACGATCAAGACCGCGGCCAACGCGAAGAAAGCGGATTTCATGACCAGCCCCCCTAAGAAACGCCAATCGCCGCACCCGAGCTGCCGGCGGCACTTGCTGCAGCCGCCGTCGGGGGCAGTTCGGATGCAGAAGTGCCGGCCGTGGCAGCCGGAGACGCGTCAAGGGAACCGGTGATGGAAAGCGTTGCGTCGGCGGCAACCGACGGCGCCGGCGGTTCGCGATACGCCTCGACCAGTTCACGGTTCACGGTGCGTTGAATGGCGTTGCGCAAGTGTACCAAACCGCTATGCGCCTGGCGGAGGCGCGCAATAGCATGCGGCACGTCCGGTTCCAGCAAAACGGAGTCCAGCCGGGCGGAAATCGCAGCCGTTGCATTAACCAACGCCGTCGTGTTGACCCCGCCGGCCGTCAACTTGGCGATGACGGCATCGAGCCGGGCCAACGTCTGACGCGATGCGTCGACCGATGCGTGCAACTTGCGCACCAGCAGGTCTTTGGTTACGGCTTGCTTGAAGGCCCGCCAGGCATGGTTGAACTGCGTGATCAAGTCCTTCCGAACGGAATTGTTGGTGGCGTTGTCGTACAGGTTCCAATTGGCCTCGGCAAAGACGACGAAGTCCGCCACCAGCGTGGCGTTGGCGCCTTCTGCCTGCATTTTCTTGGCCAGTTCGATGCGGTGGTGATACGACGCCATCAAATGCAGACGCGTCTTTTTCCGCAAGTCGTCGCGCTCGGATTCATTCAGAACATCCTTGGCTTTGAGCGCTTTGACTTTCTCGGCCAATTCAAGTTCGGCCTCTCGGGCGTCACGCACCGCCTTTTGGCGCGCGTCGACCACCTCGCGCATTTTTTCCCGTCCATTTTCCCGAGCAGCCTGCACGCGGTCCTTGGTGTTTTCACGCACGTCCTGAATCCGTTCCTTGGTGTTATTGCGGACATCCTGAACACGGTCCTTGACGTTTTCCTTGATGTCTTGGATGCGGTCTTTCACGCTGGCCGCAATGATGACGCGCTTTTCCTGCGCTTTTCCCACACGGGACTTGATCGGCGGCACCGACGGAGTCGGACTCGCCGTCGGAGTAACGGAAGGGGTAGCCGAAGCCGTGGCGTCGGCAGCCACAGATGCGGAAGCACCCGAATCCGCCGATGCATCAGTCGAAGCACCGGCTGAGGCACCTGCTGACGCATCGCCGGAAATAACCAAACCCGTCGTGGCTCCGGCATCCACGGAGACGCCGGCAATGGCCGAAACGCCGGCGGCCAGCACCAGCAGGCCCGCGAATACGAAAAACAATCCTTCCCTCATTTTCACAATCACCCAACGACTCAAACCGTGGCGTCAAAGACGAACCGCCGATCACAACAAGGACATGGGCCCGAAATGGGCCCTGCGATGTCCTTTTTCGCGTTCAGTAACCCGAAGCGGTATTTAAGCATGCTTTCACTCCGGCTCCAAAAAAAGCTTCAGTAGGCCTCCGAAATTAAAACAAAGCTTTATCCAACCCCCCATCGCTTCACCGAGCCAAGGCTTTTTAGCGGGCGCGGTCATCAGAAGCCTATGCCGAGGCCGCCGCTGGTCGTACTGATGTTGGTCCTCGTCGCGCTGGCAGGCGCCTTGGGCGCCGCGCGCGTGTACGGCACCGTGTTCGACGAAGACCTGCAAGCCGCGCGCGCCGTCGTCCAGATCAACACCACCCCCGGCCAGCAACTCATCACCACCGACGGCACGTACGAATTCGAGATACCGGCCGGCACATACCGCTTGGCCGCCGTCGGCGACAATTCCTCCGCCGAAAAAACGCTGGCCATCCAAGCAAGCGGTGCCTTCCGCATCGACCTCATCCTGCTGCCCGGCGTGCCGCCGGAAGACGCGGTTTTAGCCGACTTGCTGGACGTGCCGGAAGTCAACGACCCTAGTCCCACGCAGACGCCGGCGCCGTTTCCATTCGTCCCAGTGGCCGCCTTGGTCGCAGTCATCCTGCTGGCCGCAGTCGCCTACGTCCACCGCGACAAACTACCCTGGCGCCACAGATCGAAATCAGAACCGTCACCCAGCCCCGCGATGACATCCGCCACGGTGGCGGCAGCACCATCCCGCATTTTTACCGCCGATCAGACCAAAGTGATGCAGGCGCTTTCCAGTTTCGGCAACCGCGCGTCGCAGAAAGACTTGCGAAAAGCCTTGCATTTCTGGAGCGAAGCCAAGGTGTCGATGGAGTTGACGGAGTTGGAAGACCTCGGCATCATCCAGAAAATCAAGAAAGGAAGAGGCAACGTCATCCGCAAAGCAGGATAGGAAACGAATGGAATCCATTCCTGCGCATATCGAATTGACGGCCACGGGCATAGAAATACGAAAAATCAAGAATGACACGATCATTTCAAAGGTCGAATTGAAAGCGCCCAGATGGCTGGGTTCCGAAAACAGGTGGACGATTCGCCTCGGAAGTGCGTGGACTTCGACGGAGCATAGGCGCGAAGGTCTTTCGGAAGGTTTGACCGAAATTGCTGAACGGATCGCCCAAGCGATTGCACACCAATCCGGTTTTACGTTACACCTGCACGTCGAGGCCCTCAATGAAAAATCTCAGACATTGTTCCTCAAACGCGAATACGAACCGGCCGGAGAAAGGCGATTCGTCAGGAAAATGTCGCCACAAGAACCCGTGAATTTGACGAGTGAGGAAAAAGTCGGATTGGAACACCTCATGAAGAACCAAAAAAGAATTGATTAAAAAACAAACGACGCCAATCTCCCATCAGGTGAACCCAAACCCATGAAACTTCTTGCCGCCATTTTGATTGCATCCGTCCTCTTGTTGGGCTGCGTCCAAGCCCCCGGAGGCGCTCAAGCCACTGAAAAACCCATCGACGAAATCATCAAGGAAGACATCGCCACCCCGACACCCAAGGCGTCATCCACGCCGAAACCCACCGCAACCGTTGAGCCCACGGCAGAGGCCACTGCCGGAGCCGGCCCGTCGCCCGCAGCGAGCGTCACCGTACAGCCATCCGTCACGACCGTGCCCATCGCCGGCATGCAGGAATTCACCGTCGAAATCGATGACGACGGCTGGTACCCCAACGCCATCACCGTCAAAAAAGGCATTGCCGTCAAGCTCACCATGAAGATGCGGAACGAAAACGTCTACTTTGCTGGCGGCGACTTGAAGTCCAACGTGTTCAACGAGTTGGGCGTCAAAGCCGGCGAGACACGCGTGCGCGAATTCACGCCCGAATCCACGTTTAAAGTCTCCAACTACTGGCCCAGCCAAGGCGTATTCAAAGGCGACTTGACCATCAACGTCGAATAAACCGGCGCTTTCCGTTTTTTTTTTCATTTTCTTTTTTCCGTTTGCCAGCAACGGCAAGCGCCCAAAGAAAAGGTTCCCGTTTGACCGCTCAACCCCATCTGAACGTTTAAAACCCGCCTTTTCGTGAACGTTTCGAGGGATTCTCAACATGTTGGTCGACTTCACGCTCTGGACGTTCTTGTTCATCCTGGCCGCCGCCATCCTCGGCTGCGTCATTTCCGCCATGCGGCCTCCTCACGCGCAGCTCAAGAACGCCTTCCTTCTAGGGTTGTTTCTGGCACTTTTTGACTTCGTGTTTGAAAACGCCGGCGCCCAGGCCGGTTTGTGGTACTCGCAAGGCGGATTCGCCTACTTGCTGGCCGTGCCCATCCAAGTCGTCTTCATCGCCTTAATGGCAGGCGCCGCGTTTCACTTGGTGCTTCCGGCACGCAAAGACGCGCTCTACATGGTCTCGACCGCCCTTTTGATTGCCGCCATCGGCACCGGCATCGAAGCCATACTGTTGGACCACGGCTTGTTGACGTACGCCGGCGGCTGGACCAGCACGCACGCCATCCTGTCGTACTGGGCGACGTTCATGCTCATGCACTTAGTCAACCTCAAGCTTTCGGGCCACCGCGTGCTGCACGACAATGAAAATGGATCGAAAGCCAGGACCACCGACAAGCCGGAAAAGAAAAAGCGGCGCTGACGACATAAAAAGCGGAGAAGTCAAAACCAAAGATTCAAAACGCTGAGCGACGACGGTAATGATATGCCTAACGTCGAAAATCGAATATCGGTATTTCCTCACGAGGGCCGGCCACAAATTTATTTCACCCGCTACGCGGCAGGCAAAATCATGAGCCAATACGGCCTTCGACCGCCGCGATACTCGGAAAAGGAAAAGCAGTACGACGTAGGCGATGAGACCATCCGACTCTCGCTGGTCGTCGAACAGGCCCGGGGGCAGCGCCATGGCCGAGAACTTTTGGCCTTCGTGCATGAACTGCTTCAGGCCTTTTCGAATCACACTGGAAAAAACGTACGCATCCGCCATCCGGTAACCAATGCCAAAATGGTTGAGTGGCTCAAGGAACGAGGGTTCAAGGAAAGCAAAAAGGAAAAACAGCCGGAAACCACAATCATGCGGCGGACGCTAAAGCCGACGAACAAGCCAGTAGAAGGACCGATGCGCGACTGGGTGGAAGCGGTCCTTAAAGCCGCGAATTAAACGCGGAGGTCACGCGTTTTAGCCTACCATTGGAGCGACCCACCCGTCTGATACTCAGTCACCCGGGTTTCGAAGAAGTTCTTGCTCGCAATCCCCAGAGGAAAGCGTCCCCCTTGGAGATTGCTCCTCCTCGACCCCCTCAAACTACCATTGAAGGGATCCACCGGTTTGATACTCGGTAACCCTCGTCTCGAAGAAGTTCTTTTCTTTCGGCAAGTCCGTCGTCTGGCTCATCCAAGGAAACGGGTTCTCGCGGTTGTAGACCTTCGGCAAGCCCAAGCGTTGCAGCCGGCGGTCAGCGATGTGTTCCACGTATTTCTTGAACTCTTTGGCGTTGATGCCCAAAAGCCCTTGAGGACAGGCGTCGTCGGCGTAGTTTTGTTCCAGCACCACGGCTTTCTTGATCAAGTCGACGATTTCGTCCTGGAATTCCTGCGTCCAGACCTGCGGGAATTCCGTCTTGATCGTGTTGATCAAGTCACAGCCGAACGCCAAATGCAGCGATTCGTCCCGCATGATGTACTCGAATTGTTCCCCAACGCCGATCATCTTGTTCTGCCGCTTCAAGGCCAGCATCATGGCAAAGCCGGCGTAGAAGAAGATGCCTTCCATGATGACGTAGAAGCCCACCAAGTCGCGCAAGAATTTCTGGATGTTGTCGTTGCCGTTCGTGGTGAAGTGGGGGTCGAAGATGGACGACGTCAAGTGCACGACGAAGTCGTCTTTTTTCTTGATGGACGGAATCGTCTGGTACATCGTGTAGATTTCTTCGGGGTCCAGGCCCAGCGTGTCGCAGCAGTAGATGAACGTGTCGGTGTGCACCGCTTCCTCGTACGCCTGGCGCAGCAAGTACTGGCGCGATTCGGGATTGGTCACGTGGTTGTACACGGCCAGCACGATGTTGTTGGCCGTCAAGCTTTCGGCTGTGGAGAAGAAGCCGAGGTTCCACAGGATCATGCGGCGTTCCGTCTCGCTCAAGGCGGCGGGGTTCTTCCACTGCTCGACGTCTTTCTGCATGGAGACTTCTTCCGGCGTCCAGTTGTTGGCCACGCCGGCTTTGTAGTGCTCGCGGGCCCACATGTACTTCATGGGCAGGATCTTGTTCGGATCGGTTTTCGGGTTGTTGATGATCGACATGGTTCAGTTCACCGCTTGAAATCAAAAATGGGAAAGTGACGAAAAAGCCCGGAAAAGAAAAACGGCAACTCCTTACGAAGCGGCAGCCTTTTCTTTTTCTCCCCAGACGGTGCAACCTTTCTTTTCCTTCCTGCTTTCCGTTGCCTCTTTCCGTTTAAATGGCTTTTACTGGCAGGCCTCGCACGTCGGGTCGTTGATCAGGCAGACCTTGGGGCCGCTGGTTTGCGAGGCGTTTTGGGTGGCGACCGCGATGGCCGCTTCCGCGGCCGACAACGCGCCCACGCCTTGGACAACCGCGACGGCCTCGCGCTTCTGCGTGAAGCCGAACTTCTCCGCATCCAGCGTCGATTTCTCGATTTGGCTTGCCGCCACCGACCGCAAGTAGTACGTCGTCTTCAACCCAAGTAGCCACGCGTACGCGTACACGTCGTTCAACCGCTTGCCGGAAAGGCCTTTCAGAAAGACGTTCAAGCTTTGGCTCTGGTCGATCCACTTGCCCCGGTACGCCGCCATGCGCATCATGGCCTCGGCATCCACGTCGAACGCTTCGCGGTACTTGGCTTTGAGGTTTTCCGGAATCCCGGGCACGGCCGACACGTTGCCGTCGTGGAACTTGATTTGGTCCAACAATTCCGCCGACCACAAGCCCATTTTCTTGAGGTCTTCAATCAAGTACGAGTTGACCACCGTGAACTCGCCGGAAATATTGGCCTTGACGTACAAATTCTTGAAAATCGGCTCGATCGACGGGAAGCAGCCCGAAATGTTGGAAATGGTGGCCGTCGGTGCGATGGCCATGGTGTTGCTGTTGCGCATGCCGTATTGCTTGACGTGTTCGCGCACCGGCGCCCAGTCCAGGCGCGCGCTGCGCGGAACGTCGATTTTCATGCCGCGTTCCTTTTCCAACAAGTCCAGCGTGTCCAACGGGAAGATGCCACGGTCCCACTTGGAACCTTGGTACGTCTCGTACGGCCCGCGTTCTTTCGCCAGTTCGGATGACGCCAAGATGGCGTAATAGGACACCAATTCCATGCTGGAGTCGGCAAAGTCCAACGCCTCTTGCGATTCGAACGCCACGTCCAGCTTGAACAAGGCGTCCTGAAAGCCCATGATGCCCAAGCCGATGGGGCGGTGGCGCAAGTTCGACGTTTTCGCTTCAATTGTGGGGTAGTAGTTGACGTCGATGACGTTGTCCAGCATGCGGATGGCCGTGCGCACCGTCTGGGCCACCAAATCGGAGTCCAGCTTGCCGTCCACGATGTGCCGCTCCAAGTTGACGGAGCCCAAGTTGCACACTGCCGTCTCTTCCGCCGACGTGTTCAGCGTGATTTCCGTGCACAAGTTGGACGAATGCACCACGCCCACGTGGTCCTGGGGCGAGCGGACGTTGCAGGGGTCCTTGAACGTGATCCACGGGTGACCCGTCTCGAACAACGACGTCAGCATCTTGCGCCACAGTTTTTGCGCCGACACCGTCTTGAACTTCTTCATCTTGCCTTGCCGGGCCTTATCCTCGTACTCCAGGTACTTGGACTCGAACGCCTTGCCGTACACGTGGTGCAGTTCCGGCACTTCCTCCGGGCTAAACAGCGTCCAGACGTCGTCCTTGAGCATGCGTTTCATGAACAAATCAGGAATCCAGTTGGCCGTGTTCATGTCATGCGTGCGGCGGCGCTCATCCCCCGTGTTCTTGCGCAAATCGAGGAAGTCCTCGACGTCCAAGTGCCAGGTCTCCAAATACGCGCAGGTCGCGCCGCGGCGTTTCCCGCTGCGGTTGATTGCAACAGTGACGTCGTTGGCAATCTTCAAGAACGGAATGACGCCTTGGCTTTCCACGCCCGTGCTCTTGATCCACGAACCGGTGGCGCGGATGTTGCTCCAGTCGTTGCCCAAGCCGCCGGACCATTTCGACAATTGGGCGTTGTCACCGATGCACTTGAAGATGTGCGTCAAGTCGTCACCCACGGTCGTCAGGTAGCAGGAAGACAGCTGCGGGTGCATGGTCCCGGAGTGGAACAGAGTCGGCGTGGACGGCACGAAACGCAAAGAAGAAATCATCTCGTAAAACTCCAACGCCTTTTGGTTGCGGTCGCCG
>ORJL010574975.1_pt1 | contig 10663 bp, 10 predicted proteins | sample 1779941 | NCBI WGS metagenome assembly ORJL01 (sample SAMEA104232317, study PRJEB22302) | groundwater metagenome | biome: forest; feature: aquifer; material: groundwater | place: USA | collected 2011-08-07 | depth 5.8 m | reverse complement strand
GCCGGCCTGGCGGCTGGCAATCCACGGCCCCCTGACGGGCGCCTCTCCATCTGACCTACGGAATAGGCCCTGACAAGACCTAGAGCTCCTCCGCAACGAGCAACTCGTTGAGTCGACTCGCCAGCGCACGCGCACGCGAGAGCAAGGACGTCTCCCACGTTTCCAGCACGCGTCGAGACGTTCCATCGGCCAGGATCGCCAACAGATGGTAGGGCGGTAGGACCCACTCCTTCACATCCGATCGGGGTCCCACGGTGAATTCACGGATTCGCACGGGATCGGGGGTGCGCGCAATCGTCCTTCGACCCCATCGAACGGCTGGAGCCTTCATGATGACCTCGATCCAGGACCCATCCCTGACGTATCTAATGGTCCCCATGATCCCGATCAGGCAGCATAGGCCGGTCAGGGCGGTAACGGCGCGAGCAATCCAGTGCCACATGGAATCGGCCTCACCGAGCGATCGGGGCCGCAGAACGACACCCCAGATGAGAAGGAAGCAAAGCAGGCCCAGAAACGTGGAGAGCAGTGCGATCGTGGCCGCGTCCTCGAACAGCACGTGTTTCAGACTCCTCGCGCCAGAAAATCATCCTCGCATCCAGGCTGGGGGACTCCCAAGCGGTGTCCAGGCCCGCCGTCTCGTCGACGAGAGGTGAACCTGCCCGCCGTATGGCGGGCTCCGCGCATCTTGCGCCCCCGATGGAAGCAAAGTAGCATCCCCCGCATGTCCACGCCACACCCCACCGCCGAGCAGGTCGGCGGGAAGGCCGCCGTCCTCCTCGAGCTCCAGCGCGCAGGGTTTCGCGTCCCCGACCTCGTCGTCTCCCCAGACGACGTCGCCGAGGCCGTCGCTCGCATCGGCACGCCGCTCGCCGTCCGCTCCTCCGCCACCATGGAGGACGGCCGCGCCGCGTCGTTCGCGGGGCAGTTCGAGACCTACCTCGGCATCCGCTCCGTCGAGGACGCCCACAAGGCCGTCGCGAAGTGCCGAGCGTCGCTCTCCGCGCCGAGCGTCGTCGAGTACTGCCGCAAGAGCGGCATCGATCACGCCGCCATCCGCATGGAGGTCATCCTCCAGCGGATGATCGAGCCCGAGATCGCCGGCGTCGCCTTCACCGTGAATCCCGTCACCGGCGCCGAGGAGGTCGTCCTCGAGGCCTGCGAGGGACTCGCCGACGAGCTCCTCCTCGGGCGAAAGCAGGCGCTCCCGCGGACCCATCCCCTCGTCGCGAGGTACGCCCCCGAGATCGAGGCGACCGCCCGCCGCATCCAGCGCCACTACGGCGCCCCGCAGGACATCGAGTTCGCCGTGCAGGATGGCCTCGTCTACGTCCTCCAGGCCCGCCCCATCACGAGGATCGCCTTCGCCGGCGACATCGGCGAATGGACCAACGCCGACTTCCGCGACGGAGGGGTCGCAAGCGCCGTCTGCACGCCCCTCATGTGGTCGCTCTACAACTTCGCCTTCCAGCACTCCCTCCCCGTCTACCTCCGCGAGATGAAGCTCCTCGAAGGGGACTTCGAGGCGACCCGCATGTTCTTCGGCCGCCCGTATTGGAACCTCGGCGCGGTGAAGAAATGCCTCGCGCGGCTGCCGGGCTTCGTCGAGCGCGAGTTCGACACCGACCTCTCCGTGCAGATCCACTACGAGGGGAACGGCATCGAGACGCCGCTGACGCTCCTCGGCCTCATCAAGGTCATCCCCACCGCATTCGCCGTGGAGGGGCTCTTCAAGCGACAAGAGAAGTTCGACCACGCCTTCCTGAACGGCGGCTTCGACGAGGTCGAGCGGCACTACGCGCGGATCGACGACAACGTCGAGGCGGCCTTTCGCAAACTCGTCCTCGAGGATTATCTTCTTACGGAGACGAACTACTTCCGCACCATTTACTCGGCGTCCATAGCGAAGCTCGACTTCCATGACGGTTTCCCCGAGGCCGACTACGCGGCCCTCTCCGCCGCGTTGCCGCCGATGAGGCACATGGAGCCGATCCAGGCGCTCCGCGCGATGGCCTCGAGCGGCCAGCGGGACGTCACGGCTCTCCTCGCGCGCTTCCGCCACCACAGCCGGCGCGAGCTGGACATCCGCGAGCCGCGGTGGGACGAGGACCGAGCCTTCGTCGAGGGGCTCCTCTCGTCGATGACGGTCTCGGCGGGCGAGGACCCGCGGCCTGCGTACGAGCGCGCCCGCGCAGAGGCCCGCGCCCGCGTATCGTGGCGGAAGCGCGGCGCGTTCGATCGGAAGCTCGACCGCCTTAGGAAGTTCGTCTGGCTCCGCGAGGAGATGCGCGACCTGTCGAGCCGGATGTACTACCTCATCCGCCGCCATGCTCTCGAGATCGCCCGGCGGCGGGGCCTCGGCGACGACATCTTCTTCATGACGATCCAGGAGGTCCTCTCCAACGACCGCTCCAGCGTCGCCCGCGCCCGTGAGACGTACGAGAGCTACCGCGCCTTCCGCGCGCCGAACGAGATCGGGTCGCGGTTCACCTTCTCCCCTCCCCCGCGCGAGGGGGCCCTCCGCGGGATCGGCGCCTCCCGCGGCAAGGCCCGCGGCGTCGCGCGCGTCGCGCGGAGCGTGGAGGAGTCGGTGTCGATCGAGAGGGGAGCGATCCTCATCTGCCCGTTCACCGACCCGGGCTGGACGCCGGTTCTCGATCGCGTCGCGGGGGTCGTCACCGAGACGGGAGGGCTCCTCTCCCACGCCGCGGTGATCTGCCGCGAATACGGCATCCCCGCGGTCCTCGGCGTCCCCGCGGCGTGCGACCGCATTCGCGACGGAGTGACCGTCGAGATTGACGGAGGCGAAGGGGTCGTCGTGCAGGCATGAAGGACGTCCTACGCATCCTCTGGCTCGCCTTCCCCGTGATGCTCGCCGCGGCGGTCCACATCGTCGTGCTGCGGCTGCGGCTGTTCGAGTCGCTGAAGCGACCGTTAGATGGCGGGAGGTGCCTCCGGGGGAGGCGCCTCTTTGGGGACAACAAGACGGTGAGAGGAGCCGTCGTCATGGTCGCGGTGGCGATCGGCGGCGCGATGCTCCAGGGAGTCGTGCGGGTCCCGAGCTGCGAGCTGTTCGATTATGCGAAGGCGAACCTCCCCGGCGTGGGCCTGCTGCTCGGCCTGGGCTTCGTGCTCGGCGAGCTGCCGAACTCGTTCCTGAAGCGGCAGTGGGACATCGGACCGGGCCAGCGAGGGCCCTGGTTCTTCGTCATCCTCGATCAGGTCGACTCCGTCGCAGGCGCCCTCGCGATGCTAGCGTTCACGTGGCCCGCGCCGCTGCGGATCTGGGTGATCGCGCTGGTGCTCTGCTCCGGCGTCCACATTCTCTTCAACTCCGTGTTCGTCCTCGTGGGACTGAAGAAGAGCGTGTTCTGACATGCTCGGCATCGGCTGGAAGAACCTGGTCCGGGACAAGGCGCGGCTCGCGATCTCGCTCGTCGGCGTCGCGTTCGCCGTCTTCCTCATGCTCCTGCAGGGCGGAATCTTCTTCGGATTCGTCCTCGCCGCGTCCGCGGTGATCGACCACTGCCCCGCCGACCTCTGGGTCGTCACGGCGAAGACGCCGAACTTCGAATCGGCCTGGCATTTCCCCGAGGACGAGGCCTCCCTCATCGAAGGCGTCCCCGGCGTCGTCTGGGCCGACAAGATGATCCACACCTTCGCCTACATGAAGCTCCCGAGCGGCCAGGGGCGCTGGGCGCAAGTGATCGGCTTCAACCCCGACACGGGCGTGGGCGGGCCGTGGGAGGTCATCCAGGGCTCCCTCTCCGACCTCAAGAAACCGGGGACCTACTTCGTCGACGAGTCGTCCCTCCCGCAGCTCGAGGGGGCGCGGGTCGGCGACAAGTTCGAGAACTTCGACCAGAAGATGGAGGTCGTAGGCGTCACGCGCGGCGCGAAGACCTACACCACCTACCCGATCCTCTTCACCTCGTACCGCACCTGCCAGAAGCAGATGCCGATGCTCGACGGCGAGGTCACCTTCATCGTCGCGAAGCTCGCGCCCGGCGCCGACGTCGCGGAGGTGAAGGAGCGCCTCGCGAAGTTCAAGCAGTTCGACGTCTACACGCGCGACGAGTTCAGCCGCATGACGCGGACTTACTGGGCGACGAAGACGGGGATCGGCGTCGGGATCGCGCTGACCATCCTCCTCGGCTTCGTCGTCGGGCTCGTGATCGTCGGGCAGACGATGTACACCGCGACGGTCGAGCGGCTGCGCGAGTACGCGACGCTCAAGACGCTCGGCGCGACGAACCTCGAGATCTGCTCGATCATCTGGACCCAGGCGGTCCTCGTCGGCCTGGGAGGGTACGCCATCGGCGCGGCCCTCGCCTTTGCGCTGAAGGCGGCCTACTCGGGCGAGGCAGTCGCCGTCTACTTCCCGCCCTGGATCTACGTCGCGATGCTCTTCGCGGCGGTGGTGATGTGCCTGGGGGCCTCCATGCTGTCGGTCGGGCGCGTCCTGCGCGTGGCGCCCGCGTCGGTGTTCCGCGTATGACGCCTCTCGTCGCCGACAACCTGTCGAAGGTCTACACGGGCGGCTCCGAGAAGGTGGCCGCGGTCCGCGAGGCGACGCTCCGCGTGGAGGCTGGCGAGCTGATCCTGCTGATGGGCCCCTCGGGGTCGGGAAAGACGACTCTCCTCTCGCTCCTCGGGTGCATCCTCGCCCCCGACGAGGGGAGCCTCTCCGTCTGCGGCGAGGCGGTGAGGTGGGACGAGTCGGTCCTGCCGCGCTACCGCCGCCGCTACTTCGGGTTCATCTACCAGCACTACAACCTGCTCTCGTCGCTCAACGCGAGGGAGAACGTGGAGGTGCCCCTCATCCTCACGGGACGCCGCGGGAGCGCCGCGCGGAAGCAGGTCGACGAGGCGCTCGAGACGGTGCGCCTGGGGCATCGGAAGGAGTTCTGGGTCACCGACCTCTCGGGGGGCGAGAAGCAGCGTGTGGCGATCGCGCGCGCCATCGCGGGGGACGCGCCGGTGCTCCTCGCCGACGAGCCGACGGGGAACCTCGACTCGGAGACGGGGAAGCAGATCATGACGGTGCTCCGCTCCCTCGCGACCGACCGCAAGAAGGCGGTCATGGTGGTGACGCATGACGAGCGGCACGTCCACTTTGCGGACCGGGTGCTCCGCATGGAGGACGGCAGGATCCGCCAGGAATGATCCGATAATGTGATATGTAGGAGTGCAGAGACAATCTGCCCTGAAAGGACCCGTATCGCGTGAAGATCGGCCGCGTGCTCCTGGCGCTCGCGATCCTCGCCGCCCTCGGCGGCGGGGCGTGGCTCCTGGTGCGCCCCGCGGTCGAGGTGCACCTGGTCCAGGCGCACACGGGCGACATCGTCCACTCGTTCGTCGCGAACGGGCGGGTCGAATCGGAGCGGGTCGTCGAGATCGTGCCGAGGGTCGCCGCGCGGATCCGCGAGATCTCCGTGAAGGAGGGGGAGCAGGTCGACGCCGGCAAGCCTCTCGTCGCGCTGGATGACGCCTCCCTTGTCGCGGCCCGCGACGAGGCGGCGAAGGGGCTCGAGGCGGCGAGGGCGCGACGCGACCGCGTCGTCGCGGGGACGCGGAAGGAGGAGGTCGACCTCGCTCGCGCGCAGGCGGCGGAGGCGGGGCATTCGCTCGCGGCGGCGAAGGCGCGGCGCGACCAGGTCGAGGGGGGATCGCGGCCCGAGGAGATCCAGGAGTCGGAGGCGCAGCTCCATGCCGCGCAGGCCGACCTCGACTTCTCGAAGAAGGACTGGACGCGCATGCAGGCGCTCGTCGGCCGCGGCCTGGTCACCCGGCGGGACTGGGACGACGCCGACCGGCGCCTCGGGGTGTCCCTCGCGAACCTGGACGAGGCGAGTGCGCGGCTCGACCTGTTGAAGAACGGCCGAAGCGCGGCGGAGCGTGCGGAGGCGCAGTCGAGCGTCTCGGCGGCGGAGGCGCGCGTCGCGCAGGCACAGGCCTCGCTCGACCGCGCGGTCGCGGGACCGACCGCGGAGGAGCGGCACGCGGCCGAGGCCGAGGTCGCGCGCGCGGAGGCGGCCCTCGCGCGGGCGGAGGCGGACCTCTCGGAGGCGAAGCTCGCCTGCCCGTTCCGCGCGGTGGTGACGCGGCGGCGCCGCGAGCCGGGCGACCTCGCGTTCCCGGAGATGCCGACGCCGATCCTCGAGATCGCCTCGGTCGAGTCGCTGGTCATCCGGGTGGAGGTGATGGAGGGGGACATCTACAAGGCGCGGGAGGGGCTGGAGGCGACGATCACGAGCGACGCCTATCCGGGGCGGCGCTGGAAGGGGAAGGTGATCCGCCTGGCGCCGTCGCTCGGGAGGAAGACGCTCTCGAGCGACCGGCCCGAAGAGAAGAAGGACGTAAAGGTGCGCGAGGTCCGCATCGCGCCCGACGGGCCGCTCGACGTGCCGCTCGACCTCCCGGTCGAGGTGCGGATCGAGGAGGCGATGCGGCAGGGAGTCCTGCTGATCCCCGTCCGCGCGGTCGACGCGAACGGCGAGGTGATCCTCGCCGACGGCTCGCGCCGCAAGGTGGAGCTGGGCGAGCGCGACGACGCCTTCGTCGAGGTGAAGAGCGGCCTCTCGCCCGGCGAGTCGGTGCGAATGCCGTAGCAGGTCGCGCCTCCTCCTCCGCTTTCGTCATCCGGAATTCCATGAAGCGCGTCTGAACCGCTCGATGGGGCCGGCCGTTGGGAATCGCATGGTACGACGCTCAACGGCCCTGCTCCTCCTTGCCATGCCGCTCGCCCACGCTTGCACGGCCGGGTACAGGAGCGTCGAGTGGCTGGCGCTTGAGAGCCCCCTGATCGTCATCGGGGACGTGGCGGGTAGCGATGCCGCCCCGCCACTGAGAGGGCGAGGCGAGGGACTCGAAGGAGTGCCCGCCATTGTCACAGTTCGGGTGCGTCAGATTCTGAAGGGCATCTACACCGAGGACTTCATCCGCATCCGGACCGGGCCTGTCTATTCCTGAGCACCGGACGCCTGCTACGTGACCCTCCAGGTCGGAGAGTCTTGGGTCTTCATGCTCCTCTCACCGCCGCAGGACGCCTGCTACCGCGTCGAATTCGAGGGGTGCGCGCGTGGCGTCGAGGACCTCGGACTCGTCGAGGACGCGCTGGGGGCCGCGGAGCGAACACGCAAGGCCTACCTCGCCCACGAGGGTGCGCGCGCCCCGGCGGTGTTCGACGCAGCTACCCGACTTGACAAGCGCCTTCGGGACATGTACGACTTCCCCTTCACGAATCCCGGCTACCAAATGCACCTCGAATCCGGACCCCGGACCACCGACGTGCTGCTCCGGTTTCACCTCCATGACCGCGGCGGGATGTGGGGCTTGTACGCGGTGATCTCGAGTCCGGAGAAGATCGAGGCCGCTCGCCTGCGGGAAATCGTCCCGGCGCTCCTCGCGAGCCGCGACGACAAGCAGCAGTGGGTCGGGGCGTGGATCATCCAGAACAGCCCTGGGAACGCCTTCATCGAAGAGGCTCTGCGGGCGATCACCTCGGATGCGCCGTGGGTCTGGAAGTTCCTTGCCCACTGGAAGGAGGACGATGCCCTTCGCGCCCGGCTGGAAGCGCTCCTCGATCTCGCCGCAGAACGACGATGCACATCGATCTGGCCATCCCTGGCGAAGGGGAACTGCTTCGAGGAGGTCGTCATCGACCGCGCGATCACGCGACTTGCCGACGCGAGGGAGGGCGGGGAGTTGGAGGATGCCCTCCGCACCTACCTGGATGCGGCGCGGGTCGCCCGAGGAGGCTCCTCCGAGGGCCTGCCGACCGCCGAAGCGTACCGAGCATGGTTCGCCTCACATCCGGGCAAGAAGGACCGCTGACGAGTCGAGGCCGAGTGCCGCTGCCCCCTACCCCTTTCGCATCCGCTCGATCCGCTCGTCGGCGAGGTCGACGGCGACGAAGTGCGGCGAGCGGCCCTCGCGGTGGGCGCGGTCCATCACCTCGCGCACGAGCGGCCCGACCGTGCCCAGGCGCGCATCGATCAGGAACTCCTCCCCCACCGCCTTCGAGGCCCCCTCGATCGTCGCCCCCACATTCGCGAGGAAGTCGGGGACGTAGTCGATCCCGCGGAGCCGCAGCCGCTCCGCGTCGGCGTCCGAGGCGAGCGGGTTGTTCGCGGCGCCGCAGACGACACGGCACCGCAGCCGCGCGATCGCCGCCGCGTCGAGGATTCCCCCCACCGCGCACGGCGCGAAGACGTCGCACTCCGTGTCGAACGCAGTCTCGGGCGCGACGCGCTCGAACCCCGCGACCGGTAGGACGTCGCTCACGATCACCCGCACCCCCGCCCCGCGAAGGCCTTCCGCGAGCGGCTTCCCGACCGCGCCCAGCCCCTGCACCACGACCGTGCGGGGCTCGCAGACAGCGCGCATCGCCGCCTCGACCGTCCGCGCCGTGTTCGTCGAGATCGTGGAGGGGGCGACGTACTGCGTCGCCTCCCGCAGCGCCGCGTCGTCCTCCGCGGTGAAGCCGTAGTCGGCGCCGCAGAAGTACCGCCCGCCGAGCGTCTCGATGAACTCCCCGAGCCGCTTGACCGCGGCGGCCCGGTCGCCTCGCGGTTCGACGAGGACCGCCTTCCCGCCGCCCCCCGTGATCCCCGCCATCGCGACCTTCCGCGACATCGCACGCGCGAGGGCGAGCGAGTCCGAAATCGCCGCGTTCTCCGACCCGTACGCCTTGATCCGCACGCCGCCGAAGGCCCGCCCGCCGATCACCGCGTGCAGCGAGACGAAGGCGACCGCCCCCGCGCAGTCGACGCGGTAGACCTCGTCGTAGCCGGGAATCGAGAGGCGATCGAACGGACCCGGGAAGTCGCGCGCCATGGACGTACTCTATCTCACACCAGCGCGATCTCGGCAAGGAAGCGATCGCGGAAGTCGATCACGGAGAACTCCGAGACGTACTGCGAGAGGTACTCGAACGCGACCGTGATCCTCTCCCCGTCGGGGCAGACGACGATGCCGAAGCCGGGCTGGCGCGGGAGGGAGCCTCGTACCCAGACGCGCTCCGTGCCCGGCGGGCGCGGCAGGTCGGCGGGGATCCGGACCTGGCTGAACAGGTAGGAGAAGAAGAACGACTGCGCGTCGTTGTCGAACTTGCGCAGCGCGCGGCGGAAGACCGGCGGCGGCAGGACGGCGGAGAGGAACCCGAGGTTCACCGGCGTCTCGATCGCCTCCTCGAGCGTGCGGCCGAGCTTCACCTTCTCCGACACGCGCTTCGGCAGGTCGCCGCCGCGGACCTCCTCGATCGCGAAGTCGCTGCGCACGACGCCGACGAAATTCTGCAGCGACGGCGGGAGCTCCAGGATGCCGCGCAGGTCGGTCGGCAGGAGGATGCGGAAGGGGCGGTCCTCGCGCTCGTGCGCCCGCCGCCACGCGTCGGCGGCGCGGAGCGAGGCGGCCACGAGGAGGTCGTTCCGCGAGACGCCGAGCGCCTCCGCGCGCGCCTTCAGGCGCGTCCACTCCGCGTCGGGGAGGTCGACGAGCATGTGCGCCGAGCCGGAGAGGCGCGGCATCTCGTAGTCGAGGAGCGAGGCGTTCTTCACGCCGACCTTGTCCATCGGGCGGACGTGGCGGCGGATCATGCGGAGGAGCCACGCGACGCCCCGAGGGCGAAAGAGCTCGCGGAACCGCCGAGCCGGCGGGTCGGCCGGGAACGGCGTCGGCGCCCTCCCCTCGCGGTGATCCTCGTAGCGGCGCAGGAGCCTCTCCAGCCACAGCATCCCCCCGGCGCCATCGACTGCGCTATGGTGGATCGTGAGGCAGAGCCTCCAGCCCCCCTCGCGACGCGGCGCGACGATCACGCGCCACGGAGGGTAGCTCGCGAGGTCCATCCGCCGATCGAGCGCGTCCGGTTCCTCCTCGAGGGGGGCCGTGCGCCACCAGAGGAGGTGCTCCGGCACGAGCCACGGCGCGCCCGCCTCGAACCGTTCCATCCCGAGGAACGCCTCGCGCACGAACGAGCGGGCCATCGGCATCTCGCGGAGGAGCGACTCGACCGCCTTCGCGAGCGCGGCAGGGTCGAACGGCTCCCGCGTGTCGACGAAGTGGTGGCTGTTCGCGCGCATCCCCGCGTAGTCCTGGCAGACGAAGTAGCGGTCGAGGCCGTTCATGCGCAGGCGGCGGCGCGAGGGGTCGGCGGCGATTGCCCAGAGGCAGACGAGAGGCACGACCGACATGGCGCTGGCCACGATGACGACGTACGGCAGGGGGTAGACGACGTTGGTCGCGAAGGCGACGGGGAAGAGCATCCTGCTGCCCAGGAGCGCCGCGATCGACAGGCCGAGGAGCTGCAGATTCGTCGGGACGCTGAGGAACGCGAAGACGCCCCAGACGCCTAGGAGCGCGCACATCCAGACGTCGGAGGTCGCCTCGTACACCCACCCGGCGGTGCAGACGACAAGCACGGCGGCGAGTCGACTGAGGAATCGGAAGCGACCGTCATGCTGGGGCATTGCTGGCGCGGAGTCTACCCGCGCCTGCAGCGCGCGGCTAGCCCGGATGATTCATGAAGGCCCGCGGGCCTTCATGAATCATCCGCCCTGCGGGCCGCTCCGCCCGCCCTGCGGGGCGGGCTCCGCGGGACAGCCCCGCCCATCGCGCGACACACGGTGTCGCGCGACGGTCGGCCCGCGGCCAGGCTGCTGCG